>Ga0116157_10002418_pt1 | contig 18206 bp, 13 predicted proteins | sample AD_UKC048_MetaG_FD_89882 | JGI IMG/M metagenome (GOLD analysis project Ga0116157, IMG submission 89882) | Active sludge microbial communities of municipal wastewater-treating anaerobic digesters from USA - AD_UKC048_MetaG | ecosystem: Engineered > Bioreactor > Anaerobic > Digestate | place: USA...
AAATTCGGTTTGTTACAATACAATTTGTAACTGAAAGATTGGTTACACTATTCGCATCCAATCCACTTCCACCAGTTACTGATTTTCCTAAATCTAAATCAGTAATTGTGATATTAGAGCCTCCTGCAATAATAATTGGTGTTGCTATCTCTTTTAACTGCGTTCCTACTTGAATATTTCCTGAGCTAGAAGCGATTGTAATATTTGACATCCCTGCCATTCTAATTGCTTGCGTTGTGGATCCTCCGTAGGTATTGCCAGTTGCTGTAAACGTTCCTGAATTACTTACAAGGTAAAGAGAAAATCCACCACCTATTCCTGAATTTGTGAAATCATTTCCTGTGATTGTGCTATTCACATTGCTTGTAAGAAGCAAACCATAATTACGATTTCCAAGAATACAGTTTGTGATTGAAAGATTTGTTACAGTATTGACATCTATTCCAGTTCCACCTGCTATTGATTTCCCTAAATCCAAATCAGTCACAGTAATATTCGATCCACCTGAAATAGAAAGTGGAGTATTAATTTCTTTTAATTGAGTTCCAACCTGAATATTACCTGAAGTAGGACTTATAGTGATATTAGACATTGATATCATTCGAATAGCTGCATTCGTAGTTCCACCAAATGTATTTCCAGTCGCTGTAAATGTTCCGGTATTATTAGATAAGTATATTGCATAACCACCTGAAACCCCAGAATTCGTCAGGTCGTTTCCTGTAAAAACTATATTAGCAGAACTTGATAATTGAACACTATACTGACGATTCTTCAACAAACAATTTGTGATAGACAGATTTGAACTATTATTTAAAATAATTCCGACGCCTGTGGCTGTTCCAGTTTTACTTACATCAATTGCTGTAATTACGATAGCTCCTGTTGCACTTGAATTCAATATCGTACCAGTCCATGTTGAACCAATTGATATTAATGGCGTGCCGAAATAACTTGGCTGTGTAGTTCCATCAATAGTCAATGCTTCTGTAATAGTTGGCAAATCAGCAGTAAGCGTAATATCTTGCGCACCTCCACCACCAATATTAAAATCAATTATATCAGCACCTGAATTTGCATTTGCATCTAAGATTGCTTGACGCATTGACCCAGCCCCAGCATTCGAGGTACTTGTTACGGTAAAGGTTGTTGCCTTGGCCTGTAAACTCAACAAACTAATACAAAGAAGCATCAGTAACCGCTTCATTGCAGTTAATTTGAATGATTGAGAGATCTGTAAAATGTGTTTCATAATGCTTTAATTTATTAGTGTTTTTTAAGCGAAGTTTTTGATAAAGAATTCAATATGTTTTAAAATAAATTATACTCCTTCTGGCAGTTCTGACATTTATAATTATGAATTTTCAAAATGCCTAAACTGAGTACGCTTAGCATTTTTCCTAAGATTGATTTCAATTTACTTGGAACTAAATCACCGCCACATTTTGGGCAGGTAGCTCCTTCTATAGAAGGTTTGATTTGCACTTTGTCTAGGTTTAAAATAGCCATGGTTAATTTTCGATCTTCAGATTCTTAATCCTCAATTATGCATTGAAAGTCAAGAACTAATTTCTAAAGATTATCAAAAGGATTTCGTTCGCATAAAAAGAGTGATGAAACGATATGAGGGTGTGACGAAATAACCTTATTCTGGGACGAGAAAACAGAGAAGAGCACGGAGAGCTAGTGCGGAATACAGGAAAGGGTGTGGGAACGGAATGCGGAGAGCGGTTATTTAATCCCCAATCTTAGAAACAAATCATCACGATATGTTTTGCTAACCGGAATACGATGTCCAGCTAAATGAATTTCAGTAGGATTAATCTTTTCAATATGATCGAGATGCACGGCGTGACTTCGTCCTGTACGAAAAAATATATCCATCGGCAATTGTGCTAAAAAATCAGTGAAGGTAGACCGTATCATAATCCGCTTTGCATGCGTGGTGTGCAGGCGAACATAATTTTCTTCACTTTCAATGTAAAGAATTTCATTCACAAGAATCTTATGAAAAGAATGATTTTCACGAACAAATATGGCAAGATTCATCTGACTTTTCGGACTTTGGTTTTGCAATTTATGTTGCATTTGTTGTTGATAATTATTAAATGCAATTTCAATTGAAGCAAAAAGTTCTTCTTTGGTAAAAGGCTTAATGAGATAAGCATGTGGATTTACCTTTTTTGCACGTTCGATAGTAGCACTATCACTATTGGCAGTAAGAAATATAAATGGGATATGATATTTATCGTTTACTATGCTAGCCACATCTACTCCATCTTTCTTTCCACATAACTGTATGTCAAGTAATAAGATATCCGGCTTTTCAATTTCTATCATTTTCATAGCTTCTGTATAACTGATACTTGCCTCAGTAAAGGTATATCCCAGATCATCCAAGGCCATCGAAATGCTTCGGGCAATAAGTAATTCGTCTTCAACTATGCCAACTTTTATTTTAGTCATAATAATTCTTAGTTAGAAAATTAAACTCATCAATCCATTTCTTTTCTTGCCTTCAAAGATAAAAACTCTAATTTAAATACACTCCCTTGATCAAATGAATATTTCATTCTACCCCCGATTTGTCTACTTAAATCTTTGATAAGTGTCAAACCCATGGTTTTGGCAGTTTCAAAATTCATCGACAATCCATGTCCATTATCGTGATAAATCATTTCAAAATGTTGATCATTGTTTTTACCTAATTGAATATTGATGTTTAAATTCTCCACAGAAGGAAACGCATATTTATACGAATTTGTAAAAAGTTCATTCACAATTAATCCGAAAGGAACCGCCGTATCAATATCTAAAAAGATTTCGGCACATTGATTATTAAAACTTACATCCTTTCCATTGGTATTAAACATAGTATTCACTTCCTCAAATAGTTCTTGTATAAAATTTCTCAATTCAACACCTGCTAAATTTTCATGACGATATAGATTCTCATGTATGAGTGATATGCTTCGAACATTTGCTTTAGCTTGTAAAAATGATTGTTGCAATTCTGCCGATCGGTTCTTTTCTTGTTGCATGTCTAATAGACTCACAATTATTTGTAAATTATTTTTTACTCGATGATGAATTTCTTTCAATAAAACTTCCTTTTCAGCCAGCGAATTTTTTAATTGATCGGTTCTTAAAGCTACTGTTCGTTCAAGTGCATTTTTACGGGCAACAAGACGATTCGTTCTCCATCGAAAGAGCCAAATAAAACTTGCAATCATACTTAGAATAGCTAAAAAAGCAAACCAAGTATGTTTATATATTGGCGCTTTAATATGAACTGGTATCACCAATTCATTGTTGCTCCATTGCCCGTTATGCATTTGACCTTTGATATGCAACTGAAAATCGCCATATGGCAAACCACTCATTCGAATAGAGTTTTCACTGATATAATTCCAATCTTTGTCATAACCTTCTACTTTATATGCATAATTTAGTTTCCCCTCCTGAAAATCAAGTAACTGAAATTCAAGATTAAAAAACCGATCACCAGGCTCTAGATCAATTTTCTTTTGTGTTAACAAGTTATCTGTCAATTCAATGATTTTATTTTCATCTCCCGAAAATTTACTATACGAAATAATTCGCAAGGGTAAAGTGACATCTGTTGTATCACCCACAAAATCTTTTGGATAAAATGCATTCACTCCATCTAAACCTCCAAATAAAAGCATTCCATCTTTTGCTTTGAAGGATGAAGTTCTATTAAATTCGTTATGCGAAATACGATTGTCGGTTGTATATGTTTTAACTTTAAAGTTGGTCATATTAAATTTAGCTAACCCATTATCGGTACTTATCCAAAGATTATTAAATTCATCCGGCTCAATTCTATATAAAATATCTGAAGGCAACCCGGTGGCAATATTAAATTGTTGAAAATGCTGTTTTGCAATATCGCATCTATATAAGCCATCACCATTTGTAGCCACCCACACAATGTAGTTTGCATCTTCATAAGCATCTAGAATATTTTCAAATGGAAGTGCAATTCCTGCTTTTTTACTATTTGCATTCTTTCCCCAATACTGCAATACTTCTCTCGCATTTTGATCCATTAGATACAAACCATTTTGCGACACTGCGAGTATGGTTCCGTTATTTCTTTTTTTAAATCGATAGGTAAATGCTGCTTTTGGTATACTTTCATTTTTATATTCAATAGGTCGAACCGAATCTGTCAAAACATTATACACGAACAAATTTTTTGTACAACCAAGCAACAGTTCTTCGTTGTTTAAAGAATCCATTGACCATATCTCACTGAAATCATGGGTAGAAATCTTTGTTGATATAAGGTGTTTTTTTTCAGGTAGCTTGCTCAATGTGTATGAGCCGGTAATTTTGTCTCCTCGATGCTGACAAATAGAATACTTAATATCATCTAAACCAGAAGCAATACGACTATTATTTTTATAGGTATGCGTCCAGACATTTGTATATACATTTTTTTTATCATCGACATAAATTCCTCTAACCTGGTTTTCACTGCTATCATTCAACTGTAACTTGGTTACATAATGTATAAATGGGTTTTTAGAAATTTGAAGTTTGAACAATCCATCGCTGGTACAAATCCATTTATTGCCTTGAAGATCACTATATATTTCGTAAAGTTTACGATCCTCCAACTTATTCAAGTTTTGAAAAGAAAATATTTTTTGAAAGGAATGATAGTCGTACATATATAGACCCGCCTCATTCGTATAACAAAATAAATTTAGATAATTGTCATGCCTGACATACACATCAGAAGCCTTTGTAAAAGGTGAAATATAAAATTGGAATTGTTTTTTCTTCCAACCATTCAAATAACTGAGTCTATATGTGCGATCGTTTTCATCAATAATAAATTCATGTTGTGGAGTAATGGTAATGATGCCTTTATTTTTGCTGCTTGCTTTTTCTTCAAATACTTGATGCTTACTTAATAAATAAATGGGAAGACCATCACTAATATAGAGCGCAGCATCTTCTTGCTTAAATATACATATTCTTCCCGTGCCTGTATGATAAGAACCGTTTTTTGTTTTCAGAATTTCTTTTGAGGCAACAGAATCATCCCAAGCTTTCATTTCGCATTTTAATAAAAAATTATTTCTGTGTAAACGCCAATATCTAAATGGTTGGCATGTTAAAAAGCAAATATCTTCCCCATCATTGGTTGCCCAGTAAGTATACTCTTCATCAAAAGGCAAATTAGGATACGCTTCTTTTAACGACAACAACTTATGCGTTTTCAAATCGAATACTTGAATTGCTTTTACATTGCGAGCATATCCCGGATGCCCATAAAGAAGGATCAGTCTGTTTTTTGTATCCTTTGCGATTTGGATTATTTTATTCTCGGCCAATCCATCCTTTTGCTTTGTATATAACTTGAATTGTTTTCCATCGTAGCGATTAAGCCCATTACGTGTGCCAAACCACAAAAAACCATCTTCATCTTGTATACTACAAAATATTTCACGAGATGCAAGACCATCTTCAATACCTAAATGCTTAATATCAATAATATTCCTAACAGAATCTATTTGCGAATAAAGATTTACCGATACGCTTAAAAAGCCAAAAACAAGTATAAGTGAAATAGCACTCCGTTTGAATTTCATGAAGCTAAATAACAAATAAATTCGATGCCATGAATATTTAAGAAGCGTATTTTTTAAAGTCTGGTTGTCAAAGTAGAGCTAGTAATTATTGTCATACTTCATAGATTTCATTTCTCGCTCAGCACTCAACAATAATGGCAATCATTATGCAACCTTGTGTAGCAACAGACGAAGTGTGATCATTTTTGCATGATTAAATTTCATGCATGATCAAGAAACGATTAGCCTTTATATTGTAAAAGGGAAAAACAGCAACTATTATTAAGGGATGAAATTAATTACCCTTTCAACACACCTCTACTAATTACAATACGTTGAACCTCTGAAGTGCCTTCATAAATTTGGGTAATTTTTGCATCGCGCATTAGTCGCTCAACATGAAAATCTTTTACATAGCCATAACCGCCATGAACTTGAACCGCCTATAATGGTGCAAGCGTCTCGCTTGTTCCTATAATAAATCAGCGTCCGCTTTTTTCCCCTTCAGTTTGTGCTTCACCTATTACGGGATTTGCGACAACACGGATTTGAATTTACTCCAAGGTTTGTGTTAGAAAACATTTTAAAAATGACGTACTTTATCAACGTAATGCTCTAAAGCTATTGAGGGAAGAGTTTTGTGACACAAACCTCGGGGTGAAATTTTTAATTCACACCCATTTTTTTTCACTTAGCAAAATGAAAATAAAGTCATCTATAAAAATGACATAAATAACACTAAAATAGAATTAATTACCCTTTCAACACACCTCTACTAATTACAATACGTTGAACCTCTGAAGTACCTTCATAAATTTGGGTAATTTTTGCATCACGCATTAATCTCTCAACATGAAAATCTTTTACATAGCCATATCCACCATGAACTTGAACCGCCTCTGTGGTAACGCTTTGGGCAATTTCAGAAGCATACAATTTTGCCATAGCCGATGCCATATCATAGTTTAAATGTTGATCTTTTAGCCAAGCTGCTTTAAAACATAATAATCGAGCACCTTCAATTTGAGTGGCCATATCCGCCAATTTAAATTGAATAGCTTGGTGATTCATAATTTCAGTTCCAAATGCCTTACGTTCTTTCGAATACTTAACCGCTAATTCGTAAGCACCACTTGCAATACCAAGGGCTTGTGAAGCTATACCGATACGACCTCCACTCAATACTTTCATTGCAAACGTAAATCCAAAACCATCTTCACCAATTCTATTTTCTTTAGGCACTTTTACATCTTGAAACATAATTGAATGCGTATCGCTTCCTCGAATACCCATTTTATTTTCTTTACCACCTACAGTAACTCCATCCCAAGCTTTTTCAACAATAAAGGCATTAATTCCTTTGTGTTTTTTCTCAACATCAGTTTGTGCGATAACTAAATAATGGGTAGCAGAATTACCATTGGTGATCCAGTTTTTTGTACCATTTAAAATATAATGATCGCCATTATCAATTGCGGTAGTTCTTTGTGACGTTGCGTCGGAACCTGCCTCTGGCTCACTTAATAAAAATGCACCTATTACTTCACCAGTTGCTAGTGGCACTAAATATTTTTGTTTTTGCTCTTCAGATCCAAAGGTTTCTAAACCCCAACAAACCAATGAATTATTTACACTCATACAAACTGAAGCGGACGCATCAATTTTCGAAATTTCTTCCATGGCTAATACATACGAAATAGTATCCATTCCGGCACCACCATATTTAGGATCAACCATTAAACCCATGAATCCTAATTCACCCATTTTCTTGATTTGTTCAGCAGGGAATTTTTGTAATTCATCACGTTCAATAACGCCAGGTAATAATTCGTTTTGGGCGAAATCTCGTGCCGCCTGTTGTATCATGAGTTGCTCTTCGGAAAGTTGAAAATTCATATTATTCGTGTTAATGTTACAAACATAAGAAAGTATTTTTTGTCACGCAAGTAGAAATTTCTATTGCCCTAAATTATCTAAATTTCATACTAAAACTTTTCTAAATCAAATCGCAAATTGCGTTCGCGTGATATTCGTTGCTATAAAAGGCAAGTGCCTGCTTTCTTTGATCTAAATCATCTTCACTAAAATCTTTCATCATAAGATCCTTGATAGTTTTGATAAATAGGTTATTTGAATTGGCAATATGTATTAGATCTTTTAAGTGACTTTCTTCAATTTCATGATTCACGATAATATGCCTCCCTCTGAAAAGTGAATTTAATAATTTTAATTTAATACCAGTTTGCTGAAAGCTTGGCAATACATGAATATGCGCATTCTGTATGAATGTATTCAATTCTTCGTCGCTTGGATTGGCTTTGATTTGAATATTTTTACTTTGATAAGAGAGAATGGCTTGCGTTGGGTTTTTACCCGCTATAATAAGGGGTATTTCGAGTTCACTAAAAATACTTTTCACTAGATAATCAACAGATTTTATATTTTCATCTACGCTTAAATTGCCATGATAAAGGCAGTAATTACCCGAACCTATTAAAGATTGAACCTCTTGATTTGAATGAAAAGCAGGAACTAAAATTGCTTTCGATGATCCATATCTTTTTTCAAAAAATTGCTGATCATTTTCAGAGATCGATAAAATATGATCGAAGACATTTAAACTCCTTTCGAACATGCGCAATCGATTTGATTCAAATGAATAATATAATTGTTTAAAAGCAGATTGACTATTCATGGCCAAGCCAGCATAATAATCTGATTCAATATTGTGAGCACGTAAAATCTTTATTCGTTTTTCTATACTTTTATGATGCGCAAAATAACAAGTATGAAGTCCCTCAAATAAAATAGGTGCGTCATCTTTCAACAAATTTTTGAGTAAATCATTATTTCTACGCGACGAAATGATATAGGGCAATGATGGATGTAAACCTCTTAAACCGGTAATGCGAGGATAGTAAATCACTTCTTTACAATATTTATTCAATTCGGAATCAGGTTGCCGATTTCCATACTGAAAACAATGGAGAACAATTTCAACGCCCTCATTATACAAAGCTTTTATCTTGTAAAACACATCGATCACACCGCCATAATCGGCAGGATAAGGAATATCGAAAGAGATGATATGAAGCTTTTTACCCAAGTAAATTTTTATAAAAAGTGATTAATGTTTTTTCTTGTTCTTCCCAACAATAAACTTCACGTGCTCTTAAACAATTTGATTTCATTTGATGATAATGTTTCTCATCATGCAACATATGATTCAATTCATTTGCAATGGTTTCAATTTTGGTATCAGAAATTAAATTGGCAATATCGAACTCTTCATTTACTTTAATATACTCGGGATACGCAACACATAATTGAGGAATACAAGAATGCATATAATCGAAAAAGCGATTTGCCATGGATAAATAATTGCTTTTACCTTGGTTGGTAAATAAGGTAATTCCAATTGTTGCATTTCGAGTATAGTCTATTAAATTCTGAGGTTCAACATAGCCTTTAAATATCACTCTTTCTTGCAATCCAAATTGTTTAACCAATTCATTTGCCTGTTGAAAAAAATTACCTTCACCACAAATGATTAATTTGCAATCTACATATTGCATCGCAGGAATTAAGGTTTCAAAACTTCGCCCTTCATTCACTGCACCTTGATAAAGTATATATCGCTCATTTGAAATTGGCTCAGTATATGGCTTTAAAACAGTTGCATTTCGAACAATGGCATATTTAACATGATACATTTTTTCAAATTCATTCGCGTAACAATCTCCTATTGTATAACCATGTTTAAACTGAGGTACAGTAAATTTCTCGATCGCTTTCCACATTTTATAAATCTTTGGCCTAATTACAATTTCTTCCATCTCACAAAATAATTCGTGAGCATCATACACTCTTTTTTTGCTTCTTATTTTCGACATAAAAAGACATGGCAAAATAGTATCTAAATCAATGGCACAAATTATATCCACCTTTACAAAAAGTAAATAAATAAAAAGACGCAAATTATATTCAACGTAAAATAATTTTCCTTTATCAAAGAAACAACTTAATCTCTTTTGTTGAAATGATTTTGTTTCTAATGGCAATGACTTCTTTCGATGTCGACCAACAAGTAAAACATCATAACCTGCTTTTGCAAGAGATGAGCATATTCGAATCATTCGTTGGTCGTAATTCAAATCGTTTGTAACCGTACAGACAATTCTCTTTATTTCCATTCTTTTTTAAAATAAATTTTCTCGTTACCTATCATTGTATAAGGCGGCTCAAAACCCGGCATATAGGTTGCTCTAATGGTTCGTTCGATTTGATCTTTTGACCAAGACAAATCAACTATTTTTAAATCATGAATCTCAGAACGGTAATGCATAGAAGTGCCTCGTTCATTGATTAAGTCATTTTGAGGAATTATTTTAATATTCCCTTGAAGTATATCATGAATTGTTTCAATAAACAAATCGATAGAAGCATTAAAGGTTAAGTTATATAATTCATCAACCCAACAATTATCAGGAATTTGAAATCGTTTTTCAAACAAAATATCGCCATGATCAATCCCTGTATCCATTTTGTGAATCGTAGTTCCAAACTCTATTCTATTTTCGGCAATAGCAAATGAAAACTGATTACAACCTCTAAACTCTGGCAATGGCGCCATATGTAAGTTTAAAGCCATCACCTTGGCTTTATTTATATCCTTTTGTTTAAGAATTTCATGATATTGAACACTATAAATAAAATCTGCTTCAGGCATTTCTTCTAATGAATCAATAATTGGAATTTGATTTTCAGTTGCTAAGTTTTTTAAACTTAAAGCTTGTGAAAAAGTTGAATTATCATTGGTAAGAATACCCAAAATCTCAAGATTTAAATTCTCTTTTTGTTGAATCAAATAATGCAGGCAATGATATCCAATGGGTTTTGACCCTAGAAACAAGAGGGATATTTTTTTCATCGCGTAAAAATAGTACCAAACAACTGAATATAACGAACTTAACTAAGAAGAAATAAAATGTGGCACCTTATTAAATTGTCTAGAAATAATTATACCCAGTTCATCAAAGTTCCGATTCCCTCAATTATGAACTAAGAAATTCAATGTATTGATCAACATTTTTGGTTTATAAAAATAGGCATAATTTTAGTTTAATCTCAACTCATTTAATCAACTATTTTATCTATTTTCGAGGTTTCGACATGGCATTAAAAATTCTCATTCTCACACCACGTATTCCGTATCCTTTAAGAGATGGTGGTTCTATTGCTATGAATCAATCTATTAAAAGTTATATTGATCAAGGTTGCGAAGTGAGTTTACTTAGTATGAATACTTCTAGGCATTGGGTTGAAGAAAGTGATCTACCCGAAATGTATGCTAAACTAATCACTTTCAAAACTGTTTATGTTAAAACAAATGTCAATCCTTTATCTGCATTTTTAAATTTGTTTACCGACAAATCATACAATGTTGCTCGTTTCATTAATAAAGAATTTGAAAAGGAATTTGAAAAGATATTGCGCGCCGAAAACTATGATATCATTCAATTTGAAAGCATTTACACCTCACCTTATTTAAAAACAGCGCGTAATTTAAGTGAGGCCAAATGTGTTTGCAGGGTTCATAATATTGAGTATCTGATTTGGCAACGATTATCAGAACATGAATCTTCATTTTTAAAACGTACCTATTTAAATTTATTAACTTCTCGACTCAAAAATTACGAAATAGAGGTTTTAAGAAAATTTGATCTTTTGTTACCCATTTCAAAAAAAGAAGAAGATTATTTTATTGAAACCCAATTGAACAAATGCTATTATCTTCCTTTCGGAATTGATTTAAAAAGAGAGATTCCAAATGTAGAACAAGAGGTCAATAGTTGCTATCATATTGGCAGTATGGATTGGGCACCCAATGTTGAAGGAGTGCAATGGTTTTTAAACAATGTTTGGAACGAGGTACAACCTGAACTGCCTAATATCACCCTTTATTTAGCTGGCAAAAACATGCCTCCATCTATCAGGTCAAAAGAAAAAAACAATCTTCATGTGATAGGTGAGGTAGATGATGTAATGCAATTTAGTCTAGAAAAAAACATTATGATTGTTCCGCTACTTTCTGGTGCTGGAATAAGAATAAAAATTATTGAGGCCATGTTACTTGGTAAGACAATTATTTCAACTAGCATTGGTGAAGAAGGAATTGGAGCAACAGATAAAGTGAATATTTTAATTGCCAATACTGCTGATGAATTTATTTCGGCTTTAAAATTTTGCTTTCAGCATACTGATGATGCGCGCAAAATTGGATTGAATGCACAAGAATTTGTTCGTTCGCAATACCGATTAGATCAAATTTATACCAAACTTATTGAACATTTTAATTTGATGAAATAATATGGCAGAAAGAAAAAAAATTGCCATTCTACTTTCACGTTTCCCTTATCCTTTAGATAAAGGCGATAAATTACGCGCTTATCATCAAATCAAGTATCTTTCTAAGTTTCATGATATTTATCTTTATACATTATGTAGTCAACCAGTTAAACAAAATGAGCTCGATGAATTAAATTTATTTTGTAAAGACATTCATACTTTTCAATTAAATAAACTTGATATTCTTCTTCAAACTTTTTTATGTTTTGTTCGTGGAATTCCAGTTCAAGTAGGTTATTTTTTTTCTCCCTCTATCAATAAAAAAATATCAGCTTCAATAATTAAATTAAAACCTGATACAGTTTATTGTCAATTATCACGAACTGCTTTTTATGGCAAAGATTTACCATTTAAAAAAGTGATCGATTTACAAGATGCTTTTTCAACGAATTACGAACGAATTCAAAATAATTACTCAGGCTTATTAAAATATTTTTACAAACGTGAAAGTCAATGCATGAAGGCATTTGAAATGAAAATGACAACATGGTTTGATGAAACAACAATAATTTCTGAATTTGATAAAGATAAAATCAAAGTAATTCCCAATCGAATTGCCGTGGTTTCAAATGGTGTAGATACAAATTATTTTAAACCAGATAAAAGAGTAAAAACATCTGACATCTTATTTTGTGGAAATTTAGCTTATCTACCTAATAAAAATGCTGTAAAATTTTTGCTTGAAAAAATTGCACCTAATTTGATTTCAACAAATCCTCATATTCGCATTGCGGTAATAGGATCTAATGGCGAAGATTTTAAAAAATATGAATCTGATCATATTCATATTCATGGATGGATAAATGATATTCGAGAGGCATATGCATCGTCAAAAATATTTGTGGCCCCCTTGTTTACTGGTGCTGGACTTCAAAATAAATTACTCGAAGCGATGAGTATGGGTTTACCTTGTATCACAACCTCAATCACCAATGCATCGCTAATGGGAGTTGAAGACAAACATTTGCTCATTGCAAACGATGTGAATGAATTTGTAGAAAAAATTCGCGTTTTACTCGATCATGAAAATATGCAAAACGAAATTTCAACTCAAGCTAGAATTTTTGTTGAAGAAAATTTTTGTTGGGATAAGGTGAATGAAAAATTACTAAAATTGTTATAACCATTATATTTAATTTACAAGAAACCTACGTTGCGTTGCGTAAAGAATCACAAATAAAATATTTATAATTAAACCAAATATCATCATAACACCCATTGATGACATACCTAAAATAACCATCATTGAAGCTGGTCCAATTAATTCGCCAATAATATAAATAATAAAACCTTGCTTTTTTAATTGACGCATTAAAAATGCCCCGAAAAAGCAAATCAAAGTAGTTGCCAATGTTGATACTAATATCACCAAGCGATTATCGCATTGTTTGATAGATAATTCAAGAGCAGAATCCACCATACTTCCTAACATTCCTCCTACTTCTGGCATTTCTTTACTTGTTAATTTCTCGACTGTTTCACAAATATTAAAGTGATTATAAATAGCGCTTATTGCTGCCAGCCCACAACCAACATAAGTTAATATGGTAAGTACATTTAAAAAAGATGGCAATTTATTGGCTTCGAAATCTTTTGACGCTGAGAAATCGTTCATTTGACTATCGGTATTCATAATTTTATTTTTTAAAGTTAAAGAGTAATTTGCTGGTTTGAATTTTCGTAATGGTTCAAAACTATCTAGAAAGCTATATTTACCCCTTAGCAACAATCATCGAAATTTCAACATTTACACCTCTTGGCAAACCAGCCACCTGAATGGTTTCACGAGCTGGATAATTTGATGTAAAGTAATTCGCATAAACTGTATTCACTGTTGCAAAATGATTCATATCGCTTAAAAAGATAGATGTTTTAACCACATGTTCGAAACTTAAATCAGCCTCAATTAAAATGGCCTGAAGATTATTCATGACCTGTTTAGTTTCAATTTCAATACTTTCCAATGCAATATCATTGGTACCAGGTATGAGGGCTATTTGACCAGAAACAAATAAAAAACCGTTGACTTCAATTGCTTGATTATAAGGGCCGATAGGTGCAGGTGCATGTTGAGAATTAATTATCATCTTATTCATGTAACAAATGTAATATTGTTTTTCATTAATAAAAATAGAGAGATGATGTTTGATACTATCTTTGATGAATTCTTGAAGAATCAGAATGAATTTATTTTTTAGATATAAAGACCAACAAGGCCAAATAATATGAACAAAAATTACCTTCACCAAAATATTCAAAACCCGAAATCAACCCTTAAAATCTATCTTCACTTCAACAATTAAATTGACTCAGTTAAATTGAGATATTCAAAAATCAAATTTTAAAATAAAAATATGTATTTGCTTTATATTGACACAAGTAGTCAACACTCATTGGTATTCATATTCAATGAAAAAAAAATATTGGCTTCAAGAACCAATGAGATTCAATCGAACCATGGACAAGTTATTAATATTCATATCGATGAGTTATTACATGAGGCAGATATTTCAATGTCAGATTTAAATGGCATTTGCGTTTTAAACGGACCAGGATCTTATACTGGATTGAGAATTTCATTAGCAACAGCAAAGGGAATTTGCTATGCAAACGACATCCCATTATTTTTAATTAATAAACTCGATCTATTATTTAGTGCAATAGATAGTCGTTTAACTTCAAAAAATATTGCCATTATCATTAAAGCAAGAGAGGATGAGTTTTTTACAGCAATCTATTCATCAAATGGCGCCCCACTTTTAATGCCGTCACTTTTATCTAAATCTGACTTGCTTGATAAATTAAATTTGAATCAGGCTCAACTTTATTTTGAAGAGGATATTTATACGAGTGAATTTGAAGCGTTTACTTCAATTAAACTCAGTTTGCCTAAAATTCATACGATGCCTTTTAATGTATATAAAGAATCAAAACCAGCAGATTTATTCCAATCTGAACCTTTTTATCTTAAAAATGTGCATATTAACAAAATAAACAAGTTATAAACATTTGATTTTTTAATAATATTATTACTTTTACAACTCGAAAAAAAATAGTTATCCAAAACTAATTATTAGAATTGAGGTATATATTTATTTAAGAATCATTTTATAACAAATAAAAAACTAACCTATGGAACAAAATAACTTCTCCTCGAATATCATTTCAGTGTCTGATAATGGAAATTCCAACTCAACAAAAATCAACTATGTTGAAGTTAAAAAAGGAGCAGCTATACTTAGGTCGATTAACCATAAACTTCGACAATCAATTATTAAATTACTAGAAGAAAAGGACAAATTGACGGTAACTGAAATTTATGTAAAACTTCGTGTTGAGCAATCAGTTGCATCACAACATTTAGCTATTTTGAGAAGAGCTGAGTTCGTACAAACATCACGTGAAGGTAAAAATATACATTATAGTCTAAATCAAGCTCGTCTTGATGAGGTCAATACTTTTATCAAACAATTATTAAAAAATGATAATGAGTAAAAATTATACATCATAGCAACCTACTAAAAACCTGATCATTTGCGTCAGGTTTTTTTATTCTTCAGATCTTTCTTCTCTTTTTTCGATTTCGATCAATTCGCCATGTTCGCTCACAATCATTTGAACCTCAGTTTGATTTTCAGTTGGCATGGCTTCTAATGCGTTGGTTGGTTCAATCATTTCTTGTGAAATCATTTCACTAAGTTTAGGTAATTCATCTAAATTATTAAGACCTAAGTAATTCATAAATGATTTAGAAGTATTGTAAGTCAATGGCTTACCTACCATTTCCTCCATTCGACCTGAAATGACAATCAACTCTTTTTCAAGCAATTTTTGGACGGAATAGTCAGAATTTACACCACGTATATGTTCAATTTCACCTTTTGTAATGGGTTGTTTGTAAGCAATAATTGCCAATGTTTCCATTGACGCTGTTGAAAGTCGCTTGGTAAATTTTTCACCGTTTAATTTTGCAAGGGTTGGATAAAAATCTTTCTTACTCAAGAATTGGAATCCTCCACCAATTTGTTTTACTTCGAAAGGATAGAAATCTGAAGCATATTTTTCAACAATTGCGTCTAAAGCACTTGATAATTTTTCTTTATCTATATCTTCTTCTTCCTGAATTGAATCTTTTAAAATCTGCTCAATATCAGTAGTTGAAATTGGCTTGTCCGCACCAAATATTAAAGCTTCGCTTTGCATCATCATTTGTTCTATAGTCATTATCGTTGGCTTTTGAATGATCAAATATAGAGTGCCGAAACGCGACTTCTTTAAATAGAAATACACAACTGTGGGTAACTTTCTGCCAAACTTTTCTAAAGTCATGATAAACAAATAAGGTTCGATGATAATCCTAGGGCATATGAGTTCAAAAGACAGGATGAAATTTGAACCCAAATTTTTCTCTAAATAAAATTCAAATACTGACTTATAAACTTACAAAATACAAAATATCGAAAGAAGATTTACGCATCTATATGAAAATTCTACTCGATTATATGAAAAAACTACGCGTTTAAACATTGTCTCAATAAAAGCAAAACAATCAAATTATGTTTGTAACAGTGTTACGAGTGAAATATTAGAAATAGATTGACACAGTTAATCGATTTCAACATAATAAGTAACCTACTAGTTTTTTAGTGACGTGAGTGAAGAAATGCCTCCCCCAACAAAGGGAGGCTTTTCAATTCTAGTTGACATTTGAATAAACCTATCATTAAAACCTCTCAAATGACTCGATACGTGATACCAATTGTTTTTTGCAATAATTCTAATTGACCTCATTCAATTTGAATTCTAAATTTATTGTTTAATTTTAGCCTAGATATCTATAACTATCAAAACAAAACTTGTTTCTATGAAACCTATCAGTCTAATTTCTATTATTCTTCTTTTCGTCTATTTTGGATTTCAAACCTTAATCGAAAATGTAAAAACAGTAAAAAAAACAAATCCGGGTGAAGAATATGCCTTAACCAGACAGTTTCCTGCATTTGGTGAAGGATTGGATATATATAAAAACGCGGTTCTCAAAGAACTAAATAAAATCAAAAAAACTAGAGCTATCAATACACCATGGCAAAATGAAGGCCCCTTTAATACAGGAGGGCGTATAAATTGTATTGCTATTCATCCAACCATAAGCACTACCTATTTGGTGGGTTGTGCTGATGGTGGCATATTTAAAACTACAGATGATGCAACAACTTGGACACCCATATTTGATAACGCAAGTTCACTTTCGGTTAGTTCTATTGTTTTCGACAATGCAAACCCTAATACCATTTTTGCTGGTACGGGCGATCAAGTACTTGGTGGCTACTCTCATATGGGTAATGGTATTTACAAAAGCGCAGATGGTGGAAATTCATGGACAAATATTGGATTAAACAGTGTAGGTGCTATTACTAAAATTATTCTCGATCCAAATAATTCAAATATCATTTATGCAGGCACAACAGGCAATCCATTTATTTCAGATAATAATAGAGGTATCTATAAAAGTACAGATGGTGGTTTAACCTGGAATCAAATTTTATTTCTTGGTCAAAATGCAGGCATTGGCGATATGGTCATTAATCCAATTAATACATCCATTCTTTATGCAACGGGTCGTTATCGAGTGCGTTCTGATATCCAAAGTATTATTACTGGCCCCGAAGCTAGAATTTACAAAACGAACAATGGTGGCCTTACTTGGGATACTTTGACAAATGGTTTGCCTGTAGGCGATCAATGCCGAATCGGGCTTTGTATGTCGGCTAACAATCCCGATTTATTGTATGCAAATTATGTAGATACCTTGCTTGATTTTGGTGGTTTGTACAAAACAACAAATGGTGGGCTCAACTGGAATTTAGTCAACACTACCTCTTCAGTTTCAATGGGAGGTTTTGGTTGGTATTTTGGACAAATCCGCATGGATCCGACCAATGATAATATTTTATACTTACTCAATGTATCTCTATATAAATCAACCAATGGAGGAATCACTTTCAATACTGTTGGATCAAGCTTACATGCTGACAAACATGATTTGAAGTTCATTAGTGGTAATACTCTTTTGCTAGCAACGGATGGTGGTTTATATAAATCAACAAGTGGTGGTAGCTGGGTTCAAAAAAACAATTTGCCAATCACTCAATTTTATGAAGTAGCCTATAACCCATGGGATACCGCCAACTA
>Ga0116157_10002419_pt1 | contig 18201 bp, 17 predicted proteins | sample AD_UKC048_MetaG_FD_89882 | JGI IMG/M metagenome (GOLD analysis project Ga0116157, IMG submission 89882) | Active sludge microbial communities of municipal wastewater-treating anaerobic digesters from USA - AD_UKC048_MetaG | ecosystem: Engineered > Bioreactor > Anaerobic > Digestate | place: USA...
GTTAACACAACGAATGCCCCATCGCGCTTCTCCGCGCTGAAGTTGACCTGATCTCCCGCCTTGACTTTATCCAGCAATGTGGGGTCCAGCACCTTGAAGACCATGGTCATGGGCGGCATGTCTAAGTTTTTTATGTCGCCATGCTTGAGGGTGATTTTTTGAGCGTCCTTGTCTATCTTCCGGACCTCTGCACCGGTCAATTCCGGCGCAGATTGGGCGAACAGATGGTTCGACGACAGGCTCATGGCGGCCACGAGCACTGAAGTTGTCAGGAGTGCAAATTTTTTCATTTCGATATCCTTCAATTGTTACTTTTTCGAGACTTTCACGGAGCCCTTCATGCCGGCATCGTAGTGACCAACATGCAGGCAGGCAAAACTCACCGTACCAGCCTGCGTGAATTGCCATAGCAGGTCGCCCGTCGAGCCAGGTTTTACAGTCAGCATGTTGTCATCAGCATGCTCCATTCCCGGGTTCTTCTTCATCTCTTCGTAGTGGTCTTTGAGTTCTTTGGCGGTCCCCAATACAAACTCGTGACTCAGTTTTCCCGTGTTCCTGATAACAAAGCGGATTGTTTCGCCCTGCCTGGCCCGGATGGACGACGGGGTGAACCTCATCGCATCGTTCATGGACACCTCAATGGTGCGGCTGACATTGGCCGCCACACCTGGCGCGCCAATATTGGCGGCATCATGACCACCGGCATGACTGCCAGACCCATTGGCGCCACTGCCGAACACCAGCGCTGCTGATACCGCCATAAATTTGATTGAATTTTTCAAGTTAACTCCTTTGAATGAAATCAGTGGGATGAATGTCCCGAGGGTTTACGAATCTGGACTTCGGTAGTCGTGGGTGACGGTCTGGCAAGGGGTGTGGACCCCTGCGTATCCGCCTTGAAACGCGCGGGGTCGGGAAGTGAACCGGTCCATTCAAATGCCACTGTTCCCGCCGGATGTTTAAACCAGCCGGGGTCTTTGTAGTCACCGGGTTTCTGCGACTTGCGAACTTTCAAAATGCTGAACATACCGCCCATTTCCACACCACCGAAGGGACCGGAGCCGGTCATCATGGGCGCCGTGTTGTCGGGAATCTGCATTTCCATTTCCCCCATGTCGGCCATGCCTCGCTCGCCCATGACCATGTAGTCAGGGACAGCCTTCTGCATTCTTTTGACCAGACCACGGTGGTCCACGCCGATGGTGGTGGGGACGTTGTGTCCCATGGCATTCATGGTGTGGTGGCTCTTGTGGCAATGAAATGCCCAGTCACCTTCCTCATCCGCCACAAATTCGAATTGGCGCATCTGACCCACACCAATGTCGGTAGTCACCTCAGGGACGCGCGCGGCCAGGGGCCACGGCCCACCATCACTGCCCGTAACCATGAACTCATGGCCATGCAGATGAATGGGGTGGTTGGTCATGGAGAGGTTGCCCACGCGAATGCGCACCTTGTCGCCGTGGCGCACGTTGAGCGTATCGATACCGGGAAACACCCTACTGTTCCACGACCACAAGTTGAAGTCCAGCATGGTCATCGTTTTCGGCGTCATGCTGCCGGGGTCGATGTCATAAGCATTGAGCAGAAACACAAAGTCACGGTCCACCTCGCTTATCAAAGGCGCTTTTACTTTGGGGTGCGTTATCCAGAAACCCATCATGCCCATGGCCATTTGCGTCATTTCATCCGCATGTGGGTGGTACATGAAGGTGCCGGGCCGGCGAGCTACAAACTCATAGACAAATGTTTTCCCAACACCAATTGACTGTTGCGTCAGGCCGGACACGCCATCCATTCCGTTGGGCAAACGCTGGCCATGCCAGTGCACGCTGGTGTGCTCCGGCAGTTTATTGGTCACGAACACCCGTACCCGGTCACCTTCCACCACTTCAATGGTGGGGCCAGGGCTCTGCCCGTTGTAACCCCACATATTGGCTTTAAATCCGGGTGTCATTTCGCGCACCACGGGTTCTGCTACGAGATGAAACTCCTTGACGCCGTTGTTCATCCGCCAAGGCAGCGTCCAGCCATTTAGCGTAACCACCGGGTTGTACGGGCGGCCGGTGTCAGGCACCAGTGGAGGCATGGTGTCTGGACTGGCCTGCAGCACGGGTTCTGGCAGTGCGGCCATGACCACGCTGCTGACACTGGCCGCGGCAACTGCGCCGGCCACGGTGGCGGCAGCGCCATTGAAAAAGTTTCGTCGATTCATGAATCGTTCCTCGAATGGGTAATTGAACTGATAGCCATCAATGCGACGCAGAAGCCGCACCGGGCGCAGCAATAGCGGATTCGCTAGCAGAACTTTTGAGCCCCTCCATCGGAGCACCTGCCAGCAGCGCCTGCAGATCGGCATGGGCCAGCCAAAAGTCCCGATGCGCCATCACCGCAGCCTGAGAGGTCATTGTGCGGGCTTGACTGTCAGCGAGCACATCAAAGATGCTGGTCAACATGCCGTTGTACCGCAGCACCAGCTCATCATGAATGAACGTTCGAAGCGGCAGCACTTCCACCTGCAAATATCGGGCAATGTCAAAAGCTGTGCGGTACGCAAAATAAACTTCACGTGCCTGACTACGCAATTTGACAGCCACAGAGCGAACGCTGGCTGCATCACCAACGGCATCCCAGAGACCTTCTGCGTCCGGGGACGTCGCCCTGGCCTGCTTGAGTTGCCATTGCGCCCGCGCAACGCGCAAGTCCGCACGGGCCTGCAGTGCGTGCGCTTCAACGTCAGGCACCTCAATCGCCTGTTTCGGCAATGCCGGTAATCCGGCTTCAAGCTGATACCCGGCTGGTGCGCCCCATAGACCGAGAACAACAGTCAGGTTTTCACGAGCAGCCAGCGCGCTGCTGCGTGATCGGGCCAATGCCACTGCAGACTCGGATAAGGCCAGCTGAGCACGGGCCTGGGTCAGCTTGCTGACATTGCCCACCTGCGTCATGCGCCGTGTCAGGTCTCCGCTGATCTCCAGCGTATTTTTGGCCTCTTCCAGCAATCGCACGGACTGTTCCGCAGCCACCGCTGAAACCCATGCTTTATAGGCCCGGGCAGACAGCACCGTGATGGTCTGGCGCATCTCCACTTTGGCTGGATTGTCTGAGCGAACGGCGTCACTGATAGATGTCCCTGCGGCGCCCATGGCAACCTGAAGGTCTGGGTTGTTTAGCACCGCAATGCGAACAGCGGTATCGCCCGACAATGGCTTTTGCAACAGCGCATGCACTGCCGCCGATGTGTCCAGGGTCGGGCGCGGGAGCAACACGGTACCGGGCTGTGTGCCAGAGATCAGGACTTGCACGCTGGCCTGCAGGTCTGCCAGCCCGCCGTCGGGCGGTGGCGCCGTCAGCGCCGCGCCTGCCACTGTTGCCAGAAAAAGGCTGCTCAGCGTTGATCGAAGTGCCTTGGGCGGGATCAGGACACTCATGGTTTGGTCCCCTTGCAGCATGGCATATCAGGCATGCCCGGGGAAACAGGTTTTTGTCGCGCCTGCTCTTCCTCCCATTTCAGCAGGTCGACATGACCTCGCTTGAATTGCCCCACAGTGGCATTGGCGGCCCGCCAATCGACTACCGACTGCTCGACACCGGTGGGCAGACCGTCAAATGGCGATTGATATTGCGCTTTCGGCACCAGCGTGCCCGGTGCGCTAGCCTCCATGGTGGGCAAGGGATCGATACGAACGCTACTCGGCGCCTGGGTTTGCGCCAGACCCAGGCCCATCTCCCAAAAAACCAGAGCGGCAATCCCCTTGTTTGCGGCGGTTCGAACCGCGCGGCGCTGTGTTAACAAATGTGACATTTCAAACTCCTGATGGACATCATGACGAATGCCTGAACCGCGGCCGTGTATGACTGAATGTGCCAGTCGGACGCAGTTCGGCAAAGTACAGGCCCAGTTAGGGCCTAGCGATCAGGAAATGGGAGGTTTTTGGCCCAGCGCGAGCTCAGCGCTGACATACACAGACGCTGCCTGCAGCGGGACAGCAAAGGGAAACTTGCGGATGACGTCCAGCTTAAACGCAGGCTCTATGGCAGCAACGGAAGAGCACACCTGGCAGGAGATACAGGTGTCGCAATCACCATCGGAACCATTGTCTTGGGCAACCTCTTGCTGCAAAACGGCAGCGACAGGTTCACCCATTTCATGGCAGTTCACATTTGACTGAACGGGTGCTGATGATGGGGTGGGCGCGGCCATGGCATGATGCATCGCTTGCCCGGCCATCTGAACCGACATGACATCCCCTGTCCAACTGCGCAGGGGCAACAGGGCAATCAGGATGAGCGTAACGATGAGGCGCACAAAGTGAATGATACCGGGTCAGCCCGAAAGTTCCACTGACCGAACGCTCCACTAAGCATCCACTCATGGGACAGTTTTGGTCTAAACAAAGTAAATTCACCAAACTTACATGTCAAATTGGCCCTAAGCGACCGCGAGATAAGCGTAAGCAGCTATTAGTTTTGCAGCATTTTGTCGGTTCAATGGGGCGGGCACGCGTGTGGGTGTATAACCTAGTCCCTCCCAATCACACCAATATGGTCAGGCGCATACCTGCGCTGTAACAACAAGGAACTTCAGACATGGGCGCGCAGTGGAAAGCAAAAGGCAAGGAACTGGCAGCCAATGCCAAGGGACGCGTATTTGGTAAATTGTCCAAAGACATCATGATCGCGGCACGCAGTGGCGCCGACCCCGCTGCCAACGCACGTCTGCGCCTGCTGGTGGAGCAGGCCCGCAAGGTGTCCATGCCCAAAGACACGCTGGACCGGGCCATCAAGAAAGGCGCGGGCCTGACGGGTGAGGCAGTCAACTTTGAGCGCGTCATCTACGAGGGTTTTGCGCCGCACCAAGTGCCGGTGATGGTCGAATGCCTGACCGACAACGTGAATCGCACCGCCCCTGAAATGCGCGTGTTGTTCCGCAAGGGGCAGCTCGGCACATCGGGTTCGGTGGCGTGGGACTTTGACTACGTGGGCATGATTGAAGCTGAACCGGCCGCTGCCGGTGCAGACGCTGAAGTGGCTGCCATCGAGGCGGGCGCGCAAGACTTTGAGGCCGGCGACGAAGAGGGAACAACCCTGTTTATGACCGACGCCACCGATCTGGACCTGGTCAGCCGTGCGCTGCCCACCCACGGCTTCAACGTGCTGTCAGCCAAACTGGGCTACAAACCCAAAAACCCTGTGAACCCAACCAGCCTGAGCGCCGAGGCGCTGGAAGAGGTAGAAGCCTTCCTGGCCGCCATCGATGGCAATGACGACGTGCAAAACGTGTTTGTAGGCCTAGCGGGCTAATTGCGGCCCGACATCATTTACCGGTAAAACGCTTCGACTTTGCCCTTGAGCTTGATCAGCAGCGGTTTGCCCTTGCGGTCCAGCGTTTTGCCTGCTGGCACCTTCACCCACCCTTCGCTGATGCAGTATTCCTCGACATCCATGCGCTCCTTGTCGTTCAGGCGAATGCCGATGTCATGTTCAAACACGGCAGCGATGTGATGGGGACTGCGCGGATCAATCGACAGGTGATCGGGCAAAGGGGGACGTTGGGTAATTTCGGTCATGGGTTTCTAGTTGGTGTTCAAAGCGGAGCTATTTTCACCGATACAGCCAGGGCAGATCCAGCAGGCGCTTACCCAACAAGCTCAACGACACATCACGCCCCCAGCGCACCGGGCCGCTGGCATGGAAGATCTCGCCATTGCGAATGGATCGGGCCTGCACGCGGGCATTGCGCTGCCAGCGCGCGTTTGCGAACTGGCGAAGCATAGTGGGCAAATTATCAACACCGGGTTGGATGCTCATCACCCGCTCCAGTTCAGCCGCGTCTTCAATGGCCATGCCTGCACCCTGAGCCAGATACGGGCGCATGGGGTGCGCGGCATCGCCTACCAGTACCACTCTGCCCGCGCCGTGCTCATGTGCACCAGCCATGGGATTGCGGTCACACAGGGCCCACAACCGCCAACCAGTCACGGCATTGATCAAATCTTGCAGCATGCTACAGGTGCCGGCCAGTGAGGTGCGCAGCCCGGCCACTGTCGCATTCTGATCCCAGTTGGTGGCGTCCGATGCCGCTTTACCGCCCTCGTCATGAATAATCGCCACGACGTTGAGCCATTCGCCACGGCGCACCGGGTACTGCACCACATGCAGGCGCGGCCCCAGCCAAACGGTAACGTGCTGACTGCGCAGAGCTTGCGGCAATGCGACCTGAGAAACCAGAGCGCGATAGGCCAGATGCCCGGTAACTCGCGGCATGCCGTCGTTCAGCAGCCATTGCCGCACGGAGCTCCACAGGCCGTCAGCTCCCACCAGCAGGTCACCTTCAATACTTGCACCTTCACGGGGGCGGACCAGCACGCGCTGCTCGTTCTGGATAAAACCGGCCAGTTCACTGTCCAGCCGCAGTTCGGTTGCGGCCTGTTGCTGCACCGCTGTCAACAGCAAGTCCAGAATATCGGCGCGGTGGATAGTGGCGTAGGGTGCCCCATATCGCTGACGGGTGGTGTCGCCCAACGGCAACACGCCCAACTCGCGGCCAGAGTTGGCATTGCGGACCTGCAGATGCGATGGAAACGCGGCAACCTGGTTCAGCGCTTCGGTCAACCCCCAGCCACCAAGAACACGGGTAACGTTGGGGCCCATCTGGATACCTGCACCCACCTCGCTGAACTCCGCGGCCCGTTCGAACAATTGAACTCCCCACCCTATACGGCCCAATGCAAACGCCGCAGCAAGGCCACTAATGCCACCACCTGCAATCAACGCTGTTTTTCCCATATTGTTTGAAATTGTGACCGCTTCGGGAAAGGCTATGCTTGACGACTGTCAAACACTAACCAGAACACCCCCGCCCACCCAATGAAATACGTTCCGCTGCCCATAACGCGCATTGAAACCGGCAAACCCCTGCCAGTTCCAGTGTGGGACGCCAAGGGCAATCTGCTCTTGCGCAAAGGGCAAACCATCAGCAACGACCAGCATCGTGAGGTGCTGCTAGCCCACCAGGCTTGCCTGACTGAGGGCGACTACCGGGCCTGGGTTCGCAGTTATGACCGGCTGGTGTATGAGCTGTTGCGCGAGAACGTGAGTATTCAGCAGATCGCCCGCGCCACCATGCCCGACACCATCCTGGATGTCGACTACATCGTAGGACACGACGTGTCTGGTGGATGGCTGGACCTGCAAGCCGTGCTGAGTGGCATTCTGGTTCAGGGTGCGGCGGCACACAGCCCGCTTGAACGCCTGGAAGGTGTGCAAACACGGGCCACCCACCTGCTGGAGGCCGATGCGGACGACTGCCTCTTTTCGCTCTTCCAGGCCTTGGCTGACATGTCTCTGGGATACTGCGCCACGCACGCCTTGCTGGTAGCGGCGGCCTGTGAACTCACGGCGCGCAAGCTGGACTTGGCTGAAGTCGTGCGACCGGTCCTGTTTCGCGCCGCACTCACCATGAACATCAGCATGGCCGTGGAACAAAATACCCTGGCAAGGCAAAACGTGAAGCCTGATACGGGGCAACGCCAGCTTATCAAAGACCATCCCGGAAAAAGCGCAACGATCCTGCGTGGGTATGGGGTGGCCAACGAAGACCTGCTGGACATCGTGAGCCTGCACCACGACCGGGACGAATCCCGCGGGCTAAAGCGCAACCTCGCGCTTCGGCGAATTTTGCGTCTGGCAGACGAGTTTGTTGCCGGTATTGCGGCACGTTCCAGCCGCGCGGGCATGTCGGCGCTGGGCGCAGCCAAAAAAACCGTATTGGGAGCAGTCGGTGAAGATGCACACGTGGGCGCCGCACTGACAGCCGCACTGGGATTCTATCCACCGGGCACTTATGTCCGTCTGGCCAACGGAGAAATCGCCGTGTCCGCCCGGCGCGGCACAGCGGCCAACATGCCACTTGTCGTGACGATCATCAACGCGCAAGGCGTGGCGCTGGGTACTTATCTGGCACGCAACACGCACGACAAATCATTTAGTATCCAGGCGCCGGTAGGGCCAGACAACATCAAGATCAGCGTGAACGCCGAGCGGGTATTCAAGGCCATTCAAAAGCTGCAGGCAACGGTGTAGTCGGCTGCTGCAGACTTAATCAGCCAGTAGCTGACGCAGTACGAAGGGCAGAATGCCGCCGTTGCGGTAGTAGTCCACCTCAATCGGAGTGTCGATGCGCAGCGTCAGCGTCACCTCTTGCATGGAGCCGTCAGCACGTGTGATGCGCAGCCTGGCATCGCTTTGCGGGGTCAGATTGGCATCGGGGATCACATCGATCACTTCATTGCCCTTGAGGCCCAGCGACTGTCAGGAGTCCGTGCCCTTGAACTGCAGCGGCAACACGCCCATGCCCACCAAGTTGCTACGGTGAATGCGCTCGAAGCTCTTCGCCACCACAGCCTTGATGCCCAGTAGCTGCGTGCCCTTAGCAGCCCAGTCGCGACTGGAGCCGGTGCCGTATTCTTCCCCCGCAAAAATCACCGTCGGCACGCCGTCGGCCACGTAGTGCATGGCGGCGTCATAGATAAACATCTTCTGGCCCTGCATCCGGCCCGCAGCGCCTGCGCTGCTTCCTGATTCATGCTGGTAGATAGTCACGCCGCCCTCTTCGCGCGAACCGGCTGCGTCCGGCGGGATCATCAGGTTCTTGATGCGCACATTGGCAAAGGTGCCGCGCATCATCACGTCGTGATTACCGCGGCGTGCACCGTAGCTGTTGAAGTCGGCCTTATGCACGCCGTTGGCCAACAGCCATTGCCCGGCGGGTGAACTCTCCTTGATGGATCCTGCGGGCGAGATGTGGTCGGTGGTGATGGAGTCGCCAAACAGCGCCATGATGCGCGCGCCCTGCACCGAGGTGGATACAGTGTTTTTTTGGCCTGTAGACCCTGTACTGCCTGCGCGAAGTGCTATTGAATCAATAGCAAAATCCGCGAAGAACGGGGGCTCTGCAATGTAGGTGCTGGCTGGCCAAACGTAGGCCTGACCGGCCACGCCCTTGATCTTGTCCCACAGAAGGCCGGGGTCGGTCTTCACCTTGGCGTAGTTCTCGCGGAAGGCCTTGCCCTTCATCGCAAACTTCAACAGCTTGTAGATCTCGTCACTGGTCGGCCAGATGTCGCCCAGGTAGACGTCCTTGCCACCCTTGCCCTGGCCCACGGGTTGGGTCATCAGGTCGCGGTTGACCGTGCCGGCAATCGCGTAAGCCACCACCAGCGGCGGGCTGGCCAGGAAGTTGGCTTTCAGATTCGGGTGAATGCGCGCCTCAAAGTTTCTGTTGCCTGACAGCACGGCGGCGCATATCAAATCGTTTTTGGTGATGACCTCGTTCAGTTCAGGCGTCAGGTCCCCCGCATTGCCGATGCAGGTAGTACAGCCGTAACCGGCAACCGCAAAACCCAGCTTTTCCAAATAGGGCAACAGGTCAGTTTCGGTCAAATACTCCGTGACGATGCGGGAACCAGGGGCAAGCGAGGTCTTGATGTGCGGCTTGACCTTGAGCCCGGCCTCTACCGCCTTCTTGGCCAACAGACCGGCGGCCAGGAGCACGCTGGGGTTGGACGTGTTGGTGCAACTGGTGATAGCGGCAATCAGCACATCGCCATTGCCAATCGTCACGTCTGCACCGATGGCTGCCACCGCCGCCGTGGACGCGGCATGCCCTGAGGCCAGGGTGGGCTTGCCGCCACCCATCTCCACCACCTGACGCGGTGAACCCGGTGCCGTGTCGGGCGCGACGGGCACTTTGACCGCTTGGGGCGCGCCAGACGAGCGTGCAAGATGCCGGGTGTGGAACACGGCTGCGCTCTGGTTAAAGCCGTTCTCGGCATTGGGTTTGGAGAACAGTGATTCAAACTGGCTGGCCACCTTGCCCAGTTCGATGCGGTCTTGCGGACGCTTGGGGCCGGCCAAGCTGGGCGTCACATTGCCCAGATCCAGCTTCACTATTTGCGAATATTCAATCTCGCGCAAAGAATCGGAGGCACCTGCTGTCCCTGGCACGCCAAACAGTCCCTGAGCCTTGAAGTAGGCCTCAAATGCCTCGATCTCGGGTTTGGTACGTCCGGTCCCCACAAAGTAGTCCAGCGTACGCTCATCCACTGGGAAGAAGCCCATCGTGGCGCCATACTCGGGCGCCATGTTGGCAATGGTGGCGCGGTCCGGCAGCGCCAGCGTGCGGGTGCCCTCGCCATAAAACTCGACAAACTTGCCTACCACCTTGTGTGTGCGCAATATCTCCGTCACGGTCAGCACGAGGTCGGTCGCCGTCACGCCTTCGCGCAGGCGACCAGTCAGCTCAAAGCCCACCACGTCGGGCGTCAAAAAGTACACCGGCTGGCCAAGCATCGCGGCTTCGGCCTCAATACCGCCGCAGCCCCAGGCGACGACGCCAATGCCGTTGATCATCGTGGTGTGGCTGTCGGTGCCCACCAATGTGTCGGGGTAGTACACGTTGTCCTTCGTCTTGTGCACGCCGCGCGCGAGGTACTCCAGATTCACCTGGTGCACGATGCCAAAGCCAGGGGGCACAACCCGGAAGGTGTCAAACGCCTGCATGCCCCACTTCATGAACTCGTAGCGCTCGCGGTTGCGCTGGAACTCCAGCTTCATGTTCAGGTCAAGCGAATTCTTCTTGCCGTAGTGGTCCACCATCACCGAGTGGTCCACCACCAGGTCCACGGGCACCAGTGGCTCGATGCGTTTGGGGTTCTTGCCCAGTTTGACGGCCACGCTGCGCATGGCGGCCAGGTCAGCCAGCAGCGGCACGCCGGTAAAGTCTTGCAGCACCACCCGGGACACCACAAACGGAATTTCGTTGGTGCGGTGGCCAGTGGGGCTCCAGTTGGCGACCTCGGCCACATGTTCTGCCGTGACCTTCTTGCCATCGCAGTTGCGCAGCACGCTCTCCAGCACGATGCGCATGGACACCGGCAGGCGGTTCACGTTGGGAAACTGTTTGACCAGGGCGGGCAATGAGTAAAACTTGCCAACCTTGCCAGACGCAGTTTTGAAGTTCTTCAGGGTTGAGGCGAAAGTGTGGGGCATGGTAATCTCCAAAATGCGTCCAACAGGCAATGAACGTTTGTATTTTGGCAGCGCGCGCGTTGCCCTGATAGCAACATTGGATTAGGAATTACTCATGATTGCAAAGTACTTCACCCCAATCCTGTACGTCACTGGCCTGATCACCATGGTACCGCTGGCGCAGTTCTTCGCTCCGGCAGCGGTGTTGTCCATTTCCGGTTTGCAGACGGGCGATTCTGTTGGGCTTTTGCATGCCCAGCACTGGGGGTTGCTGGCATTTTCCATCGGGGCCCTGCTGGTCTATGCCGCCAAACGCCCCGGGGTGCGACGCCCCATCGTGCTGGCGGCTGGAGTTGAAAAGCTGGGGCTTTGCGCCCTGGTCGCCCTGAGCTGGAACAACCCTGCCCTGCAGGGTCTGCATCCGGTGCTATTTATCGACGGGCTGTGTGTGCTGCTCTACGCCACTTGGTGGCTGTCACCCGCAGCAAAAAGTAACTAGCGGGGAATCACTTCAAGGCGCGGGAGCTGGCGGTTTGGCGGTCAATTCGTTGAGCTGTTTGCGCAGGTTTTTTTCCTCCAGAAACCGCTTCGTGGCGTCGCGCGCAATCGCCATCGAACCGAGCATTTTTCCAGAAGCGTCCTTGACCATCGCAAAACTCATGTCCACATAGATCTGCTCCCCGCTTTTATGCAGTGAGCGGGTAATCATAGAAGTTCTGCCGGGCAGTGTATCGCCCCGCTCGATGGCCTTGTTAAATCCATCCCAGTGCGCCTTGCGCATGCGCTCCGGGATAATGAGGTCCAAATTCTGGCCCAGAGCCTCTTCCGCGGTAAAACCAAATACGTTGACGGCGCCGGGATTCCATTCACGGATGATGCCGTCAAGGTCAGCATAAATCAGCGCCTCAGGCATGCATCGCAGAATGTTTGCAGCGGTATTTTCAGGGGTCGACATGATTAGTCCTCATGATTTTTAGCGGGGCTCAAACTGCGGGAATAATACGTTGTTCTCCAGATGAATGTGACTGATCAAGTCGTCGTTCAACTGGGCGATTCCGGCAAACAGGGCCCGCCATGTGTTGCAGGCGCCAGCTGGTGGCGTGGCGTCGTTCGTCATTGCAGCCAGTTTTTCCAGCATCGTACCGTGGTCCACGTGCTCATGGCGCATCATGCCAATGGGTTGGGTAACGAAGGGGTTGCCACCCGCCTTCAGCATCGGAAAAAGGATCGTCTCTTCTTTTTGCATGTGGGACAGCAATTCTTCCTGCGCGGTTTCCAGCAATGCAGCCAAGCCCACGGGTACGTTCGGGTTGTCCCGGTGCACAGCCTCGACGCGGCGGGCCATGCGGATCAGCTCGGGTAACTGCTCCCGATGCACCTCGTGGTAGCGGGACAGGATGTGCTCGATCAGCGCAACCGGCTCTGTCAGGCCGGGCGCGATAGCAGGTCTCTGCAAGGCGGACAACTCCGCCAGCACAGCATTCACATCCAACCCCTTGTCGGTTGCAGCTTTTGTCAGGCTTACCTGCCCGCCACAGCAAAAGTCCAGCTTCAAGCGCCTGAAGACGGCGGTTGCGCCCGGGAACTGAACAGCAATTTGCCCGATCTGCTGATCGGCACTTATAGCTTGTGGCTTGGGCTGGGTCGTTTCCAGGCGTGCGTTCATGTTGGCTTCCTTTAAAGATTCATTTTTAATGAATGTTATTCTAGGCGATAAAATTCATTCAAAATGAATCTTTAATTGACCTGATACAAATTTCATGCACTTGACCCAATGGACTGACTACTCGCTGCGTGTGCTGATGTACTGCGCGGCCAGTCAGACGCGCGAACAACCCGTGACCATCACCGAGATTGCAAACAGCTACGGCATCTCGCGAAGCCACCTGACCAAAATTGTTCAGGAGCTTGCCGCCAAAGGGCTGCTGGAAACAACCCGTGGGCGCGGTGGCGGCATGCGGCTGTCAAAACCGGCCGGCGACATTAACCTGGGCGCCGTTGTGCGATCAACCGAAACTGATTTCACAATGGTCGAGTGTTTTGATCCTATGATGAACACGTGCCGACTAAACCAGCACTGCGGCCTAAAAGGTGTGTTGTCACAAGCCATGCATGCCTATTTTGCTGTGCTGGATGGGGTGACACTGGCCGACTTGGTGGCCCCCCGCGCTGCAACTGCCCGGCTGCCAAGATCACTGCGCCCTGGCCTGGTACCAGGGCTGCCAACCCCGGCAACCTGAACCACGCCGTGACTTACCAGGCGGACTGCGATCGGCGCAGGCCGAAGTACTGCAGATCGGCCAGGATGGCCACGATCACCGCTTGCATCACCACGTAGCCCTTGCCCGGCAACGTCGGTGTCAGGCCACCGATCAGCAACAGCGTCAGGGTCACCGCGGCCCAGAGTGCATTGCCGATGATCAGAAACCGGACCACCCGGGCAGGCGGTTGTTTGCGTGTCGCAAGCAACGCCACAGCGGCTCCATAAAGCAGAAAAAACTCACCGGTGTAAGCGAGCAGACTCACTGGCAGACCTAGCTGTTCGCTCATGGGTCCGCTGAAAGCGACCTGCAACGCACCGCTTGCCAGGCTCACTATTGCATCGGCCCACAAAGCCGTACGCAGCAGGTTGTGGGATGAAAACATTGACATATCAGACTCCTGTAGGTTGAGATCAAGGTGCCACTCTTCGCAGCAGCACGTAGCGGATGATTGCAACCACACAGATGCCAGTCGATTACGCCGGAGGTAATGGGTGAAGTGCCCAACGGGTTGTACGATGCAGCGCATGATGGCCAACACTCCCACTGCAACTGCCCCTACCCGCTCCGAACTCAAGCCCTTTGGCGACCACCTGCGCCGCTGGCGCCAGCATCGCCGTCTGAGTCAGCTGGACCTGGCTGATGAGGCCGCCATTTCGACCCGCCACCTGAGCTTCATGGAAACCGGACGCTCCGTCCCGAGCCGCGAGATGGTGTTGCGCCTGACCGAACGCCTGGGCATTCCGTTACGCGAGCGCAATGCCCTGCTGGTGGCCGCGGGTTATGCACCAATGTACCGGGAGCGCACACTGGACGACCCTGCACTGGCCTCTGCCCGCCAGGCGGTTGAGCTGATTCTGAAAAGCCACGAACCTTTCCCTGCGCTGGCGCTGGACCGCCACTGGAATCTTGTGACTGCCAACGCCACACTGCCCTATTTGCTGGTGGGTATCGACCCGGACATGCTGAAACCACCCGTCAACGTGCTGCGCCTGAGCCTGCACCCACGAGGACTCTCCACCAAAATTGTGAACCTGGCGCAGTGGCGCACCCACCTGCTGGAGCGCCTGCGCCAGCAAGTCGCCGCCACCGCAGACCCGGTACTCGCAGATTTGCTGGAAGAGCTCCGTGGCTACCCGATGCCTGACGGCGCTAAGGACACTCACCTCGAAGGTGAGCATCTAGGTGTGGTGATGCCGTTTCAGTTCCGAACTAACCATGGCGTGCTGAGCTTCATCAGTACCACCACCATTTTTGGCACCCCGGTGGATGTGACGCTTCAGGAGTTGATGCTGGAAACTTTCTTCCCAGCTGACACATTCACGGGTGACAAATTGCGCAAGATGCTGCCACCTACTTGAACAGCAGTATCGATGCAGCCAGAATACAGGCGTTTTAGCCGATAAAAAAAGCCTGTAGATCTTTTCGGATATGCGTGAGTAGCTACTAAATATATAGCAATTGACGCTATTCGACGCGGACAATGCCGCTGGGCTTGAAGCCCAGATCTGCGGCCTTGCCTTTGCGGCCCCGCGCTGCACGGGCGTTGTTCAGGCTGCGAATTTCCAGCGTTTCAGCACGTTCCTTGCCGCCACGGCCGATACCTTCTATCTTGACGCTGCGGGTGTAGGCCGCTGCGCCAGCTAGCGTGTCTTTGGCTTCCAGATCAATCAGCATCAGGCCACGACCACCGTTGGCCATCACCTTGAGTTCGCTGATTTCGAACGTTAGGATGCGACCACCAGTGGACGCACAGGCCACGTGTGTGGCGGGTGCCAGCACCGTGACTACCGGGCCGGTAGCACCCATCACCACACCCACCGTTCCCGACACAGGCGACGGGCGGCACAGCGTCTCACCTTCGTTGCAGGTTACAAAAGTCTTGCCAGCTTTCTGGCGCGAAGTCAGGTTGTCCACGGTGGCCAGGAATCCGTAGCCACCTGAGCTGCTAAGTAACAATGTGGCGATTGCCGGTCCGGCAAAGTAGTACCGAATCTGTGTACCCGTTTCCAGTTCCAGCAGTGTGGTGATGGGCTGACCATCGCCCCTTGCACCGGGCAGCAGCGACACCGCTACCGAGTACACACGCCCGTTGCTGCCAAAGGCCAGCAACGTGTCAACGGTGCGGCATTCAAACGTGCCGTACAAGCCGTCACCTGCCTTGAAGGCAAAGCTGCCCGCCTCGTGCCCATGCCCTGTGCGGGCGCGCACCCAGCCCTTTTCGCTGACCACCACAGTCACCGGCTCGTCCACCACTTTCACCTCCAGCACGGCCCGTTTCTCAGCCTGGATGAAGGTGCGTCGAGCATCGGCGAACGTTTTGGCGTCGGCCTCGATCTCCTTGATCATAAGGCGCTTGAGTGCAGCCGGGCTGCCCAGAATCTCCTCCAGTTTTTTCTGCTCGTCGCGCAGCTCTTTGAGCTCCTGCTCGATTTTGATGGCTTCCAGCCGGGCGAGCTGCCGCAGCCGGATTTCAAGAATGTCCTCAGCCTGCCGGTCGCTCAGTTTGAACCGTGCAATCAGCGCTGCCTTGGGTTCATCCGACTGGCGGATGATGGCAATGACTTCATCGATGTTGAGCAGCACAATCTGCCGCCCTTCCAAGATGTGCACACGGTCCAGAACCTTGTCCAGGCGATGCTGCGAGCGGCGCTGGATGGTGGTCTGGCGAAACTCGATCCACTCCACCAGCATCTGCCGCAACGATTTTTGCGTAGGCCGTCCGTCCAGCCCCACCATCGTCAGGTTGATGGGCGATGAGGTCTCAAGGCTGGTGTGGGCCAGCAGCGTGGTGATCAGCTCCTGCTGACTGATGCGGCTGGTCTTGGGCTCAAACAGCAGGCGGACAGCCTCTTGTTTGCCCGACTCGTCGCGCACCAGATCCAGCACTGATAGCAAGGTGGCTTTGAGCTGGTTTTGATCCTGCGACAGCGCTTTTTTTCCCGCCTTGACTTTCGGGTTGGTGATCTCTTCGATTTCTTCCAGCACACGCTGGGTACTGACGCCTGGTGGCAGCTCGGTCACCACCAGCTGCCACTGGCCACGCGCCAGCTCTTCAATCTTCCATCGCGCGCGGACCTTCAGCGATCCGCGTCCGGTGCGATATGCATCGGCTATGTCGCTGGCAGAGCTGATGATCTGGCCACCGCCGGGATAGTCCGGGCCGGGTACCAGGCCAAACAGCTCATCGTCCGACACCTTGGGCGTTTTGATCAGCGCCACACAGGCGTCAGCGATTTCGCGCAGGTTGTGGCTAGGTATTTCAGTGGCCAGACCAACCGCAATGCCGCTGGCACCATTGAGCAGCGCGAAGGGCAACCGGGCGGGTAGCTGGCGTGGCTCTTCGGTGGAGCCGTCGTAATTGGGCTGGAAATCAACCGTACCTTCGTCGATTTCGTCCATCAGCAGGCTGGTGATTTTGGCCAGGCGCGCCTCGGTATAGCGCATGGCCGCAGCGCAATCGCCATCACGGCTGCCGAAGTTGCCCTGACCATCAACCAGCGGGTAACGCTGCGAAAAATCCTGCGCCATGCGCACCAGTGCGTCATAGGCCGACTGATCGCCATGAGGGTGAAACCGGCCCAGCACATCGCCGACAACCCGTGCACTTTTGACTGGTTTGGCACCACTGTTGCCGTTAGGACCGCCAAAGCCCAGCCCCATTCGGGACATCGAATACAGGATGCGCCGCTGCACGGGCTTGAGGCCATCACACACATCAGGCAACGCCCTGCCCTTGACAACGCTTAAAGCGTATTCAAGGTAGGCGCGTTGCGCGTAGGTTGCCAGGTTGAGGGAGTCGTCACCATCGCCGCCGGACGGCTGGGGAAGAAGGTCAAGTGTCGTTTGGTCAGTCATGAATCAGTTAGTCTGCTGCGATCAGCGGGTCAGGAGAGGCACTAGCCTGAACGGGCGGCACCATATTGCCTCGCCCGGCAGCACCACCGGGCGGAGTGGCGGCCGGCACAGGGTTAGGCATCTTCAGGCGATAGGCCTCGGTTGGCGCAGAAAACACAAAACCAGGACCATACATCTCCGCACGAATGCGACTTGCGCTCTTCGCCGGCTCAGCAGGCTGAGGTGGCAGAGGGGGCTTAAGCGCCGTGTAGATCTGGGTCACCATGGCCACGTAGGCTTGGGTTTCCGGGTAGTTCGGTATCTTGTTGCCAGCCTTCTGAACAGCGCCCTCGCCCGCGTTGTAAGACGCCAGCGCCAGTTCCAGCTTGCCGGGGAACATGTCCAGCAGGAAGCGCAGGTAGCGGGCACCTATCCGGATGTTGGTTTTAGGGTCGGTCAGCTTGTATTCGACGGGCCCCCATCGGTCATCACCCAGACCAAAACGCCGACCGGTGTCGGGCATGATCTGCATCAGGCCGACAGCGCCTTTAGGGGATACAGCGCTGGCGTTGAAGGCGGACTCGGTTGCGATCAGCGCCTGCAGCAATTCGTAATCAATACGGTGCGTCAGGGCCGCTTCTTTCAATAGGGGTTGCACCAGTCGATAGCGGGGGGAAGATTCAAAAAACTCGGCCAGCTTGGGCGAGAGCACCGAAATTTCAGGAGAAGGCGCCGCTACTTCCACCTCTTTGGCATTTTTCCCGGCTTGCAAGCCCGTTACCGGTGCGCGATAAAAAAGTGCATATCGCTCATCCACACGCTCTGGCGAAAAGTGTGTCACGCCTTCTTCGTCCACATAGCCCCAGACATCTGCATGCGCGACCTGCTGCGACAGCGCGAGCAGGCCGATGCCCAGGGCCAGCGCCCAAGCACCTGTCAGCCAGGATCGGTTCTTTTGCGGGACGCTTATGAATGCCATCAAATATCAACCTCGACACTATCGCCGTGTAACTCCATCAGCTCACGACGGGCAGAGGCTTCCCCCTTGCCCATGAGTTTGGTCATCAGACTA
>Ga0116157_10002421_pt1 | contig 18198 bp, 16 predicted proteins | sample AD_UKC048_MetaG_FD_89882 | JGI IMG/M metagenome (GOLD analysis project Ga0116157, IMG submission 89882) | Active sludge microbial communities of municipal wastewater-treating anaerobic digesters from USA - AD_UKC048_MetaG | ecosystem: Engineered > Bioreactor > Anaerobic > Digestate | place: USA...
GCGCCGGTTTCGGAGCCGATTCCGGCTGTGGCGGCGACTCTGGTTCCGGTTCCGGTTCCGCCTCTGGTTCATCCCAGGGGCGCTCGTCTTCCTCTTCGGTGATCAGCTCGTCGGCTTCGTCGTCGAAGGCTGGTTCGTCTATGTACTCCGGAGCGCATTCGAGGTCTTCTTCGAGCGACTCCTCGTCGGGCTCGGTCTCGTCTTCAGGCTCTTCATTAGGCTCTGGTTCCGGCTCTGATTCAAGTACTGGTTCCGGCGTCTCCTCGACCGATTCGTCGGCGCCTTCGTCCTCGAGCGGGAGCTCGACGATCTCTTCATCGGGCGGAAGTTCCTCGTCCAACGGCAGATCTTCTTCAGGCTGAGACAAGTCTGGCGGGTCGAGGCTCGGAGGCTTTTGCCGTTCCGGCGCTCGAGGCGGCGGATACGAGGGGAAAGGCGGGAACTGCGGGTACGGCGGATACTGAGGCGGCGCGAGCGGTGGCGCGTAGGACGGCTGTTGGAAGGCCGGTTGGGGCACCTGGGGCTGCTGGTACGGCTGCTGGGGCGATTGGGGTTGCTGGAACGGTTGTTGGGGCTGCTGGGGCTGCTGGGGCTGCTGGGGCTGCTGGGACGGCGGCGCGGGCTGGGGCGCGGCCTGCTCGGGTTCCTTGGTCGGCTCCGACTGCGGACCCTGCGGCCGCTCGTCGCCGTACAGCTCCTCGCCCTCGAGCAGCGCGTCCACGCGCGGCTCGTCGTCGTCGATCGGCTCCTCGTCGATCGGTTCCTCGTCCTGTTCCTCGACGCCGTCGAGCGGTTCCTCTCGCTCGTCGAGGAAGATCAGCTCCTCCGCCTCGTCGACCGGTATGGAATCCGCGCTACCTAGGTCGAAGATCGTATCGGGCTCGTCGCCGCGTATATCGCCGGCTCCTTCGGCGTCCTTGCGCAGCGACTCTCGCAGCACCTCGATATTTCGTTCCCAGGCCTCGCGCATATCGTAGGAGTAGGCGCGTACCGCCTTCTCGTAGGCGGCGATCGAGTCGTTGAGCCCGTCCATATCGTCGGGCCGGCCCCTGCCGCCCCTGATGTTGACGAGGCGGTCGGCGGCCTCGACAGCCCTGTCCTTGTCGCCGAGGGCCTGGTAGGCGGCGGACAGTTCGAGCCAGGCCTCGGCGTCGTCGGGCCTCGACTCGATCAGCTCCCTGAGTATCTGGGCAGCGTGGGCGTGCTCGCCCTTGTCGGCGTAGGCTCTGGCCAGCTCGATACGGGCGGTCTGGTCCTTGGGCCGGCTGACGAGGTATTCGTCCAGCTCCTGGATGGCGGAAGCCGGATCGCCCGCCTCCCGGTACAGCCTGGCCAGCTCGATCCTGAACGACGCCTGCTTCGGGTCGAGCTTGACGATTTTCTTGTAGACTTCCTTGGCCTTGGCAGGCTTGCCGAGTGCCTGGAGCAGGGTGCCATAGAGTTTGAGCGCCTCGATGTCGTTGGGCGACCGGCGAAGCACGTCGGTGATCGTATCCATGGCCAGGTCGAGATGCCCGAGCGCTTTGTACAGGCGCGCCAGCTGGACGCGAAGCCCGTCGTTATCGGGCATCAGGTCGACGAGGGCCTGGATTTCCCCTACCGCCTCGGCGTAGCGGCCGGTCTTCTCGAGCACGTCCTGGATGTTCACCGCGGCGAGTAGGAAGCGGGGATCGGCCTCGAGGGCCTTGCGGAACCAGGAGACGGCCTCGTCCGGCTTGCCGGCCTCGGCGTAGGCGAGCCCGATGCCGTTCCTGGCCTGGGCGTTGAGCGGGTCTATGGCGATGATCTGGGTAAACACGTCGATGGCGCGCTTCGACTCGGCGTTCCTAGCCAGGCACTCGCCGTATCGCGTCATCGCGTCGATCCAGCCGGGTCGCCCCTTGACGGCGGCCGCGTATTCGGTGATCGCGTCGGACGGCTTCCCCAGCTTCTCGTAGGCCATGCCGAGGTTGTAGTGGAACGACGGGTAGTTCGGGTCGATCGCCAGGCCGCGCCAGTAGACCTGGACGGCCTTGGAGGCGTCCCCGAGCGATAGGTAGACGTTGCCGAGGTTGTTGTAGGCCATCACGTGGCTGCCGTCCAGTTCGATGGCCTTGGCGAACGACATCTCGGCGGCGCGGAGGTTGCCGAGGGCCTTGTGGGCGTTACCGAGGTTGAACAGTAGCTCGGCGTCGTTCGGGTTCAGGTCTATGGCCCGCTCGAGCGCGGCCAGGGCGTCCAGGGGCTTGCCGAGGCGCAGGTACGACACGGCCATGCCCTCGAGCGCGCGTAGGTCGGAGGCGTCGGCCTCGACCGCGCTGGAGAACGCGGCGAGCGCGTCGCTCGCCCGGTCGGTGCGTAGGTACACCGTGCCGAGCACCATGCGGGCCTCCGAGGATTTCGGGTCGGCGAGTAGGTGCTTGCGCGAGTATCGTTCCGCCGTCTCGAAGTCGCGTAGCCTGAGCGCGTTCTGGGCGAGGGCGAGGCTGTCGGTTTTTTTCTTCGCTGTGCTCATGGCGAGACCCTCGATGGCCGCGCGCTGATCTCGCGCGATGAATCCCCGATATGGGGAGGATGAGCGCCATCGTACGCGGCGACGGCCAAAAAATATAGCGACCCGTTCTTGAGGCCGGTCAGCGTCAGGCCCGAAGCGCTACCGCCGGGCACAAAGATCGGGCTGCGTCCCTCGCGGGCGTCAGCGCCGAAGTAGTCGCCTGGCGCGGAGCCATAGTATACCACGTATCCGGCTATGTCCGCCTCGGTCAAGGGAGACCAGGAAACGGCGATGGAGCCGTCGCCGGCCTTGGCTCTCGCCATGGCCGGCGGGCTCGGCGGCAGGTCAGGCTCGAAGCGGGCGCGTATCGTCGAGACGGTCGGCGACAGCTCGCCCGAGGCGTCGGGATATAGGTCCATCCTGAGCTGCAGGTAGCGGCCGCGGATCTCGGCGCCGGCCCGTGACAGGGCAACTCCGGGCGAGAACGGTACCCAGGCCGGTTCGTCGTCGTCCCAACCGGCCGAGGAGTCGCCGATGCGGTAACTCCAGTGGACAGCCGACTCGGCCGGCGTCATGGCGTCGGCCTCTATGGACTTCAGTAGCGAGTTGGTGCCGCCGAGATCGAATATCGGCGAGACGGCCGTACCGCCTGCAGCGCCATATCGCCCGAGGCGAGGTGCGTCGATGAAGGTCCGCACGATCCGCAGCTCATCGATCAGGCCCGTATAGTTGGGAGCGACCTCCAGGCGCCCGGAGTCTCCCGCCATGGGGCTCCAGATCGTGCCGGCCTGCTTGCCGGTCGAGGTGGCGTAGGCCACCGCCTCGATCTCGCCGTTCATCAGGTACTCGACCAGCCCGGTGGAGGAGTCGAAGCGTACGAGGTGATGCGACCAGGCGGCCGGGACGACGACCGACGAGCCCTGTAGGCTGAGCGTCGTCGCCTTGCCGCTCGGATCGGCGAAGAAGTTGATGAAACCGAAGGTCATGCGGTTCCTGGATATCAGGCACGTGACCTGCTGCGGCAGCCAGGAGGAACCGGCCTTGCGGTTGGCCTTCCAGAGCATGACTATCTCGCCGGAGTCCGCCCTGGTCGGCTTCAGCCAGAACTCGAGGGACATGTCGCCGATCGGCATGTTCGGAGTGAAGACGCCGACGGACGCCGGCTGGAGCACGAGCCTGGTCGCGGGCGCCCTGAACGAACCGGCTCCGGCCCCGAAACGCGATGACGGGCTGATCGACACCGGCCCGACGACCTCGAGGGACCATTTGCCCGACTGGTCGGATGGATGCGCCTCGTCGAAGGACAGCCGCAGGTCGGGCTCCTCCCCCGCGTCGGCCGGCGTCGGGCTGAGGCCGAGGACCGGGCCGGCCGGCCCCGAAGAGGCGATCGCGCCGTCAAACTGCCACTGTCGGGGCGAGCCGGGCGCGGTGCTCGCCGCGTCGATGACGAGCGTCTCCTCCGCCACCGGACCCGCGCCGAGCGCGGCTATGGCGAAGGCCGCCACGACGGCCACGCCCCTCGCCTGGAATCCGGTGCCTCTATGCTTGAAGGGTGCGCTCATGCTGTTCGTTCCTCGATATCGATGGGGAATCGGCCCTATGGCCGGGGAGGCTCCACATTCAGGCGAAACCCCGTTATCATATTATCGAAGATTATGGACGAGAATAAAGCCCGGCCTTCCGCCGGATTGAGGAATAGCGCCAAACAAGCCCCCGAGGCGCCCGGTGTCTACCTCTGGAAGGACGCCGACGGCGTCGTCATCTACGTCGGCAAGGCCAAGTCGCTCAAGGCGAGGCTCGCCTCGTACTTCACCGGCAAGCGCGAGATCAAGACGAGGCACCTCGTCGCCAAGGCCTCGACTCTCGAGTGGATACTCACGGAGACCGAGTACGAGGCCCTGTTGCTCGAGAACAACCTGATCAAGCGCTACGCGCCCAAGTACAACATCAACCTGAAGGACGGCAAGACCTATCCGTCGATACGCATCACCAACGAGGAGTACCCGAGGGTCTTCAGGACGAGGCGCATCGTCGACGATGGTAGCCGCTACTTCGGGCCCTACCCGAGCGCCGACGTCATCGACCGCTACCTGGAGTTGGTCAGGCGCCTGTTCCCGCTCCGTCGCTGCAAGACGCTCAGGCGGCGCGAGACGCCGTGCATGTACTACCATATCGGCCGTTGCTCCGCCCCCTGCGCCGGCAAGACGACCCGCGAGGAGTACGCCCTGCAGGTCGAGCGGGTAGCGACGCTCCTGTCCGGGGACAGCGAGGCTCTGGTCGAGGCGCTCAGGGCCGACATGGCCGCCGCGTCCGAGGCGCTACAGTTCGAGAAGGCCGCCTACCTGCGCGACTCGGTCCAGGCGATCGAGTCGTTCCGGGGCGACTCGGGCGTCGTCGACTTCGCATACGGCGACCGCGACTACCTGGCTTGGGCGGTCGACGGTAGCCTCGTCGACTTCGTCGTGTTCCAGACTCGCTCGGGGCGCCTCGTCGGCCGCGACCTGTACCGCGAGCGTAGCTTCGGCTCCGAGGCCGAGGCCGCCTCCGAGTTCATGGCGGCTTACTACGGCCCCGAGCGCCTGCCGCCGCCCGAGGTCTTCGTCAAGGACGCCGAGGGCCTGGAGCTGGCCGCCGATTTCCTTCGTCGCGGCCTCGGCGCCGCGTTCAGGCTGGCCGCGCCGGACGAGCGCCGCCACGAGGCCGCCCTCGCTATGGCCGAGCACAACGCCCGCGAGGACCTGGCCAAGCGGCGGCGCGAGTCGGGCGACGTGGAGGCCCTCGAGGCCCTACGCGCCGCCCTCGGCCTCGAGGTGCTGCCCGAGCTGATCGAGGGCTTCGACATAGCCCAGCTGTCGGGTAAGCACACGGTCGCCTCGCTGGTGTCGTTCAGGAACGGCGCCGCCAACAAGAAAGGCTACCGTATCTATAAGATCAAGAGCCTCGATGGCGGCATCGACGACTTCGGGGCGATGCGCGAGGCGACGGCCCGGCACTACACCCACGTGGCCAACGACGAGGCCGAGGCGCCCGACCTGGTGCTCATAGACGGCGGCCGCGGCCAGGTGAACGCGGCTTGGGAGATACTCGACGCGCTCGGCCTGGATCTGCCGGTCGTCGGCCTGGCCAAGGAGAACGAGGAGCTGTGGCCCCACGGCGCCAGGGAACCGGTCGTGCTGCCCAAGGACTCGCCGGCGCTCAGGCTCGTGGTCGCGGTGCGCGACGAGGCGCATCGCTTCGCGACCGGTATGAACCAGCGGCTGCGCGGCAAGGCGCTAGGCTTCCCGGTGCTGGAGGCGGTCAAGGGCGTCGGGCCGACGAGGGCGCGGCGTATCATGGACGCCTTCGGCTCGCTGGCCGCCGTGGCCGAGGCCGAGCCTTCGTATATCGCCGCCCGTTCGGGGCTCGACGGCAAGACCGCCGAGGCCGTGCGGGACGCGGCGTCCCGGGCGGCTTCGGCGATGGGCGCCGCGGCGTCCTCGTCGGCGGCCGGCGGGACCGCCGGGCTGGACGAGGTCGTCGGTCCCGGGCGATCATAGGCCATGTCCAGGCGATTCCCGTTCCCGACCACCGCGACCGCGGCCCTGATACTCGTCGCCGTGCTGCTGCCCGGCTCGGCCCTGCCCGAGGGCCCCGGCGTGCCCGGCCTCGACAAGCTCGTGCACGCGGTCCTGTTCTTCGGGCTGGCGCTAGCGGCCCAGCTCGACTTCGGCCTCGATGGCCGACGACGGGTAGCGGTGGCGCTGGTCGCCGCGCTGGCCTTCTCGGCCCTGACCGAGGCGCTCCAGCTGGCCGTCGACGGCCGCTCGTCGGAGCTGCTCGACATGGCGGCAGATATGGGCGGCTTCGTCGTCGGGCTGGCCTGCAGGCGGCCGCTGGCGCACGCGGCACGCCGGGCGGCGGCCATCGTCGTCTCAAGACTGTCGGGCTCGGGAGGCCGGCGGGGAGCGTAGCGGCCGACTTGACCGCCCGAGCCGCCGCTCGCTATAGTCGCCCCCGACGGAGTACCACCCGCCGCTCGGATCGCCGGCATCGTCGATACGCGGCTGGACCCGGCCTCGTTCAGGCCGGCGCCACCGTCCCGGAGCCTTCTATGGACATTCAGAGCGTCCTCCCCCCGTCGCTGCTCGCGGAGCGGCTCGAGAGCCTGGCCTACCTGTACAAGCGGGCCGATTCGGCCGTCGACGCCTTCGTTGCCGCCTCCGGCGTCAGCTGCCCCTTTGGCTGCGGGTCCTGCTGTGAGGGCTTCGTGCCGGATATCCTGCCCGTCGAGGCCGCCTACCTGGCCGCCTACCTGGCCGCGGCGGACCGGCCCAAGGCCTATGAGGCGGCCGCCGGCCGGCTCGGGGTCCGTTCCTATCCCGACGGCCGCCAAGGTTGCCCGCTGTACAGGACCGACACGCCGTACCATTGCGGCGTCTATGAGGCGCGGCCGTTGATCTGCAGGATGTTCGCCTTCTCCGCCACCAGGGATAAGCTGTCCATGACGGCTTTCTCCGTTTGCAGACTTGGCTCGAGCCGGAATGGCGCTAGGGGGGCGCGAGGCGAGGCTTTGATCGACGCCTTCGGCGCCGAACCGCCGGTCATGGGCGATTACGGCTCGGAGCTGGCCGGCATCGAGCCTGAGTCCGCGGGGCGCAGGATGCCCCTGCCCGAGGCTTTGGCCGAGGCGGCATCACGGGTGATGTTCCTGATAGGCATCCGTGACGACAATCCGCTCGACAGCGGGCCGGACGTCAGGCCGCCCCTGCCGAACGCGAGCTAGTGGCCCCGTCCCGGGGCGGCGCTTGCCATCGTCGTCCCCCGCTGGTATCGTCGACGGCGATGAAACGTTCCACTCGCGCAAGTTCGGCGTCAGGCGCCAGGTCCGATGCCTGACCGCCGCCGTCGACCATCCGACGGCCGCCCGAGCTCCGTGGCCCTGCTGGCCCTGCAACGCGGCCTGACCGGCGACCGGGCCTTGGCCGGCTCGGGCTACATGGACGATCCCGACTACCTCGCGGCTTACCTCGAGTACTACCGCGCCGTGTCGATGGCCCAGGTCGGGCGGATCGTCGACCTGTCGGGCATTGCGCCGCGTTCGGTGCTCGATCTGGGCGCCGGGCCTGGTTCGGTGTCGCTCGAGCTGCTCGGGCGCGGCGTCCGCCGGTTCTTCCTGGTCGACTCGTCGCGCGCGGCCCTCGACGCGGCGACCGCCTCGATACGCGAGTCGGCCGGCCGCCTCGGCGTTCAGGTCGACATCGAGACGCGGGTCGCCGACCTGGAGTCGCCCGACGCCATACCAGAAGGCCGTCGCTTCGATCTGGCGGCGTTCGGGCACTGCCTCAACGAGATAGGCAAGGGCGACGACCGGTTCTCACGAAGGAGGGACGTCGTCGATCGGGCCGCCCGCGCGCTGGCGCCCGGCGGATCCGTCATGCTGCTCGAGCCGGCCACGCTCGCGGCGAGCCGCGACGCCCTGGCCTTGCGCGACGCCCTCGTCTCGGACGGCTGGACCATCGAGGCGCCCTGTACGCTATGCGGGCTCTGCCCGGCCCTCGCCGCCGGCCCGAACCATACCTGCCACGACGAGGCTGCCTGGGAGGTGCCTACCGGCGTCAGGCGCCTGGCCGAGGCGGCCGGCCTCGACCGAGAGCTCATCAAGATGACCTGGTACGTCGTCTCGGCTTCGTCGAGACGTGTCTCGGCTTCGTCGAGACGTGTCTCGGCTTCGTTGGACCATGTTTCAGCTTCGTCGAACCACGGTCCGACGGCGTCTGGAGACTTCGGAGAGGGGTATTATCGCGTCGTGTCGGCGCCGATGCTCAACAAGGGCGGCCGCGTGCGCTACTTGCTCTGCGGCCCATCCGGACGCTTCCCGTTCTCCGCGCGCCAGGACGACGCGGCCGCCCGGAGCGCCGGCTTCTTCGAGCTCGGGCGCTACGATCTCATAACCGTAGACAAGCCTGAGCGGCGCGAGAACGGCTGGGGCTTCGGTCCCGGAACCCGCCTACGGCGCTTGCCTCCCGGCGCGGAGCGAGGCTAGGATACGGCCATGGCTATGCGCTTAGCGTCGTTCATAGGCTGGTCGAACACCGGCAAGACCGGCTTCGTCGAGGCCTGCGCCGCCGCCCTCTCCGCGCGCGGCGTCGGAGTCGCCGCCGTCAAGTGCGTACGGCACGGCGGCAGCTTCAACCTCGAAGGCAAGGATACCTCGCGCTTTTTCGCCGCCGGGGCCGAGACCGCCCTCGTAGCCGCGGAGGAGACTGTACGCGTCTCGAGGACGCCTCCCGATTGGGGCCGCGCCTGGGTCGAGTCGCTGTTCCCCTCCGCCGACGTGATCCTGATCGAGGGCCGAGTCGTCGAAGGCGCGACGCGGGTCCTGGTCGCCGGCGGCGCGACGGGGCTCGAGGGGCTCAAAGCGCCCCTCGACGGCTTCGACGCCCTCGTTACCGCCGAGCGCGGCCTTTCGGATCTCGCGGCCGCCTCCGGCCTGTCAGTCTTCTCCCCCGGCGAGTCCGGGGCCTTCATAGAACGCTACCTATCGGGAGGAAGCATGGAAAGCAGGGATGTGACCGTGACGACCGGCGGCGTCGAGGTGCCGATCAACCCCTTCATCAAGGAGACGATAGAGAACGTCGTCGTCGGCCTCGTCAAACCGCTCAAGAAGACCGATATCGACGGCGAGATTGTCATCCGCATCGGCCCGGCGCGGACGTAGCGGGCGCTACGGTCGCTCGGCCCGTTCCATGGCTGGCGCCTCTGCCAGCTCGGCCCGTTCCACGGCAGGCGCCCCTGCCAGCTCGGCCAGTAGCGACTCGTAGTCGGCCATAGTGTTCACGTTGCGGTACCAGCCCATGTCCGGGTAGCGCGCGAGCGATAGCGTCAGGCCGTACTCCGAGCGTAGATCGTCGCCCATCAGCGCGGCCATGCGTCGCACGCCCCCTTCCAGGAGCCGCCTGATCGCTGGGATCGTCCGCCTCGAGTACGCCGCGAGCAAGGGTTCCGGTCGGCCGAGTTCGTCGAGCGGCATCGCTATATCCGCGTCCATGGCCGTCTCGAGCATGAGCCGTACGAAGGCGTCCGGTATCACCGGTACGTCGCACGGCGCGAACAGCACCGAGCCGTTCCGCGCCGCCTCGAGGCAGGACAGCACGCCCATCATCGGCCCGTGGCCGCGCTCCAGATCCGGCACCACGCGGAAGCCGGTGAACGCGTAGGCAGCCGCGTCGTTGGAGCCGATGATCAGCTCGTCGGCGTAGGGCGACAGCCGCTCCGCGACTGCCTCGATCATGCACTTCCCGCCGAGCGGGAGGAGCCCCTTATCCCGTCCCATCCGCCGGCTCTCCCCGCCAGCCAGGATCGCGACGCTGATCCTAGACCCGTTCATCCCGATGGTACACGCTGCCATGGGCCTACTATACCGGCCCTCGGTCGCTTCGTCATGGCTTGGCTTGGCGGCGGCCTTCCGGCCGCCGCGACGATATACCATTAGCGGAACGCGGCGGCCAGGACCGCCGCGCAGAGCGGGGCGGCCGTAACCATGGCGAGGATGGCCGAGGCCGCCAGGTAGCCCCGCTCCGCCGCGCCGTCGCCGAGCATGGCGAAGCGACGCGTCGTCTGGCTATCGGCGGCCATGGAGGCGAGCGCCGAGCCGAGCGTCACGGCGAGGAAAGCCGCGGCCGCCGTAAGCGGAATGGCCGTCGGCGCTCCCTGCGAGACGCACAGCGACGAGAAGGCTAGCGACGCGGCCAGGGCCGGGCCCAAGCGCCGTCCACGGGCGGCCGCGGCTGCCATCGCCAGCGGATAGGCTAGCCGGCCACCCGGCAGGCTAGCGCCGCGTCCTGACGATGGCGACCTGGCCGGTCTCCGTCGGGGTTCGGCACGGCGCCCGCCGCTCAGTACGGCGTCCTCGGCGATGGCCGCCGCCAGCGCGAAGGACCCGGCCACCGCGGCGAGGGCCGCCATCGAGTCTACGCTCAGGCGGCCGGCGAGGTTCGCCAGGTCGGCGGCGGCCAGCTCAACGGAACCGAACAGCGTCACGACGAGCCGGCCCGCCGCCATGCTCGGGCTCGGGTTGGCCGCCGCCGAGGCCAGCATCGCGGCGAGCAGCGCTACGCGGCGTCCGTGGCCGCGGTTCCGCGGCCGCGATCGGCGCGTCGCGGCGGTTATCGCCGAGGCGGCCGAGCGTAGGCCGAGCCCGGCCGCCGTCGCCGTGAACGATGACCATGCCGCGACGGCCAACCAGAGGCCGATCGAGCGTAACGCGAACGGCGCGGCCGCTATGGCCGGCAGGATCGAGGCGAGCAGGGCTATCGTCGCGGCGGAGGCCGCGGGTGAAAGCGCGGCTATGGTCAGCCTGAGCGGCCTCGATAGCGGCAGGAGCGCCAGCCTGCGCTCGGCTCCGGTACGGTCGCCCGACAGGCAGGCGGCCGACAGGAGGGGCGCGCAGGCCAGCGCGACGAGTACGGCCGCCGAACCGCGGATCTCAGCCGGGCTCGCCAGGCGCCCGAGCGTAGACAGGAACAGGTACGCGTTCGTCGCGGTCCTCATGATCGCGAAGCCTACCAGGTAGGCGCTCACGGCACGGAGCGCCGAGCCAGGCCGGTCCCGCGAGCGTAGCTCGTCGTCGGCGGAGCGCAGCGACGACAGCGCTAGCCGCAGCCGGACGAGCCCCGTCGGCCTGGTGCGGCTCAGCCGAGCCACGGCAGCAGGTCCTCCGTGTCCGGGACAGTCGCGGGGCCGCGCGGCAACTCGCCTATCTGGCCGGTCACTGCCTTGCCGTCCCGCAGGAGCAGGAAGCGGTCAGCTACCCTCCGCGTGATGCCGTCGTCGTGGCAGGATAGTAGGATCGTCAATCCTCGGGACGCCAAGGCCCGGAGGATGGACGTCAGCGCGGCGGCCCGTTCCGCGTCGAGCCCGGAGAACGGCTCGTCCATGAGGAGTAGCTCCGGCTCACCGAGCAGGGCAAGCGCGCAGGCCAGGCGCTTACGGTTGCCGCGAGAGGCCTCGTCGGCCATTCTGGTCGTCGCCATGGCGTCCTCGAGCGCGAACAGCCTGACGAGCCGTTCAGACCGATCCTCGACGGTCGCCGGGCTCAGTCCGGACAGTCCGCCGCACAGCGCGAAGTGGCCGCCTATCGACAGGCCCTCGATCAGCGCGTCGTCGTCGGGTACCGCGCCCACTTGGCGCTTCCAAGCCGTCGAGCGAGCGTCGAAAGGCTCGCCACGCCAGAGTAGCTTGCCCGAGTCGGCCGGAGCCTCGCCCCAGAGCGCCTTGAGCAGGGTCGACTTGCCGGAGCCGTTCGGGCCGACAAGGGCCGTCACCCGGCCCTCGTCGACGACAGCGTCGAGGTGGTCGAGCACCGTCCGGCTACCGAAGCGCTTGACGAATCCACGTACTTCGAGCATGGCTTAGTGTGCGTCCGCTCTCCACGCCGGTCAAGGTACGGCCGCGAGTCGATCCAGGAAGGCCCGCAGGCCGGTGACGATGAAGCCACCGGGCAACTTCGCGCCGCCTCCCTCGGGCACGACGATGTAGCGCTCCGTGGCGCCGATCGCCCGCGCCGCGTACGATACGGCCCGCTCCGCGGAACTCGGACGATGGCGGCGCGCGGCTGCCGCGACGACGGGCCGGCCGTCCATGGCCACGACCAGCTCGAGGGCCGCGCCGTCCGCACTGGCGTAATGGAAGATAGCCGTTCCAGGCCTAAGGACGCTCAGGGCCTGCCCGATAACGAAGGACGTCCACGAGGCGGCCGTGGCCGCAGTCTCGAGCGTCGGGGCGGCGCCGTGCAGTGCGTGGAGCAGCCCCGAGTCGGCCAGGTGGATCGCCGGCGATCGGATGGCACGCGCCGTGCCCGGCGGACCGTCGTCTCGCGCAATATCGTCTCGCGGCCGCCAGGCCGGCACGCGTAGCAGGAGCCCGGCCCGCTCGACGGCCGCCACGGCGCGTTCTATCGTCGGTCTTGAAACGCCGAGGCTCCTGGCCGCGGCGTTCTCGTTGAAGGCGCGCCCGCTCGAGGCTGCCAGGGCGTCGAGCAGCCCCGAGACGAGGGCCGCGTCGCGCGGTACGCCCCAGGCTGACAGCGAGTCTCCGGCTAGGCTGGCGGCGTAGTCGCGTAGCCAGGCGAGCGCGGCCTGGTCGCTGTCCGCCATGAAGGCTTGCGGAAAGCCGCCTCGTAGCCATAGGCGCCGCATCGAGGCCGAGCCTGCCTCGAACAGGCTCAAGGGGCAGACGCGGAGTATGGGCGCGTCGAGCGTCGCGGCCACGCGGCTCGCAGGTGCCCGACCTGTAGCTGCCCGGCTCGCGGCCGCATGGCCGAACGGCCCGCCTATAAGAGCGAAGCGCGGCGTACGCTCAGCCTCGCCGAAGGCGCTTAAGCTGGCGGCTACGCGCTCGGCCTCGCGCCGCCCGGCGCCGTCGACCACGATCAGTCGAGCGGCCGAGGCGGACGCCGGATCGGCGAGGACGTCGCGCCCCTCCGGCCTGCGCGCGTCGACGAGTATGCCGCCGCCCGGAGCGCCGGCCGCCACCTGCGCCGCTATCGTCGACCTGCCGGAGCGCGGCGGCCCCTCGACGAGCACGAGCCGATGGCTGGCGAGCAGCCCATGGATGCTTCGGACACAGGAACGCTGAATAAACCCCATTGTATGAAAGCATAGCGTTTAAAATGCGGTAATAAAAGTGGCTAGCATCGAGCGTTCATCTTGCTAGGGTCCATTTTCGTCCTATACTGATAGGTAGCAAGGGGGTCAGGGGTGAAGACTGGATCGAATCGCTACGACGTCTGCGTGATCGGCGCCGGCGTCTGCGGCGCCAATATAGCGAGGCGCCTGTCGGCCTACGAGCTTGACGTGGCGCTCGTCGACAAGGAAGCCGACGTATCCTTCGGCACGTCCAAGGCCAACTCGGGCATCGTGCACGGCGGCTTCCATCACAACAAGAAGTACCTCAAGGCACGGCTCGAGTTGCAGGGCATGATGATGTTCGACAGGTTGCAGCAGGAGCTCGACTTCCCGTTCAAGCGTTGCGGCATCGTCGTCGCGGCCCTGCACGAGGACGAGATGCGCGCCATCGAGCAGCTGTACATGCAGGGCGTCGACAACGGGGTCATCGGCATCGAGATGTGTTCTCGAGAACGCATCCTCGAACTGGAGCCCAAGCTCAACCCCGACACCCTGGGCGGCCTCTGGGTACCCGGCGGCGGCATCGTCGAGCCGTATCGCTTCGTGTTCGCCCTCGTCGAGAGCGCGCGCAAGAACGGCGTCGAGATCATGACCGGCTTCAAGGTCGAGCACGCGGCTCGCGCCGGCGACGAGTGGACGGTACGCGCGGCGGATGGCCGCGTCGTCAAGGCGCGCTACGTGGTCAACGCCGCGGGCCTCTATGCCGACGAGGTGTCTCGCGCGTTCGGCGCCGAGGAGTTCGAGATCAAGCCGCGCAAGGGCGAGTACTACCTCCTGGACCGGCTGACCAAGGCCAAGCCCGAGCGCGTGATCTTCCCCGTGCCGACGAGCGTCTCCAAGGGCATGCTCGTCATACCGACCGTCGAGGGCACGGTGCTCATAGGCCCCACGGCGGAGGCCGTGGACGACAAGGCCGACCTGGCGACTACCCGCGAGCAGCTCGAGAAGATCCTGTCGTCGGCCCGAGCCATGGTGCCGTCGGTCTCCGAGTACGACGTGATCACGAGCTTCGCGGGACTCCGCCCGACGCTCGAGGAGGATTTCTATATCGAGCCGAGCGCTAAGGCTCCCGCCCTGATCCAGGTGGCCGGCATCCAGTCGCCCGGCCTGACCGCCAGCCCCGCCATCGGCGAGTACGTCAAGGACCTGCTCAAGAAGGAGGGCCTCAGGCTGTCGGAGAAGCCGGACTACGACCCCTTCGTCGGCAAGCGCCCCCACGTCAAGGATCTGACGCCCTTCGAGGTCGACAAGCTGGCCCAGGCCGACCCGGCTTACGCCAACATGATCTGTCGCTGCGAGAAGGTGTCGGAGGCGGAGATCGTCCAGGCCATCAGGGCTGGGCATACCACGCTCGACGGCATCAAGTACTTCACGCGCGCGCAGATGGGCCGCTGCCAGGGCGGCTTCTGCACCTATAAGATCATCAAGGTCATCATGCGCGAGACCGGCCTCTCGTGGGACGAAATAACCAAGAACGGCGACGGCAGCCGCATACTCAAGGACGCTCTATGAAAGACCTCGTTTTCGACTCGGTAGTGATAGGCGGCGGGGCGGCCGGCATGGCCGCCGCCCTCGAGCTGGACCGCGCCGGCTTCTCCTGCGCCATCGTCGAGCGCGAGGAAGCGCTCGGCGGCATCCTGACGCAGTGCATCCACAACGGCTTCGGCCTCATCGAGTTCAACGAGGAGTTGTCCGGCCCCGAGTTCGCCGAGCGGATCGAGGAACGCCTGGCCGGGACGCGCATCACCTCGTTCACCGGCGCCACCGTGATGGAGCTGGATGCCTCCGGTGATATCAAGACGCTGTACTGCTACACCGGCGCCCATGGCGTGATGCGGCTCTCCGCCCGCGCCGTCGTGCTGGCTATGGGCTGCCGCGAGCGCAACCGAGGCAACATCCGCATACCCGGCGACCGCCCCGCGGGCGTTTATACCGCCGGCCTGGCCCAGCGCCTGGTCAACATCGAGGGCTTCGTGCCCGGCAAGGACGTCGTCATCATCGGCTCCGGCGACATCGGCCTGATCATGGCCAGGCGCATGAGCTGGATAGGCTGCAAGGTGCACGCCGTCGTCGAGATCCTGCCGTACCCGTCCGGGCTGACGCGCAACATCGTCCAGTGCCTGCACGACTTCGGCATCCCACTGTACCTGTCGCACCTTACCACCAACATCGTCGGGCGCGAGCGGGTCGAGGGCGTGGAGATCACTCCGATCGAGAACGGCGCCACGCGCTTCGACAAGGCCTTCACGATACCCTGCGACACGGTCCTCTTGTCCGTCGGCCTCGTGCCCGAAAACGAGCTGTCCAAGATGGCCGGCGTCGAGCTGAATCCGATGACGAACGGCCCCGTGGCCGACTCCATGCTGATGACCAGCGTGCCGGGCGTGTTCGCCTGCGGCAACGTGCTGCACGTACACGACCTGGTCGACTACGTGGTCGAGGAGGCTAGGCGGGCCGGCGCCCACGCCGCGCGCTGGCTCAAGGGCGAGCGACCCAAAGCCGAGGCCAGGGTCAAGGCGGGGCCGAACGTGCGCTACTGCGCGCCGTCCCGCGTCGACCTGCACGCGGCCAACAAGCTGTACATGAGGACCCTGATCGTCAAGAACGACGCGACCCTCGAGGTCAAGGTGAACAACCGCGTCGTCAAGAGCGTCAAGAAGAACCATATCCAGCCGTCGGAGATGATCGCGGTCGAGCTGGGGCCGAAGGACCTCGAATTCGCGGTCGGCGCGCCCGACCCTGTCGTCGAGCTGTCCATCAGCTGACGCTGAAGCGGAGGAGACCACCATGAGCGAAGAACTGATATGCATCACCTGCCCGCTCGGCTGCCACCTGAGCGTCGACAGGCAGTCCGACGGCGGCCTGGCCGTCACCGGCAACCGCTGCCCTCGCGGCGTCAAGTACGCCAACGAGGAGTTGCTCGCGCCCAGGCGCGTGGTCAGCGCGACCGCGGCCGTCGAGGGCGGCGCCGCCTGCTCCGGCAACCCGGGCGGCTTGTGCGCCGTCTCACGCCTGCCGGTCCGCTCGAGCGCCGCCTACCCGAAGCAGGGCGTGCCCGAGCTGCTCGAGGCCATCTACGCGCTACGCGTCAGCCTGCCGGTCAGCCGCGGCGACGTACTGATCAAGGACTTCAAGGGCTCAGGCGTCGACGTCATAGCGACGAGAACCCTTAAGAAGGCCTGATAGCGGCTCGGCCGCCGCCTCCCGCGGCCGCCCAGGGCCGCATCGGAATACCGCTCGACAGAGCCCGCCGACTTCGGATCGAAGATCCGCAACCGGCGGGCTATTTTATGGTCTATATGTCAGTGCCCCGGGAGTACGCGGGCCCGATAGTGTATACTTGCGATACGGAGCGCTTATGGAAAACGGAGTGTCGGCGGCGTCCAAGGTGATCATCTCGATCATCCCCATCGTGGGTATCGTGATGGGTTGCACCGTCGTGTTCTTTTACATCCTATGGAGCCATAGGGAGAAGATGTTGATGATCGAGAAGGGCAGTTACGCGCCCAAGCCGCTCGACGTCGACGTGTTCAGCCTGCTGGCGGGGATACTCCTCGTGGCAGTCGGGATAACCCTGACGGCGGTCTTCCTGGTCATGGACACCGCCGGCTACACCCTGCTCGGGGGACTCATACCCCTTTCGGTCGGCCTCGGCTTTCTGTCCTTCTACTCGCTACGCGCCCGCCGACGGGCGACATGACGCCGAGCGGATCGGAAGCCGCCGACGAGGATATCATCGCCAGAGTGCTCGACGGGGACGCGGACGCGTTCGGCGCGCTGGTGCGCAGGTACCAGCGGAGAATACTGCGCCTCGGGTACGGCTTCTTCAAGGACGCCGACGAGGCCGAGGACTTCGCCCAGGACGTGTTCGTCAAGGCTTACGTCGGCCTGGCCGGCTTTAAGGGGCGCTCCAGCTTCTCGACCTGGCTGACGCGCATCGCCTACAACGCCGGCATCAACGCCAAGCGCAAGGCCGGGCGCTACGAGCCATTGGACTCGGAACCGGTGGATTCGAGGACGCTATCTCCCGAGGATGCCCACATCCGCGCCGAGACCGCGGAGGCGCTCAGGGCCGCCATGGCCGCCCTGCCGGAGAAATATGCCGTCTGCCTGGACCTGTACTTCAGGGAGGGTATGCGGTACGAGGATATAAGCGCGTCGACCGGCTTTCCGGTCAACACGATCAAGTCGCACGTGTTCAGGGCCAAGCGGGACTTGAGAAAGGCGCTCGGCGCCGAGGAGGGGCCGCTATGAATTGCAGGAGCTTCAGGAACCAGCTCGACGCGCTCGATAACGATGACCTGCCGATCGAGATGCTCGTCCACGCGCGTTCGTGCCCCGAATGCGCGGCCGAGGCCGCCGCCCTCAAGGCGGCGCTGAGCCTGTACCGCCTGCCCGACCTGGTCGGCTCCCCCGATGTCGCGCCCAGGGTCATGGCCCTCTTGCCCTTCGTGCCGGCCCCGCGCCGCTCGGTGTCCATGGGGAACTGGCTGGTGACAGGCTTCGTCATCGTTTTCTCGATGGTGCTCGTGCCTCTCCTCGCCGAGTTCCGTGCGCTCAAGGCCGTCTACGGCAACGTCTTCACCGTGTCTTTGTCGATGGCGCTCGGCCTCTTCGTCACCCTCTATGCCGGCGCCTTCATCATGAGCCACCTGGACGAGTTCACCCGGCGCCTCAAGGAGCGCGAGGCCCAGCACGGACGGGCTGCCTAGAGGCGCGGGGTAGCCCTGATTATCTGATATTCCGTAGCCAGGTACAGGCGCCTCGCCGAGTCGACGGCTATCCCCCTGGCGCATAGGTCGACCGTCCGTCCGTCCAAATGGAAGCGTAGCTGCTCGATCCGGCTCTCGGCGTTGACGCGTAGCACCGCGTCGTACTGGTGCGCTACATAGAGGCACCCGTCAGCGCCATACGCGACCTGCCTCGGCGAGCCGCGTATCGAGGCTTCCATGGCCTTCATGAATTCATCCTCGATCTCGAACGAGTCGAACCAGACGCGATCGGGACTGGTCTCGGTCCAGATGCCGCCTGAAATGCGTGTAACCACGCCAGTGGGCGCGA
>Ga0116157_10002432_pt1 | contig 18173 bp, 17 predicted proteins | sample AD_UKC048_MetaG_FD_89882 | JGI IMG/M metagenome (GOLD analysis project Ga0116157, IMG submission 89882) | Active sludge microbial communities of municipal wastewater-treating anaerobic digesters from USA - AD_UKC048_MetaG | ecosystem: Engineered > Bioreactor > Anaerobic > Digestate | place: USA...
CAAAGTGTATACAGTTTGGCGTACAGAGTGAAGAACAATATTCATATCTGAAATCTGGACCCTGCTTTTTTCGATCCCTGCTTTCTTCTTCAGGAGACACCACATGGCTAACCCATCAGTCCACCCCGTGGACGAGCGCCTGCCCACAGGCAAACTGACCGCCCTTGGCCTGCAACACGTACTGGTGATGTACGCCGGTGCGGTGGCTGTGCCACTCATCGTGGGCCGCGCACTCAAGCTCAGCCCCGAGCAGGTCGCCATGCTGATCTCGGCCGACCTGTTCTGCTGCGGTCTGGTCACGCTGATCCAGTCACTGGGCGCCACACAATGGTTTGGCATCAAGCTGCCGGTGATGATGGGGGTAACCTTTGCGTCCGTCGCACCAATGGTTGCCATGGCCAACAGCCTGCCCGGTGTGGAAGGTGCGGGTTTGATCTTCGGCTCCATCATTGGCGCAGGCGTCATCTCCATCCTGATCGCGCCCATAGTCAGCCGCATGCTGCGCTTCTTTCCGCCGGTGGTCACGGGCACCATCATTGCGGTCATCGGTATCAGCCTGATGCGCATTGGCATCAACTGGATTTTTGGCAACCCATTCGGCCCCACCGCCCCCAGCGTGGTGAACCCCGAACATACCAAGTGGCTGGCCGATGTGGGCAGCATGGCCAATGCGGCGGTCACGCCCGCTGCGGGCGCCAGCGCACCCGCAGCCTCGGTGGTGCCAGCCATTCCCAAAGGCCTGGCGCTAGTCGGCTCGGTGCCCAACCCAAAATACGCACAGATGCCGCACATCATCATTGCCAGCATCGTGCTGGTGTCCATCCTGCTGATTGCCAAATACGCCAAAGGCTTCATCGCCAACATCTCGGTGCTGCTGGGCATCATTCTGGGCGGTGTCATCGCAACAATGGCCGGGCTGATGACGTTCGAGAAAGTGGCCAAAGCGGGCTGGTTTGACCTGGTGCTGCCGTTTGAGATCGCTACACCGGTGTTTGACCCCATCCTCATCCTCACGATGACGCTGGTGATGATTGTGGTGATGATCGAATCCACCGGCATGTTCCTCGCACTGGGCGACATGACCGGCAAAAAGATCGACCAGAAAGCTTTGGCGGCCGGTTTGCGCACGGATGGCCTGGGCACGCTGATCGGCGGCATCTTCAACACCTTCCCCTACACCAGCTTCTCGCAAAACGTGGGCCTGGTCGGCGTGACCGGTGTGAAGAGCCGCTTTGTCTGCGTAGCGGGTGGCGTCATCCTGATCATTCTGGGCCTGCTGCCCAAGATGGCGGCACTGGTGGAATCGTTACCCACCTTTGTGCTGGGCGGTGCCGGGCTGGTGATGTTCGGCATGGTGGCGGCCACCGGCATCCGCATCCTGGGCGGTGTGGACTACAAGGGCAACCGCAACAACCTGTTCATCGTGGCCATCTCCATCGGCATCGGCATGATTCCGCTGATTGCGCCCAACTTCAAGCAGTGGCTGCCACACGGCATTCATCCGCTGATCGAGTCCGGCATTCTGCTGGCATCCATCAGCGCCGTCGCGCTGAACCTGTACTTCAACGGCGCGCGGGGTGATGGCTCAGCGGCCATCGAAGCGGCCAAGCAGGCTGACGCCCATTAAGACTGCGGAGAGTCAGCTGCTATATTTTTGGTAGCTACTCACGCATATCTGACGAGGGCTGGAGGCCAATTTGACAGGGTAAACAGGGTTTATTCCTGCGTGACCGGTGCAACAATGGCACCCTGAATGCCATGCCGCACCAGTGCCTGGGCGACAAAGCCGCTGGCTTTCATGTCTTCAACAAACTGGCGCAGGCATTGCGCGGCCTCCATACCCCGCCCCTTGGGAAGGCCCATCGCCTGCTGGATTACCATGAAGCGGCCAGGCAACAACCTCAAACCTGGAAAACGCTTCAGATCAGCCTCCAGCTGCTGTTTGACGCCGGCCGCCACATCCAGGCCTTGCGCCACGAATACATCAACCACGGTGGGTGACGAGGGCGCACGCACAATTTCGGCGTGTCGAAGTTCCCGGGTCAAAAACAGGTCGTAAGCGCTGCCTTTGCCCACCGTCACCCGGCAACCCGGTCGATCGACCTCCTCGTTGGTTTGAAGGGGTGATGCGTTCGGCACCATATAACTGCCCTCAATCAACACATAAGGCGCCGTGAAGGAAATGCCTTCGCCGCGAAGGGGATCAATCGCAAAAAAACCGATATCTGCCTTTTCCTGAGTGATGGCATCGACCGATTTGCCGGCTGTGTCAAACACGACCCATTCAATTTCGACTCCCAATCGCCCCGCAAAAGCGCGGGCCAGATCGATGGAAACCCCCAAGGGCTCACCAGTCGCTGCATCCCTATTCGCCAGGATGGGGTTGCCCAGATTGATGGAAGCGCGCAACTTGCCGGTGGGTGTGAAAGCGCGAATGACTTGTGCAGAAATACTCATGACGCGGTTTGGGGAAAAATGATCGGGTGGATATGATGGGTTTGAAGTATGAAGCAATATGCGGCGTCTTCAACCATTCTTTGCGGGCAATCTTGACCATGGATCTCCCTTCGCACCAACTTTCAATGACGGTGCTGATGACACCGGGCAAGGCCAATTTCGCCGGCAATGTTCATGGCGCAACCATCCTGAAGCTTCTCGACAAGATGGTGTTCAGACGGCCCTTCCACGTGGGCAAGCCGGTGTCCGTCGAAGAGCGCAAACGTCATGCCGCCGCTGAAGTGCAACGGGAAATGCGTCGCGAGATGGAACAGCGGTTCGCCGAGATTCGATCGGGCTCCTGGCGAACCCGCTGCCAGCATGCGGCCGATACCCATTTGCTACATATTTAATAGCTACTCACGCATATCTGACGAGGGCTAGAGGCCAATTTGTTACCTATTTTTGGCACAAATCAGCTCCTGGGCAAGGTTTCCCACCAGCGGCCGCTGAAACGTCCCTGCATGAAGGCTACAAACGCCTGAACCTTGCCGGGCACCAGTTTGGGCGACGGAAAGACCGCGTGGATTTCCTGCTCGGGCAGACTGTGCTCTTTCAGGATTTCCACGACGTGGCCCGACGCCAATGAGTCCGCGGCCACATACCAGGGCAGCGCCGCCACGCCCAGATGCGCACGCGCAGCGGCCAGCACGGCCGACAGGTTGTTGGAGCGGAAACTGCCCGTCACGGGCACGGTCACCGCGTCGCCTTTGGGCCCCTGAAGGCGCCACACATCGTCGCCCTGCACGCTGCTGTAGATCAGCGCATTGCGTCCGCTGAGGTCAGCCGCGCGCCTGGGCACACCATGTTTCTTGAGGTAGCGGCTGGAGGCCACCAGCACCCACGGGTTCATGCCCAGATGGCGCGCACCCAGCGACGAATCCGCCAGCTTGCCCATGCGAATGGCCACGTCAATGCCCTGCGCCACCAGATCGGTGTAACGGTCTTCAAAGCTCATATCCACCTGCACCAGCGGCTGCTGTGCCATGAATTCCAGCGCCAGCGGCACCACAACCCGGCGGCCAAACGCCACCGACGTGCCGATGCGCAGCATGCCCTGAGCCTGATTCTGGCGCAGCCGGGCCAGGTTTTCGGCTTCATCGGCTTCACGGGCAATGATCTTGCATTTCTCGAAATACAGTGCGCCAGACTCCGTCACGCTCACGCCCCGCGTGTTGCGGTTGAGCAACCGCACCTTCAGCCGCTCTTCCGTCGCCGACACCATCTTGGTGACGGTTGGCTGGGTGGTGGCAAATTCCTTCGCGGCTTTCGAGAAGCTGCCGGTTTCCACCACACGCACAAACACCTGCATCGCCATCAGCCGGTCCATCAGTTGCTCCTAGTATTCGCCTCTATCTATTCCACCACGGAATAGATGTTATGGGCTGCAGCCAGCTTCCGCAATGGCCCTGTTGTTCCTACAGTCCCACCTATCGAGGCAATCAACTTGAAGGAGCACCCATCATGGCAAAAATGAAGGCCGCCATGGCCGCCGTACTGGTCATGGAAAAAGAAGGCATCACTCAGGCATTTGGTGTGCCGGGAGCAGCCATCAACCCGCTGTATGCGGCGCTGCGAGAGCGGGAGTCGATCGCCCACATACTGGCGCGCCATGTGGAAGGCGCATCACACATGGCCGAGGGTTACACCCGCGCCAAAGCGGGCAACATCGGCGTGTGCATCGGAACCAGCGGCCCAGCCGGGACCGACATGATTACCGGGCTGTATTCGGCCATTGCCGACAGCATCCCGATCCTGTGCATCACGGGCCAGGCACCACGGGCCCGGCTGTACAAGGAAGACTTCCAGGCGGTAGACATCGAGTCCATCAGCAAGCCAGTCACCAAGTGGAGCGTCACCGTGCGTGAGCCGGCGCTGGTGCCGCGCGCGTTCCAGCAGGCGTTTCACCTGATGCGCAGCGGCCGTCCCGGGCCGGTGCTGATCGATCTGCCGTTCGACGTGCAAATGGGTGAAATCGAATTCGACATTGACACGTACGAGCCGTTACCCGTCTACAAGCCAGCTGCAAGTCGCAAGCAGATCGAACGTGCACTGGACATGCTGATGGCCGCCGAGAAGCCGCTGATCGTGGCCGGTGGCGGCATCATCAATGCCGACGCAGCCGGGCTGCTGGTGGAATTTGCCGAGCTGACGGGTGTGCCGGTCATTCCCACCTTGATGGGCTGGGGCACGATCCCCGACGACCATCCCCTGATGGCCGGCATGGTGGGCCTGCAAACCAGTCACCGCTACGGCAACGCGACCATGCTGGCCAGCGATTTTGTGCTGGGCATCGGCAACCGCTGGGCCAACCGCCACACGGGCAGCCCGGAGGTCTATTGCAAGGGGCGAACCTTTGTGCACGTCGACATCGAGCCGACGCAGATCGGGCGCGTATTCAACCCCGAGCTGGGCATCGTCAGCGATGCCAAAGCAGCACTGCAACTATTTGTTGAAGTGGCTCGTGAGCGCAAGGCGGCGATGCAGCTCAAGGATTTCGGGGTCTGGGCCGCCCGTTGTGCCGAACGCAAGAAGCTGATGCACCGCAAGACCCATTACACAGAAACACCCATCAAGCCGCTGCGTGTCTACGAGGAAATGAACAAGGTCTTCCCGCGCGACACCATTTACGTCACCACAATCGGTCTGTCCCAGATCGCTGGCGCGCAGTTTCTGCAGGTCTATGGCCCCCGTCAATGGATCAACTGCGGCCAGGCAGGTCCACTGGGATGGACCATTCCCGCGGCGCTGGGTGTCGTGGCAGCCGACCCGACCCGGACCGTGGTTGGCCTGTCGGGAGACTACGACTTCCAGTTCCTCGTGGAGGAACTGGCGGTGGGCGCGCAATTCCGCCTGCCCTACGTACAGGTGCTGGTGAACAACAGTTACCTCGGCCTGATCCGCCAAAGCCAGCGCGGATTCGAGATGGACTTTTGCGTGCAGCTGGCCTTCGAGAATCAGAATGTCGAAGACGGCGCGCTCAAGAGCTATGGCGTCGACCACCAGGCGGTGGTGCGGGGCCTGGGTTGCAAGAGCCTGCGCGTTACCGATCCGGAGCATATTCAGGCCGCCATGGTCGAAGCCCAGGCCATGGCCAAAAAGTACCGTGTGCCAGTGGTGGTGGAGGTCATCCTGGAGAAAGTCACCAACATCGCCATGGGCACCGAGATCGACAAGATCAACGAGTTCGAGGACATTGATTGCCGGCATCCGGAAGGTCGGCAGGGTCTGGAGCTGGCGGGCCTGCTCGAGTAACCTCGTCACCTGATTACCAAGGAAATACAACATGCCCCGATTTGCCGCCAATTTGTCCATGCTGTTCACCGAGCTGCCGTTCATGGAGCGCTTTGCCGCTGCCAGAACGGCCGGGTTTGAAGCGGTGGAATATCTGTTTCCCTATGCGCTAGACAAGGCCGAACTGGCGAAGGCCCTCAAGAGCAACGGCCTGAAACAGGTGCTGCACAACCTGCCCGCCGGCAACTGGGATGCCGGGGACCGCGGCATGGCGTGCGATCCTGCCCGGGTGGATGAGTTTCGCGCGGGCGTCACGCTGGGCATTGAATATGCCACTGCACTGGGATGCCCCCAGCTCAACTGCCTGGCTGGCAAGTTGCCTGTGGGCGTGAGCACGGCTCAGGCCCGCGTCACGCTGGTCGCCAACCTGGCATTCGCGGCGGAAAAGCTCAAGGCAGCCGGTTTGCGCTTGTTGATGGAGCCGATCAACTATTTCGACATCCCGGGTTTCTTTTTGAACCGCACCGATCAGGCTGCCGCGATTCAGGACGACGTGGGTAGTGACAACCTGTTCATCCAGTACGACATCTACCATGCGCAGCGCATGGAGGGTGAGCTGGGCAACACGCTCAAAAACAATCTGGCGCGCATTGGCCACATCCAGCTGGCCGATAACCCGGGCCGCAACGAACCCGGCACCGGTGAAATCAACTACGCCTGGCTATTCAAACACCTGGATGCCATTGGCTACACCGGCTGGATTGGCTGCGAATACAAACCCCGGACCAACACCGTGGATGGCCTGGGCTGGATCAAGGAACTGACATGACCACATCCTCACTCAAACTGGGTTTTATCGGCCTGGGCATCATGGGTGCACCCATGGCCGGGCATCTGCTTGCGGGGGGCTACACGCTGTATGCGAACACCCGCAGCAAGGTACCGCCGCATCTGCTGGCTGCCGGTGCTGTCAGCTGTAGCAGCCCGCAAGAGGTCGCTCAACAGGCGGATATCATTTTTCTGATGTTGCCGGATACGCCGGATGTCGAGAAGGTTTTGTTCTCTGAAGGAGGGGTTGCATCAGGCCTGTCAAAAGGCAAAACCGTGGTGGATTGCAGCTCCATCGACCCGATTGCCACCAAAGGTTACGCAGCCAAAATCAGGGCTCTGGGTTGCGACTATCTGGACGCCCCGGTCTCAGGCGGCGAAGTAGGTGCCAAAGCAGCGTCGCTGACCATCATGGTGGGAGCTGACCCAGCCGCTTTCGACCGCATCAAGCCGCTGTTCGAATTGATGGGCAAAAACATCACGCTGGTGGGTGGCGTGGGTGATGGCCAGATCTGCAAAGTGGCCAACCAGATCATCGTGGCACTCAACATCGCCGCGGTCAGTGAAGCCCTGGTGTTTGCGTCCAAGGCGGGTGCCGACCCGGCCAGGGTACGTCAGGCGCTGATGGGTGGTTTTGCAGCGTCCCGCATTCTGGAAGTGCATGGCGAACGCATGATCAAGCGCACCTTTGCACCCGGCTTTCGTATCGCGCTGCATCAGAAGGACCTGAATCTGGCCCTGCAAGGCGCCCGTAGCCTGGGTGTGGCACTGCCGCAGACAGCCAACGCCGCGCAGCTGATGCAGACCTGCTCCGCACTGGGTTTTGGTCAGCAGGACCATTCCGCTTTGGTCAAGGCGCTGGAAGCCATGGCACAACATCCGGTCGCACCCGACACCTGATTCCGCGCAAGGGCACTAGGGTTTCCCGCGATGATCGCGGGGTGGGTAGGCGCACATAATCTGTACGCACAAGTTGTATACCTTTTGAGGTAAAAGCATTGAAATGGCTCTTTTGGCACTTTTCTTGCTTAAATTTCTATCGGTAGACAGCTGATTATTTATCCCCATCCCGACGGAGTTTTCATGAACAAGCGTTTTTTGCTTAAAACCACAGCGGCCCTGGCGTTATTCAGCGCCCTGGGTGTGGCCCAGGCACAGGTTACCCCCATCAAGTTTCAGCTGGACTGGCGCTTTGAAGGCCCTGCAGCCCTCTTCCTGACGCCCGCCGCCAAAGGCTATTTCAAGGATGCCAAGCTGGACGTGACCATTGACGCCGGCAATGGCTCGGGTGGCACAGTGACCCGGGTGGCCTCAGGCGCTTATGACATCGGCTTTGCCGACATGGCAGCGTTAATGGAATTTCACGCCAACAACGCCGACGCAGCCAACAAGCCCGTCGCCATCATGATGGTTTACAACGACACGCCAGCGTCGGTGATGGCCCTCAAGAAATCCGGCATCAAGACACCCGCCGATCTGAACGGCAAAAAGCTGGGCGCGCCGGTTTTTGATGCAGGCCGTCGGGCCTTCCCGATCTTTGCCAAGGCCAACAACGTCACGGGCGTTCAATGGACCGCCATGGACCCGCCTTTGCGTGAAACCATGCTGGCGCGCGGTGATGTGGACGCCATTACCGGCTTCACCTTCACTTCGCTGCTGAATCTGGAAGCCCGCGGCGTGAAGGCCGAAGAAGTGGTGGTGTTGCAGTATCCCGACTACGGCGTCAAGCTGTATGGCAACGCCATCATTGCCTCGCCCAAAATGATCAAGGAAAACCCCGCCGCCGTGAAAGCCTTTCTGGCAGCCTTCACCAAGGGCATGAAAGACGTCATCGGTAACCCGGCAACATCCATCCAGGACGTCAAGGCGCGTGACGGCATCATCAACGTAGAGCTGGAAACACGCCGCCTCAAGCTGGCGATAGACACCGTCATCAACAGCCCCAACGCGCGCGCGGAAGGTTTCGGCCAGATCAACCCCGGTCGCCTGTCGCTGATGGCGTCGCAGGTGTCGGACGCCTTCAACACCAAAAGCCGGGTGAATCCGGACGCCGTGTGGAATGGTTCTTTCCTGCCAACCAAGGCTGAACTGAACGTCTTGCCGAAGAAATAAGATGCCCGACAAACAGCAGCCCTCGTTTGTCGATTTTCAGGACGTCTGGCTCGCCTACAACGAAGAGCTGCTTCGGCAGAACCACTTTGCGGTGGAGGCCATCGACCTGAAGGTGCAGCAGGGCGAGTTCATCGCCATCGTCGGGCCGTCAGGTTGCGGCAAGTCCACATTCATGAAGCTCACCACAGGCTTGAAGATGCCTTCGAAAGGCAGGATCCTGATCGATAGTCAACCCGTCACGGGTCCTCTGAAGATTTCAGGCATGTCATTTCAGGCACCTTCGCTGCTGCCCTGGCGCACGACGGTAGACAACGTGTTGTTACCGCTGGAAATTGTTGAGCCCTACCGCTCAACCTTCAAAGCCAAGCGCAAGGAATACGTGGAGCGCGCCCGCAAACTGTTGCAGAAAGTGGGGCTCGGTGGCTACGAAGACAAGTTCCCTTGGCAACTTTCAGGCGGCATGCAGCAGCGCGCCAGTATCTGCCGCGCGCTCATCCATGAGCCCAAAATGCTTTTGCTGGATGAGCCCTTTGGCGCGCTGGATGCCTTCACCCGTGAAGAGCTCTGGTGTATTTTGCGTGATCTGTGGACCGAGCAGCAGTTCAACGTGATTCTGGTTACACACGATCTGCGTGAATCCGTGTTTCTGGCTGACACCGTTTATGTGATGAGCAAAAGCCCGGGGCGTTTCGTTGTGAAAAAGGAGATCGATTTGCCACGTCCGCGCGATCTGGAAGTGACCTATACCAAAGAGTTCACCGACATCGTTCACGAGTTGCGCAGCCATATTGGCGCCATGCGCAAGCCCGCGGTAGCAACAGGAGCCGCCGCATGAACAGGAAGCAGACTGAACGCTGGGCACCGGTGGTATTGGCCGTCGTGGTTTTGCTGATCTGGCAGGTGGTTTGCACGGTATTCCAGATTCCGGAATTCCTGTTCCCCAGCCCGATCGCCATTGGCCAGTCCATGGCCGAATTTGCAGCGCCATTGGCCGAGGCTGGCTGGAAAACCTTTTGGGTCACCATGGTGGGTTTCGGGCTATCCATCTTTGTTGGCGTGTTGCTGGGCTTTCTGGTGGGTTCGTCCCGGCTGGCTTATGCAGCGGTCTATCCGTTGCTGGTTGCGTTCAACGCGGTGCCGAAGGCTGCGATTGTGCCCATCCTGATCGTCTGGTTCGGCATTGGCATCGGGCCGGGCATCCTGACGGCCTTCCTGATCTCGTTTTTTCCGATTACGGTCAACATTGCCACGGGCCTGGCCACGCTGGAACCCGAGCTGGAAGATGTGCTGCGCGTGTTGGGCGCCAAGCGTTGGGACGTGCTGGTGAAGGTGGGGTTGCCGCGTTCACTGCCATATTTCTTTGCATCGCTGAAAATCGCCATCACGCTGGCCTTCGTGGGCACGGTGCTGGCGGAAATGACGGCTGGCGACTCCGGCATTGGCTACCTGATGCAAAGTGCCGGGTCGTCACAGCGCCTATCGCTGGCTTTTGCGGGTCTGGTGGTCATCGGCGCGATGGCGATGGCCATGTACGAGTTGTTCAGCTACGTTGAAAAACACACCACAGGCTGGGCTCACCGCGGATCGCAAGGCGAATAGAAGCAATGAGGCATGAGCAGGTCATTGCCCACTTGCAGCGTGCCAACGATGTGGCCCGTCGGGCCATGTCGCTGGGTCGACATCCGTTTGGTGCGATTCTGGTGGCGCCTGATGGCGAAACCGTGCTGGCCGAGCAAGGCAACGTCGATACCGTCAACCATGCGGAATCCACGCTGGCCCGCACGGCCACAACCAACTTCACGCCCGACTACCTGTGGCAATGCACACTGGTGACGACGGTCGAACCTTGCGCAATGTGCGCCGGAACCCAGTACTGGGCCAACATTGGCCGGCTGGTCTATGGCCTGAGCGAGCGGCGCCTGTTGCAACTGACGGGCAACCACGATGAAAACCCGACGATGGATTTGCCCAGTCGCACGGTGCTGGCTGCAGGACAAAAGATCATTCAGGTCATCGGCCCGGTTCCCGAAGTTGAGGCGGAAATTTCTGCCTTGCACCGCGACTTCTGGAAAGCCTGAGCGGCGCCTGCGCGCTGTCCTGCACTCCCGCCATGCCATGGCACGCCCAACTTCAGATTGACTACTGCGCGGAGGCCTCGCGGACGGTAGCCCGCTACCAGCACACCGGTCCGCTACGGATATTGAAGAGTCTGTACCCGGAGGGTGACGCGATTTGCCACAACGTGCTGGTTCATCCGCCCGGTGGTCTGGTCGGTGGTGACACACTGGATATTCACGTTCACGCGGCCAGCGGCACCCATGGCCTGATCACCACGCCGGGTGCAACGCGCTTCTACCGGTCGCAGGGGGACCGTGCGGTACAAAAGTCTCGCATCACGCTGGAAGAAGGCGCCCGGCTCGAATGGCTGCCGCTGGAGAACATTGCCTACAGCGGATGTTTGGCCGAAAACCGCCTGCAGCTGAACCTGACAGGTGGAGCCGAGTTGATCGGCTGGGATGTGACTGCGCTGGGCCTGCCCAACGCCAACCTGCCGTTTGAGCAGGGTCGCTTTCTGCAGCACATCGAGATGCCGGGTGTCTGGCTGGAGCGTGGTCACATCGACGCCACCGATCTTCGCCTCATGGACAGCCCGTTGGGCCTGGCGGGTCATCGTTGCACGGCATCGCTATTTTTTGCTGCAGGCAGCCCGATTGAGCGAAACCGGAAGCAGCGGGTACTGGACGCCGCGCGCGACGTCATGGCTTCACATGACCTGCGCGGAACTGCCGGCGTTACCAGCCCGAATCCGCAGGTGATTGTATTGAGGGTCGTCGCCCCGCTGGTGGAATCCGCCATGCACGGCCTGCGACAGGTCTGGGCCGTCTGGCGCAGCTTGCTGTGGGATACATCAGCTTCCAGCCCGCGGATCTGGTCAACTTGACGCTCTATTTCAGATAGCGACCAATTGCCGCACGCCGTTGGCTTCCATGTCTTTCCCGGCACCACGGGCGATGAACTCGCCACGCTGCATCACCAGATAGTCGTCCGCCAGTTCCTGCGCAAAATCGTAATACTGTTCCACCAGAAGGATGGCCATATCCCCGCGGTCGGCCAGCATGCGGATGACGCGGCCTATGTCCTTGATGATGCTGGGCTGAATACCTTCGGTAGGCTCATCCAGAATCAGCAGCTTCGGTTTGGCCGCGAGCGCACGTGCAATGGCAAGCTGTTGCTGCTGGCCGCCTGACAGGTCACCGCCGCGGCGACTGATCATCTGCTTCAACACCGGAAATAGCTCGAACAATTCAGCGGGAATCGGCGTACTGGCACTTTTGTATGCCAGCCCCATACGCAGGTTTTCTTCCACAGTCAGGCGCGAAAAAATCTCCCGCCCTTGAGGTACAAAGCCAATACCTGCTCTGGCGCGCTCAAACGGCGTAGTGCCCTGAATGGCTTTACCCGCAAATTCGATGCTGCCGGATTTGATGGGCACCAGACCCATTATGGACTTGAGCAGCGTGGTTTTGCCAACCCCGTTGCGGCCCAGTAGCACGGTCACCCTGCCCAGATTCGCCTGCAGGCTCACACCGCGAAGGATGTGCGAGCCACCGTAATACTGGTTGACGTCTTTGAGGCTGAAGATGGGGTTATCGGCCAAGGTACACCTCAATCACACGTTCATCAGCCTGCACCTGATCCAGCGTGCCCTGGGCCAGCACAGATCCGTCGCATAGCACCGTCACGATGTCAGAAATGGTGTCAATAAAGCTCATGTCGTGCTCCACGACCAGCAGGGAATGTTTGCCCTTGAGCGTCAGGAAAAGCTCTGCCGTTCGGGCCGTTTCTTCATCGGTCATGCCAGCCACAGGCTCATCCAGCAGCAACAATTTGGGATCCTGCATCAGCAGCATGCCAATCTCCAGCCACTGCTTTTGCCCATGGCTGAGGTTGCCGGCAAGACGTCCCACGCTATCCGCCAGATGAATCGTGTGCAGCACGCCCGCCAGTCGATCACCCTGCACAGAATCCAGCTTGAAGAACATCGATGGTTTGACGCCTTTGTTGGTCTTCAGCGCCAGCTCAAGGTTTTCAAACACCGTGAGTTGCTCAAACACCGTGGGTTTTTGAAACTTGCGACCGATACCCAGCTGGGCGATCTCGGGCTCGGTGTAGCGCAACAGGTCGATGGTGCTGCCAAAAAAAACGGTACCTTCATCCGGTCGCGTCTTGCCGGTGATGATGTCCATCATGGTCGTCTTGCCGGCGCCATTGGGGCCGATGATGCAGCGCAACTCACCCGGGGCGATATCCAGAGACAGCTTGTTGATCGCCTTGAAGCCGTCAAAACTGACGCTCACCTCTTCCAGATACAGAATGCGGCCGTGTGTGATGTCCACTTCGCCCGCCTGGGCTACCCGGGAAAAACCTGCAGCACGACCACCCGATTCGGTCTTTCCTTCCGACGCGGCCTGACGAACCTTCTCCAGGCGCCTGGCGCCTTCTTCCAGCAGATCAGGCGTCATGACGAGACCCCTTCCACTTTTTGACCAGTCCCACAATGCCTTGCGGCAAAAACAGCGTGACAGCAATAAACAGGGCACCGAGTACGTAGAGCCAGAATTCCGGATACGCCACGGTCAACCAGCTCTTGGCACCATTCACAACGAAGGCTCCGACGATGGGGCCGACCAGTGTGGCACGGCCGCCCACCGCAGCCCAGATGGCAATCTCGATCGAGTTGGCCGGGCTCATCTCCCCTGGATTGATAATGCCCACCTGCGGCACATAGAGTGCCCCGGCCACTCCACACATGATGGCGGAGATAGTCCAGATGGTCAGCTTGAAACCAATGGGGTTGTAGCCCGAGAACATGACCCGCGTTTCCGCATCGCGAATGGCTTGCAACACCCGCCCAAACTTGCTGGTAATCAACCAGCGGGCAAACAGGAAGAAGCCCAGCAGGGTCAAGCCCGTCAGTACGAACAACACCATGCGCATGGGTGGCGTGGCGACGGGGATGTCCAGAATGCGCTTGAAATCGGTGAACCCGTTGTTCCCGCCAAAACCGGTCTCGTTACGAAAGAACAGCAACATGGCTGCGAAGGTCATGGCTTGCGTAATGATGGAAAAATAAACGCCCTTGATGCGCGAGCGGAAGGCGAAGTAGCCGAATACAAACGCCACCACCCCCGGCACCACGACAATCAAAATGAGTGTGGCCAGAAAGCTGTCGCTGAACGTCCAGTGCCACGGCAGTGTTTTCCAGTCCAGAAACACCATGAAGTCCGGCAGGTTGCTTTTGTAATTGCCGTCGGTGCCAATCTGGCGCATCAGATACATGCCCATGGCGTACCCCCCCAGCGCGAAGAACAGGCCGTGACCCAGGCTCAGAATGCCGGTGTAGCCCCAGATCAAATCCATGGCCAACGCGCAGATGGCATAACACATGATCTTGCCCAGCAACGCCACCGCATAGGTACTCATGTGGAACATGTTGCCCTCGGGCACCCACAGGTTCAGCACGGGCGCCACCGCACACACCACGATCAGCGCAACAATGAATGCCACCCAGCCGGCTCGGGTCAATACCGGGCTCTTTGCAGGAAGAACGATGGGTGCCAATGGGGTCATGCCTCGGCACTCCGGCCTTTCATCGCAAAAATGCCTTGAGGGCGCTTCTGGATGAAGATGATGATCAGCACCAACACGGCAATCTTGGCCAGCACGGCGCCTGTCCAGCCTTCAAGAAATTTATTCAGAATGCCCAGGCCCAGCGCGGCGTACACCGTGCCCGCCAACTGGCCCACCCCACCCAGCACCACGACCAGAAACGAGTCCACGATGTAGCTCTGGCCCAAGTCCGGCCCCACGTTGCCAATCTGGCTCAGGGCGCAACCCGCCAGCCCGGCGATGCCGGAACCGAGCGCAAATGCGTAGGTATCTACCCGCGCAGTGTTCACACCCATGCAGGCGGCGATGGGCCGGTTTTGCGTGACGCCGCGCACAAACAACCCAAGGCGGGTACGACTGATCAGCCACGCCACGCCCAGCAGCACCGCCAGCGCAAATCCGATGATCACCAGCCGGTTGAAGGGCAGTGACAGGTTGCCCAGAACCTGCACTCCACCACTCATCCAGCTTGGGTTTTCGACTGCCACGTTCTGCGCACCGAACACCGAGCGCGCCAGCTGCATCAGCATGAGGCTGATACCCCAGGTAGCCAGCAGCGTTTCCAGTGGGCGGCCATACAGATAGCGGATCACACCACGCTCCAGCGCAGCACCCATCAGGGCCGAGGCCAAAAACGCCACAGGCACCGCTGCCACCAGATACCAGTCAAAGGCACCCGGCATGTATTTCTGGAATACACCCTGCACCACGTAAGTGGCATAGGCACCGATCATCATCAGTTCGCCATGCGCCATGTTGATCACACCCATCAACCCGTAGGTGATGGCCAGACCCAGTGCCACCAGCAGCAAAATGGATCCCAGGCTGATGCCGCTGAACAGCGCGCCAATCTTGTCGCCCCAGGCCAGTGATGCCTCCACCGTGCGCAGCGTGGCTTCCAGAGCCGATTTCACGTCCGGCTGGTCTTCCGTCTTCAGCCGCTCCAGCAATACGGTTTTGGTGTTGGGATTGTTGCTTTGTGACAGCAGTTTGGCGGCCTCCAACCGTTTTGACTTGTCGGCGTTGTTGAGCAGAATCGCAGCACGCACCAGCAGCAGTTGATCCTTGAATACAGGGTTGGTTTCAGCGGCAAGCGCCTTCTCAATCAGTGGCAGCTTGGTTTCATCCGTCTCGCTCAGCAAGGTCTTGATGGAGCCGCCACGAACTTTTTCATCCTTTGAGAACAGCTTCATCGCCGCCAAAGCGGTGTCCAGCTCGCCCCGCATGCGGTTGTTGTTCATCACGTCTTCCACCGTGTCGGGCATCGCCAGTTCGACTCCGGTCACGGGATCAAATCCCTTGTCATCCCTGACGACGAATACCTTGTCACCCGCCACTTTGACGGCGTCATCAGACAGCGCCTGAATGAAGGCCGCCGTCTTCTCATCGGCATTGGCCAACGCCTTGTTCAAGGCTTCGATACGGGCGTCCCCCTCACCGATGGCCATGCCTTGCGCCTCAATGGCTGTTAGTGCATAGGCGCAAGACCCGGCTGACAGCAGGGCAATGCAAGCCAGCCGGATCACTGGCCGCATCATCGATTGGGCAATTGTCTGAGTGAATGTCATGAACTATCCAGAATGAAAGGATGGCGACCGCCGGCCACCATCCTTTCAAGTCAGTCGAACCGGATTACTTCTTCGCCGGCTCGTCAGGCTTGGAAGCATTTCCTTCGATGTACGGGCTCCATGGCTTGGCCTTCACAGGGCCGGGCGTTTTCCACACCACGTTGAACTGGCCGTCAGCCTTGATTTCGCCGATGAACACGCTCTTGTGCAGGTGATGGTTTTTCTCATCCATCTTGGACAGAATGCCCGACGGTGCCTTGAAGGTCTGACCGGCCATGGCGGCAATCACTTTGTCGGTCTCTGTGGACTTGGCCTTTTCAACGGCCTGTTTCCACATGTTGATACCGATGTAGGTGGCTTCCATCGGGTCATTGGTCAAAGGCTTGTCCATGTGCCCGGCAATCTTCTTGTCCTTGGCGTAAGCAGACCACTTCTTGATGAACTCGGTGTTGGTCGGGTTCTTGATGGACTGGAAGTAGTTCCAGGCGGCCAGGTGGCCCACCAGCGGCTTGGTGTCCACACCGCGTAGCTCTTCCTCACCCACGGAGAAGGCGACGACTGGAACGTCCTTGGCTTTCAGTCCCGCATTACCCAGCTCTTTGTAGAAAGGCACATTGGAGTCACCGTTGATGGTGGACACCACGGCGGTCTTGCCACCCGCAGAGAATTTCTTCACATCAGCCACGATGGTCTGATAGTCGGAATGACCAAACGGTGTGTATTTCTCGTCGATGTCAGACTCTTTCACGCCCTTGCTCTTCAGGTAGGCTCGCAGAATCTTGTTGGTGGTGCGAGGATAGACATAGTCGGTTCCCAGCAGCACCCAGCGCTTGGCGCCGCCGCCTTCTTTGCTCATCAGGTAATCCACAGCGGGAATGGCTTGCTGGTTGGGCGCTGCACCGGTGTAAAACACGTTCTTGGACAGCTCTTCACCTTCGTACTGCACAGGGTAAAACAGCAGACCGTTCATCTCTTCAACCACCGGCAACACCGACTTGCGCGACACGCTGGTCCAGCAGCCGAAGATCACCGATACCTTGTCCTGACCGAGCAGCTGCTTGGTTTTTTCTGCGAACAGCGGCCAGTTGGAAGCTGGGTCAACGATCACAGGCTCCAGCTTCTTGCCGAGCACGCCACCCTTGGCGTTGATCTCGTCAATGGCCATCAGCACGGTGTCTTTCAACACGGTTTCCGAGATGGCCATGGTGCCGGACAGGCTGTGCAGAATGCCGACCTTGATGGTGCCTCCTGATTGGGCATAGGCTGGCAACGCAGAGATGCCTGCCAGGGCGACGGCAGCGGTCAGTGCCTTGAGGGTGAATCGACGTGAATTGCGACTTTGCATGAATGCTTCTCCAGTTGATGAAAATTCGATCTCGCTGCGCGGCGGCCTCAAACGGCAGCTATTGCAAAACGATGAATTGACTGTAGGGAAGCGTGCCGGAAGTGGGAATACGCCGGGTGGCGTACAACGCGTTTCCCCAACTTCGGGGCGCGTAGAAGCATCAAACCCGGATGCTATTAAACATATAGCTACTCACGCATACTGGACGAGGGCTAATAGCCAAAATGACCTCTAAGTTAGGCTATTTTCACCCCGGCCACAGTCTCCTGTTTGGGCTTTCTGATCGTCCACAACGCCAGCGCCATGAGGGCCACGCCGGCGAGTTGCACGTTGCCGAGTGTTCTTCCATACACACACCAGTCCACCAGCACGGCGGTCAGCGGATACACAAATTGCAGCACCGCAATCTTGCCCAGCGCGAGTCTTGCCATGCCAGCAAACAGAATTGCGTAGGCCAGCCCGGTGTGCAGCACGCCCAGGCCCGCCAGCCATGCCCATGCGGATGCCTCATGGGGCCAACCGTAAACAAACGGTGCCCACGCCATGACCACCACACCCACCGCGCACTGCCACACGGCCAGAGCGTATGAACTGACGTTTTGCCCGGTCTTGGCAATCAGTGTCACCGCGGCATAACTCAACGAGCCGCCCAGACACATCAACAAACCCGTTGCGTAACTGCCATCGCTCTTTGTTGTGGTCCATTGCAGGTCATTGAAAAGACCAGTGGTGAGCGCCAGCCCGCACAGCGCCACCAGCGTGGCCTTCCACTGGCCGGGCGAGACCGGTTCACCCAAAAGCAGCGCCCCGAAAACCATCACCCAGATGGGCTGGATGTGAAACGCCAGCGTGGCGACCCCAATGGACGTGCATGGGATGGCCGCGAAAAACAGCGCCCAGTTCAGAATCATCAGGCCACC
>Ga0116157_10002433_pt1 | contig 18171 bp, 20 predicted proteins | sample AD_UKC048_MetaG_FD_89882 | JGI IMG/M metagenome (GOLD analysis project Ga0116157, IMG submission 89882) | Active sludge microbial communities of municipal wastewater-treating anaerobic digesters from USA - AD_UKC048_MetaG | ecosystem: Engineered > Bioreactor > Anaerobic > Digestate | place: USA...
TAAGCGTAATCACTATTATTTTGAGCACAAGAAAAAACGAAAGATTAGTATTGCTGCTCGAGAAAGAATGAAGCGATCTCCAAGGAATGTTCCACCAGGATACCTTGAAATGGACAGTGTTCATATTTGGGTACAAAGTACTAGATTGGTGTTTGTGACAGTGATCGATGTGGCCACCAGAGTGGCTTACGTAGAACGAGTGCGGTCAGCCAATAGCAAGCATACACAAGAGGTTTTACAACACTTCCAAGCTCAGTACAATCCAATACACACTATTCAAACAGATAATGGCAGTGAATTCCTTGGTGAGTTTCACCAATATCTTGAGCAGTCTCAAATAAAACATCTTTTCAGTTACCCTCGTTCTCCCAAAATTAATGGTTATATCGAAAGATTTAACCGAACACTACAAGATGAGTTCATTAATAGATGTGATGCATGGTGGTTTGACAAAGCATCGGGTGATCAAAAACTTTCCAAGTATCTAGAATGGTACAATGCTGAAAGACCACATGCATCACTGGGATATAAACCCCCGTTGGTCTACTTGAATCAATTAACATAAAGTGCAATATGTATGCGACGCATACACAATGTTGACAACATACAACACACAACATACAATTGGGGCTATGATTAGAACCCAAGTTTATCTTCCCGATCAACTTTTCCACCAAGCCAAGGCGCGCGCAGCTTTGACCAATACAACTATTTCTCAGTTGATTCGCGATGGGTTACTGCTAGCTCTTGATCACACCAATTCTCTAGCTAAAGAAACAACTGGTCAGTACTTACTAAAGAACTTTATGGGTAAAGGCAAAGGTAGAAAAGGTGTTAACGCGGCCGTCAATCACAACGACATTTATGATCTTTAGCTGATTATGTATCTCTTAGACACCGATTTCATTATCGCTTCAAGGTTTCCACAGGAGTCTACACACCCGCGCGCAAAAATCTTGGGAAACGAAATTTATTCAACAGATGACTTTCTTATTACCGAGTTGGTTTTAATGGAGGTGGCCACAGTTATCAGTCATAAGTACTCGCAGTCGCAAGCAATTCTGGCTGTTCAAACACTACAAAAGGCTGGGCGAGCTACATTGCGGTTGGATGCAGATGATTGGAAAAATACTTGGTCCCTTTTTATACAACAGCAAAAACGAAGAACATCGGTAGTTGATTGTTCCAATACGGTGCTGGCACAAAAGCTGGGTGCCCAAGTTGTGTCCTTTGATCAGTTTTACCAGCAGTTTGGGGTTGCGGTTGAGTGTTGACTACGTATAAAATTATGGTAAAGTATACGTATGCAAACAAAATTAACTTTGAGTGTTGATCCAGAGTTAGTGACTTCCGTTAAAGCGTACGCTACAGACAAGGGTGTGAGCGTGTCTCGTTTATTTGAGTTGTTTGTTCATTCTTTAGAAATGCCGATTGCTGATGGCGACAAATCGAAATTATTTCCCATCACCAGTGCTTTGAGTGGTAGTTTTTCCTCAGAGCTGTCTAAGAGTGAGGACGATATAATTGCTGAGTACTTGGAGGAAAAATACGGATGACATTTTTTGTAGATACTGATATTTTAATTGATTTGATTTGGCATCGGGAAGGTTGGCAAATAGTTGAGACAATTTTTTCATATGCAGAAGCAAAACAAGTGGCATTGGTGACCACTCCAGTAGTGATGGCAAATTATTTTTATGTGGCTAGAAGGAAGGAGGGGTCCAAAAAAGCCTTTCGGTCGTTGCAGAATATTAGGCGATTGTTGAAGATAATTCCCGTATCTCAAAATGAAGTCGATCAAGCCTTGGCTAATGGCGTATGTGATTTTGAAGATTATCTTCAATATTATTCTGCACTAAAAATTAAAGTTAGAGGAATTATTACTAGAAATGTAAAAGATTTTCCGGTGGGACGTTTACCCGTGTTGATGCCTTCAGAGGCGCTGACTATCATTCAGGCAAAAAGATTGAGGAGTTGAGATTCAGGCTTTGCCTCAGTGATTTTGATGCTTGACGCCAAAAATTGCTCTGATATAGTATCAGTGTACTAGTACAATGAAACATTATTAATTTATGAGTCAATCAAAGTCAAAATTACAGTCTCTAATTGAGATGTATTCTCAGTTAAAAACTGAGGTGGAGCTTGTTGATTTTTTAGAAGGTATACACACCCCACAGGAGTTAGAAAGCCTATTAGTCAGACTCGACATAATAAAAAGATTAAAGAGAAATGAAACTCAAAGACACATTGCCAAAAAATTAAATATTGGCATTGCCACAGTCAGTCGTGGAGCGCGCGAAATAAAAAAAAGGCAGATTTAAATATGTTAAATAACATGAAACTCTTTGTAAGCAAATGGTGGCAAGCCAACTATTTATGGCGGTAGAATTTTTGTATGTCAAAAAAATACCGCCTTTGAGGCGGTTTTTTTATTACTAAGTTAATATTAGCAAATTAGGGAAAAAAATATGAAAAAAAGTTATCAATTACCAGATGAAAAAGGTATGTTTGGACAGTATGGGGGGAGGTTTGTACCTGACCAACTAATTCCAGTTCTCGCTGAAGTTGAACGAGCTTACCTCAAATTGAGGAATAACGAGAAGTTCAAAGGTAAATTGCTGGATTTATATAAAAACTACGTTGGTAGACCCAGTATGCTTTATTATGCCGAAAGACTGACCAAAAATGCAGGTGGAGCAAAAATCTATCTTAAACGTGAAGATTTAAATCACACAGGATCACACAAAATTAATAATGCTGTCGGTCAGGCTTTGGTAGCTCAGCATTTGGGGAAAAAGAAGCTGATCGCGGAGACAGGAGCTGGTCAGCACGGAGTAGCCGTTGCCACAGTAGCAGCTTTGTTTGGCATGAAGTGCGAGATATTTATGGGTGCGCGTGATGTGGTAAATCAAAGAATGAATGTGCATCGAATGAACTTATTGGGAGCTAAGGTTGTGACAGTTGAAAGAGGTCAGGGTACACTCAAGGATGCGATTGATGTCGCGTTAGAGGCATTTGCAACCCAAAGAGACACTTATTATATGTTGGGCTCGGCAGTTGGCCCTCACCCATATCCACTCATGGTTAGAGATTTTCAGTCGGTTATCGGCAGAGAAGTGCGAGGTCAACTTCAGGAGCTTGAGGGAAAAGGGGTGCTACCGGATGTGTTGATTGGTTGTGTTGGAGGCGGATCAAACGCACTTGGGTTGATGCACGAGTTTATCAGCAACGAGAGCGTAAGATTGGTGGTTGCCGAGCCAGCTGGTGAGGGTGAGAGCACCCAGCGTCATGGTTTGTCATTAAAAACCGGTACAGAAGGAGTCATCCACGGCTTTCGCTGTTTAGTATTACAAAACGAGAGTGGAGAAATACTGGAGTCTTACTCAGCTGCTTCTGGTTTGGATTATCCTGGTGTGAGTCCCGAGTTTAGTTATTTGAAATCAATTGGCAGGATTGAGTGTGTAGGTATAAGTGACGCTGAAGCTCTAGCTGGTTTTAAAATACTTTCAAAAACGGAAGGTATCATTCCTGCCCTTGAGTCAGCCCATGCCATTCAAGCCGGAGTGAAAATTGCAAGGGTATTGCCGGCTGACCAGATAGTAGTAATAAATCTTTCTGGTAGGGGTGATAAAGATGTGGAAAATGTTTGCGAGAATTTGTTACCCAAGCTAACCAGTAGGCGTGAGTGATCGTGTAGAATAGGAGTGAATATGAATAATACTTTTCAGAAAAATAAGCGAATTATTTCAGGGATTACGCCTAGCGGGGTGGGGTTGCATATTGGCAATTACTTTGGCGCGGTCGCGGGACAGATCGCATTGCAGGAAAATCCTGAGTATCAAACATACTATTTTGTCGCCGACTTACATGCGCTGACGACTGTCCAAGACCGCGCTCAACTTGAGCACAACGTTCGTTCTGTAGTGTTTGATTATTTATCACTTGGATTAGATCCGGAAAAATGTGTATTTTTCCGTCAGTCGCAGGTGCCAGCTCACTCGCAGTTGGCGGTCGTGCTGGCAAACTACATAGGCTTTGGTCAGATGAAGCGAATGCATGCGTTTAAAGACAAACTGCAAAAAGGGTCAGATACCGATGCTATAAATATGGGCTTGTTTAACTACCCAATCTTGATGGCGGCTGACATTCTGTTATATAAACCATACGGAGTACCAGTGGGGGAAGATCAGCGCCAGCACGTCGAGCTGGCGCGCGATATTGCCGAAAATTTTAATCGCAGCTACAATCAACAATTTTTTCCGTTGCCTGAACCTTTAATTAAAGAAGAAGTGAGTAAAATTGTGGGAACCGATGGTGCGCGGAAAATGAGTAAATCGTTGGGCAATATTATTGACATTTTTGCTGAACCCGAAGTCATCAAAAAACAGATCATGGGTTGTTACACCGATCCCAAGCGACTGAGACCGACTGATCCGGGTACGGTTGAAGGCAACCCAGTGTTTGTGTATCACGATTTGATCAATCAAGATAAAAACGAAGTGGAGGATTTGAAGAACAGGTATCAGGCGGGCAAGGTGGGCGATGTTGAAGTCAAAGAAAAATTGTTTGTTGCTCACCAAAAGTTTTTTGCAAAAGCACTAGAAAGACACCGAGAGCTTGAAGCCAACCAACAGTTGGTGGACGATATTTTGAAAATAGGAGCAAGAAAAGCCGGTGAGCTAGCCAGTCAAACTTTGGTGGAAGTTTATCAGTTAATTGGATTGAATAAATAACATGGATAATCAAGACGATTCTGTCAAACCTAGCGTTAGTTACCCTGAATTTTCTAAACTTGATTTGCGAGTAGCGGTGGTGAAAAATGCCGAGGAAATTACTGGAGCGGACAAATTACTGAAGTTGACTTTGGACGTTGGTAGTCTTGAGGCTGGTGGATTGGGTGAGCGAATAGTCGCAGCGGGGATAAAAGAGTGGTATAAACCAGATGAACTGGTGGGCAAGCAGGTAATATATTTAGCCAACTTGGAGCCGCGGATGTTGCGTGGAGTGGAGAGCCAGGGAATGGTGCTGGCGGCAGAGAGTGAGGCGGGTGCGGTTTTGCTCGCGCCCAGCAAAACCGCACCCGCTGGCTCCATTATTCGTTAATTTTCTCGATTTAGAGATATTTCAACGTTCTGATGGTTTTTCTTATAAATAGTTTTGGCCGTGTTAGAATACGATCTCTATGGATAAAGTTCAAAACAAGACCCAGACGAATACCAGCAAAACTGACGTAGTAAGTTCTAGTTCAAAATCAGGCGCAAAGAGTAGTCCCCAGCCCGTCAAAAAAAATCCGGTTAAACAGAAGCCAGGCAAGCAGCTTGTGCTGCGCTTGGACGTCAACTCGTTTTTCAACAAGTTTTTTATTTATATATTGATTTTGGTTTTGTTTGTCCCATTTCTACTTGATTTAACTGGAGCCAGCCGCGAAAAAATCTCGCTGAGCGAGATGGTCCAAGACGTAAAAAATGAACAAGTGGAAATCATTCGAGTGGTGGGAGATGAGCTGCAAGTTAAGTATAAAGATCAGGAATTGGAAAAAATTGCACAAAAAGAGAGCAGTGTTAGCCTGAGTGAAATTTTTCAAGCGAACAATTTAGATTTAGCTAATACCAAAGTCCAAGTTGAAAACGCCACTGGCTGGCAGTTATTTTTGGAGTTACTGATTAATTTTCTACCGGTTTTGCTGCTAATTGGCTTTTTTGTGTACATGCTCCGTCAGTCACGCGGGATGCAAGATGGCATCATGGGCATTGGGCGGAGTAAAGCCAAAATCTTTATCAAAGGTAAGCAAAACAAATCGTTTAAAGATGTCGGTGGGATGGATGAGGCTAAGAAAGAACTTGAAGAAATTGTGGATTTTTTGAAAAATCCCAAGAAATATCAAAAAATGGGGGCGCGCACGCCCAAAGGTGTACTGCTAGTTGGGCCTTCTGGAACCGGGAAAACACTTTTGGCGCGCGCGGTCGCGGGTGAGGCTGGAGTGCAGTTTTTGTCGATCGCTGGGAGTGAGTTTATGGAGATGCTGGTGGGTGTAGGTGCCTCCCGCGCGCGCGACCTGTTTCTCACAGCGAAAAAACTCGCTCCTTCAATTATTTTTATTGATGAAATTGATGCAATTGGCCGAATTCGGGGTTTTGGCAGTATGGGCGGCCATGACGAGCGTGAACAAACTTTGAATCAGATTCTTGTTGAGATGGATGGTTTCACCCAGAACGACAACGTGATCGTCATGGCCGCCACCAACCGCGGTGATATGCTCGATCCAGCGTTGATCCGACCTGGTCGGTTTGACCGAAGGGTAATGGTGAATTTACCAGACTTAGAAGAGCGTAAGTATATTTTATCAATTCACGCCAAAGACAAACCCATCGCCGAAGGTGTGGAGTGGATCAAAGTAGCCAGAAGAACTGTGGGTTTTTCTGGCGCCGACATTGAGAATATGTTGAACGAAGCAGCGATTGCAGTGGCTCGGGAAAACAGAACCGAGATCACCATGGCTGATTTAGACGAAGCTGCCATGAAAGTTAAACTAGGACCAAGCAAGAGACGTCTTCAAGATCCATTAGAGCGGAAAATGACCGCCTACCACGAGGCGGGACACGCGGTAGTGTCCCACCTTTTGCCCCACGCTGACCCGGTCCAGAGAATTAGTATTGTTTCCCGTGGTCATGCTTTGGGCTATACTTTCACTCCACCAGAGCGAGATAAATTACAAACTACCAAGTCGGAGTTGTTAGACGAAATTTCTGTTCTCTTGGCTGGGCGCGCGACTGAGCAACTGGTTTTCAGCGAACAAACCGCCGGCGCAAGCAATGATCTAGAGCGCGCCACCAAAATCGCCCGAGCGATGGTGTCCGAGCTCGGAATGTCCGAGCTCGGGCCAATGAACTTTGCTCCGCAATACGAAACCGGCAGTTACCAAAAGGGATTGATTGAACCTGTGAAAGTTTCCAGCAAACTGCAAGAACAGGTTGATGGCGCGGTGAAAAGCATTATCGACACCCAATTGAAGAGTACCACCGTACTGCTCAAAGCCCACCGCGCCCAGCTCGACACTATCGCCGAACGCCTAGTCGAGGTCGAAACCCTCGACGGCGATGAATTTGGTAAGCTAATGGTGCAGAAGAAACCTTAAGGAGTAAAAAGGAGTAAGTATGAGCTGCAATCAAGAACAAAGACAGGAATCCACCTATGACATTACTGAATCAGCATTGATGGCTGACCTGATCATAGCTGAGTTAAAAATAAAAATTGAACATAACACGTTAATAGGTGTTACTGCAGGTACAAATAGAAATAATGTAATAGGCAATGTCGTTGGTTTTCTTCCTTTGTATGTGAGAATAGGGGATTTGACCAAAGAAGATGCTTTAAGAATATTAAACGAATTTAATAATAGAACTGGATATCAAGTGCGGTGGGATGATTTGGGGTCTTAACGAATATTTTTTTTGTTCATTTTTTCTTGTTCTTCTTCCTTTTCAAGCTCGACTGTTCGTTTGCACATTGACATATAATATACAATGTCATATATTCACAGCAGAATTACTAAGGATGAAATACTTCGATTGGAGTGAGCAAAAGAACATTGAGTTAAAAACCGAACGCGGAGTCACTTTTGAGGAAGTTGTGATTAGTATCAACGAAGGTGGTTTGCTGGCGGTTTTGCGCCATCACAACCCAGAGCGTTATGGTCTTCAGAAAATTATGTTAGTTATACTTGAAGGTTACGTGTATTTGGTACCATGCGTTGAAGATGGGGAAAAGTGCTTTTTGAAAACAATTATTCCAAGTAGAAAAGCTAGCAAAGAGTTTTTACTCAGATAGGAAAAGCATGAAAAACCTAGTGTTAAATCAAGAAGAAGCGCAACTAGTCAAGAGTTTTGAGGCGGGAGAGTGGCAGAGTGTGGTGGATAGTGAGACGGAAATATTCCAGCTACGACAGGTTGCTCGTGAAACGTTGAATAAAAACGTCAATATCAATATTCGTCTATCGCGGCGCGATCTGCAACAGCTCAAAGCCAAGGCAGCGCGGGCGGGACTGCCTTATCAGACCATGATAGGCGCTAGCCTGCATCAACTAGCTAACAAAACAGAGCAAATTCAGTTTGTGTGAATATTGGCGTTGGTGTCATGCTGATCCCGAAAAATCGGGATGAAGCATAGACACAACGAAAAGTCATTTCTTTGACAGGCAACTGATAGCGACAATGTTATCTAACGAGGCTGAATACATTCTGACTCGCAATATCGAAGACTTTAAACATTTTTCCAGGATCAAGACGCTAGATTTGCAAAATTTCTAAAATTTTATTGGTACTATAATGGTGTTTGCAACTTATGCTTAAACCAACTGATTCACTGGCAATCGACAAACAAGCAACTCGTGATAGATTTTTGCTGATCGATGGGCATGCGTTGATTTACCGCGCGTACCACGCGTTTCCAGAACTGACTGATCCAAACGGTAGATTGGTTAATGCCGTGTATGGGTTCGCGCGGATTCTGCTGGTAGCGGTGAGGGATTTTAGCCCGAAGTACTTGGCGGTTTGCTTTGATAGTAAAGAGAAAACAAAGCGGGCAGAGCGTTACGAGGAGTACAAAGCAAACCGCCCAGAAATGCCCGATGATTTGAAGCCGCAAATCGAGATCATTCGTCAGTTGGTTGAGATCCTGAACATTCCCCAATTTATTCAGCCTGGAGTGGAGGCTGATGACTTGATCGGTACCATCGGCTTAATTTTGGAAAAAACCAAGAACGGTCCAGTGACGGTGGTCGTCACCGGCGATAAAGATCTGCTGCAATTAGTGAGCTCGGACTTGCATGTTTTCATCCCTGCACGGAGTAAAACGCAGGGTGACACTGAGTACGATCCCGAAAACGTGAGGCGACTTTTGGGTTTAGAGCCAAGCCAAGTGGTTGATTACAAGGCGTTGATGGGTGATCCATCGGATAATATCCCCGGCGTGAAGGGGATTGGTAAAAAAACTGCGTTAAACTTAATTCATCAGTTCAAAACTCTTGAAGCGACCATATCTGCTGCCAAAAAAGCTCGATTAGAGTCAGAGTACCAAGCTCCGTTGACGAAAACGGTAGTGGAGAAATTAGTTGCAGAAGAAGAGGTGGCCAGACTCAGCCAGAGTCTGGCCACTATCGATCGTGACGTGTCTCTGGAATTTAATCTTCAGGCGTGTGCAGTATCAGAATATGATAAGGAACGCGCAGTCGAACTCCTCAAATCTCTCGGATTCTTTTCTTTGCTGAAGCTCTTGCCTCGTGATGAGTTTGAGCTAGGGGTGCAGTCAGCACTGTTTTAACAACTGATTTAGCTCGTTTTGGAGTTGTTCAAAACTAATTTCAAGAACTCGTTTTTTTGCCACAATTACAAAGTCAAGTCCGTCGAGATTATAGTTTTGACTTGTTTGGTAAAAAGCATTCAGCAGTTGGCGCTTGGCTTTGTTGCGGTGGGTTGCTAGTTTGCTTACTGACGTTTTACCCACAATCACCGCCAAGCGCCAAGCTTGATTCTTTCGTTCAGGATTGCGCCAATAGTTGAGTGTCGCAATCTGAGAAAAACGGCGCTGACCATTCTTAAAAACTAAACTAATTTCTTTTCGAGAATTGAAACGGTTGATTAAGGGTAACACAATAGTATTGTAACAGCCTGAAGCATTTTTATACTTTAATTGATTCACTCTTCAACTCCACTTTATTTCGCTCAGTGTGACAATGTCACCCTGAGCGAAGTCGAAGGGTGACATCATTTCATCAGCATAAACAACCATTAGCTGTATAATTTCTGAGTAAATGAAAAAACATCTCAAAGTTGCCTTGGTACACGATTACTTAGCTGAGTACGGTGGCGCCGAGAGGGTACTCGAGGCGCTCCACCAAATTTATCCTGAAGCTCCGGTTTATACCGCGTTTGTGGATGCAGAGCGGTTGGGTAAGCAGTGGCAAAGATTCGCGTCTTGGGATATTCACACCAGTTGGTTAACTAAAATTCCGTTTCACAGGCGTTTGTTTTCGCCACTACGAATTTTTGCCCCAAGTTTTTTTAGCAGTTTCGACCTATCTAGTTTTGATTTAGTGATTTCATCAACTAACGCCTATTTTGCCAAGGCTGTGCGAGTGCCAAACGGAGTTCACATCTGTTACTGTCACACCCCGAGTCGGTCGCTTTGGGGTTATAGCACCATGACAGATTGGCAGAGTAACCCAGTGACTAAATTTTTTGGGACACTGATCAATCACTACTTGCGCGTCGAGGACGTCAAAATTGCTCGTGATAATGTCGATTACTTTATTGCTAACTCGCGCGAAACTCAGCGCCGGATCAAGAAATTTTACAAGTTAGCTTCAACTTTAATCTATCCACCGGTTCATATTCCCAAGCAACCTCCTGATCCCAATCACTCGCGAACCTATTTTCTATACGTCAATCGTCTGGCTTGGGCCAAACATCCGGAGCTAGCAGTCCAAGTTTGTACCAAACTTGGACTGCCACTAAAAGTCGTTGGCTCGGGTAAAATGTTGTCAGGTCTAGGAGACATTGCCGGTCCAACAGTCGAGTTTTTAGGACACGTCAGCGACAGTGAGTTATCCCAACTGTATCGAGGCGCTATTGCTTTACTATACCCAGTTGAAGATGAAGATTTTGGTATCGTTCCAGTTGAAGCAATGGCGCACGGTATCCCTGTGATTGCTCACGCCTCAGGAGGACCGCTTGAATCAGTTATTGACGGTAAAACCGGTATCTTATTCGACGAACTTTCGTTGAGTGGTTTGGAGAAGGCGGTTACTAAGTTCAAACGTGGTCGTTTCAATCCCACTTTTCTATATCATCATGCCAAAAGGTACAGTCAGGATGAATTTTCACAGAAATTAAGCAGATTTATCGAGGAGAAAGTAGCACAAACGCTACATCGTTAGCGGGCATCAATAGAGCAGTTTTCAATTGTGCACCACTGGTGGCCGTCTCGATTGTAGAAGTTTTTCCTGATAAGTAGCGAATGTTAATTAGATATCTGCCTGGATTAATGTTTTCATAAATTACCGGTACAATCTCTTGATTGCTATCCTTACGATCATAGTTGGCTACTACCATTTGCACTTGACCATCTGGGGTTTTGGTAGCAAGGCCCTTAACCTTTGAGCCCTGACCACTCAGCTCCAACCAGTCAGAGCTTAAGCTATCCAAGTATTTTAAGCCGGAGTAACGGATTTTTGGATTGTTACCTTGTTCGTTAGCGGTGAACAATCCCCATCTGCCCCAGTAAGCCTCTCCTTTTGGATCAGCGCCGTCTTGAATTTCAAAGATAAAGCTACGATCAACATTACCCACCATACTAATTGCTGAGGCAACAGTGTGAGCCGCAGAATTACGGTTGTCATAATCACTATCCATCTCACTGGTATGACCCCACTCGGTGAGGTAATACTCCAAATTTTCTGCCACTTGAGGATACTCGCGCGCCCAAGATTTAACTTCCTCAGCATCTCTGGTAAATATGTTTATGTCATGACTGTAACGATGCCAAGAAATAAAATCCAAGCGAAGGTTTTGTTCAACAGCTAACTTGAGGAGTGATTCAATCCAACTTTTATATGGTTTGGTGGTGCTGGGTCCGCCGATCTTAAACGAAGATACGTTTTGGGCGGCTGTGGCTCCTCGAGCCGCGGCCGCATACAGATCTAAATAATTCTTGTCCCCGTAGTATTTCCAGCCGCCAAACAAATCTGGTTCGTTCCAGACTTCATAGTAAACGTTATCAAAGCCCATTGTGCCACTGACATGTTCGACTGTTTTTTGGACAATGTACTGCCAGTCAGCATAGCTCAATGGTTTGTCAACAATATTTCCGCTCGAAATATTTGGTGGCATGTATGACAATGAGATAAATGGAGTAGCTCCTACATTACGAATATCTTGGAGAATTACATCAAATTTTGTAAAATCGAAATACAAACTCCCCGGCGATCCTTGGACAATTTCATAAAAATCGTAGATATGATCTATCCGGATATATTCTGGATTTAATGTTTTGACCATAGTACTAATGGGCGCAAGTCTCCAAGAGAAACTCTCACCACCTTGCGCCAAATTCCGCCATGGCCTGGGTAGATTGCCCTTACTGGATTGAGTGTTAATGATGAACGCGGCCGGAGTATGATCAGCCTGGGAAATGTATTCGGTTACCGAGTCGAAATTTCTAGAAATTAGTACGGTGAATACCACTAAGAAAACAAAGAAAACCCCGCGAAAAACCTCAGATCTGATGATTTTGTTATTTCGCATCTCCTAAGAATAAATCTTGACAAGTTAGCAAACAAGAGGTATGCTCTGCTAATATGTTGGATTTAACGCCACGCCAGATACAAATACTTCGTGCTTTGATCGAGGAGTTTATTAGCAAAGCCGAACCGGTGGGTTCGGATACGATTGACAAAAAGTACGCTATTGGTGTCTCTCCGGCGACGATTCGTAACGAAATGATTCGTTTGACCGAACAAGGATATTTGGCAAAGTCCCATAGCAGTGCCGGCAGGACTCCAACTCCCCAAGCTATGAAGCTCTATGTCAATGAGTTGATGAAGGAGAAGGAGCTGACGGTGGCTGATGAAGTAACAGCCAAAGAAAAAGTCTGGAAAAATCGACAACAAATTCAAGGATTGCTGAGACAAATTGCGGTAGTAATGGCCGACAAGGCCCATGCGTTGAGCATTACCTCAATCGACAAAAACGAACTTTTTTATGCTGGTTATGCCAACTTATTGAAACTGCCTGAGTTTGATGATCGTGATGTGACAAAGTGTGTGTTTGAGTTGATTGAAGAAGTCTCAATGTTGGAAGAAATTTTTTCTCATGGATCGAGTGAGAACCAAGTTAAAGTTGTATATGGTCCCGAACTTGGCAACAAGTTTCTTGCCCCGTTAGGGATAATTCATACCACTTTTGAGGCAGGTGGACACCAATGTCGGGTGGCTGTATTGGGTTCAAGTCGATTTGACTACCCATATATTATCCCGTTTATGAAATATATTCGAGTTTTGGTGAAAGAGTTAGTGGAGTAATTTTTCAAGATGAAAGACGCAGAAAATAAAAATCGTTTTGGTCGTTTTCAAGTTGCAGTTGGAGCATTGATCGAAAATCCTGCCAACGGAAAAGTCCTATTATTACAACGAAAAAAAGATGACCAATTCGATCCAGATGGTTTTGAAATTGTGTATGGAAGATTGTTACAGTCTGAAGAATTGGTGGCTGGACTACTGAGAGAAATTAAAGAAGAAACTGGGATTTCCCAGATAGAAATTGTCAGACAATTATCTTTTTGGCATATTTTCCGTGGAGAAAAATTGCCCGAGAATGAAGTAGTTGGTCTGACATTTTGGTGTCAGACCAATATTTCACAAGTCAATATATCCGAAGAACATCAAGGCTATGAGTGGGTAAGTCCCGAAAATATTTTGGCAAAAATTAAACTTGCGGGGGTTAAGGCGGATGTGGAAGAGTGTTTGATCCAGCGCGCCCAGCTGCTCGAGTGGCAGAGTGCAGCTGGGCGCGCTCAACGGGCTTTAGCCGATTATCAAAACTTGGTGAAGCGAGTGATCAAAGAAAAACAAGATCTAACTCATCAAGTGGGAGTTGAGCTGGTTACCCAGTTGCTCTCACCCGTGTCTCACTTAAAACTCGCCGCCAGTGAGTTGAAAGATCAAGGTTTAGCGATGGTGGTCAAAGAGTTTGATCAGACCTTGGCCCAGCTTGGGTTAAGGGAAATATCCCCACTTGGGAAACAATTTGATGTCAACACGATGGAGGCAGTCAAGCGTCAGGGAAAGGGAGAGAAAGTAATTCAAGTAATCAAGCCGGGATACTGGCTCAATGATCGAGTGATTCAGCATGCCAAGGTGATTGTCGGATAAATTGCCACTAGCAGTCAAAGCGCCAGTCTGCTAAAATACTTGTTATTATAAAAATATTAGTTGTTCAAAAGTAAAAGAAAAGACTGATGAAAGGATAAAATTATGTCAGATAAAAATTCAGGTAAAATCATTGGGATCGACTTGGGGACGACCAACTCAGCGATCGCGGTAATGGAAGGTGGCACTGCCAAAATTATTGCCACTGCCGAAGGTCGCAACACTTTTCCCTCAATTGTTTCGTTCAAAGGTAGCGACGTGAGCGTGGGTGATATTGCCAAAAGACAAATGGTGCTTAACTCGGAACGGACGGTCAACTCAGTTAAGCGCTTCATGGGGCGCAAGCTCAAAGATAAGGCCGTTAAAGAAGCAATCAAGCATGTGGCTTATCCCATTAAAGAAGGCAAAGACGGCATGGCGGTGGTGGTAATCGAAGGCAAGGAGTATACCCCCCAAGAAATCAGCGCCAAAATTTTGGCCAAAGCCAAGGCAGATGCTGAGAGTTACTTAGGTAGCACGGTTGACCGCGCGGTCATTACCGTGCCAGCATATTTCGATGACTCCCAACGTCAGGCTACCAAGCAAGCTGGCGAGATTGCTGGACTCAAAGTTGAGCGAATTGTTAATGAACCGACTGCCGCCGCCCTGGCATATGGGTTGGATAAAAAAGGCAGTCAAACAATTGCAGTTTACGACTTGGGCGGCGGTACTTTTGATATCTCGATTCTCGAGATAGGTGATGGTGTCTTTGAGGTCAAAGCCACCAATGGTGACACATTTCTAGGTGGAGATGATTTTGACAGTCGAATTATCGATTGGATTGTCGGCGAGTTTAAAAAAGAAACCGGTAAAGATCTCACCAAAGATCCTCAAGCACTGCAAAGAATTAAGGATGCGGCTGAAAAAGCTAAGATTGAGCTGTCTTCAGCGCAATCGTCCGAGATTAACCAGCCGTTTATTACTCAGGGCGATAGTGGTCAGCCGCTTCACCTAACGATGACCTTGACTCGCGCTAAGTTGGAAGAGCTGGTGGATGACTTGATCAAAAGCTCGTTCGAACCAGTCAAAAAGGCTTTTGCCGATGCCAAACTCAAACCGGCAGATATTTCCGACATTGTTTTGGTAGGTGGTCAAACTCGGATGCCCAAGGTCCAAGAAGAAGTGAAAAAGTTTTTTGGCAAAGAGCCACACAAAGGGGTTAATCCCGACGAGGTTGTGGCAATTGGCGCAGCAATTCAAGCTGGAGTAATTGGCGGTGAGGTGACTGATGTGGTGTTGCTTGATGTGACGCCGCTGACTTTAGGACTTGAAACGTTGGGCGGCGTACGCACTCCATTAATTGAGCGCAACACCACCATCCCGACTAGTAAGTCACAAATTTTCTCGACTGCTGCGGACAATCAAACCCAGGTGGAGATTAACGTACTGCAGGGAGAACGGGAGATGGCAGTCGACAACCGATCGTTAGGTCGGTTTGTTTTGGACGGTATTCCTCCAGCCCGAAGAGGCATGCCTCAGGTTGAGGTAACGTTTGATATCGATTCCAACGGAATTCTCAACGTCACAGCCAAAGACAAAACTACAAATAAAGAGCAGAAGATCACTATTCAAAACTCAACTAACCTGAGTGAGGAAGAAGTAGAAAAGATGAAAAAAGATGCTGAAGCTCATGCCGATGAGGATAAAAAGAAAAAAGAGTTAGTCGAGGCCAAAAATCATGCCAACAGCGTAGCGTTTGAGATTGAGAAACAACTCAGTGAGTATGGTGACAAACTTGATGCTAAGGATAAAGAACAGATTGAAAAAGACGTCAAAGCCCTCAAAGATCTTGCCGCCAAAGAAGATGTAACCAAAGAAGAGTTGGATAAAGCCACTGAGAGCATGTTTAAGTCAGCTCAGAAAATTGGTGAGGTGATGCAAAAGGCTCAGGCCGAATCAGGCAAAGCCGAAGCAAAGCCAGAATCAGAAAGTGGTCCAGCTGAAGCTGACGCCAAAAAAGAGCGGAGTGAAAAACCCAAGAAAGACGGCGACGTTGAAGAAGGTGAAGTGGTGAATGAGTAATCACCTAACCTGATTATTTTGGTACAATCAACTTCACCATGAAGTTGTCAGTGATTGTCCCAGTTTATAACGAAGAAAAAACAGCAGCCAGGCTCCTGAGGATCCTGGCTGCTGTCAAAGATGTTGCCGAAATAATTGTCGTTGACGATGGTTCAACTGATAAAACCGCCCGAGAGATTAAAAAAATCAAATCTAAAAAGATTAAGTTTTGGCACAAAGAAAACGGCGGCAAGGGCTCGGCGGTTCGGTTTGGCTTGGATCATGTCACTGGCTCTCATGTCTTAATTCAAGATGCTGATCTAGAGTACGACCCACAGGATATTCCCAGCCTGCTTAAACCGATCAAGGACGGCAAAGTTGAGATAGTGTATGGATCGAGATTTCTTGGGCCCCATCTCAACTTGCTTTTCTGGCACCGCGTGGGCAATGGTTTGCTCAACTTGGCTGTTAACATTCTGTTTAACACCACTCTTTCCGACATGGAGACTTGTTACAAAGTAGTACCAACAGAAGTGCTCAAAACATTGGAATTAAGGGCTCGCGGGTTTGAGCTGGAGCCGGAAATTACCTGCAAGTTACTAAAAAACGGTTATAAGATTTATGAAGTACCGATTTCTTACATCGGTCGCGACTTTAGTGAGGGCAAAAAAATTACTTGGCAGGATGGTATCACTGCTTTGGAAATGATCATCAAAATACGTTTAAGCTGAAGCTATGCGTGGTTGGAAAAACAAATCACTTGGTTTGATCGGGATTTTTATATTTTTGCTTGTTATACGTTTTTTCCCCATAATCTTTCAAGGAAGGACAGTTGTGTGGGGCGATAACTACTCCTTAATGATTCCGGGAAAAATCTTTATTGCGCAGAATTTGAAAGAAGGTAGGTTACCTCTGTGGAATCCATATATTTTTTCTGGAGTGCCGCTGATTCACGACATTAATCAATCGGTGTTGTACTTTACCAGTTTGATATTTGTTTTGTTTAAGCCTGCAGTTGCGACGAACCTATCGGTAATTACCCATGTAATTTTGATGAGTTTAGGGACTTATCGGCTAATTTCACATTTATATAAAGATAAACGCGCCGCGCTGCTCGGCGCGGCGCTAATGGCTTTTTCTACCCAGGTTTCGGGTAGCATTAATAACCTGTCAACATTACAATCTGTTACCTGGTTTCCTTGGATTGCCTTACTTGGAATTCAAGTTCATCGTGGCAATAAGCAAATTTTTCTATACGGATTGCTGGTATTACTTCAATTTTTGGCAGGTTATCCCCAACACGTGATTTATGCAATTGGATTTTCAGTATTATTATCTTTTTCTCTTCATTATCAAAAACTGGGTATTAAGAAACTACTTAAGGTGTGGTTACTAACTGGCTTTTGGACAGTGATAATTAGCACAATGGTTTGGTTACCGTTCACCGAAATGCTATTGGACTCGACTAGGATGGAGCAGTCGCTTGAACAAGCTCAAGTCGGTTCACTCAAACCCGAGGTGTTGATTAAAATGATTTTTCCATATTTTTTTGATAAACAAAATGAAGGAATCAAGTGGGGACCATCGTGGAGTGGTCAACCTAATGTCCTGTTTTATTTGGGCAATTTTTGTTTACTGCTTTTATTATCCAATTTGGCTATCTGGCGAAAATGGAGAAAGGAGGAATGGTTTTATTTTGGTTTTGTCGTGATAAGCATAGTTTTTGCATTTGGTGAGAATTTACCCGGGTTTGAGTTGGTGCAAAAAGCCATCCCTCTCTTTAAGTTCAGTCGGGGTCCAAGCATGATACTAGTTTTGACCAACTTGGTGCTAGTAGTCTGGGCAGCTGCAGCTTTCACCAAGGTAAAGCTGCAGCTGCCAGCAATCAAAATCGCTTCGTTCATCTGGATTTTCTGGATTTTACTTGGGCTTTTGTTACTCTACTTGGTAGATCACAACTTCACTCATTGGTGGACGCAATTTGATCAATTGGCTGATGGGCGATTGTCTACTAGTATTTTTCATACATTACCCAGAGATCGGGCGATCACTACGATGATCGCCACCAATTTGGTTACGGCTGGTTTATTCGCTTTGCTCTCGCTCTGGGCATTTCAGAAAAAATTTAAGACGCTAGTAGTTGTTTTTGTTGGGTTAGACATTGTTGTTCATACCCAGGGTATGTTTTTCTTTGCACCTAAAGAAACTTA
>Ga0116157_10002450_pt1 | contig 18091 bp, 13 predicted proteins | sample AD_UKC048_MetaG_FD_89882 | JGI IMG/M metagenome (GOLD analysis project Ga0116157, IMG submission 89882) | Active sludge microbial communities of municipal wastewater-treating anaerobic digesters from USA - AD_UKC048_MetaG | ecosystem: Engineered > Bioreactor > Anaerobic > Digestate | place: USA...
ACCTGCGGACCGGTAATGAACATGTTGGAGGTCTTGTCGACCATCACGGTGAAGTCGGTCAGGGCCGGGGAGTAGACGGCGCCGCCGGCGCAGGGGCCCATGATCACCGAAATCTGCGGGATCACGCCGGAGGCCAGCGTGTTGCGGTAGAAGATGTTGCCGTAGCCGTACAGCGCGTCGACGCCTTCCTGGATGCGCGCGCCGCCCGAGTCGTTGATGCCGATGCAGGGGCAGCCGACCTTCATGGCCATGTCCATGGCCTTGCAGATCTTGGCGGCGTGCATCTCGCCTAAACTACCGCCGATGACGGTGAAGTCCTGCGCGAACAGGTAGACGAGGCGGCCGTTGACCGTGCCGTAGCCGATGACGACGCCCTCGCCGGGCGCCTCGACCTCGGCCATGCCCAGGTCGGTGGCGCGATGCTCTACGAACGCGTCGATCTCGGTGAAGGTACCTGGATCGAGAAAGGCCTCGATCCGCTCCCGGGCGGTCATCTTGCCCTTGTCGTGCTGTGCCGCGACGCGCTTGGGGCCGCCACCGGCGGTCACGCGCTCGCGTCGCGTAGACAGGTCTTTCAGCTTGGAATCCATAAAATTCGCTCCATCCTTCCGGAAATTGCTTGTTACAGAGTCTAGCCTTTTTGGCAAAGCTCGATAAGTACCCCATTCGTCGCCTTGGGGTGCAAGAAGGCGATCTTGGCCCCGCCGGCGCCGTACCGCGGCTTCTCGTCTATCAGCCTGACGCCCTTGGCCTTGAGCTCGGCGAGCGCGGCCTCGATGTCGTCGACCTTGAAGGCGATGTGCTGGATGCCCTGTCCCCGGGTCTCGATGAACCTGGCTATCGGGCCGTCCGGGGCGGTCGACTCGAGCAGCTCTATCTCCGAGTCGCCGACCGGCAGGAAGGCCGTCTTGACCTTCTGCTCCTCGACGGTCTCAGTGCCGTGCAGCTGCATGCCCAAGAGGTCGGTATACACCTTGAGCGTCTCTTCCAGGTTCGATACGGCAATGCCGATGTGGTCAACCTTGACGACCATGAATCCTCCTATGCTGTCGTCGCCGCGCGCTGGGTACGCTTCATCGCGTCCTCGAGCGCGTCGAGCGCGTCGTAGTAGTCTATGCCCCGGTCGAGGACCGACCGGGCCAGCTCGGCCAGGGTCTCGCGGCTCTCGTCCCGCTCGAGTTCCGATAGCACCCGCTGGGCTGCTCCGCGACCGAGTTCCCAAGCCAGGTTGGCCTCGCGCCTCGAGCGCAGGAAGCCCGTGGCGGCGAGAGCCGCCTCGTGCGCCTTGATCTCGTCGACCAGGGGCCCGATGCCCTCGCCCGTCTCGGCCACCGTCTTGACGACCGGCGGTATCTCGAGGTTCGGGTGGCCGGTCGCCTGCGCGGTTATATGGTGGAAGGCGCCCTGCTCCGCCGGGCCTCTGGACGCGACGGCCTCCGTCGCGCCGCCCGCATTGCCAGCGTCGCCGCGTAGCGCCGAGCGCGCCTCGAATAGCGGCGTGAAGCGGGTCGCGGCCCCGTTGAGCACGGCGGTCTCGAGCATCGCGCGTATCTCGCGTACCACGCGCTCGGCGCCGTCCTTATCGGCTTTGTTCACGCAGAAGACGTCGCCTATCTCCATGACGCCGGCCTTGATCGCCTGAATGTCGTCCCCGAGGCCGGGGACCGATACGAGCACGACGGTGTCGGCTATGCGCACGATGTCCACCTCGGACTGGCCGACGCCGACGGTCTCGATGATCACGTCGTCGTAGCCGGCAGCGTCGAGGACGCGCACGGCCTCGCTGGCGGCCCTGGATAGGCCGCCGAGGTGGCCGCGCGTGGCCAGGCTACGGATATAGACGCCGTCGTCGGTCGCGTGGCGCTGCATACGGATGCGGTCGCCGAGTATGGCGCCGCCGGTGAACGGGCTGGACGGGTCTACGGCGATGACCGCCACCTTGCGACCGCGGCCGCGCAGGTCACCGACCAGCTTGTCGGTCAGCGTACTCTTACCGGCGCCTGGCGGCCCGGTGATGCCGACGACGTGGGCCTTGCCGCCGTAGGCATGGAGCGCCTTGAGGACGGCGAGGCGCGACGGATCCTCCCGCTCGATCATGGAGATCAGGCGGGCCGTCGCCCTCGCGTCGCCGGCGCGGACCCGGTCCGCGCTTACGGCAGAATCGTCCACGGCCTACGCCTTCCGCTTGAGGTTCTTCTTGATGAACTCGATGATATCGCCGGTCGGCGAGCCTGGGGTAAAGACGGCCGCGATACCGGCGCCTTTGAGGCCGGGGATATCGTCGTCCGGGATCACGCCGCCGCCGATCACGAGCACGTCGTCGACGCCCTTCTCCTTGAGCAGCTCCATGACGCGTGGGAACAGGTGGTTATGCGCGCCGGAGAGGATGCTCATCGCCACAACGTCGACGTCCTCCTGGACGGCTGCCGAGACGATCTGCTCCGGCGTCTGTCTGAGGCCCGTATAGATCACTTCCATGCCGGCGTCGCGCAGCGCCCTGGCTATCACCTTGGCGCCGCGGTCGTGGCCGTCGAGGCCCGGCTTGGCTACGAGTACGCGTATCGTTCGTTCCATGTCCACCTACCTTTACAGGATGACCTTCTGCTGGTACTCGCCGAACTCGGCACGCAGTACATCGCAGATCTCGCCGAGGGTCGCGTAGGCCTTGACGGCGTCGAGGATGAGCGGCATCAGGTTGGCGTCGCCCTTGGCGCCCGCCTTGAGAGCGGCCAGCGTACCCTCGACGGCCCGGTTGTCGCGCTTGGCCCGCAGCTCCTTGAGCTTGGCGGCCTGCCTCTCGCCGACGATCGGGTCGACCCGCAGGAGGCCCTTGGGCGAGCCTTCCTCGATCTGGAACTTGTTGACGCCGACCACGACGCGTTCGCCTGACTCCACGTCCATCTGGTACGCGTAGGCCGCGTCCTGGATCTCCTGCTGGACGTAGCCTTTCTCGATAGCCTTGACCGCGCCGCCGAGGCCGTCGATCGTGGCGATGTAGGCCTCCGCTTCCTTCTGGATGCGGTCGGTCATGCTCTCCACGTAGTACGAGCCGGCGAGCGGGTCGATGGTCTCCGCGGCGCCCGACTCGTAGGCGACGATCTGCTGGGTACGCAGCGCGATGCGCACAGAGGCCTCGGTCGGGAGCGCGAGCGCCTCGTCCTTGGAGTTGGTGTGCAGGGACTGGGTGCCGCCGAGCACGGCGGCCAGGGTCTGGATCGCCACGCGGACGATGTTGTTATCGGGCTGCTGGGCCGTCAGCGTGGAGCCGGCGGTCTGCGTATGGAAGCGTAGCGACAGGCTCTTCGGGCTCTTGGCGCCGAAGCGCTCCTTCATCACCTTGGCCCAGACGCGGCGGGCGGCCCGGAACTTGGCCACTTCCTCGAAGAGGTCGTTGTGGGCGTTGAAGAAGAACGACAGGCGCGGCGCGAACTGATCGACGTCGAGTCCAGCCTTGATCGCGGCGTCGACGTAGGCGATGCCGTCGGCGATCGTGAAGGCGACCTCCTGGGCGGCCGTCGAGCCGGCCTCGCGGATATGGTAGCCGGAGATCGAGATCGTGTTCCAGTTGGGCACGCTCTTGGAGCAGTACGCGAAGATGTCGGTGATGAGCCGCATCGACGGCGCCGGCGGGAAGATATAGGTGCCGCGGGCGACATACTCCTTGAGTATGTCGTTCTGGATCGTACCTTCGAGCTTGTCCGGGCTGACGCCCTGCTTCTCGGCCACGGCGATATACATCGCCAGGAGCACCGAGGCGGGGGCGTTGATCGTCATCGAGGTGGACACCTTGTCGAGCGGTATGCCGTCGAACAGGATTTCCATGTCGGCCAGGGAGTCGATGGCTACGCCCACCTTGCCGACCTCGCCCTGGGACAGCGCGTGGTCGGAATCGTAGCCGATCTGGGTCGGCAGGTCGAAGGCGACCGACAGGCCCGTGGTGCCCTGCTCGAGCAGGAACTTATAGCGCTTGTTCGACTCCTCGGCGGTGGAGAAGCCGGCGTACTGGCGCATGGTCCAGAAGCGGCCGCGGTACATGGTGTTCTGGACGCCGCGCGTGTACGGATACTCGCCGGGGAAGCCGACGTCGCGAGCGTAGTCACGGCCCGCGTCGTCGAGCGGCGTGTACAGACGCTTGACCGGCGACTTCGAGCCGGTCACGAAGGACTTCTTGCGCTCGGGGAACCTGGCTATCGACTTCTCGACGCCCGAGTCGTAGGCCTCGAAGCCCTTCTTGATGGAATCGGTATCGCTCATGCTTGCCTCCGCCTTAGGCTTTCGTGGCCTGGGCCGCGAGCTCGAAGCCGGCCCGCAGCGCCTTGAGGTTCAGGTCCTCGGTACCCTTCGGAACGCGGTTGAGCACCGCCTTCTCGAGAGTGGCCTGCCTGACGACGCCGGATACGCCTCCGAGCACGCCGAGGGCGACGATGTTCGCGACGACCTTCTTGCCTATCGTCGTCGCCGCGGTGTCGAGGATCGGCACGGCGACGGTCCGCGCGGCGATGGCCGGGTCGAGGCATACCGACGAATCGACGATGATCAGGCCTTTGCCCATCAGCGTGCCGTAGGCCTTGTAGGCATCGGTCGTCAGCGCGAGCAGGAAGTCCGGGTCGGTGGCCTTGGGATAGTCTATATCGTCCTCGGAGACGACGACCTCGGCCTTGCTGGAGCCGCCTCGGGCCTCGGGCCCATAGCTCTGGGTCTGGACGGCGTTCTTGCCGTCCAGGATGGCGCCCTCGGCGAGCACGATGCCGGCGAGCAGGAGGCCCTGGCCTCCCGAGCCGCTTAGTCTGAATTCTGTGCGCATCCCCGTACTCCCCCCTGGAAATCATCGAACTTACGCCGCACGCCCTCGACGAGCCTGGCGTATTCGGCGGTGAACTCCGGCGCCGCCTTGTTGTACAGCTCGCCGATCAGGAACTTGCCCTCGAGCTTCTCGGGCGCCATCGCGGCTGCGGCCTTTACGTTGACCGCGTGCTCCTTCTGCCAGTTGAACAGCTCGACCGCGCCGCCGATCTTATTCTTGCGGCCGTAGTAGGTCGGGCAACCGACGACCGCCTCGACCACGGAGAAGCCCGGGTTGAGCAGGGCCTTCTCGATCATCTCGCCGAGCAGCTGTACGTGGTAGGAAGTGCCACGGGCGACGAAGGTGGCGCCCGAGGCTATGGCCAGGTTGGCCAGGTCGAAGGGCCGCTCCACGTTGCCGTAGGGCGCCGTCGTGCCGAGCATGCCGGTCGGCGTCATCGGCGAGTACTGGCCACTCGTCATGCCGTAGTTGTTATTATTCATCACGATGGTCGTGATGTCGACGTTGCGTCGGGCCGCGTGGATGAAATGGTTGCCGCCGATGGCGGTGCAGTCGCCGTCACCGGTCATCACGATGACCTTGAGCTCGGGGCGCGACAACTTGATACCGGTGGCGAACGCGATGGCGCGGCCGTGGGCGGTATGGAGCGTGTCGAAGTCCAGGTAGCCCGAGGCGCGGCTGGAGCAGCCGATACCGGAGACGACGACGACGTTGTTCTTGTCGATGCCCAGCTTGGCGAGCGTCCTGGTCAGCGCGCCGGTGACGGTGCCGTGGCCGCAGCCGGGGCACCATATATGAGGAAGCCTGTTCTGCCTGAAGTAGTCGAGGCCGCTGCTCATTTCGAGCCTCCCATGATGGATGCCAGTATCTCCTCCGGCCTGAACAGCTCGCAATTGACCTTGCTGAGCTTCTCCACCGGAGCCTTGCCCGCCACGACCCGCTCCACCTCGTACACGAGCTGGCCCAGGTTCATCTCGGGCACGATGATCCGCTTCACCTTGGAGGCCAGCTCGCGGAGCGGTTCCTCGGGGAACGGCCAGACGGTCTTCGGCCTCCAGAGGCCGGCCTTCACGCCCTTGGCCCTGGCCTGACGCACCGCGGAGGTGGCGGACATGGCCGATGAGCCGAACGCGACGACGAGCACGTCGCAGTCGTCAGCGCTCTCGGTCGCATAGTCGCGCAGGACCGGCTCGGCCTTCTCGACTTTGCGCATCAGGCGCTGGATCAAGGCGCCGGCCACGTCTCCCTTGTTGGTCGGGAAGCCGGTCTCGTCATGCGACAGGCCGGTTACGTGCCAGCGGTAGCCTTTGCCGAACGGCGCCATGAGGGGCACCCCGCCGTCCGGGTCGGCCTTGTAGGGTACGTAGCCCGCGGGGGTCGCCGGGGCCGCTCGGTTGACTACCTTGAGGGTCTTGAGGTCAGGCAGCACGACCTTCTCGCGCATGTGCCCGATCGTCTCGTCGGAAAGCACGATGACCGGCACACGGTATTCCTCGGCGATGTTGAAAGCCTTGACGGTCAGGTCGAAGCACTCGCGCACGTTGCCGGGAGCTAGCACCACGACGGGATGGTCGCCGTGAGTACCCCAACGGGCCTGCATCACGTCTCCCTGGGCCAGCGAGGTGGGCATGCCGGTCGACGGGCCGACGCGCTGCACGTCGACGATGACGATGGGCACCTCGGAGATGGCCGCGTAGCCGAGCAGCTCCTGCATCAACGAGAAGCCGGGGCCGCTGGTAGCGGTCATGGCCTTGCGACCGGTCAGCGAGGCGCCAATGATGGCGGCGACCGAGCCTATCTCGTCCTCCATCTGGATGAACTTGCCGCCGACCTTGGGAAGCTCTTCGGCGCACAGCTCGGCAATCTCGGTGGACGGAGTGATCGGGTAGCCGGCGAAGAAGCTGAGGCCGGCGGTAAGGGCGCCGAGGGTACAGGCCTCGTTGCCCTGCATGAGCTTAGCTTCAGGCATGATTGGCCTCCGGCGGCACGGCGTAGTCCACGCACGAGGAGTCCTTCTCCTCGGGCTTATCGAGTCCCGTCTCCCTGATCTCGATGGCGTAGTCGGGACACCTGAGTTCGCACATCCGGCAGCCGATGCAATCGGCCGGCCTGGCGGCGAAAACCTTGCCATTGCGTAGCTCCAGTACGGTTTTCGGGCAGAAGGATACGCATACATTGCATCCCTTGCACCAACGCTCGCGAATGACATGCTCGAAGGTACGTTTCCTTTGTTCGCTCATATCCTGCTCTCTATGGATGATGCGCCGTTACGGCGATACGTGATTACTGCTTATACACTGCCCGGCTCGTCCGAACGGAGGCGCGATCGTCGATACGAGGCCGTCGTTCAACGATAGTCCCAAGCGATCGGCTTGTCAAAAACCTCCCGGGCGGCGTCCAACGACCTCGTTTCGGCGTCGTCTCTCGATCGCCTCCGAATTTGTTAAGCGCGGATTCCACCTGGTGGAACCCATCAATACCTTTTCCATTTATTAAAGCATAGACCTCGACCAGAGCATTGTCAAGTGAAGCTAGCACCTATTGAAACCACTATTTCATCTATTGACAAGTGTCACTACAGACGTGATACTTCCATTATGCGTGACTATGTTCCACCAAGTGGAATGATAGCCAGGCGCCACATAAACCAGGCTATATAGAGGAACACATATGCCGACGAGCGATACACCCGTCAGGTCCATCGAGCGCGCGCTGGACATCATGGACTGTTTCCAGCCGGACAGGCTGGAGTTATCGCTGACGGAGATCGCCACCGGCATCGAACTGGCCATGAGTACGACCTCGCGCATCGTGGCCACTCTCGAGAAGCGCCATTACCTGTCCAGGAACCCCGACACGCAGCGCTACTCGCTCGGCTCGAGGATATCCCAGATCGGAGCGCTCGGTTTATCCAACATGGACCTGCGCAGGGTGGCCCTGCCGTTCATGAAGGAGCTGAACGCGCTCTACAACGAGGGTGTCAGCCTATATATAGAACGCGACAACGAGCGGATCTGCATCGAGCGGGTCGAAAGTACGCTACCGCTCAGGCGAGTGATCAACGTTGGCGACCGCCATCCCCTGACCAGGGGAGCCGCCGGCAGGGTGCTCCTGGCCTACATGCCGGCCGATCGTCGTCAGGCCCTACTGTCCGAAGATCCGTTCACTACCGAGGAGAGCCTCGCGGAGCTGCGCCATGGCGGCTACACGGTCAGCCTCGGCGAGCGGGAGGAAGGTGTCACCTCTATCGCGGCGCCCATCCAGGACGCCCAGTGCGCCGTGATCGCCGCCCTGTCGATGTCGGGCCCGTCGGTCCGCTTCGAGGGCTCGGGCTTCTCCGACAAGATAGCCAAGGTCAAGCGCTGCGCCGAGCTCATATCGAACGCGCTCGGGCGATAGCGGTCCGATCGGCTGGATCATCGTCCGGGCATCCTGTATACTGGAAGGACGGTCGCGTCCTTTCGACTCGCGACCATCATGATACTACGGAGCATACGATGGCTAAGCGTCTCTTGATTCGCGACCTGACCCTGCGCGACGGCCAGCAATCCCAGTTCGCCACCCGAATGAACCAGGACCAGGTCGACCGCGTCCTGCCGTTCTATCGCGAGGCCCGATTCTACGCCATGGAAGTCTGGGGCGGCGCAGTCCCCGATTCGGTGATGCGCTTCCTGAACGAGAGCCCCTGGACCAGGCTCGAGACCATCCGGGACGGCGTGGCCGGCGCCTCCAAGCTGACCGCCCTATCCCGCGGGCGCAACCTGTTCGGCTACAACCCCTACCCCGACTCCGTCATCGAGGGCTTCTGCAGGAACTCCGTGAGGTCGGGCATCGATATCATGCGCGTGTTCGACGCGCTGAACGACGTCGACAACATGACGAGTACCATACGCTTCGTCAAGGAGAACGGCGGCATGGCCGACTGCGCGGTCTGCTATACCGTCGACCCGAAGTTCACCTTCGGGGACCGCGTCGGCGCCTTCTTCAAGGGAAAGAAGATACCCGGCACGCTATTCGGCGTGCCCTATTTCGTGCGCAAGGCCAAGGAGCTAGCGGCCGCCGGCGCCGACATGATCACCATCAAGGACATGGCCGGCCTCGTCGACCCCGCGACCAGCGCCGAGCTGATCAAGGCCCTCAAGGCCGAGGTCGGCGTGCCCATAGATCTGCACACCCACTGTACGCCCGGTTACGGGACGGCGAGCGTCCTGATGGCCATGGTCTCGGGCGTCGACATCGTCGACACGGTGGTCATGAATTTCTCCGGAGGCCCCGCGGCGCCGGCCTTCGAGATCGTCCAGCTCCTGGCCGACCGGCTCGGCATCGATACCGGCGTCGACCTGGCGGCCGTAGCGGCTATCAACCGCGAGCTAGGCGGCATACGCGCCGAGCTGTCCAAATTCGACCAGTTCAAGCGCCTACCCCCGGATATTGACCTGACCGCCTACGAACCGAGCCCGGAGTTGCGTTCCCTGTTCGACGGGGCGGCCGAGGCCGCTACGGCCGGTAGGATAGACGAGACGCTCAGGCTCTGCCAGGCCATCGAGGCCGCGTTCAACTACCCCGAGCCCGACGAGATCGTCAAACGCGCCCAGATCCCCGGCGGCATGTACACGAACATGATGTCGCAGCTCAAGGAAGCCAAGCTCGAGCAGCACCTCGAGGAAGTGCTCCAGATCGTGCCGCAGGTCAGGCTCGACGCCGGCGTACCGCCGCTCGTCACCCCGACCAGCCAGATCGTCGGCGTGCAGGCGGTCAACTGCATCGTCGACAAGGCCCAGGGCAAGCCCTTCTATTCGAACGTCTCCAAGAACTTCGTCGAGCTGGTCAAGGGCTCCTACGGACGCACGCCCTTCCCGGTCGACCCGGCCTTCCGCGAGAAGGTAGCCGGCGTGCGAGACGAGGTGCCCTACGACACGAGCAAGTACAAGAAGCAGGACAATCCCGAGCTGGCCGACTGCGGTGGCCTCAGGCTCGCGCTCAACGAGAAGGAGGAACTCCTCCTCGAGCTGTTCCCGAGCGTGGCCGACAAATTCCTGAAGGGTCGGAGGCAGGCCGAATGGCAGGCGATGGAGGCAGCGCGACTAGCCGCCTTGCCGCCTGAACCGGATCCGGACGAAGGCGCGCGGTATCCGTCCAAATTCTGGGAAGAGGAACTGCAGCTGGCCATCGAGGGCTGATAGCGATAGGCGGAGAACGAAGGAGGCGGTCGAAAGGCCGCCTCCTCCATTCAATCCCCGCTAGCGATTCCCTATGGTCGACGGTACCTTCGAACTAATCCAGGACACATCGAAACCTCGTAGTGTGGACGCTTTCATCCAGATACCGGCATAGAGGCGATCGGTCTCCGTATCATCTCCCCAGCCGCTTCCTAAGCGCTTTATGCCAGAACAGTCTCGCTCGCTCGGCCGCCCTGAACGCCGCGTAGGCCGCCGGCCTGAGCACGTAGTCCCAAGCGCCCGCATAGTGGCGGATCTCGCCACCGAAGCCGGTCTTGAAGCGATAGAGGCCGGACATCGCATGCTTCGGGTCGTCGGTCGGGGGTATACCGTAGAAGTCGTAGCTACGGCACCCCGCGTCCCTGGCAGCCTTGACGGCGGCCCATTGGAGCGCGTAGGCGGGCATCAGGTTGCGATGCTCGTCGCCCGACGCGCCGTACAGGTAGGTGGCCTCGTCGCCGTAGAAGACGGTGACGATACCGGCCAAGGCCAGTCCTTCGTGGCGCGCCATCCACAGCCTGATATCCGGCTTCGGTTCGGCCGAGCCCGCGACCTCGAGTCCGAACAGACGCTCGTAATACGAGGCGGGATGGATGGCTATCCGATCGCGTGCCGCCGTCGCCTCGTAGAGCGCGTAGAACTCTCCCAGCGAGCCGGATCCCTCCGAGGCTACCGTCACGCCTTTCTTCTCCGCGAGCCTGATATTGTAGCGCCACTTTGGCTTCATGCCGGCGAGCAGGTCGTCGTCAGGCCTCGCGATGTCGAGGACGACGCTGTCAGGCGGCTGCACGTCGGAGGCCTTGCGCAGCGGCGCGCTAAAGACCGGCCTAGGAGGCGTAGCGAGTCTGTCCGAGGACGCTTCGCCTGAAGCGTCCTCGGCCTCGTACCAGACCGGATCGAAGCGTATGAACAGGCAGGATCCCGATACGAGGCCGCGCAAGGCCTTGGCCAGGGCCACGAGAAGCCCCGTCCGTCCGGCCGGCTCCAAGGCCACGGACGGTCCGTGCGGTACGTAGGCGAAACGGAAACCGACCCCGAGGCCGCGTTCCATCACGGTCAGCGTGAAGATCGAGCCGGCGTATGGCCCGTCGTCGAGCCGCGCGTCGTAGCGGACGTAGCTCCAACCAGCCTCCACCTTGAAATCCGCCCAGAATCGACTCTGGAGAAATACGGGAGCGATGGCGTTTTGATTCTCAGTTAGGGTCAGGCGCATCTGCATGTATCCTTTTTAAGACGAAGGGGCGGCGAAATCAGCCTTGATTCGCCGCCCCGACATACATTTCTGACATCACGAGGCTTATTTCAGCCGCTGAGCCTATCGGAAGCTCAGCCCACCTCGCCGTCGGGAATCTTCGTGGTAGCGAGGTTCTTGCCATCAGCCGTCAGGGCCTTGACTCCGACCATCGGCGTATTGCCCTTGGCCACGATAGGCACCGAGAAGAACGCGTCCACATCGATCTCCGCATCGGCCGGAACGGAGGCGTCCTGCCCCTCGAGCACGACGCGGGTGCCGGGCGCCGCCCAGGGCGCCTCGAGCGCCTCGACGACTTCCTTGCCTTCATCGCCGGAACGCGAGGCCGCCAGGAGCATGCCCCGGGATTCGACGCCGCGTAGCTTGGCCGGCTTGAGGTTGTTGACGAGCACGATGTGCTTGCCGAGTAGATCCTCCTCTGCGTAGAACGGCACGAGGCCCGATACTATCACGCGCTCGGCGCCGGAGCCGTCGTCGAGCGTCTCGACATACAGCTTGTCGGCCTTGGGGTGGCGCTCGACTTTGACTATTTTCGCCACCCGCAGGTCGACGAGCCGGGCGAAGCGCTCCTCGAGCGGCAGCTCGGCGTATGGGATGGGCTTCGGCTCCGCGGGCTTGTCCGCAGGCTTGTCCGCGGGCTTCTCAGGCTTAGCCTGAGCGGCGACCTTCCCCGAGTCGGCGTCGCGAGCCGCCCGCTCCTTCTGCGAGCCCGAATAGCGCTCGCGCAGCTCGGCTACGCGGTCCGGGTCGAGCTTCTGGAACAGCACGCCGACCTCGGACAGCCTGGACAGCCCCTCGAGCCGACCAAGGTCCTTCCAGGAAAGGCCGCTCGCGTCCGGCCCCGAGGAGATGCTCTGGCCGAAGAAACCCGCCAGCCGGCTCATGGCTTGGGGCATGTATGGGTGCATCATGACGGCCAGGTCGCGTAGTACGTAGCAGAGGTCGGAGATGAGGCTCGCGGCCTTCTCGGGTTCGGCCGTCCTGGCCTTCCACGGCTCTTCGGCCTGGAAGCGCTTGTTGGCGATGTCCGAGATCTGGAAGACCGTCCTGAACGCGTCGCGCAGCTCGGCGCGCTCGAGCCTATCGGCAACCTCGGCCTCGAGGGCGCGCACCTCGGCCCAGAAGGCCTCGTCCGGCTTGCCGACCGGTATGACGCCGTCGTAGAAGCGTTGCACGAACGACAGCGTACGGTTGGCCAGGTTACCCAGGTTACCGATGAGCTCGCCGTTCACCTTCTCGAGGAAGTCGGCCCAGGTGAAGACCACGTCGCTCTTCTCGGGCCGATTATAGAAGACATAGAAGCGCCAGACATCGGCCGGTATGCCGGTCTCCATCGCGTCGGTGCCGAAGACGCCGACGCCCTTGGACTTGGAGAACTTGCTCGACTCGTAGTTCAGGTACTCGGTACTGGACATATGGTGAAGCATCGTCCAATCCCGGCCGGAACCGAGCAGGGTGCTCGGGAAGATCACCGTGTGGAACGGGATATTGTCCTTGCCTATGAACTGGAACAGCTCCACCTCGTCGGGCTTCATCCACCAGTCCTTCCAGTCGAAGCCGCGCTCGTCGCCCCCGCAGGCGGAGATGGACAGGTAGCCGATGGGCGCGTCGAACCAGACGTAGAAGACCTTGTCCTCGAAGCCGGGCTTGGGCACCGGGATGCCCCACTTGAGGTCGCGCGTGATGGCGCGCGGTTTGAGCCCGTCGCGTATCCAGGCCTGGGTCATCTGGATGGCGTTATTGGTCCAGAAGCCCTTGACGCTCGCGTCCTTCATCCAGGCCTCGAGCCTGGGCTTGATGGCCGGCAGGTCGATGTACAGGTGCCTGGTCGAGCGCGGCTTCGGCGAGGCCCCGCAGGTCGAGCACTTGGGCCGCTGGAGTTCCGAGGGCTCGAGTAGCTTGCCGCAGGCCTCGCACTGGTCGCCACGCGCGTCGTCGTAGCCGCAGTGCGGGCAGGTGCCGCGTACGTAGCGGTCGGCCAGGAAGCGGCCGCACGGCTCGCAGTACAGCTGCTCGATGGTCTGCTCGGTGATGAAACCGGCCTCGTCGAGATCCTTGAACAGCGACTGCACGATCTCCTTCTGGCGCGGCGTCGAGGTCCGGCCGAATTTATCGAAGCCTATGCCAAACCATTCGTAGATGGCCTTGTGGATCTCGTGGAAGCGCGAGCACAGCTCGGCGGGGCTCACGCCCTCCTCGGCCGCCTTGGTCTCGGTGGCCGTGCCGTACTCGTCGGTGCCGCAGACGTAGAGGGTCTCGTAGCCGCGGAGCCGACAGGCGCGGGCGAACACGTCGGCCGACAGGACCTGGATCAGGTTGCCGAGGTGCGGAACGTTATTGACGTACGGGAGTGCGCTGGTTACGAGGCGTCGTTTCATGGTGGCCTTACTATACGGAGGGTAAAAACCGCTGTCAACGGCGGTACCCGCCGATAGGCGCTCAGAAGACTACCTTGGCCTCGAGCGATAGCGAGTAGCCGAAGCCCCAGAGCGCGCCGTCGACGTAGGCCGCGAGCGTCTGCCACAGCCCGACTCCGAGGCCGATGGAAAGGCTTCCCCCGGCCGTGGCCCTGGTCGAGTAGCCGAGCGAGAGGCGCTCGGACAAGGGTGCCGAGGCGCTCTTCGTCCGCCCGACGGTCAGGCCGGCGGTATATCCGTCCTTGAGCGCGAGCGGCTCGGAGAGCGTCGCGTCGAGCCATTCCGACACCCAGCTCGGTTCCTCGTCGGCGCCAGAGTCCGCCGAGGCCCGGACCGAGCGCCTCCTCGCGTCGATGGCCAGGCCAGCCAGGTCTCCGAGCCAGGTGCGAGTCGGGCGCGTCGTCAGCGCCGCGTCGATCGACTCGGACCACGGGATGAGGCTCCTCGTCGTCTCGATGGCCAGGTTCGAGGTCAGCGCGAAGCCCAGGCCGCCCGTACCCTCGAGGCTCATCGCCAGGCTCGACGTCAGCGACGGCAGGACGGCGCCGTCGGAGGCGTATCGGGTCAGGCTAAGCGCGTGCTTGAACGAGTACTCGTCGAACGCCGCGCGCTTGAGGAGCGGCGCGGCCCCGCTCGAGGCGAACACGTTGGCCGCCCCTCCAGCGATGGATAGCGACAGCCGGCCGGACTCTACGGCCGTGTCGGCGTCCAACTCGATGAGCCTCGCGTAGGACAGGGTCGCGGAGCTCGGGGCCAGCAGGTCGACGAGGCCGTAGCCTATCGGTCGGCGTAGCGCGACGCCGAGTTCGGCCTCGTGCGAGGCGGCCGAGGCGCCGTCGGCGAACGCCTCGAAGCCGTCGAAGGCGTCGGCCGACCACAGCTCGACGATGGGTACGGAGGACCAGAGAGTCCCGGCGGCCACCACGGCCCGGTAGAAGTCGGCTACGTCGCCGGCGAAGGAGCCTGACTCGCTGGCGCGCTCCACGCTCGCCTTGCGAGAATAGTACGGAGCGATCGACACGGGGCCGAACCGCGTAGGCAGGCTCGCCTTGGCGACCACGGACGACGCGGGAACGGAACCGCGCTCGTAGTCGCGGTAAGCCGACAGAGTCAAGCGCGAGCCCGCGGCGTCGGCGGCCAGTTCCAGGCGCCTGGAATCGGCGTCGGCCTCGGAGGCCGGTAGTAGGAGCGACCAGGAATCGAGCCAGGCTTCGCCGAAACCGAGTCCGGAGACGACGGCCTCCGACGAGGCGAGCGATGCCGCCATGGTCGCCGTCGCGACGCCTGCGACGCCGACGCTCGCCTTCCAGGCCTGGTCAAACGCGTTCGGCTCCTGACTGGATCCTGCAACGGCGCTCGCGGTGAACAGACCCGAGCGAGCCGCCGCCTGGAGCTCGCGGGCGTATAAGCCGAGCGCCTCGTCCACGGAGTACTCGTCGACGACGCGCCATGGCGAACGCCGGCCGGGTAGCGCGACCGCGTAGCCAAGGCCAGCCGAGGCCTGGCCAGAAGCATAGGCCGGCGAGGCGCTTAGGGACAGCTCGGCGAAAGGCGCGTTCAGGCCTGCCTCGAGCCTGGAAGCCACCACGGCGGCATCGGCCAGTTCACCGGACGCCTCGGCTAGCAGGTACGCCCCGCGCTTCTCCGTGCGGTCGCCGAACGATAGGCTCGCGGCCGCCAACGCCGAGAAACCGTCGCGGGCGCCCTCGAGCGCAAGCTCGTCGATCATGACCGCGGCGCCGGTCCCGGCCGCCAAGCCGGATAGCTCGAGCTCGACGAGTCCGGCCGTGTCCGGCGCCGCGTACGAGGCAGAGGCGCCGGCAATGACGAGCGACTCACCGTCGCCGGATACGATAGCCAGTGCGGCCAACGGATCGAGCCCCATCGTCACCTTGCGCCAGCCGTCGCCGGCTATAGGGCCGAGCGGCAGACTGACGACGGCGCCAGATCCCTTACCATTCCCGACGCGCAGTGTCAAAACCGAGCCGAGCCCCGTCCCCGTCGCCTTGACGAAGAACGACAGCCGTTCATACGAGGACAGGGGCACCGGATCGACGTAGCGCACGAAGCGGGCGTCCGACGACGATCCGGCCTCTCCGGCGACGATCTCGAGCGCGCGGTTGGTCGGACCGCCGCCGGAGCGCAGGTCGTCGAGCAGGTCGCCGAAGGCGTCGGACGCGGCCAGCTCGGCGTCGACGACGACGGAGGCCGTTATGCCGCCGTCCTCCGGCGATACCTGCCTGAACGGCTCGAGCCAGAGCGAGTCGCCGTAATCCTCCATGCCGACCACCCGGTACAGCCCCCGGGAACCGGCGCGCAGGTAGCGTGCCATCGCCTCGAGGGTATACGCCACCGGAACGGCCGCGCCCGTTGCGGCGATTCCGTCCACGACGCCGGCTCGGCCGGTGACGCCGGCCGATATGCCTAGCCAGGCCGGCTGCATGGAGTCGCCGGTCTCGTAACCGAGTCCGAAGAGTGGCCAGCGGCCGCCTATGGCCGTCGACCAGCTCTGGCCGAGCCAGGGAAAGCGCGCCCCGACGCCGAAGGCGAGCGCTCCGTCTGCCCCGTCCGTGGTCGACACGGCGTACCGCACCCGTATGCTCTCGCCGGCCCTCGGCGGCGGGGATAGCGTGAGTGTTCGGCCCGCCTCGTCATAGCCAAACGATGACGAAGCGACCCCATCACGGTAGACCGAGATCGTCCCAGCCACGGCGCCGTCGCCGAGCATGATTGCCTCGACCGTCTCCGATGACCTGGCGACGATGGCGAAGCCCTCGCTGGCCACCGTCGCGTCGCCGCCGCCGTTCGACCTATCGTAGCTCCACGGAGTCAGGTCGACGAACGGCCGCATGTATCCGTCGTCGTCGGGATCCGGTCCCGATCCCGAGCGCAGGACCTGTACCAGGCCCGGGCCGACGCGACCGACCTCGAAGCGGGTATCGACGGTACCGGTGGCCAAGTCGCGGACGAACAGCTGCCTTGCCGAGGCCGTGTCTGGTAGCGCGTACAGATTGCGCGCCTCGTAGCGGTTGTATCGTCGTACCGGGTCGCCGTCGTCATCCTCCGCGAAGGCGTAGAGCGTGACGCTCGCCCGAGCGCCGAGCGAATCGACGTAGGCTGCCGTCAGCTCGCCCGACGGCTCCGCGGCGAGCAGGATGACGCCCGAGGCCAGGGAGGCCGAGTACTCGTCGCTAGCCAATCGCCTCGGGCCGCTCGTGCGCGCCTCGTACAGCTCGACCGAGACGAGGCCGCCGGAAGGCAGCACGAAACGCCGGCCGCGCAGGTCGTCGCCAGGGGCCAGCTCCGTCTCGATCATCTCCGACGAACCGAAGAAGTCCCGGGTCTCCCAGCGGAGACCGTCCCAGCGGACCATCGCGTCGAGCGACACGCCGCTCGCCGCGTCGCTGGCGCTCATCGCGGCGCCGAAAGAGCCGTCCGGAGAGCCGAACGACATGAACGGATAGGACGGCATCGATATGCCCGAGTTGCCGAGCCGGGCGAACTTGATGAAATCCCCATCGTCGCCCTCGAAGGCCAGCGTGAACCGATTATCCGCGGCCTCGTTCGTCACATAGGCCTCGAAGAACCATGTTCGCCTGAGGCTCAGGAATACGTATAGGTCGGGCGTCTGCATGAACTGGAACGGCGGATTGGCACCGAAGCTCGATCCGCCGGAGTCTATCGACCAGGCGCCGGCGCTCAGGATCGACGCCTCCCAGAAGCCCTGGGCGAAGGCTTCCACCTCCGAGTCCCCGAGCTTGGTCGAGAACAGGCTCGATGGCGGCTCCTCAGGCAGGACCGAGTACAGGGCTTGCGCCCGCGCCCGGGACCAGGGGAGGCACAGCGCCGCCAGCGCGGCTATGCGGACGAGGGCCGCCGTATTCGCTCTTTTCTTTATCATCGTTCGCGTATATCATTGTAGCCCATGGAACGCGTTATTGAGAAGACGCGCCGCTCCGGCGCCGTATCGGTCATCGCCTCGTCGACCATGGACGCTTTGGCGATCGTCTCGATCGTCTTCGCGTTCGTCGCCGCAGGCATGGCGGCGGCCGGCGCGTCGTGGCGCGCCTCGGCCTTCATGGCCATCGTCGGCGTGCTGTTCGATATCCTATTCTCGTACGAGTTCTTCCTCGGGGCCATCGGACGTCCTTCGCCCTTCCCATGGCTGTCCGGGCTGTCGTCGGCCCTGCCCCTGCTCCTGGTCTCCGGCCCGTTCCTGGCGGGCTGGGTGGGAGCCGACCTGGGCTCGGCGGCCGTCCGCGGCTACTGGCTGGCCCGTTCCCCGCTCGGCGGATTATCTGTCGTCGCGGCGCTCAGGTTGCTCAGGGCGGCCAGGCCCTTCCTGATATGGCGCCGATCGGGCGACGATGAGACGGTGAGCCCAAGCGCTTCGCGCGCG
>Ga0116157_10002453_pt1 | contig 18084 bp, 32 predicted proteins | sample AD_UKC048_MetaG_FD_89882 | JGI IMG/M metagenome (GOLD analysis project Ga0116157, IMG submission 89882) | Active sludge microbial communities of municipal wastewater-treating anaerobic digesters from USA - AD_UKC048_MetaG | ecosystem: Engineered > Bioreactor > Anaerobic > Digestate | place: USA...
CGACTCCTCGCCCGTGTTGTCGACGCCGCAGTCGAGCGTCACCGCTCCAGAGATGGAGAACGAGGCGGCCGAGGCCGTGACCGTCACGTCCTTATACGCGGTTCCGTAGGCGTTCGTTGCGCTGAGCCGGACGACATGCGTGCCGGCGGTCCGGCACGTGACCTTGGCGGTCGATCCAACCACCGAACAGATCGCCGATCCGCTCACCAGGGTGCAGCCGTATGCGGTCGGGGAGTTGCTCGCGACGATGGCGATTTCCAGTGTCGTGAGCGCCTCGGCGGTCTCGGTGCCGTCGTGGGTGATGACGGGCGCGCGGGAATCGAAGGCGACGATCGAGACGGGTTTCCAATCCCCCCATCCCCACGAGTTGGCGGCCCTGATCCGTCCGGCGTAGGTGCCCGCGGCCGTGATCTGTCCGACCAGGTAGCACTCGGACTGTGTCGTGGGGAAGGCCATTAGGCGGGCGCCTCCGTATCGAGGCCAAGCGGCGCGTCGGCCTCGATGTCCCACGCGACGATCGGCGCATTCGACGCCTCGACAGCGATGGCTAGGTTCAGCGGTCCGGACGCGAGGTCGTGCGCCGGAGGGTCCCCGACGAGGACCTGCGGCGTGATGGTGCCGATTGAGATGACCAGTTGCTGCGGTTGTCCCCAACCCGCGTGAGAGCCCGCGCGGACGATGATCTCAAACACTCCCGAGACCGTTGGTGTTCCGGTGATCTTGGCGTACTCCGGGAGACCGGTCTCCTCGTTCGCTGGGACTGGCAGCCAGGGCTCGTTAGCAAGCACGAGCGACAGGCCTGATGGCAGAGGGGTGCCCGCATCGATCTCCCAGCTAAACGCGACCACGTTCGTCTGGAATACGTGCTCGAACGGCACATTCAAAAAACCGCCGACCGCATCGAGGCTGATGATTCGCGGCGGCGCGGCGGGGCGGATCGTGAGCGTCAGCAACGGCTGGCGCCCCTCCACGGCAATCATCGCGAGGCCGGAGGCGTTGCCCACCGAAAGTGTAAGAGGGGTGGCCTGCAACGACACGGTGGGCGTGCCGCTGATGAGGCCCGTTTCGGCGTTGAGCGTCAGGCCATCCGGCAAACCGGAGATGGCGTAGGCGGGCACAGAGTTGAATGTCCTGGGCGTGCCACCGCTGGACTGGATCTGGAATGAGAACACTTCCCCCACCTGGCCGGAGGCCGTCTGGTCCGCCACGACGGGCAATGCGGGCATCGTGGCGCTCAAGATCAGTTCTGCCGTGCGCGCGCCGCGCGTGTTTCTCGCCCACACGACGGCGGTCGTATCGCCCGGCGCCTGGGCCGCGCCGCTGATGAGCCCCGTGTCGGTGTTCAGCGAGAGGCCGCCCGGAAGCGGGCCACGATCGGCAACGCCCCAGAGGTAGGTGAACGGCTCGGCGACGAGCTGGATGGAGACCGGATCACCCACGATGAGCGCGTGCTCCATTGTCCCAGAAAACTTCGGGCGATTCTCGCCTGGCGCCGTCTCGGCGCGGACATCCAGGCGGGTGCCGTTCGGCCCGCGGAGCGCGGCCGTCCTGGCAGAGCGGATCACCGTGTTGCTCTGGTTGGAGCGGAGCAGCGCGCCGAGCGTATCGGCGCTGAGGGCTTCACCGGACTGGGGCGCGATCAGGGCCATGGCTATTCCACGAGCGCCTCCGCCGCCAGATTGGGGATAGAGATCGATGCACGCCACTCCATCACGTTGAACCATCGTCCCGAGTCACCGCGGGCCAGTTTGTCCTGGCAGCGCGTCCAATAGTATTCGCCGCCATCGGGCCGCTTCACCCGGATCGGAGGCAGCTGCTGCGTGCCCGCGGTGAAACCCTCCAGGAGCGTCGGATCGCCAGTGCCCTGCACCGGTGGCGCGGCGAGGGGCACCGTCTGCCGCACCACGGGCAACCACACCGACATGGTGTCGCGGCCGGCGATCAGCAGCCGCGCAAGCTTCTTCTGTGCCTTGACCACCTCGGAGTCGCCCTCGTCGTAGTCCACGTTGTCCCAGGTGGTGCTATCGCCGGCGACAAAGTCGGTGGCCTGGATGATCTGCGCCGTGCTGAGCGCGGCGAACTCCGGATGCAGGCGGATGCTCTCTTGGCTCTCCTGGTATTCGAGCTCGAGCGTGCTGGTGGACGTGTCGTCCACCGAGGCGGCGAGCGCGGTGCTGAGATCGACCTCGGCCGTCGCGGCACCGGCGGGACCCGTCACGTGCCTTTTGCGGATGCGATAGCCCGGCATGTCCGCCGGCACCGTGCCGCGCGCCATCCAGGCATCGGCGACCAGGCTCGCCTTCGGGCCGTAGAAGGTGCGCTTGGCCGTGCCGCCGCCGCCGTCAGGAAAGTCGTACTCGGGCGAGAAGTCCGCCTCGGTGATCTCGCTGGATCCGGAGCCCTCCGCCGTGAGATCCTTTTCGATGTCCACCCGAAGTTCCGCCATCGAATCGGGCAGGGGCATGATCGTCCGGTCGGTGACCTTCCACCCGGCAAATTCGGCCAGGTCGGTGACCACCGAACCCCGCAAGAACATCCGGGTCCAGGGCTCTCGCTCGAAGTCGGCCCTCCGGCCGCGGAACAATCGGAAGCTCGTCGAGCCGTTTGATCCGTCCGTGCGCTCGCGCGAACCGAAGACCTCGATCACGCCGTTGGGGAAGATGGTCCTCATGGCTACTGCAGGACGGCGACGGCCGGGCCGGCTGCGCGCGCCTGGCTGGCGATCGCCTGGAGCGTGCTGAGCACGCGGTTGAGTGTGGATAGCATCCGCTGTCCGACGACGGTATCGAGCGCCTCATAGGCCTCTCGGGTGTGGCGGACCTCGGTGGTGTGCTGCGCCTGCACCGTGACGATGGCCCGGATGGATGTGCCGATGCCGCTCACGTTCTCACCGATCTTCGCCCAGTTGGTCCCGGAGGCATCGACCTTCTTGATGACGGACTCCCAGTTGTCGCTCATCGTCTTGACCGCGGCAGCGCTGCCCTCCATCGCCGTGCGCATCCGCTCGGCAAGGTCCACGTTGGTCACCAGCGCCGCGCCGATGCCATCGGAGTACTGCTTGAGCTTCTGCTCAGTCGTGAGGCCCGCCTCGCGCTGGCGCGCCTGCGCCTCAAGCGTCCGGGCGATCTCCTCCTGGGCGAGCCGCTGGTCGTGGACCTCGCGCGTCCCCCGCGAGAGGTTCTCCCACTCGGCCTCCACCGCGCGATTCAGTTCGGCGGCGCTCTCCGCCGCCGATGAGGCATCCTCCGCGGCCTGCCGCTGCGTCTCGGCGATCTGCTCCTCGATGCGCTTGCGCTCCTCGGCCAGGGCCTTCGCGGCGGCCTTCTGTTCCGCCTCCGCCTTCTCCGCGGCCATCTGTGCCCGAATGTTTTTTTGGAGGCCGTCGTAGTAATCCTGCGTCTGGGCGATCTTCGTCGCGATCTGCCCTTTGGCCGCCCCATCGGCCACCGCCATCTGCCGCTTGAGATCGGCGATCTTGCCCTCCTTCTCCATCTGATTTTGGAGAAGGGCCGCCTCCTCGGTCTTGCCCTCGCGGCGCTTGGCGTCGATCGCCAGGAGTTGGCGATTGCGCTCCTCGGATTCTTTCAGGAGTTCGTTGACGCGGGCCGCGTTCGCGTTGATCTCCTCGCCGATCAGGTTGCGGCCGCCCGACATCAAATTGTTCCAGCCGCGGACGACCTCGGTGAAGAACCCGGCCTCCTGGTTCAGCTCGCGCACCCGCTCGACGGATTTTTCAAAACCCTGTTCGAGCTGCGTCGCCGAGAGGCCGTCGACGCCCGTCTTGAGTTGCTTCACCTGGCGGTCGACCTCTGCGGCCGCCTGCTGCGCCGAGACGAAGGCCGCACCAAGTGCGAGCACCAATGTGACTGCGCCCCCGATCAGGCCGGCCGACATGAAACCCTGCATGACGGCCTTGACCGAGGCGCCCATCGTCTCGTTTGCCCGTTGCGCCTCCGCGAAGGCCCCCTTCAGGCCGCTGGCATCACCGTCCAGCGCGTACTCTAGCGTGCCGTCACCCATCGCCGTTGTCCTCCGCGGGCTCCTCGTCGGGCAGCGAATCGAGCCAGTCGCGCTGCGCGTAGGTGGGGCCGGCGTTCGTGAGCCCGGGATTGGCGAACGCGGTGGCGGCCAGGAGGGCGAAGGCCTGTGCGAGCGGCATTGTCCGGACCTGCCGCATGGTCCTTACCCCCCCGAGGGCCTGGATGAGGTCGAGCTCCCAGCCGCAGGCACTTTTTTTTCGCGCCCTCGGCCATCGGCCGGCTGCGCCGGGATGTGCGCGGCGAAGGCCTCGACGATGCAGGCGTTGACCGCCTCGATCAGCGCGGTCATGTCGCCCGGAAAAAGTTGCGAGGCCACGGTGCGGCCGGAGTTTTCGGCCTGCTCGGCGAGCAGCGACTTCTCGCCCGCGAGAAGCTCGGCCGGGATCGTCATCAGTCCAGCGGCCTTGACCACGTCGCGTTTGGTGGGCGTGCCGCCGATCACGACCGGGTTCTCTAACTCCTGGAGCGCGAGCCAGTGCTCCAGGGTGAATGGTCCAATGCTGACGGCGCCGACCTTGCGGGCCTGCGGCCGCAGGGCGGCGAGGGCCGCGCGGGGCGTCCGCTCGGGGCCCGCCGCCGCGCCATCTTCGGCCTGTGATTCGGCGTTCATGGCTATTGCATCGAGGGGCTATGAGTGGCCTCGACCGAGAGTTCCCACCCCTTCTTGTTCGCCCACTTGCGGCCGACCTTGTCGATCAGCACGCGGCCGCCCGTGACACCCAGCGCGATGGCGAGGCCGACGATCTCATCGCCGACGGATGGCTTCACCGTGGCCGCCGTGCCGAGGATCGTGAACTTGATCTTGCCCTCGTCGTCGAAGTAGGTCTTGCCCTCGGTGGCACCCGTCTCGCCGGGGTGCTTGGCCATGTCGGCGGTCTCGTCGTGCTCGATCTCCTGGATCTTTCCGGTGCCCTTGATCGACGCCAGGGCGGAGGCCACCGCCGATGGAATCCCCCAGGTGACGGGCAACCCAACTGTTCTCGTGGCCATGGTCGTGTTCCTTCCTGCTATCGCTATTATTCGACGCCGACGACGATGAGGTGGACCTCGCCGGCCGCGGCGCTGAGATTCTTGATCTGGAGATTGACGTCGGTGCCGACCGCCCAGCCGGCGCTCGGCGCGTGCGCGGCGATCGCGCCGTTTGCCAAGAGGTTCAGCAGGTCCGTGGCGCCGTCGATGAAACCGAGCCAGGGCGTGGTTTCGGCGCCGCCGACCTCGTAGGCCTGGGCGCCCGCGTTCTTGATCATGATCGCCTTGATGGCGGAGAGGTTCACGGCCTGGCCGAGGAGATCCTCGCCGCCGTTGGCCGTCTTGACGTTGACGACCTTGGTCTCGTTGGCGGTGAATGTGAGCTTCAGCGCGTAGACGCGGTTGGCCTGGTCCGCGCCGGTGCCGCTGGCGAGCTGCTTGAAGGCGGAGAACTCCGTGCGGTCGCGCGCGGTGTTCAGGTCGCCCGCACCGAAGTAATCGGTGAGGAACGCGAGGGTGAGATCGGCGGTGAGCGTGCGGGTCATGGCGTGTTTCCTTCCTGCAGTGCAATGGCGGCTGTGATCGCGAAGCGCATCTCGTAGGCATCGAGGGGCGCGCCCTCGGGCATGACGAATGGCGACGTGCCCCTGTAGTCGAGCGCCTGGCTGGTGGCATTCGCGGGGAACGCGCCGCCGCGCATCCAGGCGCGCAGATCGTCGACGAGCGCATAGAGGGCCTCCTTGGCGGCCGAGCCCGTGAGGTTCGCGCCTGGATCGACGCCGAGCCCCTTGTTGCGCGAGAGCACCAGGCGGATGTCCTGGACGCAGAGGCCCATCTCCTGGCCGTTGTCATCGTCGCCGCCCCAGTACAGCACGGCGATCAGCCCCAGCGGCGAGGCGGCCAGGATGTCGAGCGCGTGCCAGACATCGCCGGCCACCCGGTGGTTGGCGGATCGCGCCTCGCACCACGGCGCCAGGCGCCCGGCGATGAGCCGCATCAGCTCGTCGAGCTTGATCGAGTCGCCGGGATCTACGGCCGCTCCGCTCATACCGCGATCCTCCCGTCCGGATCATGGAGCCTGGAGGGTTCGGTCACCGCGGCCACGGACGCCTCGATCTCGCGGGCGGCGGCCTGGAGCGACAGCTCCCCGGCGCCGACCTTATCGAGTTTCTCGCGCGCGGCATTGGCATGCTCGGTCCATGGGTTCTGGTCCTTGGGCGTGCCGCGCCGGATGTAGAGCATCTCCAGGGCGAAGATCCGTGCGGCCAGCGCGACGGCCGGCGGGAACGGCGCGGCGAATGGCACGCCGAATCGGGCGGAGAGCGGTCCCTCGATCGCCAGGGAGACATCGGCCTGGACGAGCTCCCAGGCCGTCTGGTCGATCACGCCGTCATCGTCATCATCGAGCGCCTCGAGCAGGTGTTTCCTGGGGAGGCGGCCCTCGATCTGGCTGAGTTCGACGTAGCTCACGGCTTCAAATGGAAGGCCGGGTGGGGCATGCCACCCGGCCGGGTTCCATCCGACGCTGCCATGGCCTCCGAGCTGGGTGGGTGAATGGGCCCTGGCATATCGGACACACGGAGGGTTTACGCGGCGGTCGTACCCTTGCTCCCGTAGGCGAGCTCGGGCAGGCCGAAGCCCGCGTTGTACCGGGCCCAGGCCTGGTACAGAAATTCGTGATTCTTGAAGACGTGGTCCGCGGTCATGTCATCGAGCGCGTAGACGTCCGGGCGCTGCCGCATCTGGAGGATGAGGGGCTTGATCGACTTGCCCAGCTCCAGGAGGAACCATGGGCGCCAGGTGGCGGGCGAGACCGCCGAGAGCTGGTTCCACACGAAGAGCTCAGCGTCGCCCTTGTCGACGTTGGTCACGCCGGCGTTGCCCTTGTCGATATTGTCGGCGACGAGGATCTCTTTGCCCAGCGACTCGTCGGCCGGGGTCACGACCAGGACGAGCTTCACGCCGAGGTTCAGCGAGCGGCCGAACGGGTTGGTGCGCTCGCGCAGGCTCTGGCGGGCGGCCCTGAAGTTGTCGCGCGACAGCTTCTTGGTGGTCATGTTCGAGAACTTGCGCTCCTTCTCGATGGGCTCCTTGTTCTCCGCGAAGAAGGCCGAGCCAGTGTAGTCCAGGCCCTTGACCGGATCGAAGGCGTCGATGAGCAGCTGGGCGATCAGCTCGTCGGGGTGGGTCGCGGCGACCTCGCCCAGGGCCTTGAAGCGCGGGGCGTGCACGCCGTAGGTGTCGTCCTCGATGTCATCCTGCGGGATGGCGACCGTGTCGTACCAGGGCCGGTTGATGATCGCGTAGCGGTGCTTGCCCAGTTTGACCACGACCATCTCCCCGAGAAACTCCTTCATGCCGGGGAATGCGGCGAGCCAGTTGTACGCCTGTTCCTTGGTCGAGGATGGCACCTCGATCGCAAAGCGGGGCCACTCGGGCTTGCCCCCGTGGTAGCCCTCCATGTACTGCACCCGGTTGTTCCGGTAGAGCTCTCTGAGGTTCTCTGCTGTCGCTAGCATGTTATACTCCTGTTCCTTCGTCTTTCGTCGGGCTTTCCCGAATGCGTGATCGTTACTGGGCCGCCCTGAATACGCCGACCGCGACGCTGGCATTGGTCATCGGCAGCGATGTCTCCAGGGTGACGGTGTTCTCCGATGCGATTGCGCTGATGAGGCTGAGGGCATCCGGGTTGGCCTTGAACGTGGCCAGCACCGCGTCCGTGGCGGCGGCGCCCGTCACCGTGATCGCGAGGCCCGTGCTCGCAGCCGCGGCGACAGTGATGTTGGTCCAGTACTTGGGCACCATGGAGGGCGAGATGCCGGAGGCCAGCTTGGCGAGGGTTACCGCGGCATTCGTGATGGAGCCGGCGTCCACGGAGTTGTCCGCGAGCTCGACGACGGTGATCGCGTTGGTGGCGATGTCCGCCGAGGCGATGCCCCGGTCCAGGATCCCGGCGCTTCCGACCGAACCCGATTCGATCGATAGAGCCGGATGGAAGACCCGCGTCGTGTCGACCCAGACGCCGTTGGTGGGCGAATCGGAGGCGCCGAGGACCTTCACGATCACTCCGGCGCGGTTGGTGCCCGCGTCGGGGTTTTCGGCGACGGTCTGGTTGTCCTCGACGTAGCAGAACTTGCCCAGGTCATCCTGGTCGACGGGGTCGGCCGTGGAGTTGGCCCACAGGAATACGCCGCGCCTCACGCGCGCGATCGCCGCGCCGTTGTCGCCGGTGTTGGTGACCTGCTTCTCGCAGCGGCCGACCACCGTCTGGAGGTTGGCGTCGGACGCGGATATCGCGTAGCCGTTGGAGAGGGCCACGATCGTGCCCTCGTAGAGCGTCGTGTTCGTGGCCACGCCCAGGGCGAGATCCTGGCCGATCATCTGCGGGACGAGGATGTCGCTGGTGGCGTCGGCCGCCCGCGCGCCCATCGGCGAGAGGGCCATGCCGATGCCCAGTAGCAGGGCCGCGGCGGACCCGACCAGCCGCGCCGGCAGGTCCTTGCCCCACTTCTTCATGCTCTCGGGATTGGTGCCGCATTTCTGTCGGATCTGCTCGGCCTCGCGGCTCTGCGTCGCGGAGCTGGCCAGGGCGACGACCTTGCCGGGCGTGGCCCGGTCGGTCGGCACCTCGCCGGCCGGAAGGTTCTCGATGATCTCGCGGAGCGTCGCGACGTCGGTCTTGGCGATGCTCTCGGCGGAGAGCGGGATCACCTTGCACTCGCGCGAGGCCTGCTCGACCAAAGCGTCGCGCTCGCTGCTCTGGGCGCGGCTCTCGAAGGCGTCCAGCCGCTTGATCAGCGGCTCGGTGGCGGCCTTGACCGCTCGGGTCACCACGTCCGCGGCGAGACCCTCGGGCGCATCGCCCTTCGCTGGCTTCGCCCCGCCCTGCTCCATCTTCTGGACGCAGGCCTCGACGGCACCGGAGACGTCCTCCTCGGTGGAGTCCGCGCTGAGCGCGGTGGCGCCGGCCTTGAAATATTTATTGATCGCGTTGATCAGGGTTACGATGAGGTTCTTGTACATGGCTTCCTCGGTTTGGATGGGATCGTCGGCGGCCAGCGCCGCGATCAGCTTGGTGATATCCGCCTCTGCGGCGAAAAGCATGAGGCCGTCGATCTCGCCCTGGCGGCACATCGCGGCCGAATCGCAAAGGATCACGTTGCAGGCATCGTCGCGCACCACGGCCGGCGAGAGCGCCTCGTAGTGCCCACCGCGGTAGGCAGCCTCGCCCTCGGGTGTCCACTCCAGGCCGGAGAGATACACGCCCTCGCCCTCGACGAGCTCGAAGGTGCCGCGGGCGGCGATCTTGGCCGGCTCGCCCCGATAGGCCGGCGAGCCCTTGAGGGTGTTGTGCTGGAAGTCCAGCACGCCACGCTTGCGGCGCCACTTGGCCTGCTGTTGATTGAAGATCGCGGCGGTATTGGCCTCGCAGATGATCACGCCCTTGTTGGTCTCGTGTCGGCCCCAGGGCAAAATCAGCAGGCGCTCGGGGAGATCTTCGCCGTCCTTCACCGCGGGCAGCGGCCCCGCCTCAAAGGCGACCAGGGAGACGCCCTTGGGCAGGCCGGTGCGACCGATGACGCGGGGAGGGGGAGATTTCGCGCTGCGCTTTCCGGCGGTCTGCGTTCGAGCCATGCCGCGACGCTACGCGCGCGGGCGCGCCTCATCTAACAGCGGTGCGGATAGTGCGACGGACCATCATGGCTTTTGCGCGGGCCCGATCGCCGCCAGCTCTTCCAGCTCGTCGAGTTTATCGACGCACCATTCGGCTACGCCCACGAATTGGCGCCAATAGAAGTGTCCGGGATCGCCGTTGGACATGTACCCATCGATGCAGGGCACATCGCCCGGCTCCAGGCCATCGGGGTCGAAATCGTCTCTGAGATCACCGGCGCTACGGGCATGATCGGCGGCGAGCACGCGCGCGACCGCCCGGATGCGGTCCTCTTTCTTGAGCGTCGAGACGTGCCCGGCCAACGAGACGATCATGCCATCTAACTTGCCGCCGCGGAAAACCACCCTCATGCCTTTCCTCCAGTCAGCTCGCGGCTCAGCGCCTGGCGCATGGCGTGGCTGCACGCCATCTTGGCCGTGGCCATGGGCTTGCCCCATTCGTTGAATGGGAAGAACGGCCGCGCCGGGATCTTGACCCACTTGCGGAAGATGAAGCCCGCGCGCTCGGGATGACCCGCGCCCGTCTTCTCAAACTTTTTCTTCTCGATGTTGATCGCCGCGCGCATGAACTTCTTGTCGCCACCGGGAAAGCGCAGGTACCCGCCGGGCTTGGCGAAGATCCTCCCGCCGAACTGATGGATCGCGGCGTATTTCCGATCGGTGCCGAGCTTGGCGCCGCGGTCGTTGGACTCGGTGACGCGCACCGACCGCCACAACGTGCCGGTCTTGCGCAGCGTGGCGGCGGAGCCGCCCCACTTCGGCGGCCAGCTCTTCTGACGCTTGCCCGCATCGGAGAACGCCGACTTCGTGAACTGCACCAGGGCGAGCGCGCCGGCATGCCAGATCTTCGCGGGGCGCTGCGCGGTCGCCATCCCCCTGGCGAGGGCGGGCCCCAGCGTATCCCTGTTGATCCGGAACGCGATTTTCATCTCAGGATCTCGCGGATCAGCGCGCGGATCGCGGCGTTTCGGCCGGCCGGGCTGTTGAGCACGGCCTCGATGCGCCTGGGCGTGGAGAACAATCCGGTCACGCGGTCCGGCAGGGCGGCCGCGACCTTCGCGGGCAGCCGCGCGATCGCCTCCTGGATGCGCGCGCGCAGCGCATCGGCGGTGGGCGCCTTCGCGCGGATCTCGTCGAACAACCGGCCCGCGTCGCCGGCGGTCCACTCGGCCTTGGGTGTATCGAGCCTATCGATCAGCACGTCGACGCCAGCGGGTGACCCGGCAGTCTCCGGAGCGGTCGCGGCCTGCTTCGAGATCCAATCCCACACCGAGTCGCCGCGTGCGTCCATCTTCGTCCGCTTGGCCCATGCCTCGAACTCCGCCCAGACCTCCGGGTCGTAGCGGTCGCGCAGGGTCTCGATCGGGATGCGCATCGTCGAGGGATGCCACTCGTAGGAGCCGGGCTGCCGGCGCTCGCTGGGCGTGCGCACGTCGAAGCTCTTGTTCGGGCCGCGCACCAGGTCGCCGCCCTCCAGCTTCTTGAGCGCCGCGCCGTCAAGGAGGCGGCGCTGGTCCGGGGGAAGGTTCTTTTCCTTGGCGCGGATCTCATCGGCCTCCCAGTCCTGGACGCCGCGCACCGAGCACCGGCAGCCCCACTGCCATGGCGGCCAGTGGTTTTTCCAGAAGCTGCTTCCGGCCGGCGCGATGATCCCGTGCAGCGCCTTGTGCGCCGGCCGCACGCGCTCATCCTCGATCGTCAGGTATTCGTAGTACGGGAAGATGTCGCGGTTCTCCTCCATCTCCCGCCAGTTCATCGCCTCGTAGGCCTGGTTGACGTGCATGCGCAAGAGCAGCTCCGCGCGCGCGTCGGCCTCCTCCTCGCCCAGGAACGGCGAGATCTCGCCCGCGATCCGCTCGCGGGTCTTCTCCCAATCCTCGCCCCGCGGCACGTCCGCGAGCAGGTCGCGCACCCGCTGCAGGACGTCGGCGTCCTCCACGCCGGTGATGAGAAACGCCCTGCCGCGAAGCTCGGGCAGCAGGCCGTCGAAAACCTGGCGCCTGGTGAGCGTTTTGTCAGCGATCCACTGGGCCGCCCGCTCGTGCGGCGTGGGTTTCAAGAGGAAGGCAGACATTAGCACTCCAATCTATAGGGCTGGCAAATTACCCCGATGAGCCGCTGACACAACTCGTTCCACCGGCGCATCATCTCGTCGTGCACTTCATCGGTGAACACGACCAGGAGCGCGTCATCAAGATCCTGGGGATCTTCCATCCGGCGACCCATCTCCTCGATCGACTCAAGGACGGCGGGACTCACCGTGAGACCACGGCGGTGAATGGTGACTTCGAAGTCGTGCGCTTTCATGCGTCCACCTCAATCGCGTGCGTCGGCCACCAGGTGCCATCGCTGTCCTCGACGCAGCTCCCGGCGATCCATGGCGCCCAGTTATCAGTCCAACAGTGCCTGTCGATCCAACCGCCGACGCCCATGCAGTTGATGTCGAATATCTGCTGGCTGGCGCGGCGCGCGGCGATCCAGTGGGTCTTGCGGTATCTCGCCATCATGGGCACGCCCGGCCGCGTCCAAGGTCCGCCCCACTGGATGCGGATCAAGCCAAGGCGCAGCGCCGGAAATGGCTCGCCCGGAGCGTCGGACCGAAAGACCCGGTGGAACCGCGCCCCGCAGCCGGTGAGGATCTCGGCCATCAGGGTCGGGTTCGTGTAGCCCTTGCGCTCGAAGCCGGCGAGCTTCGGCCGGATCTCATCGGGGGTCAGGTCCAACACCGCGCACAGCGCGCCGGGCCCGCAGTTGAATCGCCACGCGTCCGCCGCGCGGATCGCGTCGGCTTCGGTGAAGCGTAGAGGATTCCCCATAATCATAGCTCCAGGAGCGCCTGCGCGGGCCGCTCAAGTTGCGCGGGCGCGGGACGGTTGCCGTTGAGGGCGGGGCGGATCTGGACCTCCCGGCCCTTGAGATATCCATACGCGGCCGCCGTGTGGTTGCGTCGGCCGCTGCGCGTCGGAACGGACCGCGTCTCGGGGAACATCTTCTTGAAGTAAGCGCGGCGTCGCTCGATCCCTCGATCCACGACCGCCAGCGCAAAAGCGTCCGCCTCGGCGGCCTGGTCCTGACGGGCGTTCCGTAGGCCCCGCGCGATCGCGGTATAGAATCCCTCGACGAAGCTCGCGCGGGTTGACGTGGCCAGACGCCTGCCACCCACCCATCTGGACAGCGCCCGAGACGCGGTCGCCGCGCAGTACTCGAAGACGTATTCGGCGATCGTCAGGTCTGCCGCCGTGCCGATCATCACCAGGTCGGTCTCGGAGATCACGGTCTCGACCGAGAAGAAATCGCGGCAGATGCACGCCGCCTGTTTCCGGTTGAACGAGAAGCGCAGCCCCACCTCGATGCGGCGGTGCTCGATGGGTTCCTCCACCTCGTCGGCCGTGGCCAGCGCGGCCGCGTCGACGTGGTATTGCCGCGAGAGGGCCATCGCCCTGGACAGTGCCTGCTCCGCCTCGGCCGGGCTCGCGGCGGCGTCGTTGCCCAGCTTTAATAACCGGCGGATGCGCCCGATCGCTTCGTCGCGGGTCATTTGATCCTCCCGCCTAACACGCTGTTCGGTCTGAATTTTCGGCGCTTCCCCGTGATGACGTTGCGGCCAAAGATGAGCTCCGGGTCGTGTGTCCAGGAGCCCGAGTGACTAATCACTTCGAGGCGCACGACGGCCCTGCCGAGCCAGACATCGAACTGCGCGCCCACTGGAAACAGGCGCTTGACCACGGTTAGGAGATCAATACACGCCGCCTCGTGGGCGCGTCGGGCATTGTCCAGATCGCTGTGTTTCACGACACCCCCCCGGCCATCATCCAGCAGCCGAACATCATGACGGCGACTCCAATGATCGCGGGCACCCACCACGGCGTGAGCGCACAAATGAGCATCATTGCACCCATGCCGCCCAGGATCATTGAGAAATACCTCGCGGCCTTCGCGAGTCTCTTTCGATCGATCTTCATATATTGCCTTTCGCTGTGTTGCTTTGGCTGTCGCGCAGAGCCGATAGCTTATCGTCGGCCCACCTTAAAAACCGGCCTCGGAGTGCGCCGCGCGCCCAGATATCGCTCTGATCTTCGATCGCGATCTCGGCGTAAGCGCACGCGCGCGCCACCCGGTGCGTCGATCCAAAGAAATCCCACCACATGGTGACCGGAGCGCGGTGGAAGAACGCCGGCGGGTAGTGGAGGCAGTGGTAGAGATACCTCTGGATGAACCGCCATGTCCACGGGTTCACCTCGCGCAATTCCGGGAACAGGGCATGGACGTTCATGACTCGGCACCTTCAAACTTCCCGCAGGCCGGCCACTTCAATCTGACATCGGTGGCGGTGCAGTTTGAGTTCCCCAGGAGAGCGCACTTGTACCACCGCAGCTTGCGTCGCAGGTGAGCGCAAATACCGCACGTCGCGCCGGTCGGGCCAAAACCGTTCCGCCGGATCATCCTGGACGGATGGTTGAGCTGCGCCTCGGCACGCGCGCGAAACTCGGCGTGTTCCGCAGATCCGAACAAGGTGAGGCACTCCTTCATGGAAAAAACGGCTCCCGTATGTCAGCCGGGTAGTTGCTCTCGAAAGGTGGGGCTGCGAGCTGGGCGATGAGGCGGCTCTCGGCCGCGGCCGTCAGGCAGATGACCAGGTTGACCGCCGGGCGGTCGCCGATGCGCGCGGCCGGGATGAATATGATCGCGGCCTGGCCGGCGCGGGCCAGGTCGACCCGGTCGGCCTCCAAGCGGAGTTCCTCCAAACCCCAAAAAAGCGGTCCCTCGTTATACGCCTGGATGCCCCTCGCCGCGCGCCGCCGGGGCCTAGGACGCGCCGGAGCGCCGGAGATTGGCTGCGGGAGGCCGGAAATCGCCCCAGGGCCGTTTACGGCGGTTTTCTGGGGTGTGGGTTTCACCGCTGCCCCCAGTACTGCTGGCGCCGCTCGGGCGTCCAGAAATCGAGGTCCGCTCGGGTGTTATCCAGGTGTTCCGCCAGGGAGAGCATGTCCACGAGGGTGGTCTGCGGCGCGACGGTGTGGCCCTTGACGAAGCCGGTCTTCACCAGGCGAAACAAAGTGTCGTAGGTCAGGCCCATGCCGAGGCCCTTGACCATCTTCTTCGAGAGGCGCAGGAGACGGCTCCAGTGCTTGACCACCGGGACGTAGCGGCCGTCGACCTCGCGGGCCATGTAGCCGAAGACGTAGCGAGGGATCGCCTCGCGGGGCAGCTCCCCGGTCGTGGTGTTGCCCGGCGCGAAGGCCGCGGGACGCCCGCTCCGGCACGGCGTCAGGCGGATCGGCCGCTCGATGGCCGGTGCCGCCGGTTTGCCCTTCTCCGCTTTACCGTTCTTCGCCGCCATGGTCTCAGTCTCCGATCTTGAGCTGGAGCTGCTCGCCGGCCGCGATCTCCGCGGCCCGCCTCTCGAACAGCGCTCTGACATCATCCGGGGGAACGGCCTCGTAGAGGCCCTCGCCGTCGCGCACCCCGACGAGGCGCAGGAACCCGACCTGGAGCAAATCGGTGGTGCGCGGCCGAAAGGTCAGGATGTTGTGGTGGGAGATTGCGGCGCCCTCTGCGGTGGTGTAGGGCCGATCTTGCTGCTGCCACCAAAATAAGATCTGGTCGCGCTTTCCGCTGAGCCAGCCGCTCGCGCCGAGCTGCTCCCAATTCATCCGTTTGATATCTTCGGCCGTCATGCCCGCCTCCTTGCCTTCGACGAGAGGTGCCATAGCCCGCAGAAGTAACACCGGTAGGCGCAGCGCTCGCGGTAGCGGTGGCGCTTCGGCACGCGCCGGTCGGACATCTTCCAGATCTTGATGAGGGCCAGCGCGGCGGCCTGCCACGTGAGGAAGGCGCGCTTGATGCACGGCCTGGCAGGACCTGCAGGGGCACGCCAGACGCGGATGCTCATGAGAGTATCTCCCCCGCCAGGCACAGCATCTCGACGACGCCACCAATCGCGTTGAGGACCGCGTCGTCGAAATCATCCAAGTCCTCCTCGGGCGCCTCGGCCGTCGCCAGCGCATTCAGATCATCCGAGAGGGTTCCGTGTTTGACCGCCCGGTAACCGCCGCCGGCCGTGATCACCCACGTGCGCGTGCACAGCAGATCCTCGCCTCTATAGATCCGTGCGACGACCTGGTCATCTTGCGTGATGATTTGCACTCTCAGTTTCTTCATGTCCGACTCCTTGCGATGGCGGCGGCCAGCGCGTCGCGCCCGGACTTCGGGCGGAACCGCGCGCAGGCTGCCCAGGCAGATCCGTTGGGAAGATCCAGCGTGCGCTCGCTGCAGCGCCCGCGCCCGCGCGGGGCGCTGAAGGACACGCATGCGCCACAGCGCCGCTCGCCGGCATCGAGGCCGTAGAGCGAGACCATGGGGTTTCCGGTCGTGGACAGGGCCAGATCCTCGCTCATGCGGCCGCCTTCCTGCGGGCCTGGCCGCGCTTGCGCACGGTGATGAACAGGTGCCAGATCTGCGTCGCGGACGCCTCCGATAGCTCACACTTGTACTGGCGGCGGCAGATTGCGGCCGGGTACGACGGAAAGTGAATGGAGAACTCCGAGCACGCCTCGCGGAGCTTGTAGAGGGCGAGCTGCTTGTCTTGGGTGCCGTGTTTGATGAGGTCGCGGAAGGCGGCGTCGGAATGGCCGAGCAGGTTCTTGAAATGGGCCCGGAGCAGAAGGTAGTCGGCCTGGGTGCAGGCGAGCAGGCTCCCGTGGCCGCAGGCGCGGGCCTGCTCGGCGTGGCGCCACTCGGTGTGGTCGCCCGGTCGGCCCCCCTTCTCCCATGCCTCGCGCGCGAGGATGCAGATCCTGGCCTTCTGCCCGTTCTCCAGGGGACCTCCGGACGGCACGCGCAAGCCCCGCGCCGCAGTCGCTGGGGGCGCTGTGATCATTCCCTGGCCGCCTCCGCCTTCGGCGAGATGAAGAACTCTTCCTCCTGGACCACCGAGATCCCCGCGGCCGAGAAAGCCTCGGCCGGGATGATGTCGCGGTCGGCGATGAGCTTGGCCTTGTCGATTCCGGGATCCCCGAAGCGCACGTAGTCCTCGCCCCGGAAGAGCAGCGCGCCGTCCTCGCGGCCCCCCTCGCGGATCTCCACGGAGGCCAGGCGCACGGCGAGGTCCTTCTCCGGGACCTTGCCCATGCCGCGGCCCTTCTCGACCTTCGGCGGGTTGATGCGGAAGCCCACCACCGCGCTCGGCAGGTCGAGCGACTTGCGTTTTTCCGGGAAGATCTCGTCGCGGTGGATCTCGCAGAAGACGGCGACGGCCTGCTCGTGGCGGGCGATCGCCATGTCGAGGCGGTTGAGGTCCTCGGCGTGCCGCGCCTGGACGCCGATGACCTCCTGGTCGAGCAGCGCCTTCCTCTCGGTGCGCTCGGCAAGGAGACGGCAGTACTCCGCCACGGTGCCGCGCATCGCCTCCGCGCTGTGGATCTTGATCGGTTCGAGTCTCGGTCTCTTGGCCATGGTGTCCCCTTTCAATTGGCCTGCGCGCGCACCCACTGGCGCACGATCGCGCAGGACGGTTTCCGTTTCATGAGATCGATCGCGTTGCCCGTGACGAGGGCCCAATGGGCCGCCGCGCTCACCCACGGTTGTCCGGTCTTGAGCGCCAGTTCGAACACCGGCACCGGTATCCCGTGCGCGCCCAGCGCCGGCGTGTCCGCCGCCTTCATCGGAGCCCCACCTCGAATCGCATCGACCCGCTCCATCGCTGCAGGTTAGTGTTGGTGACCGGGTCGGCCGCTCGCCTGGCCGCGCAGCGCGCGAGCGTCTCGCGCGTGACCTCGCACAGCTCGGCCGAACGGCAGATCGCGAGCGCCAGCAGCAGCGCCCCACAGACGACCAGCGTCGCGCCCAGCCGCAGCAGCCAATCGGCGAGGGGGGATGGATGCGAACCATCATGCGCGGCGAGCATGAGCGGGTCGGTCTGGCGCCTTCTATCAGGCGCCTCGTGTGGCGCGGCGTTCACGCGTGCCCCCTTTCGTCGAAGAGCGCCGAGAGATGCGCGCGGGCGCGTCGCAGGCGGCCGAGCGCGTTCACGAAGCAGAATCGCGCGGTCGTGTGGAATCCGTCCTTGCCTAACTCGAGCCCAACGGACATGGCCACGCGTGCCGACTCGAGCCCGTTGCGCGCGTCCGCGATGTGGTAGCGTCGGATCGATGGAGGCAGCAGGAGCGCCCGGCCGATAGGCGTGAGGCGCACGCCCGCCGTGATCCCGCGCCAGGCGCGGGCCTCGCGCTCGACCATCGCGCGGACCGCGCGGCGATCGGGCGGAATGATGACGCCCTTAGAGCAGGTCTTCATTTTCCTCCCCCCCCCCCCCCCGCGCCGTCGGTGGCCCCGCGCGCCCCCCCCCCACGGCGGCCGTGGCGCCGGCCGCCCGCTCCCCCCCCCCCCCCCCCCGCCCCCC
>Ga0116157_10002458_pt1 | contig 18077 bp, 27 predicted proteins | sample AD_UKC048_MetaG_FD_89882 | JGI IMG/M metagenome (GOLD analysis project Ga0116157, IMG submission 89882) | Active sludge microbial communities of municipal wastewater-treating anaerobic digesters from USA - AD_UKC048_MetaG | ecosystem: Engineered > Bioreactor > Anaerobic > Digestate | place: USA...
TTCCTCGATGCGGCGGATGCCGCGCCGACGACCACGAAGAACCCCAACCGAAACGGAGAACGACGACATGCCAGACGCAGCAGAATTTGATCCCTTGGAGGACGGAGGTGCGGATAGCACCGACAACCGCAGCCCGCGACGGAGGCGGCGCGAGGCCGCGCCCGATGACGTGGGCATCCTCATCCAACCGGAGGAACGCCACGACCTGGATCGGCTGGTCCTGTACGCGGAGGCCCGCCGCGAGATCGATGCGGCCCTGCGCGCGGTCCTGATGCGCGAGCAGTTGGAAGCCGTGTGGCGCATATCGCAGATCCAGCCGCAGTCGGGCCGCTGCATCCTCAACTGCTACGGCCCGCCGGGCACGGGGAAAACGCGCGCCGCGCTCGGGATCGCCCGCCGCCTCGGTAGACCGCTGTATCAGGTTGATTACCCGGCGGTGATCTCGAAGTACCTCGGCGACACCGCCAAGCACATCGCCCTGGCCTTCCGACGAGCCACGGAGGAGGCCGCGGTCCTGTTCTTCGACGAGGCCGACAGCCTGCTCTCCCGCCGCGTGGCGGTGGGCGAGAGCTGCGCGACCTCCATCAACCAGAACCGCAACGCGCTCATGCAGGAGATGGACCGATTCGGCGGGGTGGTGATCACGACGACCAACCTGTTTGGCAACTACGACCCGGCCCTGCTGCGGCGCATCGCCCGCCACATCAAGTTCCGGTTGCCCAACGCCGCGATGCGCGAGGCCATCCTCCGCGCCCACCTCCCCAACCTTGAGCGGGTGGACGCCGACCTCCGGGCCGTTGCGACGGAAGCGCGCGGCCTCTCCGGCGGCGACCTGCTCAACGCCTGCCTCAACGCGATCCACGCCGGCAGCGCCGACCCCGATCCGGCCAGGTGGCGCGTCACGGCCCAACTCCTGCTCGACGAGATCGCCCGCATCCGCGCCGCCAAGGCCGATCATGCCAATGGCAACGGGCGCCGACGCCGCAACCGCTTCCCCGAGAACCTGAGCAACTGAACCACGAAAGGAACGATCCATGAGACAGACCGAAACCACCGACCAAGAGCGCTGCCGCCTGCGGCTCCCCGCCAATGGGCTCTGCCCCATCTGCGGAGAGGACGTGAGCCTCACAGGCCGCGTCACCACGAACGGACGGCTGATCGCCACCTGCGGCGACGCCTTCACCGTCAAGCAGTGGCTCCGGGACCGGGGGCCAGAGGAACTGGGCGAGCAGTGGTGAGCGCCCCCATCCCAACCCTCCCCGCGCCGGAAACGGGCCGTAAAACGGCGATAAACGCGGAATCCGCGGGGGCCAACGAGGGCTCCCCATGAGGCTCCGGGAAACATCCGCCCAGGACCCGCAGTCGCGGCTATGTGCCGCGGGGGCCGGGGCCCTGAGCGACGCGGAACTCGTCGGCGCGCTGCTGGGCAAATCCCAAACCGCGGATCGCCTTCTGTCCCGTTTCGGCGGCCTCGAACACCTCGCCCGAGCGGCGCTCCCCGATCTCGTCTCGATCCCCGGCGTCGGCCCGGCCGCAGCATCCCGGCTGCGCGCCGCCGTCGAATTCTCTGTCCGTCTCTCCCGTCGGCGTGCCGCCGCGGTCAAACTCGATGACGCCTCCCGCATCGCGGACCTCCTCGGCCCCGAACTGCGCCAGCTCCAGCAGGAGACCGCCCGCGTCGTCCTGCTCGACGCCAAGCTCCATCTCATCGCCGTCGAGGAGGTATCCCGCGGCCTGCTCGATCAGGCTCTGATCCACAGCCGTGAAGTATTCGCGCCCGCGATTTCACGCAGGGCCTATGCGGTAGTGCTCGCGCACAATCACCCCTCGGGCTGCCCCCAGCCGAGCGAGGCCGACATCCGAATCACCCGCGCGCTGAAGGAATCGTCCAAGGTGTTGGACATCCCCCTCCTGGACCACGTCATCATCGGAATGCCATCGCCCGCGTTCCCCGAGGGCTGGTTCAGCTTCAAGGCCGCGGGGTATGTCTGATCCCACCTTGATCTACCCGCGCGCACGGCCCAGATTTGCGACCGTGAATCCATGTGCCAAGGTCCCTTTTCTTGGCCAATATCCCCACGCAAGCGCGGAAAACCCGACCCTTCGGTCGGCGCTGTCGACGGTTTGGCAACAAGAATGAACAGTATGCTATACATCCATGATGAGGAGGCTCGGCTCCTCTATGCTGTGCCCTTGGTCCCTAGAGTATCGGAGTTGAAGACTCGTCGCAAACAAAACCGAGGATGGCAGGTTTCCACAGAGCTTCACATCTCCCGGCCGGATAATTTCATCATCAAGAAGACCCGTCAGTGGCGCTTCCCAGTGCGCCAAGTTCTCCACGACAAATACATGTCGCCCGATACCCGTGACGATGCGATCCGCTACTTCGAAATGAATCACTACCCTAAAGGGAAACAGATCACGGCTCAAGAGTATGACCGGATCAAGCAGGAATATGACGCATCTTGCCGTCGGAATGGCGAGCAGTGAACCAAATCCCACCGGTCACGCAAAGGCCCCTCTAACGTTCTGATGCGGAATTTACAGGCATCAAATACCGCTCCTATCGCCCTCTCGGCGTCTAGTGCCTCAATACTGGAGGACCGCATCATCGGCGCACCCCTTTCGTCGTGTCTCTCGATAGCTCCTTCTGCTTCAGAGCGGTGTGACACCCTTCGTGTCGCCTCCAGCCTCAACGGCCAGTTGACGGAGGGCGTCCCCCCACATATTCTAGAAATATGGCAGACCTCTCGCGCGAAGAATTGAAGATGGTCATCGACCATGTTAAAGCCGAGGCAGAAAGGAAGCGCGCAGAGGAGAAGGATGCACGCGAGACTAACAGTTTTCTTCTATGGTTGATCGGCATTTGTCTGGCGCTCGCAATGGTCGTAATTTTCCTTACCGCGATCGGTGTCTGTCCTGAATGACGTCGGCCGCCGTCATTTTTCACCGCGCCACGCAATTCTCGGGCAAGTTGAACTTGCCACTTCGCATGGATTTTTAGGAGGGTGGTGGAATCTTCCGAGGTCCTCGGCATCCCCCTCCTCGACCACGTCATCGTCGGGCTGCCCTCGGCGGCGTTCCCGGAGGGCTGGTTCTCCTTCAAGGCGGCGGGGTATCTTTGACGCCTTCTCCTGGAGTCCGTGACGGAATCTCGCCCCTTGCCATCGCACACGCGGCCGCTTTCCCCCGCTATGCTCACAGTTGCGAATGTGACTTCGTCCAATGCGGCGGCCGTCAGTTGATGCGCACCTTCTTCCTGACCCTCGACAGCCCCGCCTCCAGCTCGTACTCCAGGGCCGCCCTCTTGTACTCCCTGAACTTGCGCCACATCCTGCCTTGGATTCGCGCCAGCCTCCTCACTTCCGGGTCTTCGGACGGCGCCGCCGCCCTTGGCGACAGCACCAGCGTCTGCGGTCCCAGTATCTTCAGCCTCACCCACCTCATGCCCGTTACCTATTGTCCCGGCAGTCCTCCGTCAACGGGGAATATGTCGTTTGGGCCAAGAAAAGGTTCGCCGCATGGTACCGCCAGTGTCCGACCCCCTGTGCGAATCTTCCAATAAAGGAACCATACACGGGAGGTATCTCATGGCAGCCGACGAATCCAAACAGCCCACGTCCAAACGCCAGGCATGGGAGTTCGTCTATCAGGCGTCCGCGGTCGCACAGGCTGCGGAGCGGAGGGCGAAACACCACGGCGCACGGCTCGCGTGGTGGGAGGCGGAGCGCAAGAAAACGGAAGAGGAGCTCAAGAAAAAGGGATTCGAGTACCGCCAGCGCCGCTACACGGGCGGCGAGGAGATCGAGATCGTGGGCGATCCCGAACTGGCGAAGCGCGTGGCCGACTGCAAGCAGAAGATCCGCGGCCACGCGGAGCATCGCGACAGTTACGCGGCATGGGTCCGCGCCCTAAAGACCGTCGCCAGGCGTGGCAAGTCCCGGGAGCTGACCCTGACCATCGACGACGTCCTGTTCTTTGGCCTTTGACGCCCCACACTCACAGATTCCTCGGCGCCGCCTACCCCGAGGGCTGGTTCAGCTTCAAGGCGGCGGGGCATATTTAACAGGCGAACAAACCGCGGCGGTTGGACCATAAATGTCCTATGTGCCGAATTCAGATTGTCGTGAGGAGTACCGAACCGGCCGAGTTTCGCCTTGCGCGACATTTGAGCTTCAATAGACTCATCCCGTCGGCTATGAGCGAAAACTCAAGATCGGCTCAGCCCTTGACACTCTCAAGTCCAGGCCCGCGTGCCCAGCAAACCCCCTTGCCGTTGCATTCACATCGTTCACCTCGCGGCAACAACAAACTGCTCACTTCGCACCCCCTGTCCCGGCCGCCCATCGGCCGGAAATCTCTGGTCCCGATGGGCCTCCCGATCGCGTTTTTAGCAAGAAGCGGCCTAGCGGGCTCACCCTTTGACCTCTCACAGGAGACTCCAATGCGTGACGTTAAGGTGAGAATATGAGCTCCCTCAGAGATCAAATACTACAGGAGCTCAAGAGCGACATCCTGACCGAACTGAGGGAAGACTTCCTCGAGGATTGCAGGAGTGAGTTTGCTGATGCGATTAGGGATGCTGTGGTGGAAGAGTACCTCGAAAAGGAACGACAGCACTTCCATTACGAGTCGTTCGCAGAGATTTACGATGAGGCATTCTACGATAAGTGTGACACGATAAAGGCCCACGCGGAGGCGGACGCCGTCATGCGATGGTCTTCTTTAGCGAGATTTGTCCAAACGGAGATTGAGCAGTTGAAAGCATCTGCCCGCGGGCAACTCGCCAAACATCTTCAAACGCTGCGCCAAGAGATTGTCAATTCGATCAGAACAGACCTTATCCCAGAGATTCTGCAGCACGTTAAATCCGAATTGCTTGATGAGATAAAAGAAGAGATAAGAGCCGCACTTCTTCGAAAAGACGAAAAATATCAATCACCATGGAATTGTTTTTTAACCTGGCAAAATTACTGTTTGACGCGCTTTGCCCATTTCCTCAATGTCACGCGGAGATTTAAACCTTTCTATGCCTTTTGATGCAATTCCACAACCGAGTCGCCCAGATCACGCCATTTGTTGGCAGTGTTCTGGGGAAGGCAAGACCACATGCCCACACTGCTTTGGCCATCGTCTTTTTCCTAGAAATATTCTTGGCTGCCCCCGTTGCGGAAAATCGGGTCAGGTAATGTGCTCTAATTGCCATGGAACAGGGTACGTCTCGTTAGAGATAACATCGACCCAGCACCGCACGTCCATCAAGATCAAGCCAACACCCCTAGGCGAGCAGACGCAGAAAGTCACATCCCAGTTCTTTTGTGAAGCTATAAATCGCGGCTGCACTCAAGAGGAACTTGACTTACTGTTAGATCTGGCATCACTAATTCATCCGAAACAATCTTCGCAATTTCAAGTAGATTTTGTACTTAATAGCACGCCCGACATATTTGCTGCCGCAGTTGCCACTTTATATCAGCGGTCGCAAACACTTTATCTGTCTAATAAAACTGTGGATAAGTTTGAAGCACAGCGTATGTTTGATTTTTTAAAGCAATTGTCTAAACTTATGAAAGACCATGGCGACAGACAGTTTGACGCGTCACATCAACGTAACAGCAACGATAATCAATAAGCAATCTTTTACGTGAATCACTAAGTCCTCTGGGGCGCGCCACCCCTCCCTTTTTCTATGAGGAGGGCGTTTTCTCACTTTACACTTTTTCAACGGGCAATTTGGGCCAAAAACGGGCTTTTTGGAGGCCTTGACGCGGCCCGCAACCATCTCCACTTCAGGGGGTTATTCGGACGTTTCCCACGGGCAACCAAGCCCGATCCGATGCCCCCCGGGGGTGTAAAGTATGCTCCCGAAACGGGGGCATCCGGGGGGCCTATGCGGTTCCGCCCGACCCCCTTTTCGCGAGGGGGGTCTTGAGCGTTCCGTTGACATGATCGCGCACGCGCTTGACACCGGCAGCGAACTCGTCCGGCTCGTCGAGGAGCTCCGACAGGTGCGCCAGCACACCATCCAGAAAGGCGTCTTCCGCTCCGAACTGGCTGGCCGAGGGCGATCCGCTGGTTTTCGGCGCGCATCGCCACCGCGACGGAGGACACGGTGCACTCCAATGATCTCACATCGTCACCAACCGGCCGGTCTTCAACCGGTTCCGGCTGCTGTCAGGCTCCGGCCCGGCGAATTCTCCGGCAACTCGAATTTGCCGGTCCACATGGGTTTTCAGCTGCGCGCAGGCCCCTCGCTGACCTCAGGCGCGTAAGTAAATTCCTTCTGGTGCATCGTGGCATCTCCCTCCTCGAAATTATTGTTACTTGATACTGCCGGGCATCACAAAATGATCATGCCCTATTATCACGCGCACTACCGCCGAGTTTCCAGTGTTAATCCCCGCCAGACAGTCCATAATGCCCTTGCCTTCCAGCCTCTCACGAACTGCAAAACGTTTAGACTCCCATGTGCAACCAATTGCCCGTTTCTAATAACGGCACTCTTCATTGATCTCAAACTCGTACCGCTCCCCACCTAGTTCAAACCGCAACCGATTCCCCTCAACCTTTGGCCGAAAGCTGGCCAAACTGTTGCATACGCAGTCTGGCTGAACGAAGATGCTGACGTGTGAGCACAAAGGACATTGAAAAGCCATCTCGCAATCAACAAATTTCTCATATCCTCCGCATGCACATTGAACAAGATGTTTTCTATAATTAACTCGCTGATGATGTATTGTATAACAGTTGCGTGAATGCGAGTCTGCTCGACACTCATAGTACGCACTTTCAGTCGGCTCAATTCCCCTACTACGAATCAGATCAGCCGCAATGTTAATAATTGCGCCGCAATCACATTCGCCAGGGCGATACACATGGCCATCACAATAGTAGTGTTGCTCACCTTTTTTAGGAAGGTCGTGATACAACATTAGCAGGTCGTTGTTCGAAAGTTCGCCTGGCAGGTGCCTAATAAGCCAATGAAGGGCTTCGCGACTTGCCTCCCAGCAAATGTCTGAGAGCGAATTAATATTCTCCACTAGTGGCTGTACAAGCTCCCGGCTTGGGTATGCCTCAAGCAGTATTTTTCCGATGTTTTCGAGGCAGTATGGGTCATTCTCTCCCGGACGGAATCGCCTCAGGAACATTGATGGAATATGTGCTTTTATTTCGGTCAGTGTTTGTTGAGAAACAGAACCCGGTTTTATATGGCTCACAATTTGGATTATGTCTGATGCAGCGAGTTTTCCTTTTGTGAATTGTGAAGGTGTGTCACGGTAAAGATTTGCGAATGCCGACAAAATCAGAACTATTTGTTCGTGTATTTCTTGTCTACAATGCCAATTTGGATCTACTGACTGAAGTAACGTTCCTAGATCTACCAATTTCAGGTTGTTTAGAACTGGGGCCAATGCATCAAATTTTCCACGACGTATCCGACGCAGCGCCACCTGATATCCTATCAGGTCTGTTTGGCAGTCGAGCAATTCACGCACAGCCATTTCGCTTGTGGTCGTGTTAATCGAGTCAAGCGCGTCGATTAGGGTCATCAACATCTCGTGACCGAGCCCAATTCCTCGCGTGGTCACCGTTTTTCCAACGGCATTTCTGACGATTTCAACTGTCGCATCAGATGGATTTAATCGGCAAAATGTCTTGAAGCTTTCAAACAGTCTTGAGTAGCTATAACGGCGTTTTTTTAGTATGTCTGGAAAGTTGTTATCAAGCAGTGCGTCGGCAAGTATTTTAATAAGCTTGTCTCGTTCTGCCTGAGTTAAATGTTGTATCGAGTCTTCTTCATTAACAGGTTTGTTTAGTGCGATGTCGAAGATGATTAGTTTTAGTGACTCTATTGGCACCCAATTGTTCGAGCATTCGTGGATTGCCTGAGCGGCTCCGGCCCAGATTTTGAAAGGCTGATCCGGGTCGATGTATTTTGCGAGGATCGGGACAGCAAGTGGGCTTCGGATTTTTCCCAAAACCTGAAGTGCCATTGTGCGGCGCCACTCATTGCTTGGGTCCTTGCACAGTTCATCAAGGACTGGGATGGCGCCTATTCCCATTCGCTCGACAGATTCGAACGCTCTGAGGCACTTGGCAGTATCTTCCGCAATGAGCGCGCGCTTTAGACTTGCGAGTCGCAATCTCCTCAGGATGTTCATAGGGTCGTGTGCTCCACGTGCTGCAACGTCTGATCTGTGGCGACCAAGCTGGCAGGGCCTGTCCTTTGCGCCCCCCGAGGATTATCGGCCCCGCCTGAACCTGCCTCACCGAACGAGGGAATTTAGCAGGGGGTCAACCTGGTTCAAGCGGTTATGCACACAATCCTCCCCTGTCTCCTCTGCTCGCGCGCCAACCGCAGTTGCCCGAGGATGGCCTCGACGGGGGCGAAGTCGCGGAGCATCGCCTCAAGTTGATCGAACGTGCGGCGCTCTAGCCAGTCGCCCTCGGAGACCTGCCCCCACCAGGCGGCGAGGCGGTTGATGGGCACGATGTGGTTGGGGATGCCGGGATCGGCGGGGGCGCCGAGGGCCTCGATGGGCACGACGCGGCCGGCGGTGATGGAGGCCCGGAGGAGGCGGGAGGTGAGTTCCCCCTTCGCGGCGACATCCAGCCAGCGCTCCTGGTCGGGCTCCTCCAATTTGGCGACGGCGCGGTGGTGCTCCCAGGAGAGCGCCTCGCGGCGGATCTCTCGGGGCACGTTGCGGGCGACGTAGGCGTAGTTGGCGAGGATGGCGGGGTCGATCCCTGTGGCGGCGCGGGCGGCGTCGTACTGCTCGCGGGAGACGGCGCGGCGCGGGCCTGGGTCGATGCCGGGCAGTGTGAGTTGGGTGCTGAACCGGTCCTCACCATAGACGAGCCAATCTCCGACCACAAAGGCGCACGAGCGCAGGGCCGAGCCGATCTTTGGCGCCAGGCGTTTCCACTCGTTGAATGTCATGTCCCCGCGGATGTCCAGCCCCAGCGGGCTGACGCGGACATTTCCCTCAACTCCCGGTATCGCGATGGCGTTCTGCATGGCGTTGGCTCCCTTCCCTCCGTTTCTCGTGGCGGTTTCGGATGCGAAGCTGGGTCTGGCGGTAGCTCTCGCGCGCGGCGCGGCTGCGCATGGCCCGCGACGGGGGCAGGCCGAGCTTGTCGGTCAGTTCCACGCAGCGCTTGCTCACCGCGGCGCGGGTGACGCCGTGGCGCCGGGCGACCTCGGACATGGAATCCCCGAGGTAGGACATGCCGCTGGAGAGCGCGAGGCACTCGACCGCGAGGCTGCGGTCTGCCTGCGAGAGCACCTCGCCAACGAGGCGGCGGACCGCGTCCCAGACGGTCTCGTCGACGGCCCCCGCCATCCCACCCTTCGGCGACGATTCCGTCGCCCCTGCGGGCGAATTGACCCCCTCATTCCCTTCGCCCGCGTCGCTTTCGCCGAACTCTCTCGGCCATTCCGCGGCCAGCGGGGTGTCGGCGATGTCTTTGGAACCGAATCCCCCGCCCGAGTCCTCGACCACGGGCTTGGCCAGCCCCAGCGATTCGGCGCGCCTGCGCTCCTCGGGGGTCATGGCCGCCAGCCACGCGTTGTACTCCCGGCGGTATTCGGCGTCCGCGTCGCCCTGCCGGGCCTCGTAGTTGTCGTTCTCGTCGTTTCCCATATCGCTCATCCCCGGAACGAGGGCCAGTCGCAGCGGATGATCCCGCCGGTCTCGTTGAGCCGGGAGACGATGCCGTCGCCGGCCAGCGCCTCGAAGCCCGCGCGGTCGGCGTTGGCCACCAGCACCGTGTCTCGCAGCGCGCCGTAGCGGCGGTCCACCACGGCGGCGAGCAGGCCCGCCTCGAAGCCGGTGCCCTTCCGCTCCTGCAACTCGTCGATCACCAGCAGCGAGGGCCGGCACCAGTCGGCCACCGCGTCGGCCTCGGTACGGTTGCGCGCCCCCATCGCCGCCCGAACGTCCAGGAACAGCTCCACGGCGGTGCCGTAGCGCACGGATCGCCGGTCCGCGACGGCGGCGCGCAGCAGCTCGGCGGCGATCTGGGTCTTGCCGGTTCCCCGCGGGCCCAGCAGCGCGACCACCGCGCCCTTCCTCGCGCAGAGCCTGGCCGCCTCGCCCAGCGCCCCGGCCCAGCCCGGTTGCCTCCGGAGTTCCGCCTTCTGCGCGTGGCGCCTGGGCACCCCGCATCGCGCCAGCTCCTCGCGCACCATCGCCGCCTCCTGTTCCCTCGGGTCATTCGGTTCGTTCATAGGATCACCTTCGCTTTGATGTTCTCGACGAGGCGGGGCACGGGCGGGCGGTCCCCGGAAGTCTTCCTCTCGTTGGCGCGCCACTTCAGCGCGTATGCCGTGAGCGCGTTGCGCCACCGGCGCGGGTCGATGGGCTGGCCCCGGCCGTCGCGCCAGCCCCGGCCCTCGACCTCGTTCCACCAGGTCTCCGCGACCTTCGGATCGATGCCGGCACTGCCCCTGGCGAAGTCCAGCACCTCGGGCAGGCCGGGAGGGTCGGGCGGTTCGGCTGTCCCCTTCCACGAATCGGGTGGAGGGGCCGAAGGCGAACTGGGCGCGGGCGTCCCCTGCCCTTTCCGCCTAACGATATCTGAGTGACCCTCCCAGTTTGGACCATGAATGCTCGCATCTAGCTTCTGGCTTCTGGAATGGCATGTTTGAGCATTGCTTGGCCCATGCTCGCCGTTCTGCCCCAAGCATTGCTCCGGGCATTGATCCGCGATGCCCTGGGCATGCTCGGGGCATTGTCCCTTTTGCGTCCGTGATCCCGCCCAACGGATGTTTGCGGCGAGCCGCGCCTTCTTCTCACGCTCGGCGGCCTTCTCCTCGGCCTCGCCCCAGTCCCTCGCGATCCGGCGGCACGAGACAGAGACGACGCCGTTGTCGAGCCACCGCACATCGCCCACGCCAACCCCGGCGATCTCCTCGAGGATCGCCCTGGCCTCGGCCTCGGGGACCTGGAGCAGCCGGGCGAGCACCGGCAGCGGATGGCGCACGGTGCCGCGCCGGTCCGGGTGCCACATGTGGCAGAGCAGATCCATCCACGCCCCCCGTGCCGGCAGGCTCAACAGGCGGGTGTCGCGGACGTAATCCGCCGGGAAGAACCTCATGTAAGGCAGCCTCTCGTCACTCATGTTCCCTCCCGTTCATTGCGGCAATGATCTCTTCCACTTTCCGGGTATTGATGTCCCTGGCCGTGAGGCGCACCACGGTCCATCCCGCCAGCGCCGCCGCCGAATACTTCTCGCAGTCGGCGATGAAGCCCTTCGGGCGGACGTGCCGGCCCCGGCGCCACACGCCGCCCTCGATCTCGACGGCCACCCGCGATGGCAGATGTGCGAAGTCGAAGCGCCAGCGTCGCGGGGGAGCGAAGCGGTGCTCCCGCGCCAGCACCGGGCCGCGCAGGGCGCGCCACAGCAGGGCGAACTTCGCCTCGAGGGGGCTCGCGCGGGATCGCATCAATCCAAAACCCCCGATCTGGCAGGCTGAAATGCCCCACGGCGATTCCGGGATATGGCGGATGCGGCCATCGGCTTCCGGCGCGTCCTGGGGCGATTTGAACGCCCAGAACCCTCATTAGCGTGTTCTCCGCGCAGCATCCGCTTGATCAACCTCTCCACGAAAGGCCGGGTCCGCGCGATCTCGTAGGTCCGCAGGTATTCCCCCGCGACGCTGTAGGCCACCCGCCGACAGTCACGGCGCCGTCCCAGATACACCGCGAGCCGGGGCGCGTTCACCTGGATCCACCACGCCTGCGGCCTGGCGCAGACCGGCCACGCGTGCAGCAGCTCCCCGCTGGAGATCTCGCCCAGGGCCTCGATCGCGTCGCGCCTCACGCGCCCCTCCCGTTCCCGTTCTGCGCCTTTCCCGGCTTGCGATAGACCGCCACCGATGCCGGGTTGCCCTCCTCTCGGACCAGCGTGAAGGCGATGCCGCCCGCCATCATGTCGCGGATGAAGTTGTGCAGCATCCAGCCCTCGGCCTGGGTGCATCCGCGCGTCAATGGCTTGTAACCGCGCCTGCGGGCCTCCGCGGCGGAGATGGTCAAATACGAATGCTCGCTCATGGCCGCCCCCTCTCCGCCTCGAGGCCGAGGCTCATCTGGTCCGGGTCATCCAGGGTGGCGTCGGCCTCGACCGAGTACCTCCGCGCCCAGTTGAGTCGCACGTGGATCGCGCATTGGCGCGGGTTGCCCGAGAGCGTCACCCGCGCGCCGATGCCGACATCGCCGTCCTCGTCCTCCTTCCATGCCTCCGCGATCTCCGGCCACTTCTCGTAGATCAACTCGCGGATCAGGGACGCGGATTTCTCCGCGATGCGGTCGCCGGCCTCGGCGCCGGCCTTCGCGTGGATGGGCGCGCTCATGCGGCACCCCCCTTCTCCTCGACCAGCGCCTCGGTCGGCTCGCCCTCGATCACCTGCCCCGGCTCCAGCGCGATCCCGGGCTGTTTCCTGAGCTTGGGGATGCTCACGCTCGCGCATTCGATCAGCACGCGCCAGCCGTGTCGGTGGATGATGTCGTCGAGCACGCCGGGGGCGAGCGACTCGCGGCCCTTGCGCCTTTGGATCGTCCAGCCGGGGACGCGTCCACCGGAGCCGATGACCTCCCTCGCCCTCGCCTGGGCGCGCTCCTCGTAGTCGCAGCGCAGGAGCCTGCAGGCGGTGAGGAATCGCCCCAGCCGCTCGGGGTCGGCCAAGACCGCCGAGAACTCGAAGGCCTCCGGTGAGACGATGGCCGCCTCGGCGGGGGCGATCTGCGCCGCGTACGCGGGGCACGTGTCGCGCCTCCCGCACCAGCCGCAATACTCGCAGGGGCGCGGGCCGGGGCCCTTGCCCTCCAGCGCGTCCCTCCTGGCCGCGATGATCGGCATGACGGCCGCGATCGCCTCCTCGGCGGTCCACTCCCGCGTCACCACCTCCCGCCCGTCGCAGAAGAGCAGGTGCGTCGTCGCGCCCCTGGCCCACTTGATGTCCATGATCGCCAGCGCGTAGGCCGCCATCTGCGCGGCGTAGTCGCGGATCTGGCCCGTCTTAAGGTCGGCGATCTGCTCGCCGCACACCGCGTCGGCGGTGCCGAAGTACAGCTCCCCCTCCGAGTCGTAGTACGGGAGCTTCCGCTCCACCGACTCGGGAGGGCCGCCGAAGAGACGGAGCGTTTCCGCCACGGCCCATTCAACCGCCCTGCCGTCGTCGCCGGGCAGACCGTCGATCGCGCCCTTGTCGCCGCCCATCACCGCCGCGTATGCCGCGTGCAGCCGCGTGCCGCGCTCGGCCTCCTCGCCCGGTTCCCGCGACGGCTCGTAGTGCGCGCACTCCGCCCATTTCGGAAAAGCCGAGGGGCTCAGGTCGTGGTGCCCGCCCCCCGGTTCCGCCGCGGGCGCCTTGATATCGGGTTGTCCCAGCGGCAGCGCACCGGTCGCAGCCACCCCGGCCCTCGCCTTACGCCCCCTGCCCATCGGCGTACTCCTTCACCTGGGCCCAATTCTTCACGACCCGCGAGGCGTCGGTGGGCGACAGCTCATCGATGGAGCCAATGTCCAGCCCCTTGAGGGCGAGGAAATTCACCACCGCGGTCTCCGGGATCCTGTACTGCTCGCACAGCGCGCGGATTTTCTGGTGCGGCGTCGGGCCTTCCGCAGGCGGCGTCTGCGTGCTCTTGGGCACCCCCTTGGGCTCGTCGGTCTCGCGGAAGTCCTCGACGTCCTGGGTGAAGATGTCGCTCGCCGCCGTCGCGGTGATCACCGCATCGACCAGAGCGCGCTTTTTGGACATTTTGAGGATCGTGTTGTAGGCGTCGGCCAGGTCATTGCTCTCGACCCGGTGGACGATCACCCAGCGCCCGTCGAACTTCTTCGCGCTGAACTCCGGGCCGCCGAGGAGGTTCGCGTCGCGGCTCGCCCAGTAGGCCTTGGGCACCTCGCGGCCCGTCGATTCGCTGCGGTAGCGGTACTTGCTCTCCATCGTCGAGCAGGACCCCACGCCCTGCCCGAGGACCGAGCCGTTGGCGGTGCGCAGCGTGCAGACCACCCGCACCTCGCGGTGGCCGCGCGGAAGATCGATCACCTCCACCGCGAACTCCGGCCGCAGGCGAAAGGTCATCGCCAATTTCTCGGCGCCGGGTTTCAGCAGCGTCGGCTTGTCGCCGCATCCGGGGATCTTCCCGAAGTGCTCGCCATCCCTCATGACCGCCCGCATCACCTGCTGGATCAGATTCACCTGGTCCAAGATCTGCGCGGGCGAAAGCGGCGCGGCCTCGGCCACCGCCAGTTCGCCGTTGTTCCTTGGCGTGATCGCCAGCGTCGCCTTCGGTTCGGGTTCCATCGTCATCGTCGTCATGTTCTGTCTCCGTGTTGTGGTTTTATCGTTGTCGTTTTGAAATCCTTCCCCCAGCCCCACCGAACCACCCGCACCGTGACCCTCCGCGCGCCCCACGCGCGCATCTCGCGCAGCGAATCGAAATGGACGTCCAGGTCACGGCCCCGGATGAGCCGCCCCGTGTCGGTGGCGATGCGCGGGCCGATCCCCGGCACATGAACGATGGATCCCAGCGGGATGACATCGGGATCGACCGCGCAGTGGCCGATGCCCTCCAGCGGACGGGCCAGCGATCCGCCGATGGCGTTCTTCTTGCCCCACTTCCTGTGCGCAAGCTCGCGCCACGAGTAGGCCGTGGCACGGACCGGAATCTCCCTGGGCACCTGTTCCGCGGGCGCGCACGCCGGAATCACCGCGAGCAGGAAAAGCCAAATCCGCGGGATCACGCCGCCTCCCTCTCCCAAGTCAAACGTGTCATTATTATCTCCCGCGCGTGTCTCGGATTTGGTCAGCGGCCTCGCGAAGATCGCGCCGCCGCGCGACGGAGCGCATGGGGGGTGCCACCGCCTCGATCCCGGCGAGGTTGAGGAGGCTGACGGTGAGGATCTTCCGTTTGGTTCCCCCCGGGGGAACGACCGTCTGGAGCTGGCCCGCGTCCATCCAACAGCGCACCTGGTCCTTACCAACGCCGAGCATCCGCGCCGCCTGATTCATGCTGAGCAGCAGTGTCGCGGGCGTCGGAATCTGGACCCTGACCGTCGCATCCCGTGTGGTGCTCATGCCCCCCTCCCGTTCAGCCGCCGGGGATAGCGGTGCGCCACCCCCACCTTCCGCCGCAGGTCGGCCACCAGCAGCCGGCTCATGTACTCGGAGAGCGACCAGCCGTTCTCGAAGGCCCGCTTCCGCGCCAGCGGGAGGCTCTCCATGTCGAGGGTCACGGTCACCGCCCTCACCCGATTGCCAACCTTCGGTCTTCCCATATACCATCGTAATTACATGAAGATTACAGTAAATCAAGATTACACTTGAATCTTCGTTTTTTTACATTATCTTTTCCCTATGGGCCGCCCCAAAAAAAAGCCGGGAAGTCACAAGCGCTGCGCCACCCTGAGCTTCACCCCGACGGTGATCGCCGAGGCCGAGGCCATGGCGTACGAGGCGGGCGTGTCGCTATCGCAGTTCGTCGACGCCGTCCTCGCAGACCACCTCGCCAGGGTGCGGCAGCGCCGGGGCGTGGCCCCCGCCGATCCCCGCGACCGCCTCATGCCCCCGCCCTCGGACCTCATCCTCGCGGCCACCGGGGTCAAGGGGCAGATCCCGGGCTGAGCCACTCCCCCGCTCACGCCGCCTCCAGGATCTCCATCTCCCCGGCGTCCATCTGCCGGCAGATCCGGCAGAACATTCCGCCGTAGCCGATCACCAGATGCTCGTGCAGCACTAGCCTCATCGTCTGGCACGCGCGTCGCATCTGCCGCGTGAACGCGATGTCCCGTTGGCTGGGCCGCGGATTGCCCTCCGGGTGATTGTGGATCAGGATCAGGCCGCTGGAATTGGTGAGGAACGCGGGTCGCAGGACCTCCACCGCCCCGATCGCGAAGCCGTGCCGCCCGCCCACCGCGACCGGCGCAAAATGCCGGATGCAGTTGCGCGCGTCCAGGTTGACCGCGAGGAGCGTCTCTTGCGGAAACTCCGCAAGCCACCGAAACAGCCCCGCGACCTCGGCCATCGACGCGGGCGCCCTCCCAACGATCTGGCTGCATACCTCCGCGGGCCGCAGGCTGACTTCCACCAGTGGCACCGTCGCCCGGATCCCTGGAACCACCCTCTTCGTCTGCGTCATGTGAACCTCTTTCTCCTATGTGTTGTGATTGACCCAAGATGCTTCTGGGGCGGGAATGATACAACCGTATTCGCGTAAACATTGTCATACACCAAAGTGCTTGAATCGAGGGGGCTTGCGCGGGACGATTTTCGCGTTACACGGGTTATTCACAATGGCGACGCAGCGACCCAAGAAGCTCAAGATGCTCTCCGTGCGGTGTTCTGACCCCTTCAGCCGGGCGCTGGAGTCGGCGGCCAAGAGGGAGGGCACCAGCGTGGCGGATTGGGTGACCCGCGCGCTGGCCGCCGCGCTTGCCGAGCGCGGTATCACGCTGCCGACCGACTGCCCGGAGTACCAGCCGGAGGAGGCGCCCAAGGCCACGCTCAACGCGATCATCGAGCGCGAGGCCACCGCGCTGCTGCCCAGGGCCCGCGAGAAGTGCGCGCCCTGGGCCGAGACGACCGCGAAGGGCGAGTGGGCCGCCATCCGCAACGCGCTTGAGGAGATCGACGACCCGGCGCTGTGGAACGATTTCGTGCAGTCCTGGTCGCTGCCGGGGCGCACCGCGCGGCAGAAGCTCCATGCGCTGAAATTCCGACTGCAAGCCTACCGGCAGCGCGACACCCTACCGGTGCACTGAATCATGGCCATCGCACGCGCTACAGGTTTTGAGACTCAACGCGATTTAGGTTTGGAACATAAGGGTTTCATTTTGTCAGGCTTTGCCACGGCCTCGTAACCCGTTGGGAAAAGGCCCAGAATTTGGATTCAAGTCCTGTCTCCAGCACCCCTTGCCCCCATGGCTCATCCCACCGCGATGGGCGTGGGAGGGACGTCGGCCTGAGTCTGTCTCAAAACTCCGGACCGTCACCCCGACGCTGGCGTCTCACACAAACGCCGCGCAGCACTTGCCGCCTGAATGAGCCGGGAGGGACGCCGCCCCCGGAGCGCCGGATTATTCATGATGGAACTTCTGGGGGCGGGACCATTTTGGACTGCGGTGGCAGAGCGAAGCGGCGACACCGCTTTTGCCTCCGGCGGAGCCGAAGCCGATGGCCCCGGCTCGCGCTTCGCGCGTTGCCAAAGCGGTGGCGCCGTCCGGCGGTTGCCGGACTTTGCCACCGCAGTCCAAAACCCTCCCGGCCCGGAGCCTGGGTCGGGGCACGAGCCGCGCCCGAGAACAGCGCCCGAAGTTTCAGATCAGTCCGCGAACGGCCGGGCCCAGTCGGGCAAATCCGGCTTGAATGCCTCGAATGCCGCCTGCGCAGCACCGCCAGACAACGGGAAAAGTTCGATGATCGCCACGCCATGTGCGGCGCGCGATTTCACGACGACGCCCGATCCGGTCGGCACGAAAGCCCACTCTTCGATGAAAGGTTTGGCGGCCCCCAGGGTTGCGATCACCTTACCTTTCGCGCAGAGGGTCAGGCGACTGCCGACCGGAACCCCGCGGTGCAGTTCGAGGGACTTCCCGTCCGGCGCCAGATCGCATACGACCCACCCGACCATTCCGGAGGAGGAGACCTTCGGCAACATGCAGTTGCCCTTGAGGGTCCAGGTATCCTCCGCTCCGTCCGAATACCGGACCACCACGTTGCCGACAGGATCTTCTCGCTTCAGATCATGTTTCGGCGCGATGCGCGCCCCGACGGGTTGCTTGACCTTCTCGGCCCCCTCGTTCGACTGACCTGCTCCCGCCGCCAACGGCACTCCGAGCGACGCCAGAACCGCGACGCACAAGGGAACAGCAATTCTCATCGGATCGATGCTCCCACCCCATTTGCGCTGACGCAAGAATTTCGAGACCTTCCCAAGATCCCCGTGGCCTAGCCTGCATGTTTCACGCTTCCGCGTGAAACATGCAGGCTCAAAGGAAAACCGCGCTCCGAAAGACGCGATTTTGGAGGGTCTGGTGCCACCGATCCGCGAAACACACTCTGCAACCGCGAA
>Ga0116157_10002459_pt1 | contig 18067 bp, 19 predicted proteins | sample AD_UKC048_MetaG_FD_89882 | JGI IMG/M metagenome (GOLD analysis project Ga0116157, IMG submission 89882) | Active sludge microbial communities of municipal wastewater-treating anaerobic digesters from USA - AD_UKC048_MetaG | ecosystem: Engineered > Bioreactor > Anaerobic > Digestate | place: USA...
ACCAATAAACAAGACAGCAAGGGCAACATAGAAAGCAAAATAATAAGGATTTACGAGAACAATTAATTTAGAGAATACAATACCACCTAAATAATCATATAAGAAAATATAACCATAGATTGTTAATAAGATAGGAATTATTGCACCAATCATTCCTAAAACTAACCCTTCAAAAATAAAAGGCAATTTAATAACGGTATTTGAGGTCCCTACTAAGCGCATTATTTCAATCTCTGTCCTTCTCGAAAAGATTGTTAATTTGATGGTATTTCTAATTAAAAATACCGTTACTATTATTAAGGCAATGACAATCCCGTAGGCAGCTTTTTCAACAACACTAAAGACCGCAATAAACTGTTCAACCATGCCTTCACCATATTTGGCTTCTTTTACCCCTTCGATCGGCTTAATTTGATTGGCCGTTTCTTTTAGTTTGGTTACATCGTCAACTTTTACAACAAAAGAATCCAATAAGGGATTGGTTTTTAAGTATTCTAAAGTTTTTTTCATCGCTTCTGACTCTTGCTGCAATTCTAATTTCCAGTCATTTTTTGATTTTAAAGTAACGTTTTTTGCTTCGATGTTGTCTAGGGCAATGATTTTGTTTTTAATTTGATTAATTTGTTCTTCAGTTACCCCTTCATTTAAGTAAACAACAATATTTAATTCGCGCTCTAAATCTTTTGTGAAAGAATTTACATTTGCTGAAAGTATAATAGCAATTGCTACTAAAATCAAAGTGATTGTTGTACAAGTAATTGAGGCGATACTAAGACTGAAATTACGAAAAATACTTTTGAAGGCATATCTAATATTCTTAGTTACTATTCTAATTATTTTCATTTAATTTGTAACTTCCTTTCAAGTAATCACGAACTACAGTTCCGTTTTCAATAACAATAACTCTTTTTCTTAAACTATTTACGATTGCTGAGTCGTGGGTTACAACGATAACCGTTGTTCCCATTTCGTCGTTAATATTCTTAATGACATTCATAATCTCTTTTGAAGTTTTAGGGTCTAAATCACCAGTTGGTTCATCACAAACAATTAATTTTGGCTCATTTACAATTGCTCGCGCAATGGATACTCTTTGCTGTTCCCCCCCTGATAACTCATGAGGAAAACAACGGACTTTTTCTTTTAAACCAACTCTTTCTAAAGCGGTTATTACTTTCGGTTTAATTTCTTCTTTCTTTAAACCGATTGCTTCTAAGCCAAAAGCAACGTTTTCAAAAACCGTTAATTTTGGTAGTAATTTAAAGTCTTGAAAAACAATCCCAATTCTTCTTCTTAACTTATATACTTTACGATTCTTTAGCTTACCAACATTTACCCCACCGACAATTACTTCTCCACTAGTTGGTTTTTCTTCACGATAAAGCATCTTAGCTAAAGTCGATTTGCCAGCAGCAGTTGTACCAATAATAAAAACAAACTCGCCTTTAGCAATACTTAAGGTTACATTAGCTAATGCCGTAACCCCATTGCGATATATTTTCGAACAATCTTTAATTTCTATAAACTTCATCTTAAAACCTTCCTCTATAAATTATCAAACATTAATAGGCTTTGTTTTTTCCTACCCCCAGATACTTCGTAGCAATCATTAACCACAATAAATGCTTGAGGATCAATAACTAAAACCATCTGCTTAATTCGATAGTATTCTCTTGTTGGAACAACACACATTATCATTTTATCTTTTTCTTGAGTAAAACCACCTTCGGTTTTAAATAAAGTTACTCCGGTTTTTAAGTCGTTCATAAAATACGCTTTCATTTGTTTAATATTTTTGGTATAGATAAAAAACATTTTATTCTCTGAAATACCTAATAATATACGATCAACAATTAGACTACTTTCAAGTAAAATTATCGCCGCATAAATTACTTTAGATAAACCAAAAACGATACCACCAGCAAGAATAATAATGATGTTAATGTAAAATATGACCTTTCCTTCTTGCATTTTTTGACCCTTATTAATTATCTGGCGAATAATATCGGTACCCCCTGTGGTAAAGCCGGCTTTAAAGATTAAACCATCTGCTATTCCACAGAGAATTCCTGATAATAATACTAATAATATGAAGTTATCAAAAACTAGGTTAGTTGCTAAATATTTTGCTAAAGGAGTAGTAATAGAAACACAGAAAGGAAATAATATTGAACCAAAAACGTTTTTTAAGGTTTGTTTTTTGCCTAATATTATGCAGCTTAATAATAACAAGAAGCCGCCTGTTAAATAAATAAAGGTTGAAGGTTTCATCCCGAATAAGTTATTAATAATAATGGCTAAACCACTTGTTCCCCCAATAACTAATGAATTATGAACTAAGAAGGTATTATAATTTATTGCTAACAATAAAAACCCGAAAATCATAACCAACATTCGGATAATAGTGTTCTTTGTCGTGCGCTTTTTCATTATTAAATCTGAGTTTTTAACCATCACACTCACCTATTATTAATTATACAATAAAAGCTAATTTATTCTCAAACAAATATCATAAACTTGACAAATTACCAAAAATTTTCGATATATTTGACGTTTTTAAGTTGACCTAAATATTTTATGATATAATTTCTATAGAATTGAGATGAGATTATGGGATTCTTTTATGGCATATTATTTTTTATAATTATTGTTGGTTCATTATTGATTGGCTATGTAATTTTCTTTAATAAATTACAAACTGCTAATTCGAAAATTGAACAAGCAGAATCAATTATTGATGAGATGTTAAGAAAAAAATATGATCTACTCTGCCAAATAAATATCATCTATAAAAAGAATGTTAAAAATAGTAAGGACTATTTAAAAGTATTAGAAAGCCTTAAAGACAAAAAAATCGGTAATTTTGATTTAGATCGAAAATTAGCTGAAATATTTAATATTGTAATTGAAATTAAAAATGATCATCAAAGTTTAGAAGAAGATAAAGAATACAAGAAAGCAATTATGGAAATAAAAGCAGCCGATGAAAAATTGTTAGCGGCTAAAGTATATTATAATAAATATACTAATTTACAAAACGAATTAGTTAGAACTTTTCCTTCAAATATAATCGGCAAACTACACGGCTATAAAGTCCGCTTATTCTTTGACGGCAAAGACATGAGTGATGACGTATATAACGATTTCAAATTATAATTGCCAATCAATAACCTTTTGGTTATTTTTTTTGAGAAAATCATTTGTTCGGGAAAATGGTTTACTACCAAAAAATCCTTGGCGAGCCGAGAACGGCGAAGGATGAGGCGAAGATATTATTAGATGTTGGGGGTTCGTTACTAACGATGCCTTCTTCTTTGCGAAATTACCCCATAATATAAATACAATGGGTTCCTGTTTTTGATTTAACAATTTAATAATGTAGTCTGTTAATTTTTCCCAGCCAAGATCACGATGACTTGCCGGAGAATCACGGCGAACAGTTAAAACCGCATTTAATAATAATACACCGTTCTTGGCCCATTTAGTTAAATCGCCACATAAAGGGGTATTAATTCCTAAATCGTTTTTTAACTCCTTAAATATATTTTGTAATGAAGGGGGAATTTTAATTCCCTGAGGAACAGAAAAAGATAAGCCGTGAGCTTCTTGATCACCATGATAAGGATCTTGGCCAACAATTACTACTCTTGTATCTTGATAGGAAGTTAGTTCTAAAGCCCGATAGATAGCATTAAAAGGGGGATAAATATTATCTTTAGCATATAACTTATTTATCATGGCCATAAACTTTTTATAACCAGAACTTGACCAAACCAGTTTTAATTTTTCGTCCCAATCATTACCAATCATTTATTTGCCCCTCCTTCTCTAATCAAGGCTAAACATTTGGCTTCTTGCTCTTGCCCCATAGCAATATACTCATTGATTTTCTCTAAATATGCTGGCTTTATTTTGCTTTGATATAAGGCATGCCTGTGATGTTTTTGTTTAATTACTTCTGCTTCTTGACTCGCTATTAAATACTCACCAAAATCCTGGTCAATACTTGTATCAGGGTCAAACATAGCCGGCATATTTTGAGGTAAGAACGAGTTATCGATATAATAAGTTGCATCAGGATCGACCATCAGTTGTTTTAAAAACGGTAATATATCATAAAATAGCATACTACTTGTATTTTCTTTTATTAACCCTTTATCCATAATAAAGTTATCTAATTTTATTTGCGAACGGGCATAATAGTAACCCCGACTATTTTGGTATATTTTTAAGAGTTTATCTTGAATTTTACCAACATCTTTTTCCGTTGGATAATAATCTTTCTTATTCGGAATTAAACCCATTTCTGATAAAGCGCATACTACCACTCTTTTGCCATATTGGCCGTTATGTAAGTTAAGTAATTCAGCAGCCGGCAATTTTGAATAATTATAATTATATCCAATTAATTTCATGAAATAGTCTGCTTGAGTAATTTTATGACCATTAATCTGGTGACTATCAATTATTCCCTCTAAGATTATTTGACTAATATCGCTTCGGGTAATATAGGCCATATATCTATCTTCTCTTGGGATTGTGGGCAACTCTTTAAGATACTCGCCTTGTTTAGTTGTTACAATTAAATCCCCTTTATCAAAATTTTCAACAAGATAATAGAGAAACTCTTCTGGTAAGAGGGCGATAATTCTTTCTTTAACATATGTAATGGAAGTAATCTTATCAATGGCATCTAAAGTGTCGGTTATTAAAGGAATTAACTCAATACGATTCTTTTTTTTCATCTTTAGTTGCAAAGAATATTTTTTTATTTTCTTTTCTTCATCCATATTTACCCCCAAATATAAATTATTTTAATATAATTACTGGCGTTGATTGATTTTGTTCAGCACAAATTATATTTGAAAATTTTTTATTATATATTTGAAACACTTCTTGAATTGTCGCAAGCGCTACTTGCGGATCATTATTCTTCTTACTTAAATGGATAAGGACTATCTTCTTTGTTGACGGACCAATTAGTTTTGCTAAGTAAATAGCAGCATCGCGATTAGATAAATGGCCCACCGTGCCTAGCACTCTTTGTTTAAGCCATTCCGGATAAGGACCTTGCATCAACATAGTTATATCATGGTTGCTTTCAAAAAGGTAGATATCAAGATTACGTAATAGATCAAAGTGCTTACGGCTGATATAACCCGTATCAGTAATATACCCAATTTGATATTTTTGATAATTAATAATAAAATTTCGCGCATCGATTACATCATGAGAAGCCTTGATGCTAGTAATAATCAGATCACTAAATACTATTTTCTCATCATAGATAATTAGTTTGTTATAATCATTTAAAAATGACAAATCTGGCATCATATCAACAGTAACATATACTGCTACTGGATATTTTTTAATAAATTTTTCTAGGCCACTAACATGGTCAGTATGAGTATGACTAATAATTATGGCATCGATTTCGTTAATGGCAACATTAATTGTATCTAACCGGTTCTTAATAAATTGAGGTTGCTTTCCTAAATCAAGTAGTATTCTATGATGTTTTGTTTCAATATAAGTTACATTACCTTCCGAGCCACTTGCTAAAACACATATTCTCATGTTAATCTTCCTTTATAAGCATATTATAACAAATTAGGAAGAATATTAAAAGGTTTCAGCCTAAACCGAAACCTAATTATTAATGAAAAATTGAACGCGGATTAATCCAACTATAACTAGGTGAATAAGGAATACCAATGGAAACACTAAAATGGAGATGGGTTCCTGAAGAATAACCGGTACTACCCATATTTCCAATTCGTTGGCCTCTAGTCACTGTTTGACCAACTGAAACTAAAGTCTTTGATAGATGGGCATATGCCGAACAGTATCCATTTTCGTGTTGGACAACAATACTGATTCCTCCAGCATTACCCATCATGCCTCCCCAACCAGATGAAATAACAACACCATCTAGAGTAGCATATATTGGTGAGCCAAAACCAGTTCCAGAAATATCTAGCCCATAATGGAATTCACCACCACGATAGCCATAACCACTTGTGATTACATAAGGCGAGTTGGTTGGCCAGCCCCATATTTGACCAGTATCAACATATGTTCCAGATTGATAGTTTTTGCGACCTTTAACGATTTTTTCGTTTTGAACAGGGCGAATTACGGTACTATTAGTAATAACTGCCCCTTGATTCTCCTCACCATTTATTAGCTGAATCTGTTTAGTAATTCGCGTTATACCATTTACCCCTTGTTGATCAATCTGCTTATAACTAGGCTGTTTGGAATAATCATAACTAACCTCTGAGTCATAAGGAACTGATATATCTTCCACTACTTCCATTTCGTAAATCAACGTTAATATCGGATTAATTAAAGTAACGTTAGCAGTATCGCCAATCGCTAATAAGGTATTAGTACTACGATACTGAGGATTAGCAATTAAGAATTCTTGGGCATTTAATTTGTTATTATAAGCAACTGTTTCTATCGAATCTCCAGCTTTAATAACATATTCTTTTGTTTTTTCAACTTCCCCAAATAATAGATATTTGGTTAAATCAGATTCATTAGTAAAAATAGGATCATTAACACTAATATATGTTTCCTTAATCGTGATATTTTCTTTAAAATACATATTATTAATTATTGAACCAACATCAGTAATCTCTAACTGCGTACCTTTAATAAAAGCTTGATATTTTTCTTCCTCAACAAAAGCGGTAATTATATTATTAATTGCTTTTTCAAAAACACTTTTATCAAGGACGTTAATATATACCGGAATTGCATCTTGATCAGCCTTTTTTATAGTGATTGTATAACCTTTGATGGTGAATTCTTTTTCTGCTTTAATCTTATTATAAATCTTTTCCACACTAGTAATATCTTCTTCATATGTAGTTCGAGCCATAATATTAAAACCTTTAGGTGGATAAACATTTTTTACCTGGTACTTTTCTTTGATTGCACTTTGATCGCGATTAATTAAATTGTAAAGTTCGTTTTTATCATCAATAACGCCAAGTTTTTCACCATCTAAATATATTTGATATACTTGGTTAGGACTATTAAATTCGTGTTTAATAAAACCCATACTAAAAATTAGCAGGCTTGAGCCGACTGCAATAAAAAGCGATATTAAAGCTCTTTTTATTTTGCTTTTAGCCATCTATTTTTCTTCCTTATCTGCCGGAGAATAATTTCTAAAATTACTCATGTTTAATTCAAATAATAATTCAAATTTTCCAGTTGAACCCTTACGATGCTTAGCAATAATTACTTCACAAGGTACATTTTTTTCTTTATTAAGTTCACCTTTTTCCTTGTAATAATCATTACGATTCAAAAACATAACAATATCCGCATCTTGTTCAATTGCTCCTGATTCTCTTAAGTCGGCTAGCATCGGTTGATTCTTTTCTCTTTTTTCAGCATTTCTTGATAATTGAGCTAAAGCAATAACTGGAACTTTTAATTCCATTGCCATTGTTTTTAACGAACGAGATATTTCTGATACCTCCTGTTGTCTTGACTCGGGTCTTTTACCCCCGATTGTTACTAACTGTAAGTAATCGATTACAACTAATCCCAGGCCTTTATCTTGACTAGCTAAACGACGGCATTTTGCTCTAATTTCAGAAGTTGTTACGCCGGCATTATCTTCAATATAGATGTTAGTATCGGCAAGTTGGGACATAGCTTCGTTATATCTTTTCCAATCACTATGTTGTAATTGCCCGGTTTGTAATTTATATGAATCAATTTGACCAATAGCGCTTATCATCCGGTTTACTAATTGTTCGGCAGGCATTTCTAAGTTAAAAATAGCTACTGCTTTTTCGGTGTTCATCGCAGCATTTGTGGCAATATTTAAAGACAAAGCTGTTTTCCCCATACCTGGCCTTGAAGCGATGATTATTAATTCACCTTCATGCAATCCTGCAGTTGCTTTATCTAAATCATAGAATCCGGTTTCAATACCAGTGATTAGGCTTTTGTTTTGCGCTAATAACTCTAGGTTTTCTTGAGCTTTTCTCAAAACTTCAGTAATAGGCATAAATTCACTAATCTGTCTTGCCTTAACGACATTTAAAATATCTCGCTCGGCATTATCTAAGAGGCTTGTAATATTATCTTCTTCATATGATCTAGTTACAATTTCTGTAGCCGTTTTAATTAAGTTTCTAATTGTATTTTTTTCTTTAACGATTTGAATATAGTAGTGTAAGTTAGCCGTTGTCGCAACGGAATCAATAATTTCGCCAATATATTCTATACCACCAATGGCATTAAGATTCTTCTTTTTATCAATCTCATCTTTAATCGTTGTAATATCAAGTGGCACTTTATTTTCATATAAAGCTCTAATGGCTTCAAATAATTTTTGATTTGCTTCCGAATAAAACATATCGGCAGTGATTTCCTCACAGATTTTACTTAAAGCATCATTGCTTAAAAAAGCTGCGCCCAATACACTCATTTCCGCTTCTAGATTTTGGGGCATTTGTCTTGTGGCCATTATTCTCACCTACTTCTTAAGGGTTATTTTCAATTCGCACTGAATATTTTTATAAAGGGTTACTATTACTCGGTGTTGACCTAAAGTATCAACTGGGTTAGTAATAGTAATTTTCTTTTTGTCAATATTGTAACCTTTTTTTTCTAGTTCCTCAGCAATGTGTTTACTAGAAATAGTACCGAATACTTTTTCTTCTTTACCGGTTTTAACTGTAAACACCAGTTCTTCCGCAACTAATTTTTGAGCAATTATTTTGCTTTGAGCAATTATTTTTGCTTCTTCTTGCTGGCGATTATCCAATTCTTTATTTAACCGTTCTTTACTATTTTTTGTATACGGTACTGCTAATCCTTTTTTTATTAAAAAATTATTGGCATAACCATCACTTACTTCGATTATTTGGTCTTTTTTCCCCTGCTTTTTGACATCCTGAAGTAAAATTACTTTCATCATAATCTCTCCTTCATAATTAACTATTTGATTATATCAAAATTTTATTTAAAATGAAACTGAAATAAAAAAAGTATATATAATATACTCTTACTTAATATATGGTACTAAGGCCATAAATCTAGCCCATTTTATTTGTTTAGCAATATGTCTTTGATGCTTTGCACAAGCTCCGGTCATTCGACGTGGCATGATCTTTCCTTTTTCATTAATATATTTAGAAACAATCATTACATCTTTATAATCAACGCTTTTGCCAGCACACATCTGACATATTTTTTTCTTTTTACGATAAAATTCCGCCATTAGTTTTCCTCCTTTTTAAAATGGTAAGTCATCATCACTCAAAGCAATTTCTTCACCAAAATCTTTAAACGGATCTTCTTCAACATCGGTTGTTTCAATATTTTCGTGATTATTGTTGTTACCTGGTTCAAAATTAGCATTGCCACCTTTTGAACCTAAGAACGTAACATTATCAGCCACAACTTCGGTAACGTACTTTTTTACGCCTTCTTTATCGTCATAATTTCTGGTTTGCATACGACCCTCAACAGCAACCTGAGAACCTTTTGAACAGTATTTTGCAATATTCTCTGCTTGCTTACGCCAAGCTACACAATTAATAAAGTCCGTTTCTCTTTCGCCACTTTGATTGGTATATGTTCTTGATACCGCCACTGTAAAAGAAGTTGTTGCCGTTCCTGAAGTTGTAGTTCGCATTTCAGGATTTTTAGTTAAACGACCAATTAAAATTACTTTGTTCATATTCTACTCCTCATCTAATTTAATTATTAAATGTCTTAATACATTTTCATCAAGTAATGATTTACGATCAAATTCACTAACTGCTTCTTTAGTTGCAGTTATTTGCAGCAAAAAATAATATCCGTTTAATTCTTTCTTAATCGGATATGCGAGTTTCTTCTCGCCAAGTTCTTTGAATTCTATAATTTTTGATTTGTAATCTTCAATTATATTTTTCAACATCGTACTTGTTTTCTTAATCTGCTCAGCATCGATAGTAGCTTTGATTATGAACATAATTTCATAATTATTCATTTGTCCACCTCCTTATGGTCTATTCGGCTTCAGTTTCTGAAGCAAGGAGTAAATTAATACTCGTTTCACATTATAACATTGGAAAAATAAAATGTAAACCTAAACATTAAAGCGAAAATAACAAATGTCGCCATCCTGTAATTGGTAGTCTTTTCCTTCTAAACGTAGTTTACCCGCTTCTTTAACTAACTTATCGTTTCCTAATTGGTAAAGGTCTTGATAAGACATAACCTCGGCTTTGATAAAACCTTTCTGGAAATCGGTGTGAATAATTCCTGCTCCTTCTGGAGCTTTCATCCCTTTGGTAAAAGTCCAAGCCCTAACCTCGTCGGCGCCAACCGTAAAAAAGGTTTGTAAGCCAAGAATAGAATATGTTGCTTTAATTAGTTGATCTAAACCACTTGCTTGAATACCAATTTCATTTAATAAAGATTGCTTATCGGCATCATTCAATTCTGATAGTTCGCTTTCGATTTGGGCACACATAGCAATTACCTCGCTACTTTCTTGAGTTGCAAAATCAATAATTGCCTTTAGATATTTGTTATCGTTACTAGCGATATCTTTTTCACTAACATTAGCAACATAGACTATTGGTTTTAAGGTGATAAAACTAAAATTTTTCAAAGTCAACAGTTCTTCTTCGGTATAGTTAACATTCCGCAAAGGAATATTATTTATCAATGCTTGTTGCACTTTTTTGAGTACTCCTACCTCAATTAATGCTTGTTTATCTTTGGTTGTCTGTGCTTTTTTCTCAATTTTATCAATTCGGTTTTCAACGATTTCTAAATCGGCTAAAATTAATTCAACATTAATAATATCTATGTCTCGTAAAGGGTCAACGGCTCCTTCAACATGAGTAATCTGTGGGTCATCAAAGCAGCGGACAACTTCCACAATTGCATCAACTTCTCTAATATGAGAAAGGAACTTATTCCCAAGTCCTTCGCCTTTAGCCGCGCCTTTTACTAATCCGGCAATATCAGTAAATTCAAAAGTTGTTGGAACTAAACTATGGGGAACATATAATTTTTCTAAAAACTCTAACCTGCTATCAGGAACCGTTACTATCCCGACATTGGGTTCGATAGTTGCAAAAGGATAATTCGCAATTAATATATGTTTTTTAGTAATTGCGTTAAATAAGGTTGATTTACCAACATTAGGTAAACCAACAATTCCAGCTTTTAAAGCCATGATTACACCTCAAATCTATATTTAAAAACGATTGCATGCAATCGCTTTTATTATAACGAAATACTGCCTCCAAGACCCATTGGTAAGCCACTAATATACCACACAATTAATATAACTAGCAATACTAATCCCGTACCAATAGCATATGGGAGCTGATATTTTATTGTGGTAAACAAGGATATTGGTTCTTCCTTTTGATTGTATTTTTGAATGTATGCTAAATATATAACAAAGTAAGCCATTAACGGGGTAAGGCCATAAGCCATTCCTTCGCTAAAACGAACTATTACCTGAGCAAATTCTGGAGTTAATCCCGCATTCATAAAAACTGGCACCACAGCTCCTGCTATAATCGACCACTTAGCCACTGGCGACGGTAATAAAAAAGTAATAATAAAACTGGCAAAAAAAGTTAATATTACTAGAGGAATTCCTGAAAAAGCTGTTTTACTAATTAATGAAGTTATTTGGATAGCAAAAACACTACCGATATTACTTTTTTTCATGACATTAATGAGAATTGAAGCCAGCAAGATCATGATTAAAATATTACCGGTTCCATCAAGAGAATGACTTAAGTCATCACAAAAATCATTATTATTTCGAATTGTTTTTGCCCCAAGCCCATACGCTAAACCTAAAATAATAAAGAATACGGTAACAATAAAAACAAAACCATTACTAAAAAATGAGTCAAAACCAAATAGTTTATCAATATAAAAAACTTGTGAATAATCTAGCAACTTACCAGAAAAAGGTAATCCTGGAATAATATTATAAGCAAAAATTAATAAATATACAAACCCGGCAATTAAAGCTATGATTAAGCCCCGCATTTCTTTTTTGGTAATTCTAAGATCTTTTTTCTCTTCTTTAAACTCATATTCCGCAACCCTATTTACTGCATATTTTTCAGTAATAATCGTAATAATAAATGAAGTTACAATTATTGCTACAAACATAATGAATATAAATATTAATGTTCCTAAACCATAACCACTATCTAAAATATGAGACGCATTAATTGTCGAACTAAGCATAGCACTATCAACAGCTGTAAAAAATAAACTTAAGCCACTACCACAAGTTAAAGCGGCAAAGGAAGTAACAATCCCAATTAAGGGATTACGGCGCCCATAATAGAACAATAAAGCCCCAAGTGGGATCATGGTTACAAACGCTAAGTCGCCAGCAATACTTAAAAGGACACATATTAACACAAAAACAAAAGTAACATTTCTTTTTCGGGAATATTTAGTTAGTAAAGTAAAAGCGGTTTTTAAAAAGCCACTCTTTTCCATAATACCAATGCCAATTAAGACGATTATCAACATACTAAGTGGTGTAAAAGCCACAAAGTTTGATACGGTGGTACTAAATATATACTTAATTCCGCTTAATGAAGCTAACGATGTAGTACTTACTAGATTCTTGGTAAAATCTCCTTTTGTACTTACTTCATTATATGTTCCTTCAAAACCAATTAACGATAGAAATCCACTTAAGCATATAACAAATAGAATTAAAAAGATATATGTCATAAGGGGATTTAGTTTTATTTTATCTTTAAATTTATTCATTTGAGTCACCAATTACCTTTTTCAACTTTCTTTCAAATTCTAATCGGTCTAACATCACTTCGCGATTACATTTAAGACATTTAATTTTAATGTCGACACCAACGCGTGTAATTTGCCAACTATTCGTTTGACAAGCATGAGGTTTCTTCATAATTATTTTATCATTTAGTTTATATTCTTTTTGCATTTTAATCCTCGATATTAATGCCTAATATTTCTAGAATCCGTTCTAAATCTTTTTCTGAATCAAAAGGAATTTCAATTTTATGAGAACCTATATTTACTTTTGTACCAATCTTTTCTCTCATCGAATTTTCATATATTTTATAACGAATACTTTTATCGTTATGACGATTAATCTTATTAGTTTTAGTTACTTCTTTGGCACTCGCTATTTTTTCAATATCACGGACACTTAGGTTTTCAGCAATTATTCTTTGAGCCAATGTATCAGCATAATCGGGATTAGCAATTTTACTTAAAACACGAGCATGCCCCATTGAGATTTTATTGTCAGCAATTAATTTTTTAGTTCCTTCGGATAATCTTAATAAACCCAATAAATTAGTAATATGGCTTCTGCTCTTACCAAATTTTTTTGCAAGTTCTTCTTGGGTAATACCTGTCCCATTAATAATCGCATTAAAAGCATTTGCTTCTTCAATAGGGTTTAAATTTTCTCGTTGAATATTTTCGACTAAAGCGATTTCCATCATTTCTTGATCATTGAAGTTACGAATGATAGCGGGTATTTTATCAAAGCCGGCTATTTTTGAAGCTTTAACTCTTCGCTCGCCAGCAATTAATTCGTATCCTTTAATACTTTCTTTAACAATTATTGGTTGTACTACACCATGCTCTTTTATTGACGAAGCTAACTCGGCAAGAGTGCTTTCATCAAATACTTTTCGTGGTTGATAAGGGTTGCTCCTGATCTCATTAATATTAATTTCAATAATGTCATTTGGTTTAGCTTTTTGCACAATTTCACTTTCAAAAGAATTAAAATCAATTCTTTCGTTTGAAAATAATTGCTCAAGGCCTTTGCCTAAAGCTTTTCTCTTAGTTTCCATTACGGCTAATCACTTCCTTTGCTAAATTTTGATAAGCCAAGGTTGCTCTGCTCTCTGGATCATAATCACTTATTGGTTTACCATGGCTTGGTGCTTCAACTAATCTAACTAAACGGGGAATAATAGTGTTAAATACTTTGTTCTTAAAGTATTTTCTAACCTCTTCGATTACCTCTAAACCAATATTAGTTCGGCCATCAAGCATAGTTAATAAAACCCCCTCGATTCTCAAATTAACGTTCATATTTGATTGAACCATAATAATTGAATTAAGTAATTGGGTTATTCCTTCTAATGCAAAAAACTCACATTGAACCGGAATAATTACTGAATCGCTAGCAACAAGGGCATTCATTGTCGTAATTCCTAAAGATGGTTGACAATCAATAATTATATAATCATAATTATCTTTTATTGCTAATAATGCTTTTCGTAGTTGGTCATTTTGGTGAAAGCTATTATCTTCCAACATTTTTTTTACAAATTCAACATCTACTCCCGCTAAATTAATAGTCGAAGGAATAATTGATAAGTTCTTAAATTTAGTTTTAATAATTGCTTGTTCAATATTTGCGGCTTCAGTCATAACATCATAAATATCATAAGCAAAGTCATTACTACTTAACCCTAATCCAGTAGTTGCATTACCTTGAGGATCAAGATCAATTAGAAGCGTTTTTTTACCTTCTTTACCTAAAGCAGAAGCCAAGTTAATGCTGGTTGTTGTTTTACCAACACCACCTTTTTGGTTAACTAACGAAATTGTTTTTGCCATAACTACCACCTTTAATGTCATCTTTACTAACCTATTTTAGCACATAAAATATCAAATGTCATAGAATAAAAATAAAAAGAAGGCTCACTTCTTTTTATTCGTTTTCAGTTTCGTTTTCTAGAGCTTTTTCAAGTTCTTCTTTCGACATTTTAGTGTAGCCTTTGATTTTTTTCGCTTTGGCAACTTCTTTTAGTTTTAGTAAAGTTGGCCCTTCCTCGCGTTCGTCAGCTAGATGATTAATTTTACCAGTTTCGATTAATGATTCAATCTGCTCTTTTGTTAATGTTTCGTTTTCGATTAAAGCATCACTAATTAGTTTAACTAGTTTTTCGTTTTTGTTTAATATCGTTTTTGCCTGAGTATAACAGTCTTCAATAATCCTTCTAACTTCCTTATCAATTTCTAGAGCTACTTGATCAGAGAAATTTTTTGATTTAGCATAATCACGGCCTAAGAACACTTCTTCACTGCGATGTTCAAATTGCATTGGCCCAAGTTTGCTCATTCCGTACTCAGTTACCATACTTCGCGCAATATTTGTTGCCCGACGAAAGTCGTCAGAAGCGCCAGTTGTAATTTCGTTTAAAAACAACTCTTCACTAACTCGACCACCTAATAAACCAATAATTTGAGATTCTAATTCATCCTTGGTTGTTATCCCAATTTTTTCTTCTTTAGGTAACATCATTGTATAGCCGCCAGCCATACCTCTTGGAATGATACTAATTTTATGGACTTCTTGAGCATCAGGTACCTTTAAGCCAATAACCGCGTGTCCCGCTTCATGAATACTAACAAGTAGTTTCTCTTTTTCGGTAATCTTGCGACTAACTTTAGCAGGTCCAAGTAATACCCGATCAGTCGCTTCATCAATTTCGTCCATAGTAATTTCGTTTTTATTGCGACGGACAGTAAGTAAAGCGGCCTCGTTTAATAGATTTTCTAAGTCTGCCCCACTAAACCCCGGAGTTCTTTGGCTTAAATTTGCCAAATTAACATTTTTAGCAAAAGTTTTGCCGATTGCATGAACCCCTAGAATTGCTTCTCTTTCGTTCTTATCTGGTAAACTAACTGTTACCTGACGATCAAAACGACCTGGTCTTAATAAGGCGGGGTCTAATACATCTGGGCGATTAGTTGCGGCAATAATAATAATTCCTTCATTAGCTCCGAAACCGTCCATTTCAGTGAGCAATTGATTAAGTGTTTGTTCTCTTTCGTCATGGCCACCACCTAAGCCAGTTCCTCTTTGACGACCAACAGCATCAATTTCATCAATAAATATTAAGCAAGGCGCTGTTTGCTTCGCTTGTTTAAACATATCGCGAACACGGCTTGCACCGACACCAACAAATAGTTCAACAAAATCGGAACCACTAATATAGTAGAATGGTACATTAGCTTCCCCAGCTACCGCTTTGGCTAACAATGTTTTTCCGGTTCCTGGAGGGCCTACTAATAGGACCCCTTTAGGAATACGAGCACCCATTTTTTGGAATTTTTTTGGGTTCTTTAAGAAGTCAATTAATTCGGCAACTTCTTCTTTTTCTTCTTTTAAACCAGCAACATCTTTAAAGCTAGTTTTTGTTCCTTCGCCACTTAATTTCGCACGACTACGACCAAAATCCATTGATTTATTATTGCCACTTGCTAATTTATTAAATAAATAGTAGGTCGCAACAACTAACAAGAGAATCGGTAATATATTGCCAATAATTAATAATATTGAACTAGTTCCCGGATCTTTTTTAGTATCATAGACTTTTAAATCATTGGCTTCAGCATAATCTAAGACAACCTTTAGCTGTTCAGCAACAATTTTTGATTCAAAAGTCTCAGTTTCTTTATAATCAACTAATTTTCCTTCAACATAATATACCTTATCATTATTATTTGGGGTCAAGGTTATTTCGGTAATTGTTTCTTTCTCAATTTCTTTTAATAACTCACCAGTTGATAATTCGTTAACAACATTTTTTGCATAATTAAAATATGCTACTGTTCCTAAAACAATTAATAATAAAATTAAATAAGGGAAAGATATTTTAAGGGCGTTTTTCTTCTTCATTTTTTTCTCCTTTTTCGATATACTCGATTATTATATCATACTTTTGGGTTTTTGCTTTATCAAAATTTGTTTTTTTTAGACCCGGTAACCAAAGAATATTATCTTTGGCATCAACCACTATTGGCCAATTATCTCGCTCTTCTTTTGATAATTTTTTCTCAATGAATATATCATTAATTTTTTTATGGCCTTCCATATTTTTAATAACTAACTTATCGCCATTTTTTCTCGTTCTGATTCTCAAAGGCAATGCTATTTCCTTACTCAATAAACGAGTACAATTATTATTTGTTTCATTACTTTCTTTTACAATATTTATTCGGTGATTATTTGGTAGTAATACGCTATCCTTTAATACATAGTCATAATGCATTATTGTCTGTGCATCTTTTTTTATTATTAAAAACCCATATTCTTTAACGATCACTATGTTTCCTGGTAATTTAATATAATTATTCGCTTTTTGATTATTAATCATTTGCAATACTATAGCAATGTGTTTTTGACTAACTTTTTCTAGTTTTTCATGATAAATACCGGCAAAAATGTTTTCAATTATTTTTCTTTGAATAAGTAGATCATAAGTAATAAACTTACTCAAGTCATAATGGTCGTTGATCTTAATTGCTTTTATTTTACTGTTTACTTCGCGGTCAACAAATTGATAATATTGTTCTAATTCTGTAGCATATTGATTAAATTTTTGCAGGCTATTTTTTTCTTCTTTTTTTAATAGTGGGATAATTTGGTGGCGAAAACGATTTCTTGTATAGTTAAGGTTGGTATTGGAATCATCAACCACAAAAGGAATTTTATTGGTTTTTAAATACTCCATAATTTCTTCTTTTGCTATTGAAATTAAAGGTTTTATTACTTGGTAACTATCTTGCTTAGTTAAAAACTGAAATCCCAAGTAGCCCTTTAAATTTGACCCACGAACAATTCTCATTAGGATAGTTTCAATTAAGTCATCACCGTGGTGAGCTGTCAATAGATATTTTGCGTTATACTTAGTAATTATTTCTTTAAAAAATGTATATCTTTTATCACGTAATATCGCTTCACTATTATTCTTTAATTTAGCTAGTTTTTTACTTTCAAAGATAATATTATTACTTAAGCAATAATTCTTAACAAATTCTTGTTCGGTGGCACTATTCTTACGAATGTTATGATTAAGGTGAGCACAGATAACTTTTACTTTTGGAATTTTTGTATTTATTAAATGCAAAAGACACATCGAATCCGGACCACCAGAACAACCGATGACAACCACATCACCATCATTAAATATATTATTCAATTTATTAACGATTTCTTTCATAAATATCTCTTCTTTGGTGATATTTTACTCTATTAATC
>Ga0116157_10002462_pt1 | contig 18063 bp, 16 predicted proteins | sample AD_UKC048_MetaG_FD_89882 | JGI IMG/M metagenome (GOLD analysis project Ga0116157, IMG submission 89882) | Active sludge microbial communities of municipal wastewater-treating anaerobic digesters from USA - AD_UKC048_MetaG | ecosystem: Engineered > Bioreactor > Anaerobic > Digestate | place: USA...
CTGGTGGTGGAATTGGTAGACACGCAGGACTTAAAATCCTGTGGCCAGCAATGGCCGTATCGGTTCAACTCCGATCCGGGGCACTTTTTGGAGCGACTCTTTGCAGAGTCGCTTTTTTCTTTGAAGTATCTGCTCTTATAGAAAATGGGGGGTCGGTAGTCGGTAGTTAGTAGCCTGCCTGCCGGCAAAGGCAGGTCGGGAGTCAACAGCCCCTCTTAACTGGTGTTAGCTGTTAGGTGTTAGCTGTTAGGAAACAGCCAATTCTAAGAAAGATCTACTTGATCCATGCAGATCTCCCGCATAGGGCGGGACAAGTGTGTGATCCGCATGCCGGCAAAGGCTCGTTTGTTGCCTTGTATTTTTTTGTGGCCTTTTGTGTGTTTTTGTGGCAAACCTATTTTGCCGCAGGCAAATACATTTTTGGCCACGAAATCACACGAATAAACACGAAAAAAAGGAATACATAATCCGGGTTACCTGCCGGCAGGCTGGTCTGTGGCCTTGTATTTTTTCGTGGCCCAAAGAAGCCTCGAAGAGGCTTACTTTCCGCCAAAATCTATTTCCTGTCAAACCAAAAGCTTTTCCGCTTTAGTATTTTTTACTTTTTAATTTTTCCTTTTGACTTTCCTTTTTCAGCCGCTAGAAATTATAGGAAAACTCAATCCTTCCTGTAATCTGCTTGTCACTGTTGAACAGCACTTCCTTCGTCTTTAATCCTTTGTCATTGTAAATATATCGCCAGATCAGGTAGCCCAGGTGCAGGCTCGAAGTGGTGGTGGTTTTCTGGACGACCCGTCCGCTTTCATCATACTCAAACATAACATCCGGCAGCAGTTTTTTGAGGCGGGTGTTGAAGCGTACAATATCGAGTAAACGATGCTGATCATCGTAGTAATAATAGAGATAGCCGGTTTCTATCCCTTTACGGAATGTCCGTTCCTCCCCGGTATTTCCTTCCTCATCGGTGGTAAACCGGATTTCCAAACTATCTGTACTGTTTTCAGCGCCGGTATTACTGATGACTCTCCACATGGTTACAGGAAGCCCTTTTTCATTGTAATACCACCAATGTGTTTCCGTGTGATTAAATGCGTTCGCGGAATCCAGCAGCTTGTTTTCCACTTTACTGATCCGGCCGGCGGCATCATAACTGTAAAAAGTAACACTCTGCAGATCGGCCGCTGAATCCGTAATACTAATCACCCTTCCCTGATCATCAAAACGGGAAAGCGTCACCGCTTTTTTGAAATTCCGGATGGCAGACAGACGAAGAAGCCGGCCATTTTCTTTGATCTCCTGTATTTCCGTGAAATCGGTGGCTTTTACCCCCTTGTTATCATAACCGGTGGCGGTCACCATCCGCACTTTCTGTCCCAGGTAGGTCTGCATCAGCCGGTTGGTTTCCCGGGTGCCGGCAATATCGTCATAGTAATACTGGGCATGCAGGGAAAGGCTGCTGATAAAGAGGAGTGGAGCAAGAAGGAATTTCATCGGCTGAATGGGTTTTGACGGTCAAAGTTACCTTAATTGTACAGGAACGAAAAAGAAAGCCCCCTTGTATTTTTTGTACTTATTTTTAAGCAAAATTTATCATTGTCACATAAAACCCTGCGTAAGGAAGACAACTGCCTGAACTGTGGTACTACGGTACCCGACCGGTATTGTCCGCATTGTGGTCAGGAAAACACCGAACCCCACGAGACCTTCTGGCATATGGTGCAGCATTTCCTGTACGATATCACCCATTTCGACAGTAAGTTTTTTGATTCAATGAAGTTCCTGCTCCTGAAGCCGGGCTTTCTGCCAGCGGAGTATATCCGGGGAAAAAGAGCGGGTTACCTGAATCCTATCAAAAAATATGTATTTACGTCCGCCGTTTTTTTTATTGCATTTTTCAGTTTGTTCAAAGCCGGTGAGAACCTGAAAATGAATGTGGATCAGCCGATTTCTACAGCCGATCGCGTCGCTTATATTAAGAAACTGAAAGGCGCACTCAGTAAGGATACGGCGAATACTTCCTGGAAAGCCGCCTTATTGTTACTGGAAGATTCTTCCCGTGTACTGACGAACGAGGATATGATGCCATACTGGGACGATTTCAATTATGTGAATCTTGGAAAGCGTTCCTATAAAAATAAACAGGAGTATGATTCCATTCAGCAAACCCTGCCTGCTGGCAAAAAGGACGGCTGGTTGTTGCGGAAAATGCAATACCGGAACCTGGAGTTAAAACAAAGATATAAAATGGATCCACGAAGCGGGATGAATAAGATGATGGAGACCTTCCTGCATAAATTGCCGCTGTTGCTCTTCGTGTCCCTGCCAATTTTTGCGCTCTTATTAAAGCTGCTTTATTTCCGGCGAAAGAAATTTTATTATGCGGATCATGGGATCTTCTCGATCTATCACTATATCTTTTCCTTTTTCCTGTTACTCTTAGTACTCAGCCTGGATGAATTGGGCGATTTTACCGGCTGGGATATTTTTGATATAATGGCCCTGATCCTTTTCCTGTCCGGAGGGGTGTACCTTTTTATGGCCATGCGGCGCTTCTATGGACAGGGATTTTTTAAAACACTATTCAAATTTACTTTGCTGAACATCGGGGCGATACTGGCATTGGTGCTGCTCTTTTTTGTCTTCCTGATTTTCTCCGTATATACAATATGATCTTATGAGTCCAAACGCTGAAGCGGCCTTCACCCGCCTGGTGAATATCATGAATGACCTGAGGGAAAAATGTCCCTGGGACCGCAAGCAGACTATTCAGTCCCTGCGCCAGATGACCATTGAAGAAACGTATGAACTGGCCGATGCTATTACCGATAATGACTGGTCGGGTATCCGGGAAGAACTGGGCGACCTGCTGCTGCATATCGTTTTCTATGCCAAAATCGGATCGGAACAAAATCAGTTCGGACTCGTGGAGATGATTGACGGGATCTGTGATAAGCTCATCTATCGTCATCCCCATATTTACGGGGATGTCAAAGTACAGGATGATGAGGAAGTGAAACGCAACTGGGAACAGTTAAAGCTGAAAGAAGGGAAAACCTCTGTATTAGGAGGAGTACCGGTTTCCCTTCCGGCTACGGTAAAAGCCATGCGCCTGCAGGAAAAAGCCAAACAGGTAGGTTTTGAGTGGGATAATAAAGAGCAGGTATGGGAGAAAGTGGAGGAGGAAATGAATGAACTCCGGGAAGCTATCGGAAGCGGTAGTCAGGACAAAACCGAGGAAGAGTTTGGGGACCTGATTTTTTCCCTGATTAATTACGCACGGTTTTTGCGAGTTGATGCTGAAAACGCACTCGAGCGCACTAATAAAAAGTTTATCCACCGGTTTACCAGTATGGAAAAGATCGCCACTGAAAACGGCCGCCAGCTGAATGAAATGACACTTCAGGAAATGGATGCCCTCTGGAACCAGATCAAAAAACAACGAACCGAATAAGTGAAGCCTGCTCATACAACCAGCAAATGGGGTAAATATATTTTCCTGGCCATGGCAATATTGCTGTTTGCCCTGTCTTTCTTTTTCAATACCCTTTATTCCAGCCGGACTTCTGTAGCGCGGGAAGCAGCGTTAGCGGAAAAATTTATTCAGCATCAGCAACAGGACTTTACCGATTTCCTGAACAATGCCGCCCTGGTGGAGCGGCTGGCCCACAAAAAGGAGACCTATCCTGAACTTGAAAAATTTACTGCAAAAAAATACGGAATTTTCCTTTATGAAACCGGTGACTTTGGCGAGATCAGGATGCTTCGCTGGAGTGATCAGCTGATTACCCCACCTGTTGAAATGTTTACGGCTGCCGACGGGGAATATTTTACCAAACTCTCCAATGGCTGGTACTACATTATTAAAAAAACAATTAACGGGGCAGGGGCTGATATGGCTTTTGCCATGATCCCGGTCTGGTCTGAATTTTTTATCGAAACGGATTATCTGCCTCAACAATTCATATTCAGTGAGGATGCCGCTAAATGGGTACGGCTCAGTGAATCCGTGACCGATTTCCCGGTACGCACACTTACGGGAAAAACCATTTTTTACCTGGATAAAAAGACGGTAACGGCGGTGCCGTTTAATGACCGGTTTACCATCTGGTTGCGTTTTGGCGGCTTACTCTTTCTTTTATTGTTTATTCACCTGGTCGCTGAAAATCTGTCAAGACGTATCGGTCCGTGGCGGACAATCGGTTTACTTTTTCTGGTACTGGTACTGATCAGGGGGGTAACTTATGTATTCCCGTTATTGCTGAACCTGCGTCAATTTGAACTTTTTAATCCGGTGATCTACGGATCCGACCCGGTACAACGATCCCTCGGGGATTTGCTGATCAATGCTTCCCTGCTTTGCTGGTTGGTGTTATTTGCCTGGTACAAACTTCGTGGCAGGGAGCATCCGTTTGAATCCATGCCATCCCGCTGGCGCTGGATCCCCGGCGTCCTTTCGCTGATATTTCTGATTTTTTCGAGTTTCATCCTGGCCAATGTGGTCCGGAGTATGGTGGCAGATTCAAAGATCTCTTTTGATGTAACGAATTTTTTCGGGCTTGACCGGTATACCATTGCCGGTTTTGTGGTACTGGCTTGTTTGTCGGTTTCCTACTATTATCTCTCCCAGTTATTATATCAATTTATCTTTCCATTGTTTGCCGGCCGTGATTACCTGATATATTTTTCAATAGGACTTACAGGGCTGATCTATCTGACTACCCGGTCTGGCAATCCGCAGGTGTTGTTTTACCTGCCGGTGCTCTGCTGGTTGCTGGTTTATACCTGGCTCATACAACGGCAGATCAGTATTTTTAACCGGCTCCGGGTGAATATCGGGGGGATGCTGGCCTGGCTGTTTATTTTCTCCGTTTCTATTGCGGTTATCATGCTTTCAGAGAATAAAAAAGTGGAATGGGAAAAACGGAAGCGGATGGCGGATAAAATGGCCCAGAGTACGGACCGGTCTAGCGAAATGCTGATGAGCATCGCCATTCAGTACCTGGATGCTGATTTTCTCCGGGAGAATTTTAACCGCTTTGGAAGTCCTGAAAGCGGAAAGAAAATACGTGACAGTATCATTGCAGATAATTACCGGGGATACCTGAACCGGTATGATACAAGGCTGTATGTCTATGACGAACTTAACCGGCCACTGTTTAATGATGATGTTACCACTTATGAGTCACTGAATACTATCCTGACGGTACAGGCCAAGGAAACGGATGTGGAAGGACTGTATTACTATGAAACGGATCTGGACAAGTACAACTATATCACCCGGCGCGATATCAAGGATACCAGCAACAGCCGGATGGGAACTTTTTTCATTGTTTCCAATCCCAAGATTTACAGTAATGAAGCACTTTTTCCTGAGTTGTTTCGTCAATTCAAACAGATGGATCCGGAGAATTCTCCCACATACTCAATCGGGGTGTATCACAAAGGCCGGCTGATATCCCCACCGGGTAACTATTCATTTCCGATCTGGCTGAAACCGGAAGAATTGCCTCACCGTGAATTTGAACAAAGGGTAAACGGGGATTTTAATGAACTCTGGTATAAGTCCGGCAATGAAAAAGTAGTGGTTATCGCCCGGAAGAAAGAAACTTTTATACAGGCAATAACGCTGTTCTCCTATATTTTCTGTTCTTTTCTTTTCATTGTAGCCGTGGTACAGTTACTGGGTTTTGTTTTTCGTACCTGGCTCAACGGGATCAGTCTCCGGCGGATGTTGCAACTCACGATCCGCAAACAAATCCACAGTACGTTTATTTTTATCAGTGTGTTTTCCTTTGTCGTAATCTTTTTTGCTACGGTATCTTCCTTTATCAGCCGGTATGAGCAGAATAACGGGGAGAAACTCAGCCGTACGATGAAGATCATGGTAAATGAAATGCAGAAAAAGATGGCCGATCACAACACGTTTGATGATGTGATCAAGATCTATGACTCCGTTTCCAATACCGGGCTCCAGGGACTGGTGGATGAAGTGTCCGATATTCATGGAGTGGATGTGAATGTATATGATCTTTCCGGTAACCTGCAGGTTTCATCCGAAGGGAATGTGTATAATAAAGGGGTGCTGAGCAAGAAGATGGATCCGATGGCTTACTACAACCTGGAGAAGCTGCGTAAGGTGCTGTATCTCCAGAAAGAAAAAGTGGGCACTTTTTCTTTTTACAGTATGTACAGTCCGGTCAGGGATGACGACGGGCAGGCCTATGCTTATATAAATATTCCGTACTTCACCTCACAACCGGAACTGGAAAAAGAGATCTCCAATTTCCTGGTGACGATCATCAACCTGAATGCCTTTATCTTCCTGATTGCCGGATTGATTGCGGTATTTATCACCAACCGGATCACTGATTCATTTTCACTGATCAGCGATAAGATGAAGGAAGTAAACCTTGGTAAAATGAATGAAGCGATCAACTGGAACCGGAATGATGAGATCGGGGAGTTGGTACAGGAGTACAATAAGATGGTGGCCAAACTGGGAGCCAGTGCCACGGCTTTAGCCAAAAGTGAACGGGAGGGTGCCTGGCGGGAGATGGCGCGGCAGGTGGCCCATGAAATCAAGAATCCGCTCACCCCGATGAAGCTGAGTATTCAGTACTTACAAAAAGCTATTAATAATAATCAGGAAAATGTAAAAGAACTCTCGGCCAATGTAGCCAATACACTGGTGGAACAGATCGATCATTTATCCAAGATCGCGGCCGATTTCTCCCAGTTTGCTAATATCGGAAATATCAACACCACCGAGTTTGACCTGCATGAAGTGATCTTTTCGCTGAAAGAACTTTATGCTGCGAATGAAAAGGTCAGTTTTGCCTGGAATGCCGCATCCGGACCCGTGATGCTGCAGGCGGATAAGACCCAGATGAACCGCTTATTTACTAACCTGTTTGCCAATGCGGTGGAAGCCTGTAGCGAAAAAAGTCATTGCCATATTATCGTCAACGAGCGGAGGGATCAGGGATCGGTCCTGATCAGTATACGTGATAACGGAGAAGGTATTCCTACGGATATGCAGGAGCGGATCTTTGTACCGAATTTCACGACTAAATCGTCCGGTACCGGGCTGGGACTGGCCATGTGCAAGGGGATTGTGGAGCAGGCAAAAGGGCGTATCTGGTTTGAAACAGAACAAGGGGTGGGTACGGTTTTTCATGTGGAATTGCCCATTCTTCCCTCGTAGTTCTGCAAATGCGCACGCATGATTACATAAATAATTCCTGAAGATATACACATTTACCAGCTGTAATTCACAAAGCAGTATGCATGGCATTTTTTTTGTTCCTTAATGTCAGCACCATATATCCTGTCGGGTTTCACCAACCCGGTTAAGACACTGATTATATGAAAGACTTCAATCGTTTCCAGGTGAGTCCTAATCCGGCCCCTTTAAATGCAAGTATTACTGTGTTGTTTCCTCCAGATCCTGTAATTGCGGAATCGTATCAGATTACAGATGATACCGGTCACCTGATCAGACGGGGCAGGATAACTGATCGTGATCGTGAATTATTTCTGAGTACAGGAGGTATGAGGGATGGTGTATATTGGCTGATTGTAGGTGAAAGCAGGGAACGGTTCACCATTCTCTGATTGATCGTATATAACTTTTTTTCGCTCCCGTTTTTATGCATAATTACCCGTTCGGGTCCGCAGGGGTATACCCTGAAATTCTGAAAAAGGACGCTAAAACTTTCGGGCTTTGAAATTCCCTGTTTAATTTTATTATCTTTAATACCCATCCCTTTTTCAGGTTTAGGTATTTAGAGTAGCATGTCTGATTTTAAAGAAAAATATGAGAGCCTGATCAGGCTGGCATCTGACGGATGTATCATTTATGATCCCGGGGGGAGGATTATCGAATTTAATGAAGGAGCCTGCAGGCACCTGGGCTATACACCGGAAGAATTTAAACAACTTGGACTCTTTGATCTTTTCCTGGAAGAGGACCTACGGAAAAGGCCACTTCGTTTTGACCTGATGAAAAACGGAGATACGGCAATTGATTACCGGCGAATTAAAAGAAAGAATGGGGAGGCTTACCTGATTGAACTGAATTCCCTGATGTTGCCGGACGGGAACATCATGGCCCTGGCAACTGATGTAACCGATAAAGCCAAGATCCGTAAGGAATTACGGATGAAAGAGCACGCAATTGCCAGTTCTATCAGTGGTATGGGTATGACAGATCTTGATGGCCGGATCATCTATGTGAATAAAGCGCTTTGTGATATGTGGGGAGCGGCCAACGAACAGGAACTGCTGGGTCGCAAAGTTCAGGAGATGTTTGAGGGCAATCAGGTTTTTGATATACTGCCGGGCATACAGGAAAAAGCCGTCGAATACGGAGAGTGTATGGGAAAGCGGCTCAGTGGAACTATTTTTCCGGTCGCCTATTCTGCTAACATCGTTCCGGATAAAAATAATAATCCTGCATATCTTTTTGGTTCTTTCCTGGATCTTTCCGAGCAAAAGAGAACCCGTTATTTATCAGACAGTATCATTGATAATCTTCCGGTTGTCTTTTTTATGTATGATGTGAATGCAGGTAAAATCAGTCGTTGGAATACCCGTATGGAGGAACTGACGGGTTATTCTCGTGAGGAAATGAAGGATTTAAAGTATTACGAACTGGTTTGTGAGAAGGACCGGGAACTGGCAGCACAGAAACTGGCTGAAACCGTTCAATCCGGTAAAGGCGAAGCCGAAATTTCTTTGGTAGATAAACAAGGCAATCTTATTCCATTTTATTTTACCGGTTTTCTGGTGAAACTGGCGGATAAAGAAGTGGTAATTGCTAATGGCATGGATATTTCCGAGCGGAAACAATCTGAACAAAAGCTGCAACATAAATATGAACAGTTGCAACTGATAGCCAATCTCTCTGATGCAGTCAGTAAGGCCAATCAGCTGGAAGATATCTACAAACTCGCCGTAGACGGACTGCTGACTACGATCCGTGCCGACCGGGCCTCGGTGTTGCAATTTGATGAAGAGGGTAAAATGCAGTTCAAAGCCGTACATGGTTTATCTGAACATTACTGCCTCAACGCCGCCGGCCACTCACCCTGGAATCAGGATGCGGTCAATCCCGTTCCTATTTTTGTATCGGATGCGGCAGCCGAACCAACTTTAAGCGAGTTGTTACCGGTGATTAAGGGGGAAGGAATCACCGCCCTTGGCTTTATACCGTTAGTATACATGAATCAGCTTTTGGGCAAATTCATGGTCTACTTTAACAAAGCCCATCAGTTTACCGAGGAGGAGTCTCAATTGCTTCAGACCATTGCCCGGGAAGTGGCTTTTGCCATCGGTGAAAAAAGAAATGAAATCGCACTTCGTAAAAGTGAACAACAATACCGCGAACTGTCTGCTCACTTACAGGATATACGGGAAGAAGAAAGGTCGGCCATCGCCCGTGAAATTCATGATGAACTGGGCCAGCAACTCACCGTCCTTAAAATTGATTTTTCCTGGCTGGAATCCAGGTTAAATATTGCCGATAATTCACAACTCACGGATAAGTTTGAGGAAATTTCCAGCCTGCTCGACCGGGCTGTGCAAACCGTACGCCGGATGTCGACCAGTCTGCGCCCCAGTATGCTGGATGATCTTGGCCTGGTGGCCACGATCGACTGGTACCTGGCTGATTTTGGCCGTAGGGTCAACCTGAAAACCGAGTTTAACCATGAGGATGAAGAGTATAGTATGCCGGATAAAATGCGTACGGCCTTTTTCCGCATTTTCCAGGAATCCATTACCAATGTCATCCGGCATTCGGATGCCACAACCGTGATCGTGGATCTCAGCCGGGCTGGAGATCAGATCAGCTTGCGGGTCAGTGATAACGGTAAGGGATTTGATACGTCTACCGTATCCGGAAAACGCACCCTTGGATTGTTGGGCATGCGTGAGCGATCATTACTCATTGGAGGTGATTGCCGGATTGAAAGTATTCCGGGCATGGGTACTACCGTATCCGTACAGGTAAACCCCAACTGAAAAAAAGATAGTTCCGAAAAGTTTACCAGCCTAGAATATCCACCAGACCTTTCATTGCGAATATTACACCAAGGGTGGTGAGGCCGTACATCGCCAGTTTGATATCCCCTCCGCTGTTATACAGGAGTACCGTGAGCATACATCCAACTACCAGCAAAGCAATACCAATTCCACAGCAGGCAAAGCCAGTACTTCTTTTACGGTTTAACCTTAATTGTTTCAAATGACTGATGGCTTCCTGAAAGAAGTTTTCAGGAGCACCCTTCTCTTTTAACTGAAGCGTAATCTGATCCATATTGTACCCTTCTTTATGAAGAGAACTGACCAGTTGGAGGAATTCATTGTTGGCAGAGGTGTTCATAAATTGGCAAGCTTTAGACCATAAATTACGGAATTCCGGGATATTGCCAAAAAACCTTCCCCTCTCAATCGCAGGGCAAAACCGGCACTTTTTCATAGATCGCATACGTGGCTACACTATGCTGGTAACCAGCTTCTGCCAGCCAGTTGATGATTTCATGCCCCGGATTTTTACCGGATAATGGAATACGGATCTGCTTTCCCGATCCGTTTGTTTGTTCATAAGGACTGAGACCGCTGGTAAATTCAAGCACCGTGAGCCCCGATTTCAAGAGACTAAAGACCCGTGACAGCGGCACCTGAAGGTTTTTATACCCCACCTGGATATTGGCTGCAGATAAAGAATCGCTGTACAATTCACCAAGCGTGGCAATACGGCTGGCAGAAGGGAATTTGGGAACGATATCATATTGATTTTCTACCCGGACTGATTGGGAAAATTTTTTATTAAAATCCGCAGCAAATCCTGAGTTTCCGGCGGCGGGTGCGGCAAAAGTGATAACATTGATTGGGTTCTTTTCTTTTCCCTTTTTTTGACGATAATCCATCAGGTAAGAACCGTATACGGTGGCCAGGTTGCCTCCCAGACTGTGTCCGGTAATTAAGAGCGGGAAGCCCTTATCTAAAATGGAATCAAGGACATTTAATAATAAGCTTCCGTTTTTTAAATCAGTCATCGCGGCCAGGTTCTGAAAGCCGGTAAATGAGCCGGCGGAAACCTTTGCCTGCAGACTATCAGCCGAATAAGGCCAGTTTTCCTGTGTTGTTACATGAAGATCCTGGTAAATCCAGTTCTGGAAAGCGGCCCAGCTGAAATTGATCAGCGATCCCCGGATAGCAAGTGCGAATTCATGTCCATTACTGGTTACAAATGCATGATTACCATTAGATTCTTTGCCTTCCCAGATCAGGGACCATCCGGGTAAATACTGGCGGAGTGTACTATCTATATTTATACAATAAGCGGTCTGTGAGAGCAAACAGGCGGTATCTTCTGTTAAACCTGACCTGAAGACGGGTTCAGTATGCTGGTTATCAATCGTATTTTTTTTCTCCTGTTCATTAAAAGTACAGGCAGACCATAGTAATATTCCGGATAGCAAAGCCAGGAGTAATCTCATATTATTTTCTTTCCCCCTAAAAATAAGCGGTTCCTGCAATTTCACTTTTGAATTTTTACTACCGTTTCAGGCCGATAAAGGCATTTATACTCTTAAATGGGCTAAGGGATTACCTATAAAATGGACTTTTTTTCCATTTTCTGGACAGTCGGCCACTTTTCGGGTTCGTAAATAACTGAAAATCAGAAACGTATTTTTTGGCACTGGAATGGTATATATCCGTTATCCTAAAATCGTACTTTATGAAAAAATTTTACTCAATCCTTACTCTCGCCATCCTGGTTTTAACGGTTAGTGTAAATGCCCAGAGTTTTCCCTGGAGCAGTCATTCAAAAGGAAGCAAGTCTTCTGTTTACAGTCAGGGTGCCCTGACCCGAAATTTTAATTTAACCGGTACAGGTACTGAAACTGATTTTCCCCAATTTAATAATGGTGGTGGTGGTAACCTGGCGACTTCGGTAAACTGGTCAAATAAAACGACATCAGTAACCATGACAATCACATTTTCCAAACCACTGGTAGGCGTTACATTTTTGTTATTTGACGTGGATCAGAATACAGGTTATTGGGATGATAAACTGACCATTACTGCTTTAAATGAATCAGGGAACACGATATATCCATCCCTTACCGGTAATTCTTATACCACCATCTCTGGTACTAACAGCAACGAGATAGAAGGGAAAGCCAACAATACAAGTTATACCAGTTCACCAGCAGTGGCCAGTTTTACCAGCCGGTATGTAAAATCAGTTACCATTGTTTTCAGTGCAGGTTCTTCCAGCCCCAGCAATCCCAATTCACAGGTAGTTGGTATCGGTGGTATCGTGTATGAGAATGTACTGCCGATCGATCTGATGTGGTTCAAGGCGGATAAAAAGAATACAACCACCGATCTGAAATGGCAGACCGGGAATCAGGAAGGTTTCAGCCATTTTGAAATCGAGCGTTCTGCGAACGGTACGGATGATTTTACTTCCATTGCCCGTATCCAGTCTACTACAGCTACTACCGGTAACTACAGTTATACGGATGCCAATGCCGCCCGTCTTTCACAGAAAGCTTATTACCGTCTTAAAATGGTGGATATGGATGGTCAGTACAAATACAGCGCGGTGGTGGTAGTGACTTTTGAAAATGCGGCCAGCATTATGGTTACGCCCAACCTGTTGAATGCCGGTGAAATGATCAGTGTGCATATTGCCGGAAATAACCAGTCAAAGTATGAGGTGAAAATGTTTGATATGAGTGGTAAGATGATCAGTCAGCAAACGGGTAATGGCCGCCTGCAGATCGCCACTTCAGGTTTACGCAAAGGGATGTATATCGTAAGTGTCAATAACATGGTTGAAGCAAAATCATTTAAAATTATGGTTCAGTAAGTATTCAGGAGTACGATTCGGGATATAAGAACACTGAGCATGAATAAGAAGCTGCTTCCGGAAGGAGGCAGTTTTTTTTTAATCAGCTGTCAGTTGTCAGCTGTCAGTTGTCGGGAAACAGCCCCTTCTGAGAAGGTTCAATCTTAAATAGCCAAATGTCTCATGTTTTACGAAATACCTCTCGTACTTCGTACTTCTAACTTCGTACATGGTTCTTACTCTTAACATTTCTTTTACCCGTTTCCGGCATACTGGCATCTGCTTTGAATTAGTATCAGTAGCCGGACAAATAAACAAGATGTACTGAGTGGGGGTCCGGAACTTCAGTACTGATTTTAAAACTTAATAACATGAAAAGAATTTTTACCCTCGTTGCCGTCCTGTTCATGACCGTGGCTATGTTTGCGGCAGACCGCAGACCTGTTATAAAGCTGAACAATAACAACAACTATAAAGTAGTGATTGACGGACGCGCTTATTTCGGTGATGACATTAATATCCGCCCGGACTACTTTATGCGTGGGAAGCACACCGTGAAAGTATTTGAAATGAAACGGGGTTTTTTTGGTCGCACGGAACGCCTGGTGGATATGACCACGTTCTTTATTGACCGGGATGATGTGGTCATCCGTATCGACAGAGCCGGTCGTATCCTTGTCCGCGAAGAAAGAAATGGCAAATGGAATAACGGCTATGGAAAAAATCACCGGGATCGTGATGATGATGATCGTTACGACCGGAATGATCATCCTTTCCGCAGATTCTGATTACAGTACAGTCATTAAAAGTAAAAGCCACCTGGAATACGGGTGGCTTTTTTTGTAAGGATAATTAGTAGGTACGAAGTACGAGGTACGAGATGAATTTCGTAAAACGAGTAACTATTTGTTACTAAGATTCAACTTACTTAGAAGGGGCTGTTTCCTCCCGACCTGCCTTTGCCGGCAGGCAGGCTCCCGACTCTCGACTCTCGACTCCCGACTCCTGACTCTCGACTCCCGACTCCCGACTGCCCACTGTCCTTAGTTTTTCTACTCACTGTGGATAAAAAATGAACGTAGCGGGTTTTTTCAACTCCGGATGGCACAGTTTTGGCAAATGTATAACAGCTCATTTTTAACATTAAAATCTATGATTAGTATGAAAACAGTATTTGGCCGGTTTGCACCGGTTTTTGCAGTGATGGCGGGTTCCCTTCTTTTTTTATATTCCTGTCAGAAGGAGGCCAACCTGAATGCCGTGCCTGAGGGAAAAGCGAAACTGTCCATTTACCTGACGGATGGTCCCCTGGATTTTCAACATGTATGGGTGGATATTCAAAGTATCGCGGTGAAAATAGACACCTGCCGCAGAAACGGTGATGACGATCATGACAACGGTCCCGGATGCGATGATGACCATGACTCACTCAGCGGAAGTTGTGATTACTGGGATACCCTGGCCATCAATCCCGGTGTGTATGACCTGCTGACCCTTCGGAATGGGGTAGATACCCTGTTGGCAAGCGGCTTTGTACTCAATGGAAAAATCGAGCGTATTAAATTCACGCTTGGTACGAATAACAGCCTGATGGTGGATAGTGTGACTTATCCGATCAGTCTGATCAATAACCAGCAGTACATTTTTGTCAATGTGGGCCGTGATCACCTGGATTCCATTTCGTCCAGTAATTTCCAGCTTTACCTTGATTTCGACCTGGCCCGCTCCATCCGCTATATTAACGGACAGTATTGGCTGCGTCCCTATCTGAAACCTTTCAGTCGTCATAGTTTTGGGGTAATTGAAGGAAAAGTCAGACCCGTCCGCTCACATAGCCTGATCAAAGCCTTTAATGCGACCGATACGGCATACGCAAGACCCTGGAGTGAAGGCGAATTCAAAATCCGTGGATTAAGACCCGGTACTTACAGCCTGTTGATCGATGGTATCAACGGTTACCAGGATACCCTGATCAATAATATTACCGTTGAAAGAGGGGAGGATACGGAACTTGGGGTGATTCAGTTGCGTCAGTAATAGTATAGCACTTACAAATTAAAATGCCGGGTCCAACGACCTGGCATTTTTTATGAGCAGAAACAGATCAGGTGTTGTAATCAACTGATCATAAGGTCATATTTATCCAGGAGTGCCAGCACTGCCGGGTAAGCAAATCTGGCTTTCCTGATTTTGTTTAAGTCTGGATTAATTGAATAATTTATCGCTGTTCGCAAATCGGCTTTTTCGAGCACCGTATTTTCAAATTTGGCATCCCGCAGGTTGCAATCTTCAAAAACGGCTTCAGTAAGCAACGACTCCGTAAAATCCACTTCCTGCAGACTGCATTGACTGAATGCGGTCTTCTTCATTTTACATTGGTAAAACGAGCAGAGATCAAGTGTTGAATGGGCAAAACCGACGGTAAATAAATACTGGCTGGCTGATTCAAAATGAAGTCCAAGCATTTTGCACCGTACAAACCGGGCATCATTGAACGTGGTCTGCAGGATTTTACATCCGCTCAGATTGCAATCTTCAAAAATACATTCAGTAAAATTTATTCCCGACAAATCAGTTCCGCCAAAATCACAATGGATGAACCGGCATCCTTCAAAGTCGCCGGCAGGAAGAACGCCTTTTTTTTCGATCAACAGATCTGTATGTAAAGTCATGCTTTTCTTTTCAGCAAGCAATGTAAGTAATCTGCCGCTGGCTCCAAAACCAGGTGATAGGGGATTTTCCGGTTTTCCGTATAGTCTGGAACTTACCTCAGCTTCGCTTCATCGTATCCATGCATGCGGGTAAAGTGGTTAAACTCTTCCTGGAATGATTTTTTCCGGTGATTGTTTTTTTGTTCCGCAATATAATGCTGCACCCACTCCAGTCCGGTAGAGCCCACCGAGTACGCCGCATAGCCCTTCTGCCAGGTAAAGCGCTCTTTTAACATGCCCTGGTTATTAATCCAGTACGAACTCCCGCTTTTTACATATTTGAGTACATCAGACACGGATTTCAGCGGGTTTTGCTGGAACAAACAATGTACATGGTCCGGCATCCCATTGATGATCCGGACCTGGCAGCCTGCTTCCTCGAATTTACTGCTGAGGTAAAAATGAACGGATTTTTCAATGGATTGATTCAGGAACGGGATGTTGTCTTTGGTGGACCAGATCGCATGGATCCAGATCCGGGGTAATAAATAGATCATAGTAAGGTTTTGACAGCTAAGCTAGCCCGGGTCCGGTGTACAGAAAGGGGAAAACGGCCTGAAAAACCCGCTTTTTTCCCCGGATGGGAGCTGTTTTCAACCCGTGAATCAGCTGCCTTTTCCTCGTCTAAATGCTGTAACTTTGCCCCCTCTTAAAAGGAGGCAAAAACCTACATGAAGAATATCCGGAATTTCTGCATTATTGCGCATATTGACCACGGCAAATCCACCCTGGCTGACCGATTATTGCAAAGCACCGGTACCATCAGTGACCGTGATATGATGGACCAGGTGTTGGATGATATGGACCTCGAAAGGGAAAAGGGTATTACTATTAAAAGTCATGCCATCCAGATTAACTATAAACACACCGACGGACAGGAGTATATCCTGAACCTGATCGATACGCCCGGTCACGTAGACTTCAGTTACGAAGTGAGCCGGGCCCTCGCTGCCTGCGAAGGTTGTCTCCTGCTTGTGGACGCCACGCAGGGCATACAGGCACAGACCATCAGTAATCTTTATCTCGCTATCGAAAATAACCTCGAGATCATCCCTGTCATTAACAAGATCGATATGGATGGCGCGATGATTGAAGAAGTGGAAGACCAGATTGTGGACCTGATTGGCTGCAAAAGAGAAGAGATCCTGCATGCCAGCGGACGTACCGGACTGGGTGTAGAGAAAGTACTGGATGCAATTGTCTCCCGTATTCCGGCACCAACCGGGGATCCGGATGCCCCCCTGCAGGCGCTGATTTTTGACTCTGTATTCAATTCATTCCGCGGAATTATTGTTTACTACCGGATCATGAACGGTTCCATCAAAAAGAACGATAAAGTAAAATTTGTAAGTACCGGGCAGGAATATGGTGCCGATGAAATCGGTATCCTGAAACTGAAAATGACGGAGAAGAATGTGGTGAAAGCAGGCGATGTAGGTTATATCATCACCGGTATCAAAAATGCGAAAGAAGTAAAAGTTGGGGATACCATCACCGTAGCCACCAATACCAATCCCCAGCAGATCCAGGGATTTGAAGAAGTGAAACCCATGGTATTTGCCGGTATCTTCCCGGTGAATACGGATGAGTTTGAAGAGTTGCGTGACTGTATGGATAAGCTGCAGCTTAATGATGCTTCCCTTACGTATGAACTGGAAACCTCCCAGGCCCTTGGCTTTGGATTCCGTTGCGGCTTCCTCGGTATGCTGCACATGGAAATCATACAGGAAAGACTGGAACGTGAATTCAACCAGACCGTGATCACTACGGTCCCGAACGTAAGTTTCATTGCCTATACCACTAAGGGAGAAAAAATCATTGTGAATAATCCCACTGAATTCCCTGATCCGGTTAGAATAGATCATATTGATGAACCCTTTATTAAGGCCCAGATTATCTCCAAACCGGAATATATCGGAAATATCATGACACTTTGCCTGGGCAAACGGGGTATCCTGATGAACCAGAGTTACCTGACCCCGACCAGGGTGGAATTGTTGTTCGAAATGCCCCTCACCGAGATTGTATTCGATTTTTATGATAAACTGAAATCACAGACGCGTGGTTATGCTTCATTTGACTATCACCCGATCGGTTACCGTGAAAGTGATATCTGTAAAATGGATATTCTGTTGAATACCGATAAAGTGGACGCCCTGTCCGCCCTGATTCACCGCAGCCGTGCCCAGGAATTTGGCCGCAAGCTTTGTGAAAAGCTGAAGGAATTATTACCCCGCCAGCAATTCCAGATCGCCATCCAGGCCGCTATTGGCGCCAAGGTAGTAGCCCGCGAAAACATCTCCGCCATGCGTAAAGATGTAACCGCTAAATGTTATGGAGGTGATATCAGCCGTAAACGTAAACTGCTCGAGAAACAAAAAGAGGGAAAGAAGCGGATGAGACAGATCGGGAATGTGGAAGTGCCGCAGGAAGCATTCCTGGCGGTGCTGAAACTGGATGATTGAGGAAGATGTTTTTTCTTAGAAG
>Ga0116157_10002473_pt1 | contig 18002 bp, 9 predicted proteins | sample AD_UKC048_MetaG_FD_89882 | JGI IMG/M metagenome (GOLD analysis project Ga0116157, IMG submission 89882) | Active sludge microbial communities of municipal wastewater-treating anaerobic digesters from USA - AD_UKC048_MetaG | ecosystem: Engineered > Bioreactor > Anaerobic > Digestate | place: USA...
ATGGCCGGGGCGCCTGCGACACCAAAGGCAGCATCGCCGCCATGCTCACCGCGCTGAGCCGAGTGGCGGGGTCGGCGCGCCGGCCCGCCGCGACCGAGATCGTGTTTGCCGGCCTGATCGACGAAGAGCATGGCCAGATCGGGTCCAGATTCCTGGCCCGCTCGGGCGTTGGGGGGGATTTGGCCATCGTGGGGGAACCGACCCGGCTCGAGGTCGTGACCGCCCATAAGGGCGACGTCTGGCTGCGGCTCGAAACGCGCGGAAAAGCCGCCCACGGCGCGCACCCCGACCTGGGCGTCAACGCGGTCCATGACATGGCCCGGATCGTCCACCTGCTCGAAACCAAGTACTCGAACCGGTTGCGCCGACACAACCATCCGCTCCTGGGCCGCGGGACGATCAATGTTGGCGTCATCGCCGGCGGCACCCAGCCGAACATCGTTCCGGACCGCTGCGCCATCCAGATCGATCGCCGCACGCTGCCGGGCGAAAATGAGACGGCCGTCATCGGACAAGTCCGGTCCCTGCTCCGGCACAACCGCCTCGAGGCGCGGGTGACCAGCCTCAAGGAAGCGCCCTGTCCGCCGCTCGAGACCGATCCGCGATCGCCCTTTGTCAGCCGCTTCCTCGAAGCCGCCCGACAAACCCGGCCCGCGGGCGTCGCGTTCTTTTGCGACGCCGCGGTCCTGGCCGCCGCGGGCATTCCAAGTGTCGTGTTCGGCCCCGGGGATATCGCGCAGGCGCACACGGAGGACGAGTGGATTTCTTTGCGCGCGCTCGAGGGGGCGACGGATTCTCTGACCCGGTTCCTGTCGTCGCTCCCGTGAAGGCGCGGGCCAGAAAGCAATGACCCCGGCCGGGACATCGACGAGGCGGCATCGGATGCGGCTTGCGCTCCTGACGCACGAACCCCTGCATCCGCCAACCGGCGGCGGTTCGGCGGAGGCGCTCTATCTGGCGCGCGAATTCGTCCGACGCGGACACGACGTCCATGTGTTCTGCCCGGCCGTGCCCGAGGCGGAACGCCTCGAGCGGGACCTTGGGGTGCGCCTGCATCCGTTCACGCTCTGGCGCATGGGGCGGTACGCCTCGCTTCGGAGCTTGAAGTATCTCTTGTATCCGCTGTTTCTCGAACGACTCGTGGCGCGGGTCGCCCGGGAAACCCGGTTCGATCTCCTGTTTTCGCAGCATGCCATTTCCGCCGTCGCTGCCGGCCGGCTGAAACGCCGGCTCGGAGCGGCGCTGGTCATGAACCAACTCGATTACCTCACCGGTTTCATGGAGACGTGGCCGGCCTGGCTGATGCCGCGTCCGCTCCTCGCTTTGCTCATGCGCTACGAACTGTCGTTGCCCCGGCGGTTCGGAGCGGATAGGGTCTTGACCGTGTCAGACGCATTGGCGGATCGCGTGGCCGCCACCGGCTTTCCTCGGGAACGGATTCAATCAGTCTACTACGGGTACGATTCGGCCCTGTTCCCCTTCGATGCCGCCGCCGTGGCGGCTCGCGGCGATGACCCGCCGGTGGTCGTCATGCATGGGTCCTTCGATCATCATCATCTCGGGCCCATCGCGCTCGAAGCCCTCGCCCACGTCCGGGCAGAGCGCCCCGACGCCGTGTTCCGGTTCGTCGGACAGCCCACGGACACCTTGCGGAGCTTCCTCGAAGCGGCGCGCAAACGCGGCGTGGGCGGCGGCGTGGAATGCCCCGGGTTCGTCCCGTATCGTGAAATGGCGGGGCGCCTGGCGGGAGCGTCGGTTGGGATTGTGCCGTACGAGGCGTCGGCGGGTGTGCATTGCGCATTTGTCGCCAAGGTGGTCGAGTACCTGGCGCTGGGCCTGCCCGTCGTCTGCACGGCGCTGGAAGGAATCCAACGGTACTTCCCGGATGAGCCGCTGATCCGTTACGCGCGATTCGAAGGAGGTCATTTCGGGGAACAGATTCTGGCCTGGCTGCGCACGCCGCTGGCGGAGCGCCGGAAGATGTCAGCGCCAGCCAGCCTGCGGGTGGCGCGTGAACTCGACTGGAACGTCATTTGCCGGCGCGCAGCCGATGCGGTCGAAGACGCGCAAGCCGCTCACAACCGCGGGCCAACTCGTGAAAGCAGAGACCTGCCCATGAACCATGCGGGCTAGAACAGCCAACGCCTCGAACGAATCGCGCCCCGGACCGTCCGCGGTCCCGCCTTCGAGCGGCGGGCGTGTGAATCTGCGTTTCTTTCGCCAGACGGGTTGGATGGTGGTGGCGACGACGTTGGGCGGCGGATTCATGTACCTGGTGCACATCCCGGCGGCGGCCGGCATGCCCAGGGCGGAGTACGGCGTTTTCCAGGCGCTGCTTCAGGTCATGAACCTGATGCTGATCCCGGCAATTGGCCTCCAGACAATCGTCGCGCAACAGACCGCGTCGGCCCTGACCGATTCGCAGCATCGCCAGCTTGCGGCGACCGTGCGGGTGCTGCTCGCCGGGGTGGGCGTCATCTGGCTGGTCATGGCACTGGCCGCCTGGGTGATGCGGGACAGGCTGCTGGCGGCGCTGCAGATTGCCCATCCGGCCGCCTTGTGGGTGACGGTCGTCATCGGGCTGGCGATGCTGGCGTGGCCGATCCTCCAAGGCGTGCTGCAAGGCAGACAGAGCTTCTTCTGGCTCGGCAGCCTCCAGGTTGTGAACGGTGGCGGACGACTCCTGGGCGTGTTGCTCCTCGTCTGGCTTCTCGGAGGCCAGGCGGCCGGGGCCATGACAGCCGCACTGCTCGGCTTTTGGATCACCGTCACCCTGGCCGGCTGGCTGACCCGTGACGCGTGGCTGGGCCCAGGCGAACCGGTCGATTGGCGCGCCTGGATTCGACGCGTGGCGCCCCTCACCTTTGGGTTGGCGGCCAGCCAGTTCACCATGGCGGCCGATATGATCCTTGTTCAAACGACATTCGACAAGGACGTCACCGGCCTCTACGGGGCGGCCGGCACCATCGGACGCGGCTTGATGTTCTTCACGGGAGCCGTCTTCGCGGTCATGTTCCCCAAAGCCGTCGCCAGCAAGGCCCGCGGACGGCGAACCGACGTCCTGGTGTCCGCGGTGGGAGCCACCGCCGTCCTGGGAACCTGCGTGGCCCTCGGGTGCACCTTCCTGCCTCAACTGCCGCTTCATCTGGTTTACCCGACTCGACCCGAGTATTGGGCGATGGCCCCGCTGGTGCCCTGGTTTGCCTGGTGCATGTTGCCGTTGAGCCTCGCCAATGTCCTGATCGGGCACCTGCTCGCCCGCGAGCGTTTCCAGGCCGTGCCCTGGCTCCTCCTCGTGGCCGCAGGTTACGGCGTGGCCCTCTGGGCGCGGCAGGACGCCTTCCGGAGCGTCCCCGAGGCGGATGGATTCCGCATGGTCGTGGCCACCCTGGGCGTGTTCAGTCTCCTCCTGCTGCTGATCGCCGCGTGGTTCACCTGGGGACGCCACCGCGAAGACAGGCACTGACCACTCGCAATCAACCGCCACGCCTTCTCGTCCGCTCCGCCCCCACCGGACGCAGAATATTCTGGCGCTTCCCGGCGCGGAAAGGTCTATAACTTCGCGCATGCAACCGCGTCTGACTCTCTTGGCACTCCTGGTTCCCGTGGCGCTGACCGTCTCGGCGTCCGAAGCAACCGACTGGATCATGCTGTTCAACGGGCACAACCTCGATGGCTGGACCCAGCATGGGGGCAAGGCCGTCTACCGGGTCGACAATGGACAGATCGTCGGCGTGCCGGTCCCCAACACGCCGAACTCGTTTCTTTGCACGGCGCGCTCCTACAAGGACTTCATCCTCGAACTCGAGTTCAAGCCGATGACAGGACTCAACTCGGGCGTCCAGGTGCGAAGCGAGGTCTTCGCCGAACCCAAGTCCGTCCAGGTCGACGGCAAGACCTTCAAGATTCCGGCCGACCGCGTGCATGGCTATCAGGTCGAGATCGATCCGAGCGACCGCGCCTGGACGGGCGGCATCTACGACGAAGGCCGGCGCGGCTGGCTCAAGGACCTCAAGGACAACGAGCCCGCGCGCAAGGCGTTCAAGGCCAACGAGTGGAACCACTTCCGGATCGAATGCCGCGGCGACACCATCAAGACCTGGCTCAACGGCGTGCCGGCGGCCGAGATTCGCGATCATGCCACGCCTGCCGGGCTCATCGGACTCCAGGTGCACGGAATCGGCCAGGATGCCAAGGAACTCGAAGTGCGCTGGCGCAATGTCCGGCTCAAAGAACTCGAAGCGCCGACGCCTTCGGACCCGCGCGAGGATGCCAACTGGACCGGCCCGGCCTACCAGGCCCTGCCGCCTCTGGAAGGCGAAGGATGGCAGTACCTCTTCGACGGCAAATCGCTCGATGGCTGGAAGGTGACCGACTTCGCCGGACACGGCCCCGTCGGCGTCAGAGCCGGGCGGCTCGAGATCGAAATGGGCGCCATGCTGACGGGCGTGAATCTCGTCAGAACCAACGATCTCCCTCGTCATGGCTACGAACTGGCTCTCGACGCGATGAAGGTCGATGGCAGCGATTTCTTCTGCGCCCTGACCTTCGTGACGGGCGAGTCCTGCTGCTCGTTTGTCATCGGAGGGTGGGGCGGCGGCGTGGTTGGCATCTCGAGCATCGACGGCAATGACGCCTCGTCGAATGAGACCACCAAGTTCAAGGACTTCGAGAAAGACAAGTGGTTCCGCATCCGTGTCCGCGTCACGAAAGACAAAATCGAGACCTGGATCGGCAAGGAGAAGATGGTCGACGTGCAGGTCGTGGACCGCCGGATCGCCGTGCGCCCCGGCGAGATCGAGGACAGCCAGCCCTTCGGAATCGCCACCTACCAAACCACCGCCGCCTTCCGCAACATCCAGTGGCGCCCGCTCAATCCGTTAGGCTAACACCGTTGGATGAAGAACCGTGGGATGTCTGCCTCGAACACGGATACCGGTGCTCACCTGTGACCTGACGCTCCCGGGTCACGATGTCATTCGAGCACCGCTACAAACTCACCGACCACGCGCAAGGAGTCTTCATCCGCACCCTCGATCACGATCGGCTGGAACTCCGGATTCAGGGGGCGAAGCTCGATCCGCGTGTGTCGAAACGCTCCGGCATCGTCGAAGGCCTTTTCGCTATGGTAGCGCTTCACAGTCAGGCGTCCGCCGGTTTCAGGGTCGCCGCCATCGCGGAGCACAACCAGAACGACGCGCCCCTCGCGTGAGCCGGCCAGAGCGTCGCCACCCCGAAACAGGCAGTCGGCCCCGTCGAGGATCATCGGCTCCATCGAGCGCCCCCGGACACGCATGGCAAACAGGTCGGACGTCAGCCGGCGGCCATCCACCCGAATCCAGGCGTGGTGATCGTGTGGATCGACGGCCCGCTGCTCCGGCCCAAAGGGCCCTGCCGCCGCCGCGACATCGTAGAACGGGACGTAAATCTTGAACCGATCTTCCAGGGGCGGATCTTCGACGATCCGGACCAGATCGCCCGCGTGGTCCGGCGTGGCGGCCACCGGCACCGGCTTCGCCGGGACCACCGCCACGGGCGTCCCCGCCGGCTCCCACCGTTCGATCCCCCGTTGGATGGCCGTGAACTCGACCGCCTCGGCGACAGCATTAAACAGCGGCGTTTCCCAGTTCGAACTCCGTGCCACATCGGGTCCGCCCAGTTTGCTCACTTCGAAAGCGAAGCGAATCTGGTGCTGGGCACGCATGAGCGACCAGTAATGGATGATGCAGTCTCTGCGCGCCAGCAGCAGCGCCCGGGTCGGCAGCCGGTCCCGCTTGTCGGCGTTGGCTCCGCGCGAAGCAGGCAGGAGATTCCAGAGGTCGTTGTTCCGCCAAAGTGAGAAGGGAATCGCATGGTCCACCTCGAACGACCGAGGCAGGTGGTCCCCAGTCCAGACGCACTCTCTCCCCGGCAGCTCCTGATACACAGCGCGCGCCACCTCGACTTCCCGTTCCGGGATCGGCGCCGTCAGCAACGCATCAATCACCTGGCTCGCTTTGAGCCTGCCCTGGGAAATCTCCGCGGTGAGTTCGGCCCACCGCAAAACGGTCGCGTCCGCGATCCAACTCCCCATGGCGGACAGCTCCCGCCAGAGGTCGGCCTCCATGATCACGCATCGCGAACGCCCGTCGTACTCGAAGGTCTTCGATCCGCCGCCTCCGGCGTAGTAGACGGGACCGTCCCGGATCGTGTCGCACAGCTTGGCGAAGAGCCGCTTGTGCAGGTGATGGACCTCCGCGGGGAGCGAGTCGTTGCGATAGTCCAGCGAGAAACGGCATAGCCCGCCCATCCGACCGTACAGGGCGATCAGACGCTCAAGCTCGGCGCGGAAGGCCACGGGCTTCAGGCAGCCGGGCCGCTCGCCCCGTTTCTGCGGGATGAAGGTCGTCGACTCGAACAGGGGCCAGAAGTACTCGACCCACTTGTCGGCGAGCATCCGCATCGGAATGGCAACCCTCCCCTCGGGCAGCCAGCGAACGGCGTGGCAGTTCGTCGTGGCCAGCTCCGCCAGGGCCCGGAACAAGGCCGGTTTGTACGTGGCGTCTTTCTTGTCGCGATTCAGAATTGCCTCGATCCTCTCGAGGCTTCGGGAACCTTGCCCTTCGAGCACAAAGAGCTGCGTGGCCCAGCGGCGATCCGGCCGGCCGAGGGAATCGTCCGAGTTCCAGCGATTCAGCAGGCGAAAACCGACCTTGCTCAGCAGGAAGTGGAAGTTCTCAGGGGTCACCTGATTGAACAGCCGCCCCTGTGCATCCCGGCTGGTGGTCGAATCCACGGACGGGCCGACGAGGGGCGTCGAGATCAGCAGCCGACCCCCGGACTTCAGAACCCGCCGCAGATTGAACGCCGTGTCGAACAGGTGCTCCTGCGGGACATGCATCAGCACGGCCCAACAAAGAACCGCCTCGTGACTGGCGTCATCGACGCTGGCCAGCGCAGGCAACGAATCCACCCGCATCCGCTCCGCCACTCGCGGATAATGCTGCGCGGCGGCTCGCAACATTTCCTCAACCGCGTCAACCCCTGTGGCGTCGTACCCTGCCTCGATCAGGGCCTGCAGGTCCCGTCCGGTGCCGCACCCCACGTCCAGCACCCGGCTTCCCGGGGGAAACGCCGACGCGAAGTACTGCGCTGCGGCGCTGCCGGCTGCCCCGTAGTCCGCGGCGAGCTCCGACGCCCGCGCTCGGTAGAACTGGACGGTGGTCGCATCCATCAACAGGCTCCCATGCCTACACGGACCGGCACACCGGTGGATCGAGCGGTTGTTTGTCTTCGAGCTGCGGTTTGCGGGTCACGCTGCGGATTCTATGAAACCATGCCGCAGCCCACAAGCCCCTGGGCAGCATGGCTCGGCGATGACCGCCGGTGTTTGACGCGCGCTCCGGCTGCCTGTAGACAAGCCGTTGTGAATGTCTCTCCCCATGTCGTGATGTCGGCGGGCCGCCTCGTGTGCTTGATGCTCGTGGTGGCAATGATCGCCCATGGCCCGCGCGTCGGCGCGGCGGTCCCGCCGCAACTCGAAGCCGTGGTGGTAGTGTTCAAGACGCACTTCGACATCGGATACACGGACATGGCGAGCAATGTCGTGCAGCGCTATCGCACGACCATGATCGACCAGGCACTCGAGGTCGTGGACCAGAACCGCGCGCTGCCGCCCGACCGCCAGTTCGTCTGGACCCTGCCCGGCTGGCCGCTGACACAGATCGTCGCGGATTGGCCCGGTCAGAACGACGCCCGCCGCCAGCGGGTGAACGCGGCGTTCAGGGAGGGCCGGTTTGTCGTCCACGCCCTGCCCTTCACGACACACACCGAGTTGCTCGAACCGGAGGATTTGGTGCGCGGCCTGGGCTATTCGTCCCGGCTTTGCCGGGATGCCGGACTCGAACTGCCGCGCGACGCCAAGATGACCGATGTTCCGTGTCACTCATGGATTCTGCCGACATTGCTGCGGCACGCGGGGGTCGATTTTCTCCACCTCGGCTGCAATGCCGCCAGCAGCTCGCCGCGCGTCCCGATCCTCTTCTGGTGGGAGGGGCCGGACCGGTCGCGGTTGCTCACGATGTACACGGCCGAGAGCTACGGCACCGGCCTCGTGCCGCCCGCGGACTGGCCGCACAAGACCTGGCTCGCGCTGATCCACACCGGCGACAACCACGGCCCGCCGCGTCCGGACGAGGTGACGACGCTGCTCGAAGAGGCGGCGGTCAAGCTTCCCGGCGTGCGGGTGCGCATCGGACGGCTCTCCGATTTCTCGGATGCGATCCTCGCGGAAAAAGCCGAGTTGCCGGTTGTGCGGGGCGATATGCCCGACACCTGGATTCACGGCCCGATGTGCGATCCGGCCGGCGCCCGGCTGGCCCGAAACATCCGTCCGGCGATCGCGATCCGCGAGACGCTCGACACGCACATGCGGAGTTGGACTGGGAGATCGGTCATCGGAGATCGGAGATGGGAGATGGGAGATGGGAGATCGGAGTTGGGCGATGGGAGATCGGGGAGGGAGGATCGGGGATCGGAGATGGGAGATGGGGTGGGGATCGCAGCGGCTTATGAGAAGAGCCTGCTGTATGGCGAGCACACGTGGGGCGGGGCGTACTGGTGGATTTACGGCAAGTACATCCAGCACTACGGTGAGAAATGGCGCCAGGAGCGCGACGCCGGCCGGTTCGGGCGCATCGAGTCCTCGTGGGCCGAGCACACGGCGTACATCGAGGACGCGGCCCGGCTGACGCAGCCTGCGCTCGAAAACCAGATGCGCGCCCTGGCTCGATCCGTGAATCTCGAAGGCCTCCGCTTCGTCGTGTTCAATCCGCTTCCCTGGCCGCGCGACGGCGTCGTGGACCTCCCCGACGCAATAACCGCCGGTTTCAACACAATCCGGTCCGCCGACGACGGGCCTGCGCAGATGTTCACCGAGTGGGGCCAGGGCTTGCGCCGGTTCGTGGCGCGTTCCGTGCCTCCGTCCGGTTACCGGACGTATCGCGTGTCGCGCGCGCCCTTCGCCGAACCGCCGCGGCCCAATCCGTCCGGGCAGCCGATCCTGTCGAGCCGGTTCTTTCGGGCAACGCTCGACCCCGAGCGCGGCGTGATCCGGTCGCTTGTCGACCGGCAGTCCAGGCGCGAGTTGGTCGATCCGGCCGCGCCGCACGGTTTTGGCCAGTATTTGCACGAGCGTTTCTCCTCGAACGAGGTCCAGGCCTACGTGGATGCTTACGTGAAGATCAATGCGGATTGGGCCACGAACGAATTGGGCAAACCGAGTCTGCCGCCCGCGTCCGAGGTCCCGTACCGCGCCGGTTCGCCGCAGACATGGAAGTTGAGCATCGAACGGACACGCGCGGCCCAGACCGCGACTCTGGCGGCCCCCGCGATGCCCGACTTGCCGGCCGTCACCACGCGCCTCATCCTGTATCAGGAGCAACCCTGCGCCGACCTCGAGTTGACGGTGCACGACAAGGCGCCCGATCCGTGGCCGGAAGCCGGTTGGCTTTGCCTGCCATTCAAAGTCGAGCATCCGCGGTTCCGCCTCGGGCGACTCGGGTCAATCATCGATCCCGCGCACGAGATTGTGCCCGGCGCGAACCGCGCCCTGTATGGCCTCGATACGGGCCTCACAATCGCGGAGCCCGGCGGCTGGGGGGTCGGCCTGTGCGCCCTCGACAATCCTCTGGTGAGCTTGGACAGCCCCGGCTGCTGGCGCTACTCGCTCGATTCGGTGCCGCGCCGTCCGGCGGTCTACCTGAACCTCTTCAACAACCAATGGACCACGAACTTCCGCCTTTGGAACAGCGGCACCTGGACGGCCCGAGTGCGGATTTGGTCGGTCAAGGAAGCCGGGAATGCGGCTGACGCGCTGATCGCTCCCTCGCTCGAAGCGCGATTCCCCCTGCAAATGGCATGGGCGGACGGGCCGGCGGGGCCGCTTCCTGCCCGCCAAACCGGCCTCAGCGTTGAACTCGAGGGTGTGCGCGTGACGGCGTTCGGTCCCAACCCGGACGGCCCCGGCACTGTGCTGCGGCTTTGGGAATACGCCGGGCGGGGCGGCCGTTGCGGTGTGCGTCTGCCCCTTGGCATGGACCCTCGATTCGTCCAACCGGTCGACCTGCGCGGACGCCCGCTGGGCGCGCCTCTGCCTGTGCGCGCGCGCATGTTCCATCTCGAGATGAAACCGTTCGCGCCCGCGAGCGTGGTCATCGTCAGTTCGACCGGAGATAGGGGTCAAGCCGGTAGAACCGCTGCTTGAAGCGCGGGGCATCGCGATCGACAAAGCGAACCTGGCCGATTTGGTTGGCTTGACTTGGTATTCGGCAGCCGTGCGTCTCGCCGCGTTTCGTGGAAACTGACCCGGGCACGGTGCTGGGCCAGCCTGCCCTCAATGCAGATGACCATCGAGCTTCCAGACCAGTTGGCCCGGCAACTGGAGCCGGAGCGCGATCGCCTCGCGGACATCATTGCACGCGGGCTGCGTCGGTCATGGTCTGCCCGCTCCGCGCTGCGCCGGGAGGTGATCTCGTTCCTGGCGCAACGTTCCGCAGCGGCATGAGCGGACCGCGGATTCCCGCCGCCCTCAAGGCTGCCGTTCGGGAACGGGCGGCGGGCTGCTGCGAATACTGTCGGATGCCCCGAGGCCGGCGCGTTCTTCGCGCACGAACCCGACCACATCATCGCCACGCAACACCGCGGAGATTGAGTTCTATCAGCTCTCATCTTCATTGCGCCTCGCCAATGCTGCTTGACCGCGGAGCCAGGTCAAGTCTAGGCTGCCCCTGTCAAGCCCACAGGCCGTCAAATCAACTCGCGAGTCATATGATGAACAAGCGCTTCCCACGTGGTCAGATGTCCACCCTTGTATCCGGACTTGTCTGCGCCCTCTGCGCCGTCGCCGCGCCGCCCGGCCCGACGCCACAGGTTCCGGACGGCGGCGGCGCTCCGGGGGCGTTTCCGAACACGTCGGTTTCGGCGGTCAACGTGATCGCCAAAGGCAGCACCACGTTCAGCGGCGCCGTCGATGTTCCGGGTCTGGCCGGCCAAGGCCCGATTCCCTGGTCGGTGAATCGGTACAATCGCGGCGACTTCGCCGTGCGCCTCTCTCCCGGCGACGCGCAGGCCGCATTGAACAACCTCAATCAGGGATTCATCGAGTTCGGCGACAGCGCGGTGAGCATTCCCGCCAGCCAGGCTTGGCGCCCGAGCCCGCTCCTCGGAATCAGCATCCCAACCGCGCGCCAGAACGGCCCGATCGATTGGAACGACGGCGAAGGCCCGTTCTACCCGACGGTCGCAATCGCCGAGTCGTCGTCGGGCCCCGGCTACAGCATGGCGGACGGCAGTTGGGGCACTGGAGATCTCGACGTGAATACCGGGCGCGCGGGCACGCACGGTTCGAGTCCTGAAGGCAATTTCGGCTTCTCCGTCGCCTGGTTCCCGTACGACCAGGGATGGCTCGGCGGCGAGGCCGGGAGCCCGACCGCCGAGGGTCAGGCGCGCTGGACCGGTCCCAACGCGCACGCCGCCGGCCTGGCGGCCGGGGTGATCAAATGGCCGCAGTTCCCGCCCGAGAGCGGGGTCTACGGCGGCCAGGCGGAACTGGTCCTGCCCGGAGTCAATTCGCTCGATGACGGCATGCTGTTTGCCACCTCGGCGGACGGCGCGAGCGACGTCAACATCGTGGGTGTCGCGCCCAAGGAAGGCGGCCTTGGCTGGCATGTGGCAATCCGGGAAGACTCGGCCCTCGATGCCGAGACCCTGGCGGCGGCCGATCAATCCGAGTTTGCGTTCGTCTACGTGCCGTTCGACGCCCGGAATCTGGTCGGCGGACACATCGTGGGCGCCGATGGGACCAAGCGCAAAGCGGTCGGAGAGTTCACTGTCACCCGCACTGGCACGGGCGTCTACGAGTTGGTTGTTCCCGGCAAAACGGGCGCGGACGGCACCCTCGTGTTGCAGGTGGCGGACCTCGAACCGGACACCTCGGTCCCATTGGCCTCGCGCGCCTTCCTTTCGTACGAGTTCCTCGACGGGAAGTTCGTCATTCAAGCGCGCAAGACAACGACGGACACGCAGGCGGACCTCGCCGACGCCAGTTTCTACGTGGCCTGGGTGGACTTCAAAACGCCGCTGGCGCCGCCCGACGGCCCGCGCCTGCGCAGCCTCGCCGCGGTCGTGGTCTCGGGCGAGGGTGTCGAGGCCAAGGAAACGGCCCTGGCGGTGAACACGCATGAGCCGGAAGTGCTGGTGGCATCGATCGATCCCGTCAACCTGGGCGGGTATGTCGACCCCATCACGCAGCAATACGCCTATTATGCCGTGGTGGGACGGTTTTACGATCCGCGCACCCTGGCTCCCACCGGCGCCCCCTTCATCATCCTGGGCAGTCCCTCCGGCACGGTGAACCGCTGCGACGCCAAATACAACCCGGTCTCGAAACAGTACGTGGTTGTCGCCAACGCGCGCGCCTACAGCGACCTGGGCATGGACGTCCCCCTGATCGCACTCGTCAACCCCGCCTCGGTCGCCGGCGGCAATCCGCCCGTCGCCAAGGCCTTCGTCCACGATCCCGAGACGGACCAGTCCTATGATGATGTCACCGTGGCCGTCAGTTCGAAGAACGGTAACTTCCTCCTCGCATGCGAGCGGAAGTTCGCGGACGAAGGCGAAGGCACGGTCGGCGCCCTGTACAGCCAGACCGGCACCTTGCTGACACCGCTCCGCACGCGTCTTGACCTGCTCCAGCAGGTCGGGGATGAGGACGATCCGGACGCGATCTACCATGAGGGGCTCGACGCGTTCCTCTACATCTCGAACACCGACAACTCGAACGGGTCCACCGGCACCCTCGGCAACCGGATCGTCGGCTCCGTGGTCGACCCCGTGCCTGATGGCCAGGGCAACCTTGTCGTCCGGGCCGAGCAGCCGCTGGGAGACGGACTCCCGGCCGGCAGAGCCGAGGGCCATCCCGCTTCAATCGTCAACCCTTTCAATGGACAGCTCATCACCGCCTATGACGCCGGGAACGGCACCGCCATGGGCGATCTCTCCTACTTCGATTTGGGCGCCGCGCCCAGTTATGCGTTCACCTCGGCTCGATCTGAGGTGCCGTATCTCGACGGCGCAAGCGGCAATCCCTTCAACCACCAGCATCCGCAACTCGCAGCGGACCCGGAGAGCGGGGTGATTGCGGTGGGCTTCAACGCCACAGGCAGCACCGCGGGCGTCCCGGAGTCCTATGCGTTCGTGCTGCTTGGACCCGACGGACAACCGCTGCCCAGCCAACTGGGCGCCCCGTATCTGCTGGCGGACTCGACCGGCGGTCTGGGAACGACTGTGAACTTCCACACGATCAAGTACTCGCCGGCCAGCGGCTCGTTCCTCGCTGCCTACACGAGCAATCCCGGCGTGACCTACCTCGCGGCTCTCGAAATCACGTCGTCGCATCTCCTGGTCCAGCCCCCCACCCTCACCGTCGCGCGCAGCGGCAACGAGGTCGTCATCACCTGGGCCGCCAGCGCCACAGGCTACCAACTCGACGCCAGCCCCACGGCGTCCCCAGCCGACTGGCAGCCCTCCGGACTCACCCCCAGCGTCGAGGGTGATCTGCTCAAAGTCGCGGTTCCGCCCACCGGCGCCGCCCGCTTCTTCCGGCTCAGGCGTCCATAAACGGGTGTGACAAGAGCGTCAACCCCCTTGGAATCGGGGGGACGAGTTCCGCGAGTCCCTGACTCGAGACAATCACTGTTATCGATCAGGGCCTCTCCCGCGGCTGCACATACGCGTCAACCTAAGCAGAGCCCCTGAGTGGTTTCTCGGAGCAGCGCTGTCGAGGGTGTCTAACCCCTTGGGCCGGTGTCCATTGTGGCAGTCGCCTCTGCTCGCTTCGGATCCGAGGTCGCGAAGCGTTTGGAGTGCGGCGGTTTACCGCCGCTTTCCAAGCGCGGTCCTCATTGCATGGCCACACCAAAGCGGTGCTGAAGCACTGCACCTTACACGCATTCTGGCGGAGGGAGTGTTCTCGGACCATCGTCCGTCCTCTTCCCCCTCACCCTAACCCTCTCCTCGGGGAGAGGGCCGGGGTGAGTGGGAACGGCGTGCCCGCCCATCCTCGATGCTCGATTGCACTGAAATGCGTGTAAGGTGCAGGCTGAAGCACACGCACTCCAGACGCTTCGCGCCGCCGGACGCGCTCGTGTCCAGGCAGCTTCCGTGCGAGCTCCGCATCTCAGCCTCCCTAAGGTTGACGCGTATGCGCGGCTGCGGGAGAGGGCCTTCAAGAGGGATCGGCGCGCCGAACAACGGGAGGCCATCGAGGCCGTTGTCATTCAGCCTCACTGGCGCTGGCCTTTGCGGCGAACACCCACCCTGCGAAGATCGATCGGATTGAACCCGAGCTTGAGGGCCGGCGAGTCCGGGTTGAGCCGGAAGTTGTAGGCGCGCGAGTTGTAAAACATCGGGTCGGCCACGACCGAATGGATGTCGTGGCCTCGAGCCTGCCATTCCGCCAGTGTCGACCCGGCGAAGCGCATCGAGTCGGGGCGGGCCTCGGGCCGTCCGTCGAAATACACGTTGTTATCGAGCCGGAATCGGTTGTTCGTCCAACTGCTGCCCAGGAGTTCGCCGGAGTCGAAGTAGACGATATTGCGCTCGAAGGTGAACGAGATGTGGTCTTCCTCGCGCGAGCGCATGAGTTGGTGTTCGGCATTGAAGGCGAAGATGTTGTTGCGCACAACGTTCTCACGCCCGTAATGCTGGTGGAAACCGGCGCTTTTGCACCGATAGACCACGTTGTGTTCGAGCGCGATGTAACTGCTCCCTTCATCGGTGTAGAGCCCCCATCCGCCAGAGGTAAACGCGTGGACGTCGTGGATGAGGTTGTTTCGGATGACAGTGCCTCTCTGAATGCCCAGCGTGTAGATGGCTCCCATGTCGCTGAGGAGGTTCTGGCCGATGTCATGGAGATGATTGAACTCGATGAGGTTGTCGCGGCAGGGCGTCTCCTGGTAGCCCCAGTTCCAGCCGACTGAAATGGCCGTGTAGAACAGGTCGGAAATCTCGTTGTGAGCCACCCGGTTGTTCCCGCTCTGCAGAATCAGAACCCCCGCCCCCGGCGCATAAATCCGCCCAAGCCGACTCAACCGATTGTCCGTGACGACGTGACCGTGACACTCCTCGATCGAATCCGTTCGTGCCGTGGTCTCCCCGATCCGAATGCCGCCGGCCCCCAGGTCGGTGAACTCGTTGCCCACGACCCTCCAACCCTGGCACCCCTTGCCCAGATCGAGCCCGTATCCGCCCAGACGCGTGAACACGCAATCCTCGACCACGCATCCGACCGCCCCCTCGGCCCGAATGTCGCCCGCAATGCCAATCGCCGCCTGAACGTCGGCATAGCCGGCGGCTTCCAATCGGTAATCCGTGTGGGTGAACGTGAGCCCGCGCAGCACGATGTTTGCCACGGGCTGTTTGCCCGCAAAATCACCCCGGTAAACCACCAGTTCATCGAGAACCGGAGCCACCACCTCCGCTTGCTGAACATCTTCACCCGCCTCGGCCCAGTAAGTCAGAACGCCCGTCTTGGGGTCGAGATACCACTCCCCCGCCCGATCGAGCGCGTCCGGCGCATTCTCGATGTAATACTGCGCATTGGCCTCTTTGTTGGAAGGCCGCGGATCGCCCGCAAGCGTGGCAACCGCGTTGGTCTCGTCCACAGCCCGAATGGGCATCCGCAGGTCGGCCCATGCGAGATAGGCCACAACCTCGACGTCCCCAGCCTCGGCCCACCCCTTCTTGATGTCGCCCGCTTTGAACTTGAGCTGGATCGGCTTGTCCTGCGGGCTCTCGCCCTGGACGCGAAAGAACCCCGCGTTCGGCGTCCGGGCGCGCACCTTGCGCTGTCCGTTGACGAAGAGCTGGCGGAAATACCATGTGCCGTCGCGCACGTCGGACACGTCCGCCTCCCAGCAGCCCGGCTTGTCCACCGAACGCCTCCACCCCGCGATCCGGCGTCCGCCGCTCAGGATCGGCTTCTCATCGGGATAGGCGCTGATCACCAGCGGCTGCTGGGCGCTGGGGCCGGAGTGGTCGGGAGTGAGCACAAGCGGCGCCGCCAGGTGATACGTCCCGCCCCGCACCAGAATGGTGAAGCTGTCGACCGTCGAGAGCCCTTGATACCGGGCTTCCCGGACTTTGTTGAGAGCCGCCGAGAGCGTGGCCAGCGGTCCGTCGTCAAGACTCGGCGCCGGAATGGCGAGCTCGCCCGACCAAAGATCGTTCCCATCGGTCGCCACATTCAACACGAGGGTCTTCGCCTCGACTCGGCCCGCACAGGCCGCGGCGAGCAGCACCGCCCACAAAACTCGCAAGCGCATCGGGTTCATGAATCTGTGGCCTCGTCCTGGAATGAGGTCTCCAGGCTAGCCTTGCTGGCCCTCGTGAGCGCCGACGGCGCGTTGGGCTTGCTTCTGGTAGTAGGGCGTGACCAGATTGAAGTAGATGCCGCACAGCGGCCGGTCGGTCTGCGATTGGCTCAGGATGATCGTCACGTGCTTGTCGAGCGCAATGCCGTGGCGGAGGTGCGGACCGCGGGTCTCGTAGGCGATGATCGCCTTCTCGATGAGCGATCGCAGGGTCTCGCGGCAATCCACTGTGGGCTTGTCGATGCACACGATATGCTTGTCGTATGCCCGAAGGGCGTCGTTGATTTCCGCCTCGAAGGTTTCGACGGTCACGGCCGCAGAGTAGGCGCGTCGGCGGAAGATTTCAAAGCGAAAGTGAGGAGCCCGGGGCAAGGCGCATCTGACAGTTGTCGGTATTCTGTCGCCCGGTGATGGCACCCGACCTGGCGTTTGGACATTCTTGATGCTTGCCGATCTTGACCTGGCCGGTGCAGTTGCCAAAGTCGGGGATTCGCCGCTACTGTTGTTGTCAACGCCTATGAAGAAAACTCCATTGCTGGCGCCAGTTCTGGCGCTGGCCGTCCTGTGCGGACTCGGCTGCCAGACGGCCAAGGTCACTTCCGACGTCGCGCTCGCCGCGCCCGCCTCGTCGGCTCCTGTGGTCGTTTACGTCGCCGACTTCGAGCTTGGGGCCGACAACATCCAGCATGAAGAGGGAGTCCTGTCCGGACGTCCGGGTCCGGTCGGCCGGATTGGAGCCCGCCTGTCCGGAGCCTCGAAGGACCCCGCCGGCCGGGCGCGGGAGCTTGTCGATCTGATGGCCGATGGCCTCGTCAAGGAGTTGTCGAAAGCCGGAGTGAAAGCCGGCCGTGTCGCGGAACGCGCGCCTCGTGCGACCCAGGGCTGGCTGGTGCGGGGCGTGTTCACCGAGGTGCAGGAGGGCAACCGTCTGCGGCGGGCGATGATCGGTTTTGGCCAGGGCCAGACCGACATGCAAGTGGTTGCCACGATCCACGATCTCTCCCAGGGAGAGCCCAAGCCGCTCTATGAGGTTGCCACGGACGCGAGCAGCGGCTCGAAACCCGGCGCGGCCCCGACGTTGGTCTTGAGCCCATACGGCGCGGCCGTCCGGTTTGTGATGGCTGGCCAGGACCTCGATCGGGGGGCGAGGCAGACCGCCGCTCGGATTGCCGAGCAGGTGCTTGTGCACATCCGGCAGGCCAATGCGAAGTGATGGCGCCGCCATGCGTCCGCCGCCTCGACAGCGCCCGCGCAGTTTGGAGGCGACGCGCCTTTGACGATTCCCGGCGGCGGATTATCTTAAGGGGCAATCAACGTGTATGCAGGACGAGGCAAACCACTCACGCGACACGGCTTTCGATCGGGCTCCGCATTGCCCCGGCGGCGTGCTGACGCGACGCGCGTTTCTGGAACGTATGGCGGGCGCCGCGACGGCCGCGGCGGGGACGGGGATGGCGTGGGCGTCCGGTGCGCCGGAGGCCGAGGGGCCGGTGGGGCGGGTGCCGACCAGCATTGGCTTGTGCAAGCGCTACGAGTATCCCGAAGTGCGGCGCGCGCTCGGTCGGATGCTGGACGAGATCGGCGGGGTGCGGC
>Ga0116157_10002480_pt1 | contig 17962 bp, 16 predicted proteins | sample AD_UKC048_MetaG_FD_89882 | JGI IMG/M metagenome (GOLD analysis project Ga0116157, IMG submission 89882) | Active sludge microbial communities of municipal wastewater-treating anaerobic digesters from USA - AD_UKC048_MetaG | ecosystem: Engineered > Bioreactor > Anaerobic > Digestate | place: USA...
CGCATCTAGTGAAACCATCGTAAAAATGCGAAACGGCGACCTCAATCCCATGATGGCAGTGATGACTGGAAAGATCAAAATCAAAGGGGATATGACCCTTGCGATGAAATTGCAAAGTCTGATCTAAAGCAAATATTTTGGTATAAATTTTAATAAGCCAGCGCCGCACAGGCAACAGATATTTCTTTTGCCCCATTCTTAAGGATCAGTTTTCCGCAGGCCTCCACCGTTGCTCCGGTAGTGACAGTATCATCGACAATCAAAACATGTTTGTCTTTGATGGCTTCAATGCCTTCGGGTGATATTGCAAAGGTATGTCTCAGGTTATCCATCCGCTCAATTTTATTTTTGGATGTTTGGGAAGAAGTAGGAATAATTTTAATCAAAAAATCATCACTGTATTTTGCTCCTGTGGATTCTGCAATCCGTTGAGCAATGATGGCACTTTGATTGAAGCCTTTGACCAACTTTTTTTGTGCATGCATCGGGACAGGTAGAACTATTTCCGGAATAGACGTAATGGTTCCTTCCATAATCCTACTTCCTATGATTTCACCTAGCTGCTGACCTATGTAGATTTCGGACTTATATTTAAAAAGGTGCATCATATTTTGTACAATATTTCCTTCTGAAAAATACAAAAGTGCAACTGCAAAATTTACAGGAAGACGACCATAAAGCCTTTCGCACATCAGATTTTTATTAGGTGACGAAAAATGGTCCGTGAAAGGAATTTCTGATAAACAATAAACACAAAAATGTCCCTGATCATTGGGAATGCTTCGCTCCATACAACCGATACACATTTTCGGAAAAATTGTATTGGAGATTTGGTGTAGGATTTTTTTGATCATTTAAGTATTTTCCACTGAAATGTGTTGGAAAATCATGGCCTCTTGTCCAGGTTTTATCGCCACGGCATTTTCTCCAATATTGCCAGCTTCTACACAAACCATGGTTTTATACCCATCATCGGCCATATCAATAAATGCTTTACTTCTTTCTATGAAAGGATTCCAAATCACCGTATCTAAACTGTCTTCAGACTTAGCGATACTGATTTTTCTATTCAATTCCTCGTCAAAAATTTCGATGGGACCGTTGCTGCTGAAAATATTGTTGTGCTCTTGAGAAAATCTAAATGGACCAAAATGTTGCGCAATGGCTCCATTTTTAGTTTTATCTTTATAATAGCATCCATCTAATCCAGTGAGGGAAATTTTAGACACATCACCTACTTGAAAATAGGTGTGGATGGCTTGGGTGATTGCAAAGCTTTCGCTCCCAAGATTTTTGGTTGTCAAAGAAACTTCCAAGGTTTTGCCCAACTTAAAAATGATGGTTAAATCAAAGTCCCAAGGGCGGACTTTTTTGGTTTCGGCTGAACTTTGCAGTAAAAAATGAAGCTCATCTAGGTTTTCCATGCTTTCACTTTTGATCAAAGTCCAGTCCAAATTTCTGGCAAAGCCGTGACTTACCTCACCCTCCATATCACCAAACCAAGGCCAACAAATGGGAATTCCCCCTCTGATGGCTACCCCTTGTTTGAAAATGGCTTCTTTACTCAGCCAGATAACAGGTTCGGCAGTATGATGCGGTTGCCAATGGGCGAGGTGTGCTCCTTGTAGAAAAATCGAAGCAGAACATGCTCCATTTTCTATCTGAAAAAAGGTCTGCTGTGATGCTGAAATGAGTTTTGTGATCATTTCCCAAAGCTAAAAAAAATGTAACTATCTATTAAACTATTAGCTTTTGAATCAAAAAATTATATAAACAAATCCATCAATTCTTCCTTATCCAATGACCTGAACACAGACTCATCATTGACAATGATGTCCTGGGCGATCTTTTGTTTTTTCTGTTGCAACTGCATGATTTTTTCTTCAATGGTATTTTTACAAATCATGCGGTAGGCAAAGATGTGTTTGTCTTGTCCAATGCGATGGGTACGGTCAATTGCTTGAGCCTCCACAGCCGGATTCCACCAAGGGTCAACAATGTAGACATAATCTGCCTTCACCAAATTGAGTCCCGTGTTTCCTGCTTTGAGACTGATCAAAAATAAATTGACGTCGCTGCTTTCCTGGAAATGATCCACCGCCCCCTTACGATCGCGGGTTGATCCATCGAGGTAAGCATATTTGATCTGCCTTTTGTCGAGCTCTTTGCGGATGAGGTCAAGCATAGAGGTAAACTGCGAAAACACCAAGGCGTTGTGTGTGCCTAGATCATTTTCCACAATGTCAATCAGGGTCTCAATTTTTACAGAAGTTTGTCGGTGTTTTGGCAAAGTATTGTCGAGCAAAGCTGGTGCATTACACATTTGTCTCAGTCTAAGTAAACCCTCCAATATTTTAAATCGAGATTTCTCTATGCCATTGATTTTGATGGTCCCATCAATTTCTTCTTTGATCTGTGCCTTCAATGCCTCATACATTTCTCTTTGGGTGGCATCCATTTCACAGAATATAATGTTCTCTGTTTTTGCAGGCAAATCCTTAGCAACCAACTCTTTCGTTCTTCTGAGGAAAAATGGTTTGATGATTTTACGCAACATATCTGCTGCAATGCCGTCACCTTCTTTATCTATTGGAGTACTGAATCGATCTTTGAAACTTTTTTGATTTCCAAACATGCCCGGATTGATGAAACTAAATTGGGCATAAAGATCAAAAGTGTTGTTTTCAAGTGGTGTTCCCGTCATCACCAGTTTGTTTCTGGAGTTGAGCAACCTCATCGCTTTGTATCGTTTTGAATTTGGATTTTTGATGGCTTGAGACTCATCTAAAATGATGTAATTGAATGCCTTTTCTCTGAAAAATTCTATGTCAATACTGGCTGTGTCGTAAGTTGTAATTACCAAATCAAAATCCATCAAACGCTTTTGGCTCTCCAATCGGAAAGGTCCATGGTACAATATATAGGACAAGGAAGGGCAAAACTTATCAATCTCAGCAGCCCAGTTAAATAACAAACTTCTCGGCACGACGATCAAACTCGAACCCTTTTCCATGTTTTTCTGGTGGGCAAGTAAAGTAATCACTTGTAAGGTTTTACCAAGTCCCATGTCATCGGCAAGGCAGCCACCAAAAGAAATCTCATCCAAAGTCCGCAACCAGTGATAACCTTCAACCTGATAAGCCCTCATCTCTGCATTCACTATGGCGGGCAATTCAAATTCTGAAACTTCCTGAATGTCGTTGAGTCTGCTGACGCGGTATTTCATTTCCTGGTACAAATGATCGTCGCTCAATTCTTCAAACAATTGATCAACAATGCCAAATTTGAATTTATTGATGATCAATTCCTCGCCTTGCACATCTACGACCTTGGCAAGCTTCTGAAGTTTTTCATACCATTCTTCTGGGATGATTCCAAAAGTACCGTCATCTAGTTGGATGTATTTTTCGTTGTTTCTTACGCTTTCGATCCAATCTTTATGTTTTACTATCAAATCTCCAAACTTGATATCGACACTGACATCAAACCAGTCAATGCCAGATTTTATGCTGGTATTGATATTGGCAGTATTGGTATTGAATTTGAAGTTTTTGAGGTTGTCTTGTCCAAAAATGGCAATATCTTGAAAACGGCATTGTTCAAAAAACTTGAGGAACCAGGCATTTTTCAAGCAGTCGGCAATATTCATGGCGAACAAACCGGTTTCCTGATAACTTTCCTTCAACAATGGATGTGCTGCACACAACAAATCAATGAACGTATTTCTTTCTTCTTCATCCATTTCAAAAATGGTGGAGTTGGACTTCACGCCAGAGACCTGGTGATTTCCCGATAAAACATTAAACTTTAAAGTGTCCGCATATCGCAAGAAAGGTTGAAAGATCATGGAATGTCCAGCCTCAGTGATGTACAATTCTCTAGCCCCGTTGTGACACATCTCAGTTTTGAGTTCGAAATCAGGGGGAAGGTCGACTTCATGATGATTCATCAGAGAAGAGATGATTTGCAAGGCCATCAAGCGCTCTTCTTTGTCTATGACAAGGTGGTCGAGCTGCGTATTTTTCCAGAATAAATGTTGGAACTCATCTGCAAAAAGATAACCGCTTTCGTGGTCAAGTACAAAAAAGCCCAGATTTTCAGATTTTTGGTCTGCCACTGTATTTCCGGTCATCAAGATTTTGGAGATGTTTATAAACAAATCATCTACCTCAACCTTAAACTTTACACTCGCGGTTTCTTGTCTGAATGTGATGGGCTTCAACCATGACTTTTTGAGTTCCATAGCAGCCGGCAGATAGAAATGCATCATTTGCTGGAAGATTTCAGGCTCACTGTTTATCTTTTCCAACAAAGACCTGATTTGTACCAGTTTCTCTAAAGGATATTTTTCAAAAATTGCCTTGATATCTTTATAAAAATGCTCTTGATCCCTGCTAAAAAATTGTGGAACATCGATCTGATCAATGGTTGAAATCAACTTTTTCCCATATTTAGCGGCTTTTCCTTCCACCAACATGGGTGCAATGATGGCTTCATCTTTCAACCAAACCAGTGCATTTTTAAAGTTTTCTATTTCTTTTTGACCCTTGATGGTCATGCGCTCTTTCTCTTGCTCATCTCTGGAGTCGTAGATTTTACGCAAATAGATACCCAGGCTATTAATTTCTGCATCACCCAGGTAGTTGACATTTTTCTTTTTTTCAATAAACTCAGATTTCCCAACTTCTACTTCGTAAATTTTAGAGAATTTGGCCAGTGCTATGTTATTTTTCCCCGCCAAGTCACCAGCAATGGTTGAATATTTGGATTGGAAAAGTTCTGTGAGAAAGCTACTTCTAAAATAATTTTTTAATAGGTAGGTTTGGTGATTACACAGTTTTCGCGTAGAAGATAGGCACTCACTACATTTTATTTCTGAATTTTTGCCATGCGGTTTGATACTCACAACTACGGTATGACTATCTGTTTTTCTGGACCAATTGGGTTCGACGATGGTAGCTTCTATGACATTGTTTGGTAGAAAATAGGCCTCTACAGTGCGAGGATAAGTCATCGCACTCCTGAAATCTTGTGCCGCATAATCCATAAAAGTATTCCAATCCTCAAAAGCTTTTTCCGGAATTTTTCTAAAGGAATTGGGACTTGCATTTTGAAATATAAAGGATTCTATTTCTTGTGCTTTGTCTTTACTTTCTTGTTTGGCTTGTAGTATGGTTTCTTCTGTAAAATCCCTTACAGCGTTTATTTCGACATCAGATTTGCTGACCAAATAATGAAGCGCAGCAGCACTGTGTTGGCATGCCATGACCCCACAAGTACATTCCACACTCTGGAGGCGGAATGCATTGTGATAAATGACAACAATTTTGTACAAATGACCATCTCTGGCTTCAATGGAAAAAACTTTATTTTGCTGGTCAAAGCTGACTTTTGTGACAGCCCCATCTCGCAAAAGATTGAGTCCTTCCTTGTTCATCTTCAAGTTTACAGACTTGTCGAGATAATCATAAATTGCAGAATTTAAAAACATACTTTTCTTTTCCCTTTCTTTTCTAAATAATTCCAGCATCGATGATGATGGTCTGCCCAGTGATACTTTTTGACTTTTGATCAAGCAAAAATGACACTGTGGCTGCGACAGATTCTGTCGATACGGCTTCTTTCAAAGCACTTCTATTGTAAACTTTCTGTTTATCTTCTTCGGTCATTGATTTTGTCATCTCTGTTTCCATAAAACCAGCTGCAACACAATTTGACCGGATTCCTTTACGACCCCATTCTCTGGCACATCCCTTGGAAAATGATTCTAAAGCACCTTTGGTAGAACCATATAACGCCAAACCAGTATATCCCTTATGTGCAGTGATTGATGTAATATGAACGATGCTTCCCTTTGTTCTGTGCAAGAGCATATTTTTTATAGCCAACTGTGTCAATGTAATCGGAGCTATTTGATTGACATAAATCAAGTTGAGCAATGCTGTCTGAAAGAAATCTGTGATCAATGATTCCAGAGATAAGGCAGCATTATTTACCAAACCGTGCACAGCAATTTGATGCTCATTTATGTAGGTAAAAACGCTATTTCTAATACCTGAAACATCCGCAAGATCGCAGTCAAAATGGACATATTGTTTGGGGTATTGTGCTAATAGTGCAATTGTGTCGGCTGACTTTGTTCTCGAAATACCAAAAACACAAACACCTTCTTCCAATAGAAACCGGCAAATATCCAGGCCTAAACCTCGAGAAGTACCTGTTACAATGATGTTTTTGTTTGTCATTTTGTTTGTGATATTTTATATCAATTTCTTGCCAGTACGACCGATTTGGGTCGAATTCACAAAAGTAATGATTCTGGGTACCTTATAAGCAGGTAATAAAGTTTTTAGTTGATTCATTAATGTTTTTTCTGAAATGTTGTAGTCTGGAATGACTTGAACTTCAGCGACGAGGAGGTTTCCGATCAAAGCATTTTCTTTTCCTGTTACCCTTGCATCTACGACTCCAGGTAGCTCCAAAATGACTTCTTCCACATTTTGTGGGTTTACATTATGGCCGGCAACATTCAGAATCCTAGATTTACGCGAAACAAATTTTATTAGTAAAGGTTTATCGGAAATGACTTCTACGAGGTCACCGCTAGGATACCATTCTTGAGATAAAACGGATTTACTGACGATGCTCTCGTGGAAAATAAGTTCGCCATCTTCTATCTTTACTTTATCAAAAAGCCTTTCCGGGATTTGAAATACATCGGTTTCTGAAGACATCAACGGACCGACCTCGGTTGATCCATAAATATTTCTTATGCGAGCATTGGGAAAGACCTTTTTCACATTTAAAATAAGTGGCAGAGTTGATTTTTCACCATTGAGGGTAACACTCTTGACACTTGGTGCTTCAAAATCATATGGTGCAAGCATTCTGTAAAAAGTAGGCGTTGCAGATAGATACTTCAAACTTTTTGAGTGAATAAGGGTAATGATTGTTTGGCGTGAAATCTTGTGCAAGTCTACCAAACATGATTGATTGGCAATTACTTGAAGAAACATTTGTATACCAGCACTGTGAGTAGGATTATAGGTAAAACCCCAAGTACTGGTTTGGTATTTGGCCTCTATCCTCACAGACTGCATCAATCTTTTGATGGTCTGAAAGACTAGTTTTGGTGGACCTTCGCTTCCAGAGGAATAAATTCCTACGGAGGCTACTGAATGTACAATTTGATTTATCAAAGAAGCCACATCTGTTATGGATGTTTTTAACTCAATAGGTTCTGAATTTTCAAATTGAGTGATGCCAGTATAATCAATAAGCGTTACATCATGCTGATGAATAAGTCCACAGATCAAGTTGGTGATAAAATCGAGATAATCTTGTGCAAGATAAGATTGATAGAAAAAGCTACGCTGATTGACTCTATCCAGTAGTTCCTCGTAGTCTATTTCCGCGTCAATACTGGTGTAGAATGTATGCATTTTCTTGGTTATTTGATCAATTTATGCATCAATTCGCCTATAGAAAAGACCATGCCATCTTCAAAAACATCCACCTCATAAGCATCCTCCAATCGGACAGATAATTCCGCCAAGTTGATAGAATCCATGCCAAGATCATTTTGTAAAGTTTGGTCTGGATTTAATTCTTCAATAATTGGTAAATCATTGTTTGTAAGTACAACATTTATAATTTCTAAAAGCTTTGTATGCATATTGAAATTGAGTATATCACTTAAAAATAGCCACCCAATGTCTATAAAATTTTTCAGGTGTGAAAGCAATTAAAGATTTATTTTGCAAATCCAGTTCTTTTAAAGAGTTTTAATACCATGTTTCGCCGCTCAAGTCAGCATATACACTTTTAATTCCAGCTTCCAGGTCAATTTTAGCGGACCAACCAGTGGCGTGTAGTTTGGAAACATCCATCAATTTGCGAGGTGTGCCGTCTGGCTTTTGAAGGTCATTGACAATGGCACCTTCATATCCAACAATGGTTTTCACCATTTCGGCAAGCTGCTGGATAGTGATATCTGTTCCCGTCCCAACATTTACGAAGCCAGCTTGGTCAAAGTTTTGCATCAAAAAGAAACATGCCTCCGCCAGGTCATCTACGTGCATAAACTCCCTTTTTGGGCTTCCACTTCCCCACATGACTACTTCAGCCTGGTTTTTTTGTTTTGCCTCGTGAAACTTCCGGATCAACGCAGGCAGAACATGAGAGTTTTGCAAGTCATAATTGTCGTTTGGTCCGTATAAATTGGTGGGCATGGCACTGATGAAATTACAACCATATTGCATTCTATACGCATCACACATTTTGATGCCAGCAATTTTGGCAATGGCATAAGGCTCGTTGGTTGGTTCTAGGAGGCCAGTAAGTAAAGATTCTTCTTTCAGCGGCTGTTCTGCCATTTTAGGGTAGATACAGGAAGATCCCAAGAAAAGCAACTTGGTCACTTCATTTACATAGGCGGCGTGAATGACATTGTTTTGAATCATCAGATTGTCATACAAAAACTCACCACGATAAATATTGTTTGCCTGAATTCCACCTACTTTTGCGGCAGCCAGAAACACATATTGCGGTTTTTCTGTTTCAAAAAAATGGTCAACAGCAGCCTGATTGCGCAAATCCAATTCGCTGGAAGTTCTCAAAACGAAGTTGGTAAAACCCTCTTTTTGAAGTTTTCTCAATATGGCAGAACCTACCATGCCTCGGTGCCCTGCGATGTATATTTTTGCGTTTTTTTCCATGAGATGTTTATCCGATTAATGGAAATATGTGTTTTCCAAACTCGGGGGCAAAAGTAATCATAATAAACAAGCTATGGAATTGAAACTAAGATTTTGTGTCTTTTTGGTAAACGCACGACCATATTTGTAAATTAAAAAACTCAAGATTAAGGATGAACTTCTTACTTTGCGAGTCATTAAAAATGATCACATTCTAAAAATTGTTGCTTTGAAGATGAGCTTAAAATTTTGCTTTTCGTTTTGTCTGCTCCTTTTGACGATGAATGTCCTCAGTGGACAAGCAGAATATTACACCCTCAGAGATAAAGTTGGTTTGGTACGATTGTACATGAATCAACCCAAAATAACCCATTATGAATCATTGGTCAATAACGCCAAACTGACACCTGACCAAAGAAATGAAGCAAAAATAGCGTTAGAAAAATTTCTCATTGACCGCAAAGTGTATATCAGTAATGCTATGGAGAGTTTTGATTTAAATTATGAAATCACCCCTGTTTATTTCATACCCGATAGTTTGTGGAGGTCATTTAAAGCTGATAAAACTGGAAAGTACTTTCTGGGGAAAGATGGTTTGATTGATCCGACTATCTCGCTCGCATCCAATCAAGATTTTTACATCATAGCGCAAGAAAATTACGACTATGACTTCAGAATTCTGACCTCAGAGGGCAGTCCCCCACCAGGAAATTTTCCATATAAACTAAAACACTCTTTATTTTCTAAAATCAGAGCATTGATGGGAAGTATGGCGACTGAAAGTGTGAAAAGGCTTAACAAGCAACTCAAATCTTATCAATAAAATGTTATGAAACTTATTATTGTCGCTGGCCTCAATAATTCCGGCCCTGACCACTGGCAAAATTTTTGGCAAAACCATTTTCCAGAAACCATCAAAGTAGAACAAATTGAATGGGATTTTCCGCAATTAACTGATTGGCTGAATCAAATGAATCAGACCATTTCATCAACGGATAGGTCTCAACCCTACATTTTAGTAGGACATAGTCTTGGTTGCGTTTTGTGCGCTCATTGGCTTGCTCAAAATGATTATAGAAATGTAGTTGGAGCCATGTTGGTTGCTCCTGCGGATGTTGATTCTGAACTACACACACCTGACTATATTTGGAATTTTTCACCTATTCCCAAGGTGCAGTTTTCCATACCAACAGTCGTTGTTGCAAGTGAAAATGACCCATATATGACTATTGAAAGGAGTAAAGAATTGGCAAATAGTTGGGGGAGTGAATTTTATAATTTTGGACCCTTGGGGCACATCAATTCAGATTGCAAACTTGGCTTGTGGCCAGAAGGTCAAGCGGTGCTTGAAGCTTTGAAAAGGAGCATCGAAGTTAATTCTTTAAATAATCAGTAATCAGAGAATCCACCATGATTTGCTGTTTTCTGGTTTTATCAAATTTGTTGGATATTTCCTCTTCAACATAACTGTTGAGCACCATTTTGTTTCTAAAACTAAATTTTTGTAAGGAGCCGAAGCCAGAAACGGTCAAACTTGATAAATCGACATCTTCACTAAGACCCTCATAGAAATTTTCAAATTTGAGATCAAATCCTTTTTTAGAAATAATTTCAAGATCGCTCATATTTGAATTGAGTTCCAACAATGATTTTGCAATTAGGGAATTGTCATTTTTATTATTGTTGAGATAACTGACTAAACTGCTTGTGGCAAATGTGTAGGAAGTTGACCTGAATAATGTGCGAATGTATTGCTCTATTTCATCCTTATGGTTTGGAAGGTCTGGAAGCGCTAACAAATCAATAAAACCTTTATATACAGAAACTATTGTGTCCCGATATTCTTTATCTCTTTGTAAAGCGAATTGATTGATTGAATTTTCTTCTTTGATTTGTTCCAACATTTTCCTGTTTTCAAGTTTGTTTTTTCTCGCTTCGTTCCAGTTGTTGATCTGTAAAGCAAGTAAAATACCAACTACGATGAGCAGCACCTCACCAAAAGCATACGTCACATACTGTTTTAATCTGCCAGTCTCAATGGCTGACATTTTAAAAGTTCTAAAAACTTGATCATCCTATCATTTTTGAAACAATAAATCTAAGATAGGCAATGTTCATTTAATAAGGGCATGTCCTTTTTACAGAATCGAATTTTATGATTAAACACAAATTTATGGCTCAAATACTCGAGAGGTAATAGGGGTAACAATTCAGGTGTACTCAATTTCGCTTAAAAAATGTCAATTTTTCGTGACTCATCGGCTATTATCGTTGAAATAGCGCTGCTATTTCGCCTCAAATGAGCCTCGATTGACAAAAAATTGACTTATTTTTTAAACTGAAAGCAGACACCTGAATAGTTACAAATAGGGCTATAAAATAAAAAAGCCTGACTTCGTTACAGAAGCCAGGCTTTTATTCTAAGTTATCGAAGCTTAATTGCTAAACAAGTTGTCTAGATCTTTGAGTGATTTGTACCTAGCTGTTTTAGGATTGTAATCACCTTTAGTTTGATTTTGATCTTCTGTTTTAATAATCTCCATCTTTCTTATAAAAGATTTTGATTTAGCAGTTGCATTTTTTTCGATAAACTCAATAAGTCTTCTCATCTTTTTAATTTTCTATTTCTTAATTCGATTCCTTGAAATCTGACGCAAAGATATTGCTTTTTGCTACACAAGTCAAGAGGTTTTTAATTATAACAACAAATTATATTCTTTTGTTTACTCTTTTATAGACGAAAAAATTAATAAAAAGTAACAAGATATCGCTAAATAGCAAATTATGTTCTACAAATGAGGGTATTCCATCGATGAGTGACTATAAATGACGACGAACTTAAAATCTGAATAAATTTTGATTATTGGGCAATCATTCTCTTGATTCTGTCCTCCAATTGCTCAGAACTCATCTTTTCTCTGAGACGGTCTACCAAAAGTGGGAATGAAAGTGGTGTAGGCTTTTGTGGTTTGGTGATGATCAACTTTTGGCTTTGAATGCTTTTGAGGGCATTTCTCAGACGCCCTTCTTCCAATTGAAAGGTCAATACTTCTTCATAGGTTTGTCTATACAATAAATTTTCTGGTTCATATTCGTGGAAAACACCAAATAAAAGTTCTGATGATGATTGGAGGTGTCTATCTTTTTTAAAATTATTGGGATAACCTTGAAAGATCAAACCCGAGATAATGGCAATATCTCTAAATTTTCGTTTTGCCAATTCTACAGCATTCATACTTGCTTCAATGTCAGCAACCAAATCTTTGACATCAAACAATGACTTAGTAAGGTATTTGTCTACATCGATTTTTTGATCAGAAAGCAATTCGAAACCATAATCATTCATGGAAATCGAAAAAGTAATTGGTAATAATGCAGATAACCTCCTACCCAACAATGCAGCCATTCCTTCATGCACCGCCCTGCCTTCAAAAGGGAAAATAGTGAGGTGCCATCCTTCTTTAGATTCAAAATATTCGATCAATAATTCATCGGTGGCCGGCAATCTTGACCGCAATTCTTGAGTTTCAAATAGCGGAATCAAAGCTACAATTTCAACATCATTGATTTCTCCATTGAGATAATCAGTTATTTTTTGTTTTAAAACTTTGGACAATTGGGAACTCAGAGGCATTCTACCTCCTTGGTAAGAAGGAATCCTACCATTAGTTTTATTTGAATTTTTGACTTGTGCGGTCATTTCTCTAAACCTCACCAACTCCAAAGCTCTGCCTGCAAACCAAAAAGCATCACCAACTTGCAATTGAGAAATAAAATATTCCTCTATTGAACCTAGCCGCATGCCACGAGCATATTTTACCTGAATCATCACATCGCTCACAATAGTGCCGATGCTGAGCCGATGCCTTAGCGCGACGCCTTTGTTTTCCACGAAATATTTTCCATCCTCGACGTTGATCTTTTGAAATTCATCATATGCCTCCAAAGACCTGCAACCATTGACCAAATATGAAAGTAATTCCTGCCATTCCTCCTTCGTAACCGATTGAAAACAAAAAGTCTTAGATATTTCTTCATACAGTTTTTGCGGGTAGAAACCTTCTGAGACAGCCAAGGTCATCAAATATTGAATAAGTACATCAAATGACCTTATATACGGCACACGATCTTCCAATTCATGATGGTCAATGGAATATTTTAAGGCTGCTGATTCAATCAATTCCAATGCGTGGGTGGGCAGAAAGTGAATGTGACTGGTTGCCCCAGGCTGATGTCCGCTTCTTCCAGCTCTTTGCACAAATCTTGAAACGCCCTTGGGGCTACCAATTTGGATGATGTTTTCTACAGGCCTGAAATCAACACCTAGATCAAGAGAAGATGTACAAACTACGACCTTCAGCCGACCTTCATAAAGGGCATCTTCAACCCAATCCCGAAGTTCTTTGCTGATACTGCCATGATGCATAGCAATCAATCCCGCCAGATCTTCATCCAATTCAAGTAGCTTCTGATACCAGATTTCACATTGAGCCCTCGTATTGGTAAAAATGAGGGTTGTTTTGTATTGATGTATAATGGGTAAAACCAAATGTGCAAGTTTGATTCCCAAATGCCCTGCCCAGGGTAAAGTTTCCAACTCCTCGGGAATTATAGAAATCACTTCAATTTTTTTGTCAAGATTTGATTTGATCAATGCAATATCTGCTGGTCGATCCCAACCAAAAAGTACGTCCATCGCCTCACTCAGATTGCCAATGGTTGCGGAGATGCCCCAGACCCTGAGCAATGGATTGATGCCCTTTAATCTACTCAAAGCAAGTTCGGTCAAGACTCCTCTTTTAGATCCAACCAACTCATGCCACTCATCCACCACAATACATTCCAGGTTTTTGAAATAATCAGTGTATCCTTTCATACACATCATGACATGTATACTTTCAGGGGTTGTGATGAGCATATCAGGTGGAGATTTCCACTGCTTTTGCCGCACAGAGGTGCTGGTATCACCGGTCCTTATTTCTGTGCGCCATTCTATTTCCATTTCTTTGGCAGCACGATCACAAGCTTGGAAAATCTCTTTGGCCAATGCTCTGATGGGCGTCACCCAGATGATTTTCAAACCTTTTTTTTGGGAAGCGTGCAACAAGGCTGTAATAAATAAACTGTAGGTCTTACCGCTGCCAGTGGGAGCATTGACCAAGCCACTTTTACCCAAGGCATATGCAGCCCAGGCTTCTTCTTGGAAAGCGTGGACCTTCCAACCTTTGCTGTCAAACCATTGATAAGCTTTTGCTAAAGTTTTTTCCATTGATTACTCAAAGAAACAAAGGTGTAAATAATTTATAAATCCAAACTGGATTGATGAGCATATTCTCAAAACTTTGCAACCTTGTAATTTGCTCCATTAAACCATCTGTTGTGGCAAAGAGTTTAATAGTTATTGAATTTCTGAAAACAGTGTATTTCTATATTTATCTCAATTGAGGACAAAGAGGTGATTGAAAGTTCAAACTCAAGCTGATTTAAAAGCACTTTTAGCAGACCAAAGCTTAGATGAACCTTTAGCAACGAGATTGTGGTCAATTCTATTTCCGAATAGTGTATATGTGGAGATAAACATTAGTTTTGCTCAACCATTGGTGTATTATGAAACTTTTTTGGCTAGACCATATATTATTTATAGTTGTAGGAATCCTCATACCTATTTTGTCATTGCTATCCAGCTCCAAAAATATGGCGATAGAGGGTGAGGAGGTCAAAATGGACCTACCTCCCAAGAAACATTTGTATTACAGCAATGGACTGATGTTATGGATTGGCGCGGTTTTAGTTATCACCAGTTGGAACATTACTACAAAACCTTGGGCCGATTTGGGCATAAATTGGCCGGTATTTTCAACTTTATCCATTTATTTAATTCTTGCTTTACTTGCAATTTATCTCATAGATACAGCAGTCTCTACATATCAGTATCAAAAAGGTAAAAAAATTGATGATGAAGAAATGCTCAATATCATGCCACAAAACTGGACGGAATACAGTCATTTTATATTTCTTGCAGTGAGTGCTGGAGTATGTGAAGAAATAGTTTTCAGGGGCTTTCTGATCAATTACATGCGAGAAGTATTACCATCAAGTCCATACAACCTCATCATGTCAATCATCATACCTGGAATGATTTTTTCGATCTCGCATTTTTATCAAGGCTTCCTCAATGTGTTTAAAATTTTCTCTTTATCCATTTTATTCGGGGCCATTTTTGTACTCACAAAGTCACTCTTGATCGTAGCAATCCTTCATGCCATGGTAGATTTGATATCTGGTGCTGTTTTTGTGATTTTAGAAAAAAGGAAGGGGCAAGAAAGTAAATTGCCTTAGCAGGCGAGGAAAAATCAAATGTTTGTTTTTGGTTCATTTTCAACCATTAAACGCAAGCCAAACAAGATCATAAAAAGTATTCCTCCTGGAAAAACGACCATCCACCAAGCTATCAAATTTCCCTTAGCGACCGAAAGCATCGACCCAAATGAAATTTCATCTGCTTCAAGACCTAGCCCAAGGAAACTCAAACCTGCTTCAAGTAAAATATTACTACCCAAAGCAAAAACGCCAATCGTAATGATGCTATCCTTTATATTTGGTATGATATGTTTGAAGAGTAATCGGCGGCTACCCACACCAACTGCTTCTATGTATTTGATATATCCATCATTGATGATATTGAGTGTTTCTGCCCTTGCAACTCTGGCAAACGTAGTCCAACCTATAAATGCCAAAACAATGACCAAATTGAGGCTTGAGCTTGATTTGAATAGAGGCAAACATGCAAGAATCCACACCAATGCTGGAATTGACCTTCTGATTTCTATGAGCTTGGACGTTATTTGATCGAAAGGAAGCGCTATCTGCTTGAGCTTCAATGGTTTCCAAAGTCTTCCATTTAAAAATAAAAAAAATAATAAAACCAATGAGATGATCAAATATAAAATACTCCCGCTGCTAATGGCCGTAAATACGTAGTAAATGAAGTAGAAAGTCAATATCAAGTAACATAAGCCTTGCAGGTAGTTTACTTTAATTTTCTGATCGCCGAAAATTCCCGCCATCGCGCCGATCAGCGTGCCAATGATGATGGCCAAAATGGTAGCTAATAAACCTACTTTTGTGCTATTGAATAAAGATCTGGTAAGTCCTGCAGCAACATCTCTTCCTAGCCCATCTGTTCCTAGCCAGTGTCTATGCCAAAGTGAAGCTACATTTTGGCTTTCTCCAGGGCGGGTAAATGTCATGTGCTTTTCATCAATGGTATTATATGCATACCTGATTGGAGCAGGAATAGTCCAACCTTCATAAGTAGGCTTTGGCCTGATTCTTTTTGCAAAAGTCCAGTCTGCCCATACATCACTAAATGCTGGAAAATGCAAGGATCCGTTGTGTAATTGAAAAATTGGTTTTTGGTTAGCGATCAGTCCGTTGAAAAGCCCAATCAATAAAAAAAGCCATAAAAATCTGCTCAGCACAATCTGTGCAAAAGATCGGGTATCTTTTTTTATTTTGAATTTATCAAGAAGCCAATCGTTGAGTTTCATGCGCTATACAATATGTTTTGTCACAGGGCTAAGGTAGCGATTTATATGAATTGTAAATAAAATTGGTCATCAAACAAAGCAAGTCCCAATTAAGTCAAGTACTTTTGCATTCCTATGCAGGAACAGCACTTTCTAAAATCTGAGCGCGCAAAGATCATACTTGCGTTCGCAGCTATCTACATCATTTGGGGTTCTACTTACTTTTTCAATAAACTGTTGGTGCTCGAAGTACCACCATTTTTTTCGGCGGGACTTCGTTTTTTATGCGCTTCCTTGCTGATATTTGGCATTGCAAAATTTATGAAAATCCCTTTCGATACCACTAAAACCCGAGTATTGAATGCAGGATTTGCTGGGGTACTCATGTTGACTTTTGGAAACGGCGCTGTGGTATGGGCCTTGCAATTTGTCGACAGTGGGGTGACAGCTTTGATCGTTTCCTCACAACCATTGATGTTACTTTTCTTACTGCTTCTTTTAGAAAGGAAAAAAATCTCGATGCGATCACTTTTTGGTGTTTTTCTAGGCATTTTGGGTATTTACTTGTTGACATCTGAGGAAGGAATAGTCAGGACAGATGACTATATAAAAGGTGTATTTGTGATTTTTATAGCCATTTTGACTTGGGCATATGGGAGTATTTTTGTCGCCAAGTCAGAATTGCCGAGAAATCACTTCATCAACTCTGGTGTACAAATGCTTTTTGCTGGAATATTTTTGATATTGGCTTCTCTTTTGTTTGGTGAAGATTGGTCAGCCATACTTCGCATTTCAGCTCAGGCATTATTTTCATTATTGTATCTCATCCTATTTGGCAGTATTGTGGCATTTACAGCTTTCAATTATTTGCTCAAGAAGGTGTCCACAGAGAAAGTAACAACCAATACCTATGTAAATCCTGTTGTTGCCTTATTCATGGGTTGGGCATTTTTGGCAGAGCCCATAACACCCAGAGCTTTGCTTGCCTCGTTTGTACTATTGGTGGGTGTGTTTGTCATCAATACTAGAAAAGCCAGATAGATTTCCCATTACTTTTTTGCATATAATATTCCAGTTGGTACAAATTTTATAGCAATTACAGTATTTCGCCTGGATTGCCATCATTTGCAAGGTGTAAATTCCTACTTTTGCCCCATGGAGAAAAAATTATTGATTGGCATTTTCATGATAATCTCACATTTGATGGTTTCAGGTCAATATGTGAGAGCCAAAATCCACGATAGATTTAATAGTTTTGTAGAACAAATCCAAACTAAATATTACATAGATTTAGGTACTCATTCAGCGATCTTTCCAGCGAATGTCAGAAATGCCTTTGATTCCTGTGATGTGCACATTACTTTTTTCAATGATCAAGAACGTGAAGAATTACTTTTCCTCAAAAAGCAGTATGATTTAATTGCAGGAATAAATAAAACAACAACTCAAGAAACCCAAGTACAAGCGGAAAAAGATGGATTTTATTCCTATTCGGGGGCCGAAGGCGCAGATGAAGACAAAGCAATACTAAAATACTTTTATAAAAACCACAACCATTTTTTGTCCTTGGACAAGGGAAATTTTGGTCTGAGGGTTGATCCAATCCTCGATCTTTCTTATGCCAGTGCGACCAACGATGACCAAATTTTGTTTAGAAATACTCGAGGCGTTGAACTCTCAGCAATCATTGACAATAAACTCATGGTTTATACTTCGATTTTTGAAAACCAAGCTCGA
>Ga0116157_10002483_pt1 | contig 17954 bp, 19 predicted proteins | sample AD_UKC048_MetaG_FD_89882 | JGI IMG/M metagenome (GOLD analysis project Ga0116157, IMG submission 89882) | Active sludge microbial communities of municipal wastewater-treating anaerobic digesters from USA - AD_UKC048_MetaG | ecosystem: Engineered > Bioreactor > Anaerobic > Digestate | place: USA...
GGGGTGTTTGCCGAAAGGCAGACTGAGAAATACCCCTCTCACCTGATCTGGGTAATACCAGCGTAGGGAGCGTGATGAAAAAGGGTCTGCTGCACGTCGTGGTGAGTCTTTTCATTCGTTCCCCATTTGGTTCAATGAAAGGATTTACATGATGCTGAAGCGGACCTTTTCTTTTTTGGCGGCGGCTACCCTGGCACTGCCTCTCTTTTCATTCTCTGCGCCGGCCACGGCACAGGAGTTGCGGGTGATCACCCACAGCTCGTTTTCTCTGCCCAAGCCCGTGCTGGCCCAGTTCGAGGCGCAAGCGGGCGTTAAACTGAGCATCATCAAGGCGGGTGACGCAGGCGAAATGCTGAACAAGCTCATCCTGACTAAAGCGCAGCCGATTGCGGACGTCGTATTTGGTCTGGACAACGCGCTCATTACCCGGGCACAGGCTTCGGGTGTGATTGACCCCTACTCTGGTGCAGCCCAACAGCGCGCGGTTGCTGGCGCTACGCTGGCAACCGGCGTGGTATCGGTGGACTACGGTTTTGTCACGCTGAATTACGACCGTGCTGCATTCGCCAAATCGGGTCTCGCATTGCCCAAGACGCTGGAGGAGCTCACGCTGCCGCGGTATCGCGATCTTCTGGTCGTACAAAATCCGGCTACTTCCAGCCCCGGCCAGGCTTTCCTGCTGGCTACAGTGGCGGGCATGGGTGAAACGGACGCGTTCGACTGGTGGGCGCGCATGCGCACCAATGGCGTGAAGGTCGTCAAGGGCTGGACCGAAGCGTATTACACCGAATTCAGTCGCAATGGTGGCTCCCGCCCGCTGGTGGTGAGCTACGCCACCAGCCCCGCGGCCGAGGTTTTTTACAGCAAGGAAAAAATCATGGAATCCCCTACTGGCAATCTGTTCCTGAAGGGCGGCGTATTCCGTCAGGTGGAGGGCGTGGCATTGGTCAAGGGGGGTGGGCAGCGTGAAGCGGCTGCCAAATTCATCGAGTTCATGCGCTCGCCAGCCACACAGGAAGCACTGCAAACCACGATGTGGATGTTTCCTGCCGAACCAGGTGTAACGCGCCCTGAAGTGATGCGGCACGCGTCGGAACCCGCCAGTTTCGATAACCCGAGCCCCGAAGCCATTGCCGAAAAGGGCGCTGACTGGGTTAGCCGCTGGACGCGCGTGGTGTTGAAGTAAGCCTCTGACCAATGAACGTCGCTGGTTCGAACCCGTTTGCACGTGGGGTTGCCGTGGTGCTGTTGCCCGCGGTGTTCCTGACCGTGATGCTGCTTGCGCCGGTGATTCGTTTGCTGGCCGAGGGCGGCGTTGGTGCACTACAGGGAACGGTAGTTTCGCTTTGGCAGGACGACTATCTGCGCTGGCGCGTCGTGTGGTCGTTTGTGCAGGCTGCACTGACTTGCATGGCTGCGCTGGCGCTGGGCTTGCCGGTAGCCTGGGTTTTGGCCCGGCTTGATTTTCCGGGGCGCACCCTGGTGTTGCGGCTGTTGATGCTGCCGTTTGTCGTTCCCACTCTGGTGGCCGCGCTGGGCGTGTTGGCTTTGTGGGGGCCGCGGGGGCTAATCACTGGCTGGCTGGGCTTTCAGCTCCAGGACACGCCATGGCTGCTGTTATATGGCAATCTTTTTTTCAACCTTTGTGTGGTGGTGCGTGCAGGGGTGGACGCGCTGGGACAAGTCAGTGCATCACGTGTGGCTGTGGCGCGAACGCTGGGCGCGACGCCATGGCGGGCGTTCTGGCGGGTGGAGTGGCCAGCCATTGCGCCCTGGCTTGCATCCGCCTTGTGTCTGGTCTTTTTGTATTGCTTTGCCGGATTTGGCCTCGCCCTGATTTTGGGTGGACAACGGTTTGCCACCGTGGAGGTGGAAATTTATTCGCTGGTCGCCCACGAGCTGAAGCTGGCCGAAGCCGGTGCCCTTGCCGTGTGCATGATGGTGCTCACCGGCGGCGTGGCACTGGCCTACGCGTGGATCGAGAAGCGCCTTGCAACGCCTGCCCGTGCAGACGCCATCGCTTTGCGGCCCGCTGCAGGGGTTTTTCTGTGGACATTGATTGCATTGGCGCTCACGGTCTTGCTGGTGTTTTGCGCTGCACCGCTACTTGCGGTGTTGCTGCGCGTGGTGCTGGCAGGTAGCGAAGCCTGGGCCGTGCTCATCGACGAAGAGACGGTGCACGCCTTGTGGAACACCCTGCGCTTCTCGGCCAGTGCACTGGTAATGGCGACCGCACTGGGGCTGACACATGCGCTGGCTGCCCGCCGTTCGGTGTGGCTTCGTGCCAGTGCATTTTTGCCATTCGTGGTGTCGCCGGTTACCGTAGCCTTTGGTCTGTTGCTGCTGTACCCGCAATGGACAGCCAGCATGGCGCTGCTGATCGCCGCATATGCCTTGCTGGCGTATCCTTTTGTGGCCAAATCGCTGGGCGCCGCGCTGGACAGTCTGCCAGTCCATCTGGATCAAGTTGCCCGCACGCTGGGCGCCACGCCCTGGCGAGCGTTCTGGCGCGTCACCTTGCTGATGGTGATGCCCGCGCTGCGCCGGGGCATGGCCTTTGCAGCAGCCACGGCTCTGGGTGAGTTTGCGGTATCCCTGTTTCTTTCACGCCCCGAATGGGTGACACTGACAACACTGATCTACCAGCGTCTGGGGCGACCGGGCGCCGCTAATCTGGACGCAGCTTTGGTGCTGGCCTGTCTGCTGATGGTCCTGGCGCTGGCCGCCTTTCTGGTTATTGAAAGTCCTCTGCCCAAAGCCGGACGCCGCTCCGCAACCCATCTCCGCCATGCTTGAACTCAAATCCATCCGCAAGACTTTTCACGACCCCGCCGGAGGCGACTGGGTGCTGGCCGGCGATTTGAGCCTGACGGTTCAAGCCGGTGAAACGGTCGCCATTCTGGGGCCTTCCGGCTCGGGCAAGAGCACGCTGCTCAAGATCGTGGCGGGGTTGGAGCCTCTTGACGCGGGCAGCGTGTGGTTTGCGGAGAAAGACATCACCCCCGAACCACCTGAGCGCCGTGGTTTTGCGCTGATGTTTCAGGACTTTGCCCTGTTCCCACATCTGGATGTGGTGGACAACGTTGCCTTTGGTCTGGTGGAGCAAAGGATTAAGCGGGGTGAGGCACGTCAGCGCGCGCTGGACATGCTGGATCTGTTTGGGCTGACGGCCCACGCCCGACAAAAAGTGTGGAAACTGTCCGGAGGCGAGCAGCAGCGGGTGGCGCTGGCCCGGGCACTCATCACACAACCTCGATTGTTACTGCTTGACGAGCCTTTTTCTGCGTTGGATGCCGAGCTGCGAAGTGGCCTGCGCGACGAATTTTCCTATCGGATCAAGGCCGCCGGCATTCCCGCGTTACTGGTTACACACGACGAAGCCGAGGCACTCGCCATGGCTCAGCGTGGTTACCGGCTGGTTTCAGGTAAATTGATTACCTTGTGGTGACTGGCACGGGATGTGCGTTTGTCCTAGGGTAACTACGCGAGCACTTTACTATCCCCCAAGGGACACTCAGCTCCTCTTTTAAAAGGTCAATCACATGATTCGTCGCCGACAGCTGGTCGCAAGCGTTGCTGGGCTGGGTTTGAGCCACTATGCCATAGCGCAGTCTGAGAAGCCCATTTTTTTGGGACAGTCCGCCCCCTTCAGTGGTCCTTCCGAACAGCTTGGAAATCTATACAACCAGGGCGCCCGTCTGTACTTTGATGCGCTCAATGCCAAAGGTGGCATCAACGGGCGACCCGTCGAACTCAAGCGACTGGATGACGGATATGACCCGGAGCGGTGCGCCGCCAACACGCGGCAATTCATCAGCGAAGGCGTGTTTGCGCTGTTTGGCTATGTCGGCACGCCCACCAGCCTGGCTGCATTGCCATTGGCAACCGAGGCCAAGATTCCCTTTTTTGCACCCTTTACCGGTGCGCAGACTCTGCGCGAACCCTACAACCGGTATGTCATCCATTTGCGGGCATCTTACTTTGACGAAACCGCGGCCATGATTAAACAGGCCACCTCGGTTGGCATCACCAAGATCGCTGTGTTTTATCAGAACGATTCTTTCGGGCAGGCGGGCCTGGAAGGTGTCACTCGCGCCATGGCTCCCCTGAAGCTGCAACCCGTTGCGACTGGAACAGTAGAACGCAATTCAACGGATGTGGCGCAGGCGCTCAAGGACATTCTGAGCAAAAACCCGGAGGCTATTGTCCAGATTGGCTCCTACAAGGGCTGCGCTACTTTTGTACGAATGGCCCGGAGGGCCGGTTATGTCGGAAACTTTTACAACATCTCGTTTGTCGGCACGCAGGCCTTGAGCGAAGAACTCGGTGCCGTTGCCCGCGGTGTAATTGTTAGCCAAGTTATGCCATATCCCTTCACTGCGGCAACACCTATCGCCAGCGAATATCTCGGCGCGTTGCAGGCGTCGGGCTTGTTAGGGACAAACCCAAACTATTCAGGTATGGAGGGATTTGTAGCGGCGAAGGTCTTCGCCGAGGCCGCTCGTCGCGCGGGAAAGGTAATGACGCGAGAGGGCTTTTTGAGCGCAATTCAAGGAATGCAGGCACTTAATATTGGTGGCATGACGTTCGATTTTGGTCCGCAAAAGAATGTTGGCTCTAGATTCGTTGAGATGACCATGTTGACCGAAGATGGCAGAGTGAGGCGCTGAGCAGCTAGAAAGAGTTGGGCGATAGTGTTTCACGCAGAGCCTCGGCTTTCGCCTCATCAAAGCGGCCAGCGACCCGGGCCAATACCTCGCCCTGGCGGTTGAGCACCAGCACGTAAGCGTGTTCCGTATCGTTAAGCCCAGCCGATTGAACGAACGCGTTGCGATTGGCAAATACCGGTAACAGATTGCCGCGCCCCGGCTCCTGCGCATAGTGCGACCGCACCCGAACTTCCATGGCATCGCGAATGGAGGCATCGCCCGGATCATTCAAAACGGGCATGCGGACCCAGGATATGGATGAATCTTTTTGAAGTTGCAGCCCGCTGATCCAGCTTTCGGCATCGGGCCTGTGTTTTTTGCTGAAGGTGATCAGTGCCAGTGTGCGATCAGCAGAAAATGCGGGAGCCATTTTCTCGGGCTCAAGAGAAGGTGCTGAATTGCTCCCAAACCGCGGCAATTTGCCCATGACACTGGATTCCTTGGGGCCGATGACAGCAAGCATCAGCGCCAACATAACGATGGCGAACCAAGTCAAGGTGTTCATCCAGGATGTTTTCATGGCGTTGCTCCAGACAACAGGTTGAAGCATAAGCCTGTGCAAGAAGTATGCAAGGCTCCTCATGAAAGAAACGCCAGCCATCATGGGTATTCGCACCTTGGAGGGCAGCACATGCACCGGCGCTGTGCGAATGGGGATAATTTGGTGAGTCTCTCCAGTTTGAGATTTGCCCCAAAAACGTGTTTATTGATTCAGGAAGCTCCATGCCACTCGTCAACATCTGCCTGACCCGGCGCGACCAGCCCACTACCCGCGAGCAAAAGGCCGCCCTGATCGCGGGTGTTACCCAACTCATGCAAACCGTTCTAGACAAGAGGCCCGAGAGCGTGGTAGTGATCATTGATGAGGTTGATCCGGATAATTGGGGGGAGGGTGGCGAATCTGTGACAGTGTTGCGACAGCGCCGTGCGCAAAGCAGAAAAACCTAGACATTAATTTACAAAAAGCAGGACATTTTTCACATGTTTTCAGAGCGGCCTGACAGACTTAACGGATACATTGGTACGCATGTCGGTGCCGGGGCGATCACCCCTGGCGAGAAGAGCACCAGTGTTATTGATCGTGATGCTACCGACGCCATATTCCCTGGGCATCCGCTGGTTCGTATTACTAACACCACGCACGATGTCCTGATCGACCTGATTTACGCCACGCCCGACAACGTGGCCGGCCAGACGATCTACCAACGCCCGATTTGCCTGATTCACCGCGATGCAGCGGCCTGCCTGCGGCGGGCCGTTATGCGGGCTACCGAAGTGGGTTGCCGGCTCAAGATATTCGATGCCTTCCGGCCGCAAGAAGCGCAGGTCATCCTGTGGGACACCGCTCCTGACAAAGCCTATGTGGCTGATCCGCGCATTGGCTCCAACCACACCCGTGGCACGGCGGTGGATCTGACACTGGCAGACGAAGCCGGCCAGGAGCTCGATATGGGCACGGCTTTTGATGACATGACATCGCTATCCCATCACTTTTGCGACAAGGTTCCGCCCCTGGCACAGGCCAATCGCTTGCTGCTGATGAACATCATGGAAAGCGCCGGTTTCAGGCACATTCCGCATGAGTGGTGGCACTACGCGCTCCCCGAACAGGATGCGTACCCGCTGATTGCCAGCGAATCCCTGGGAACCCTCAATCCCATGCGGGGTTTATGAGTGAATGCCGTCCGCGTGTAATTCAAGCACGCGGTCAGCCCGGGTCGCCGCCGCATGGGAGTGGGTTACCAGCACCAGCGATGCGTTGTGCGCGAGGGTTTGGTTGATCAGTGCATCCATTACCAACGTGGCTGTCGTGGGGTCCAGGTTGCCTGTCGGCTCATCGGCCAATAGCAGGGCGGGGCGGTGAATCAGCGCGCGGGCGATGGCCACGCGCTGCAACTGGCCGCCGCTGAGCTGTTGCGGTAATCGCGCACCCAAACCACCCAACCCGACGGCTTCGAGCATCTGCTGCACCCGTGCGTCGTCTTGCTGGTTCAGTAGCATTAATGGCAGCGCCACGTTCTGCGCCACGTCCAGATGCGGCAACACGTGAAACGCCTGAAACACAAACCCCACCTGCCGGCGGCGCAACAGCGCGCGCTGGTCGTCGCTGAGGGTTCCCAGATCAGTGCCGTCCAGCGACACGGTGCCCGCGTCCCAGCTGTCCAGCCCGGCCATACAGTTCAGCAGCGTGGACTTGCCCACACCAGACTCGCCCACAATGGCCACAAACTCGCCGCGTGCCACGGTGAGCGAGACGTTGCTGAACACGGCTACATCACGGTAGTGTTTGCTCAAATTGGTAATCTGCAGGCTCATAGTGCCACCTTGTCGCTGACGAGCCGATTGACCTGGCCCAGCACCTGGTGCACGGCATCGGGTGAGTCGGCCGCCACGGCGATGCGGTGGGGCATGGAGCGCAGCCAGGTGATCTGGCGCTTGGCCAACTGGCGCGTGGCGAAGATGCCTTTGTCGCGCCAACCCGGTGCGCCGGCCTTGTCCGCCAAGTCGTCCGCATCCAGCGCTTCCCATGCCTGGCGGTAGCCAACGCAGCGCATGGAAGGCAGATCCGGGTTGAGGTCGCCGCGTGCGCGCAGGGCCTTCACTTCGTCCAGAAAACCCGCTGCCAGCATGGCGTCAAAGCGCTGTTCGATGCGCCTGTGTAACCAGGCGCGGTCTTGTGGCTCCAGCGACAGCAGCGGCATGGTAGTCGGCGAAAAAACAGTGCCATTTAATGATTCATTTTGGCCATTAGGCCCCGTCTGGTATGCGTTAGTAGCTATCAAATTAATAGTATTTTTTGCGGTGTGAAAGGACGCCATCGGTTGCCCCGACACCCGATACACCTCCAGCGCCCGCTGAATGCGCTGGCTGTCATTCGGTTGCAGCCGGGCTGCGGTGACAGGGTCCACACGCGCCAACTCGACGTGCATCGCAGGCCAGCCTTTTTCCCGTGCCTGCAGCTCCAACTCGGCGCGAATGGCCGGATCAGCCCGCGGCATATCGTCGATGCCGTCCATCAGCGCCTTGACGTACAACATGGTGCCGCCTACCAACAGCGCGAGTTTGCCACGTGCTTTGATCTCGCCAATCAGCCGCTGCGCGTCCAGCACAAATTCGGCGGCGCTGTAAGCCTGCAGCGGGTCGCGGATATTGATCAGGTGGTGAGGCACGGCGGCCAGCTCGGCCGGCGTGGGCTTGGCCGTGCCAATGTCCATGCCGCGGTACACCAGCGCCGAATCCACGCTGATAATTTCCACCGCATGCTGCTGCGCAATGGCCATGGCCGCGGCCGTTTTGCCCGAAGCCGTGGGGCCGACGAGAGCGATAGCCGCGAGAGCATTAAGTCCCACGCGCGGGGTCCCCATACTTTTGCACCAGCGTCCAGGCAGACAGCGCAATGATCGCGCTCCAGAACCACAGGCCGTTGGTCAGCGGGAACACGGTGCCGTCCATGTGTTTACCCAGCCAGCCACCCATCAAGAAAGCCACGAGCATCATCAAAAAACCGTTCAGTGCTGACGCCGCACCGGCCGCCTGCGGAAACGGCCCCACCGCTCCGCTCTGGCCGCAGGGCTGGTGAATGCCGTGCGCCAGCATGAAGGGGTAAAACGGCAGCATGATCGCCCAGGTGCTGCGCACCCCGGCCAGCGCCAGCCCACCCATGAGCGTGCCGCCCAGCAGTGTCAAACCGCCCGCAATGGCGACCGTTTTGCGCACGCCCAGACGCGGCAGCAGTCTGCGGCACAACACCGTGCCACACAGGTACACCAACGACATCGACAGCATCAACAGGCCGTATTGCGTTTTGCTCAAGCCCAGCACCTTGATGAACACAAACGATGACGACGCCAAAAACGTGAACAGGCCGCCGTATGACGCTGCTGACAGCGCAGAATAAGCGAGAAACGTGGGGTTGCGCACAATGGCCAACCAGGTGCGCACCAGCGTGCCGGGCTCCAGCGCACGCGGGTTTCTCTGCTGCACGGTTTCTTCAAAGCGCAGGACAACCAGTGTCAGCGATACCGCGCCAAACACCGCCAGCGCCATCAGCGCCACGCGCCAGCTGAACTGGTCCGACAAAAAGCCGCCTAGCGGCGCGCTGATGCAGGCCACAAAACCCAGCCCGGTCAAGCCCTTGGACATTACGCGGGCACCTTCCAGTGGTTGGTACAGGTCGCGCACGATGGCGCGGGCGCACATCACCCCCGCACCCATGGCCGCGCCCTGCAGCGTGCGCCAGATGATCAGCATGTCCATGCTGGGTGCCAGTGTGTTGCCAATGGAAGCCACCACGTAACACGTCAAACCCACCAGCAGCACCGGCCGACGGCCAAACCGATCAGACAGCGGCCCCCAAATCAGCTGCGACAGGCCAAACGCCAGCAGCAGTGCGGTGAGGGTGAGTTGCGCCTGTGACATGGGTGCGCCAAACCCCTCGGTCAGCGCAGGCAGGGCGGGGAGGTACAGGTCGGTGGTAATGGGCTGCACCCCCAGCAGCATGGAGAGAATCACCACCACCGTGGCAGATGGCATGGCGGTTGTTTTTGTCGAAGTCATCCATCTGAGCGTATCAGATTGATCGCGCGGTCAAGACGTTGCCCAAGGCCCGGCTGAGGCTTGATCTAAGGCGTCGTTACAGGGAGCCGGAACAGCTGTGCCAGCGCCTGGCGGTATTGCGGCTGGCCCACGGCATTGGTGTTGTGGTGCGAGCCGCCGGGTACCAGCACAAACTCCTTCGGGCCTACAGCGGCCTCAAACAGCTTACGGCCAAGCTCGGGTTTGATCAGGCTGTCGTCCTCGCCGTGCACCACCAGCAACGGCGAGCCAATCTGCGCCACTTTCTTGATGGACTCAAACCGCTGGGTGATCAGGCTATTCACCGGTAGCCAGCCCCACTTCATGGTGTCAAACACATCGGGTATCGACGTGAACGTGCCCTCCACAATGGTGCCGGTCTCGTCTGTCACGCGGCTGGCCAGCTCGATGGCGATGGCGCCGCCCAGCGAGTGCCCAAAGATGTAACGGGGCTGATTGGGGTATTTCGTCGCCAGCCAGTTCCAGGCGGCCTGCGCGTCTTCATACGACTGAGATTCGGAGGGTAGCGATGCATCGCTCTTGCCAAAGCCGCGGTAGTCCACCGCCAGCACCGAAAAGCCCAACTCCTGCATGCGCCGCACACGCGGGGCCGAGCCCGTGACGTTCCAGCGCGCGCCGTGAAGGTACAGCAATACAGGAGCCTTTGCCGCGATAGCGCCAATGGTGGCGCCGCCTTCTGCTGCATGCCACAGCCCGTGCAGCTTGACCGGTTTGCCAGAGAGTTTGGACTCAAACTCAACCCACACGTCTTGCATGCCCTGCGCGGCTTCCAGACCGCTGCCCCAGCTACGGGTGCTGGGCTGAAAAATCCATTCACCTTGCTTTTCAGACAGCGTCGCGCAACCGCCCATCACGGCTAAGACCAGGCCAATGGTTAAGGATTTGACGACAGATGAGCGCTTCATGGAGGGATAAGATACCAAATTATGGAAACTTCAGTTGTAACCGGTGATCGTCCCCAGTCTTTGGGTGAGGAAATAGCCAACAGCGTCAGCCATGGCGTGGCTTTGTTGTTGGCAGTCATTGGCACGCCGTTTCTGGTGATGTCGGCCGTGCGCCAGTCGGACGCCGCGTTCATTGTGGGTGCCAGCGTGTTTGCGCTGACCATGGTGCTGCTGTATGGCGCATCCATGGTTTACCACGCGTTGCCGCGCAACCGGGCGAAACGTGTGTTCAAGGTGCTGGATCACGGCGCTATCTACCTGCTGATCGCCGGTACCTACACGCCGTTCACGTTGGGCGTGCTGCGCGGCGCCTGGGGCTGGACGCTGTTTGGCCTGATCTGGGGTCTTGCCGTGGCCGGCGTGGTGCTGAAAAGCATGAACCGCATGTCGCACCCGCATTTGTCCACTGGCCTTTACCTGTTGATGGGCTGGCTGGTGCTGATTGCCATCAAACCGCTGGTCGCCAATGTGCCCACCGCAGGTTTGTGGTGGCTGGTGGCGGGCGGTCTGGCATACACGGCGGGCGTGGTGTTTTATGCTGCCGATTCACGCTGGCGCTATGGGCACTTTGTGTGGCATCTGTTTGTGATGGCCGGCACCGCGTGCCATTTTGTGGCGGTGTATGGGTATGCGGGGTAGAAGGTGAAATCCGATGCTTTCTGAGTGCCAAATTGGCCTCTAGCCCTCGTCGAATATTCGTGAATAGCTACTAAATATGTAGCACCATCTTTCGATGGCAGCGTTGACGATGGTGCTGCCCCAAGAATTGGCAAAATGCTGACGTGACATCCCTGCCAATCACCGTTTGCCCTGAAACTTGTTCGATCCCATGGCCATTACCCCACCCCTGAAGCCCCTACCCGACTGGGACCTTTACCGCGCCCTGCGCGAGCAATGGACCCATGAAGACAATCTGGTGAACCACCGCCTGATGTGGCTCATCCTGTCTGAAGGGCTGTTGTTCACTGCCTACGGCACGCTGTCCACAGCCAAGCTGCACTGGCTGGTGTTCGGGTTTCCGTTCTTTGGCATGGCGGTGGCGGCGGTCATTGGGGCCAGCATTTTTGCGGCGCTGGAGGCCACGGACGAGATCAGCCGGGACTATGAGGCGGCGGGCTTGAGCGCGTTATGCAAGCTGACGCCCAGCCAGCGCATTGGCAACCGCGGCAAGCTCGCCGCGCAGTCCTTGCCATTTGTGTTCGGCGCGCTGTGGCTGCTGGCCATGGCGGGAGCTTTCGGTTCGTAATATGCGCGAAGCCCACCTGCGGAGTGTTGGAGGTGCTGGCGAGCAGTCAGCCAGGATCCGGTGGATGCTGCGCATGTTGCGGTACCTCTGGCCGTCTCCCGCTACTGCGTTTGGGCTGACTGCCGCCGCGGTGATGGTGTGTCTGGGCGGCAGGGCTTGCGTGGTCAACGGTGTGGTTGAAGTGGGTGGCGGTCGTGGGCGCGCGCTAGCCCGGTTTTTCCCGCGTGCGATGCGCTTTGAAGCGATCACCCTCGGGCACGTTGTGTTGGGCAGCAGTCAGGCGGTTTTGTCCCGCATGCGCACGCATGAGCAGGTGCACGTGCGCCAATTCGAGCGCTGGGGTGTGCTGTTTTTTCCGCTGTACGCGGGCTCCAGCCTGTGGCAACTGCTGCGCGGGCGTGACCCCTATCGGCAAAATTGTTTTGAGCGCGAAGCCTTTAGAGCCGCTGGCGCCGGAGTAAATAGGGCAACCTAGCGCCCACGCTTGAACAGCGCGTCCAGCTCCCGGATGCTGATCTGTCGCCACGTGGGGCGGCCGTGGTTGCACTGGTCTGAGCGATCGGTGGCCTCCATCTGACGCAGCAGGGCGTTCATTTCCTCGATGGTGAGGCGGCGGTTGGCGCGCACCGCGCCGTGGCAGGCCATGGTGGACAGCAGCTCGTTTTGCGCACGCTGGATCACGGTGCTGGCGTCGTGCTGGGCCAGTTCGGCCAGCACGCTGCGGGCCAGTTCGGTGGCGTCGCCTTGCGCCAGCGTGGTGGGCACGGCGCGCACAGCCAGGGTTTTGGGCGAAAAGGGTGTGATTTCCAGCCCCAATGTGGCCAACACGTCGGCGCTGGCTTCTGCGGTTGCGACTTCCTGCGGCGTGGCCGCAAAGGTGGCGGGGATCAGGAGGGGCTGCCTGGGGATGCTGGCGGTGTCCAACTGGGTTTTGAGGCGTTCGTACACTATGCGCTCGTGTGCGGCATGCATGTCCACCACGATCAGGCCTTGCGCGTTCTCGGCCAGAATGTAGATGCCTTGCAGCTGGGCCAGCGCGCGGCCCAGGGGCCAGGCGCTCTCCTGACTGGCCACGCTGGTAGCTTGCGGCAGCGCGTCGCGCCAGGGCGGGGCGTCAGCGGAAAGCGTTGCCTTGTTCCACAGTAGCCCCAGGTCTTGCACCCGATGTTCTGCATTTGCTACAAAGTGAATAGCTGGTTGGGCAGAGTACATGGGGGCTACAGCCCGATTTGGCACCTGAAAATCACTGCTTTCAGCCTCAGTTGCGTTGCTGGCCACCGCACCCACTGCCGTGACCCGCGGCGCGGCCAGCGCATCTTCCACCGCATGGCGCACCGCTTGGTGCACCATGCGGCTATCCCTGAATCGCACCTCGATCTTGGTGGGGTGCACGTTCACGTCCACCCGCGCCGGGTCAATCTCGATGTACAGCGCATACACCGGCTGGCGGTGGCCATGCAGCACGTCTTCATACGCGCTGCGGGCGGCGTGGGTGAGCACCTTGTCGCGCACAAAGCGGCCGTTCACGTAGCAAAACTGCTGGTCGGCACGCGAGCGGGCTGCGTCCGGGAAGCCTGCGCGGCCCCACACGCGCACTGCCGCGCCGCCAAACCGTTCACCGCCCGTCTGGTAGTTCACGGCAATCGATTGGGTGGCAAAGTCGGTGCCCAGCACATCGGCCAGTCGCTGCTCCAGGGCGTTCGGCCCAGTGCAGGCGCGCCACTGCTCCACCAGTTTGCCTTCATGCCAGACGGCAAATGCGACGTCAGGGCGGGCCAGCGCATGGCGGCGCACGGCCTCCACACAATGCGACAGCTCAGTGGCGTCGGTCTTGAGGAATTTGCGTCGGGCAGGGGTGCTGAAGAACAGCTCTTTCACCTCCACCGTGGTGCCGGTGCTGCGCGCCACGGGTTTGAGCTCACCCGTGCGCCCATCCAGTAAATATGCACTGTTTTGGCTTGCCGCCCTCGATAGCAGTGCGCAGTCAGCTATTGAATTAATAGCGGCTAGTGCCTCGCCACGAAACCCCATCGTGCCTACGGATTCCAGATCGCTCAGGCTGGCAATCTTGCTAGTGGCGTGGCGTTTGAGCGCAATGGGCAGCTCATCCATCAGGATGCCGCTCCCATCGTCTTCCACCGCAATCAGTCGCACGCCGCCGGCCAGCAAGCGCACGGTCACCTGGCGGGCGCCCGCGTCCAGCGCGTTGTCCACCAGTTCGCGTACCACCGAAGCCGGGCGCTCCACCACTTCGCCCGCGGCAATCTGGCTGATCAGTTCGTCGGGCAGTTCGCGGATGGGACGGCGGGGGGCAGGGGAGAGGGCAGCGTTCACCCATGCATTTTAGGGTGACGACATCAGAAGGGATAATTCAGCCCCATGGAACTCATTACTTTTGCACTCGACTTCATCCTGCACGTGGACAAGTACCTGGAAAGCTTTGTACAGAGCTATGGTGCCTGGGTGTACGCCCTGCTTTTTTTGATCATTTTTGTAGAAACCGGCGTGGTGGTGATGCCGTTTTTGCCGGGTGATTCGTTGTTGTTCGTGGTGGGGGCCATGTGCGGCGTTGGGCTGATGAGTTATCCGCTGTCGGTCGGGCTGCTGTTTGCAGCCGCGGTGCTGGGTAATCAGTCCAACTACGCGATTGGCCGTTACTTTGGCCCCAAGGTGTTCAAGTGGGAGGACTCCCGCCTGTTCAATAAAGCGGCTTTTGACAGCGCCCATGCGTTTTATGAAAAATATGGTGGCATCACCATCATTGCCGCGCGTTTCATGCCGTTTTTACGCACATTCGCCCCGTTTGTGGCGGGCGTGGCGCAAATGACGCGCACCAAGTTCACCTTTTATGATGTGACGGGCGGTGCGCTTTGGGTGGGTGGCATCATCACCATTGGTTACTTTTTCGGCAATATTCCGTTTGTGAAGGCGCATCTGGACAAGATCATCTGGGCGATGATCCTGTTGCCAGGCTTGCTGGTTCTGATTGGCGCATGGAAAGCGCGCCGCAAAGGCACGAACGCCGTCTAGACACCGACTTTCAGGAACAGATCACGGTCCGGCGCAAAGTTGGCGTGAAGCGGCAGCATGGCGCCACCCAGCGCACGTGCGTCCGAACCAATGCTGCCCGTCAGCAGCGTGGCGGGCCACAGGCCCTGCCAGTCATAACGGCCCAGTGCTTCACGCGTGCTTTGCATCAACAGTTCCAGCAGTGGCCGGCAAAATGAACCGTCCATGACGATGGCATCCATGTCCAGAAAAGCGGTGGCACTGACAACGCTATGCGCCAGTGCGTTGGCAGCGCTTTCCACCCACGCCCGCGTTTCAATCGCATACGGTGCCTGCATGGCGCGCTCGTCATACGCGGCTGCGGGGTCAAGACCATGAATTTTGAATCGCTGCTCCAGCTCCCACAGCGAGGCATGGCTGAGTAATTGCTCCGGCGTGCCCAGCCCCAGCCCGGCCAGATGCAGTGGCAGTGACGCGACCGCGCCCGCATTGCCGTGAATGCCTCCGTGCAGGTGGGAGTTGATCACCAGGCCCCCGCCCACAAAGGTGTCTACAAACAGGTAGAGAAAACTTTTCAGGTCTCGCCCGCGACCGGCCACCAGCTCGGCGACACAGGCAGCCGACGTGTCTTTGGCAAAGCTGACCGGCAGATCGGTCATGCCCTGCACTGCGGCGCTGAGGTCAATCTGGTTCCAGGTGTCTGACTGCACATCGGACAGCCCCAGCATCTTGTGCCAGCCACCCAGCTGAAAAGGCGCGGCAACGCCCACGCCGACCAGCCGCGACGCTTGCGGGCCGAGTTCGTCGCAAAGCGCATTCATGTTCTGCCCTAAAACGGGCAGGAGTGACTCGGCATCAGGAAAAGGGTATGACAGGGTTTTGCGCTGACGAACCCGCCCGGTGAAATCCACCAATAGCCAGTCGGTGCTTCGCCTGCCAATTTTGATGCCGATGGCAAAGGCGCCATCGGGGTTGAGCGCTAGTGGCACCGAGGGTTGCCCAATGCGGCCACGCACGCGCTCATGCCGGATCAGCAGGTCATCGTCTTCCAGACGGGTGGTAATCAGGCCGATGGTCTGGGCTGTAAGGCCAGTCAGGCGGGCCAGGTCGGCTTTGGGCAGGCTGCCGTTTTGCCGGATGGCCTGTAACACCACACGTTCGTTGAATTGGCGCATGCCCACGTGGTTGGAGCCACGGGGGCGGAGCAACGGTGCGTCGCGTTTGGGTTCGGTAGTCAAGTCAGGCGTCATGGACGCAGATTTTCACCTATCACGCCCTTGCGCAAAATAAAGTTGCCAAAAGGCTGCAATTCACCGGTGAGCACAATGGCGTAAGCACCCCGCACCCGCTCATAAAACGCGTAACGTTCCAGTGGCTCGGCTTTCTGGTCAGGCAGCAGACTGGTCTCAAGGAATCCCAGAACTTCCCGCTGCAGGGCGGAGCGATAAGGTGCAATGGTGTCAGACACCTGCATGAAAGCAATCGGGTACTCGACATCCGCGGCCAGGGGCAGTAGCGGGTCAATCGCCTTGACAGTCTGAAACATGCTGGCGCCAGGCAGCCGGAGCACGGGTTTTCCAGCGCCCAGACTCAGGGCCGTGAAATTGGCGTCAGCCAGAACCAGTGAATCGTCATGTCCCATCTCCATCAGGAGCTTGAGCAAGTCTGGGGTAATCAGCGGGTTGATTCCCTTAAGCATGCGCCTCCTCGGGCAACTCTTCGGCCAGTTTGGCGCCGGTCATCACGGCCACGGTGTCACTCATGCTGATTTTCCTGGGATTGACCACGGCCGCACGCTTGCCCAAGCGGGCAATGTGGATTCGGTCGGCAACCTCAAAGACGTGCGGCATGTTGTGCGAAATCAGAACCACCGGCAGACCCTTGTCGCGGACGCGGCGGATCAGCTCCAGCACCATATTGCCTTCCTTCACCCCTAGCGCGGCAGTAGGCTCGTCCATGATGACCACATGCTGGGCGAATGCGGCGGCACGACCTACCGCTACGCATTGACGCTGCCCGCCGGAGAGTGTTTCCACCGCTTGCGTCATGGAGCGAATGCCGACCTTCAGGTCGTTCATGCGGGAAATGCTTTCTTCCAGCATTTTTTTCTTGTCGATAAACCCGAGCAAACCCAGCAGGCCGTGGCGGCGGATTTCGCGACCCAGGAACAGGTTTTCGGCGATTGTCATGGCGGGAGCCACGGCCAGATCTTGATACACCGTCTCGATACCAGACAGGCGCGCGTCAATCGGACTTTTGAAATGGATGACCTTGCCGTCGAGCTGAATTTCGCCTTCGTCCGGAATCGTGGCGCCGGAGAGGCACTTGATCAGCGAAGACTTGCCGGCACCGTTGTCGCCAATCACCGCCAGAATTTCTCCTGCGCGCAACTCGAAGTCGGCCCCATCCAGCGCGGTGACTTGACCGTAGCGTTTCACCAAGCCTTTGGCCTGCATCACGATTTGGGGTGCGCTCATTAACGTGCTCCTTTGCGAGACATTTGGTCGGTGGCCACGGCCAGAATCACCAGGATACCGGTCACCAGAATTTGATACACAGAGGACACGCCCATCAGCGTCAGACCGTTCCGAAACACACCCACAATCAGCGCACCCACCAAGGTGCCCAGGATGATGCCGCGGCCACCAAACAGGCTGGTACCACCCAGTACCACGGCGGTGATGGCATCCAGGTTTTCTGTTTGACCGCCATTTGGGTCACCGGCACCGGTGCGGGCCACGGTCAGCGTGGAGGCAATGCCGTAAAACACGCCGGCCAGCACATAAACACCCAGCAGCACCTTTTCGGTGGAAATGCCAGCCAGGCGGGTGGCCTCGGGGCTGTTGCCCACGGCGTACACGTGGCGGCCCTGAGCGGTTTCGCGCAGCCAGATCCAGACAGCGACGTATAGCGTCAGCATCAGCACCACGCCAAAGGGCACCATGGCACCACCGAAGGCGAAGGTTTCACCCAGCAGGTTCATGCCGTCGGGAATGTTGGTAATGGTCTGTGCCCGGGAATACAGTTGGGTTATGGCAAAGGCAATATTCAAGGTGCCCAAGGTCACAATGAAAGGCGGCAGTTTGACACGCGTCACCAGCAGTCCGTTGAGCAAGCCGAATAGTGTGGTGGCCGCAATGCCGCACAAAATGGCAACCGGCGCGCTCAGACCATAGTCGGCTGCGAATTTGGTCATGACGATGGAACCCAGTGCCATGACCATGCCGCAAGACAGGTCAATGCCAGCAGTCAGGATGATCAGCGTTTGGCCAATGGCGATGGTGCCTACCACCATCACCTGCTGCAAAATCAAGGAGAAATTCTTTAACGTCAGGAAATTTTCGTGCTGAAACGAGAAGAAGGCACAGGCCAACACAAGGGCGATGGCTGGACCTAAAGTTCCCATGGGAGGGAGTTTGGCTTTGAGCGAGTTCATGGTATGAGCTTGAA
>Ga0116157_10002492_pt1 | contig 17925 bp, 23 predicted proteins | sample AD_UKC048_MetaG_FD_89882 | JGI IMG/M metagenome (GOLD analysis project Ga0116157, IMG submission 89882) | Active sludge microbial communities of municipal wastewater-treating anaerobic digesters from USA - AD_UKC048_MetaG | ecosystem: Engineered > Bioreactor > Anaerobic > Digestate | place: USA...
AGCTATTTAGGACTTTTTTTCTATTTATAGAATTTTCTTATTTGGAATAAGAAGTACCAATTTATTACCATTCCGATTATCAAACTCCCCAGATTCATGTTGATTAAATATGAAATCGCAGTTACTAGCGATGCATAAAACATCAAATTCCAAGCCGATTTAGCTCTTTTTAATAATCCCGGGATTGCCATCGCCATCAACACCATCGAGATTAATTGAACTATTCCATAAATTGAAAAATTCGCTCCATATCTATAACCATAACCATATCCAGCCCTAATCAATGGATTTGCCGATGCTATTAATCCAAAAGTCGTCAACAAACCAATTACACCCATCACTACCCCTAATATCATTAAATATGGTCCGTACTTTACCAAAAATTCTCCCACCGAATCTGGCAATTGGGGTAATTTTTTGGAAATTTCAACCAGCTTCTCTTCTAGTTGAACTAATACATTTTTTAAGTCTTTTGTTTCTGTTTTAGTTTCTTTTTTCATAATTAATTAATAATACCACTATCTAGCTAAATTATATATTTCCCTTTTTCAGCTCGTCTTCAGTTTTCAAGCTATAATACATCTCATGAAGATTTTAGTTGTCGAAGACGAACATCTCATCGCCACCTCACTTAAAAAGGGGCTAGAACAGGAAAATTATATTGTCGATGTTGCCTTTGATGGTTTAAAAGGTTTTGATTTGGCTTCTAGTGGTGATTACGACATTATTCTTTTAGACCTAATGTTACCTGGTCTTGATGGTTTATCTATTTGTCAAAAACTTCGTTCGGATAATAACCATACCCCCATATTAATGCTTACTGCCAAAAGCCAGCTAGATGACAAAATTAAAGGTTTAAATTGTGGCGCCGATGATTATTTGACCAAACCTTTTGCCTTTGAAGAATTATTAGCCCGAATTCGCTCTCTTAGTCGTCGTCCTCAAAAAATCAATGGCACAGTTTTATCACTTGGCGACCTAACCCTAGATACCATCAGTTTTGTTGTCAAAAGGGGAGATAAAGAAATTCAATTGTCTGGCAAAGAATTTTCTCTTTTAGAATTTTTTCTTCGCCACCTTAATCAAATTGTTACCAAAGATCAAATTATTCAATATGTTTGGAGCTACGAATCCGATATTCTCCCCAACACAGTTGAGGTTTATATCCGAAACTTACGTAAAAAAATTGATCTTCCGTTCAAAAACAAACCTCAACTTATCAAAACCGTTCGTGGTTTTGGCTATAAAATTAGTGAATAATATATATCTTTTATACTTTTAACTTCCTACTTTATAACTTTTTACTAATGTATGTTTAAAACCGCTCGCCTCAAACTCACTGCCTGGTATTTACTCATCATTATGATTATCAGTTTGTCTTTCAGTGGTCTTATTTATCAAATAATCAATACTGAAATGACTCGATTTGCAAATTCTCAACGCAATCGTTTTGAGCGACGCCTAGATTTACCCCCAAATTCTCGACCAGTCATTTTTATTGATGATGATCTACTTGCCGAAAGTCGCCGTCGTCTTTTTGTAAATCTTTTAATAATAAACGGAGCAATTTTAATAGTTTCTGGCAGTTTATCCTATTTTTTAGCTGGTGTTACTCTTTCTCCTATTCAAAAAGCCACCGAGGATCAAAAACGTTTTGTTTCCGATGCTTCCCACGAACTTCGCACTCCTCTTACCGCCATCAAATCACTTTTTGAAGTTTCACTTCGCGACCCGAAGTTGTCCCTAGCTGAATCAAAAGAGGTAATAAAATCAGGAATTGATCAAACTAATAAACTCAAAAATCTTTCTGATTCACTTTTGGAATTAAGCCATTTTGACAATCATCAACTTCAAGCCAACTTTCAGTCAGTCTCTCTTAAAAAAGTAATTTTTGAATCAATTAATCAACTAAAACCAAAATCTAATGCCAAAAAAATAAAAATAATCAACCAAACCCATTTTGCAAAAATTAACGGAGATTTTAATAAATTAGTTGAAGTTTTTGTAATTTTTATTGACAACGCCATTAAATACAGTCATCCCAATAGTCAAATTAAATTAATTTCAAAAATCAAAAACAATCAAGTAGTCATAAAAATTATTGATCAAGGCATTGGTATTAGTAAGGAAGATTTACCCAAAATTTTTGACCGTTTCTATCAAGCCAACAATGCTCGAACCAAAGAAGAAAGCGACGGTTACGGTCTGGGACTTTCCATTGCCCAAAATATTGTCAAGCTTCATCAAGGCAAAATCGAAGTTAAAAGTAATCTCAATATTGGCACCACTTTTATTATTTATTTACCCCTTTTCAGTTAATTTTCAGAATTAAAATTAATAATCCCCCTTATGAAACTATTTATCAATTTAAGACGTAAATTTTTATCCCTACCCCTGATCCTAAAAATTATTTTTCCAATTTTATTAGTCGGCCTTACTTGGTTTACTATTTCCAAAATTAATTCCCAAAAAAACCAAGCATTCACTTACAAAACCTCAACCGCCCAAATTGGCAATATTATTAGCACCATTTCTGCTTCTGGTTCTATCACTACTGGTGGTAATACCAGTATCTACACCAGTTCTTCTGGTCAAGTTTCCAAAGTCTATGTCAAAAACGGTGACACTGTCCGCCAAGGTCAAAAAATTGCCGAAATTCAACTTGATTTAGACGGTCAAAAAAAACAAACTACCGCTTGGGCTTCATATTTAACTGCCAAAAACAATTTGGCCACTGCCCAACAAAATAAACTCACACTTCAAAATCAACTCGATTCGGCTCAATTAGCTTATGATACTGCCCAAGATGCAGTCAACAAAATTAATGATTACACTAAATCTGATCTTCAAAAACAAACCATAAATTCAAATCTCACTACCAGCCAAAGATCACTTATTGTTGCCAAAGAAAAATCAAACCTTGCTGATTCAGCCATAAATATCGCCAAATTTCAACTCTCTTCCGCTTGGTATACTTATCAGCAAGCCTCTTCCACTATTTATGCCCCAGCTAATGGTATTCTAAGTAATTTTGCCCTTACTGCCGGCATGTCTGTTGCCAATCTTTCCTCCAACACTACTTCCAACTCCACCACTGATGCTACCCAATCAGTCGGTATTATTACCAATCCCAAAAACAAAATTACGGTATCAGTAACTTTAACCGAGATTGATGTGGTTAATGTTAAACCTGGCCAAAAAGTTACCCTAACTATGGACGCTTTTCCCGACAAAACATTTACTGGTCAAGTTTTAGCTATCAATACCAATGGTCAATCTAGTAGTGGCGTCACTTCATATCCGACAGTAATTGTTTTTGACAACAGTCTTGACAATATTTATCCCAATATGTCTGTTAGTGCCAATATTATTATTGATTCCAAAAGTGATGTTCTAATTATTCCTTCAACTGCTATCAAAACCAATAATGGTCAATCAATTGTTCAAGTTCAAAAAGATGGTCATATTTCTGATGTTGTGGTTGAAACTGGCATTTCTGATACTACCAACACCGAAATTATTTCTGGTCTTTCTCTTGGTGATACTATTATTGTTTCTTCATCCACCAAAACCAGTGCTTCCACTACTAAATCTTCAAATACATCAGTTTTTGGTGGTAGTGGTGGCATGGGCGGAAATGTTATGTTTCGTCGTGATTAATTATGACCAATCAAGTAGTTATTTCTATAAAAAATCTTTCCAAAATTTATAAAACTGATGTTTTAGAAACTGTCGCCTTAGATAATATTTCTTTTGATGTCAAAAAAGGGGAGTTTGTTGCCATTATGGGACCTTCAGGTTCTGGTAAATCAACCTTGATGCACATAATTGGCGCTCTTGATAAACCCACTTCGGGTACTTATCTTCTTGATGGAGCCAATGTTGCTTCTTTAAATGATGATCAATTAGCCGAAATTAGAAATCAAAAAATTGGTTTCATTTTTCAGTCATACAATTTACTTCCTCGAACCACTACTGTCAAAAATGTTATGTTGCCTATGGCGTATGCCGGAATTCCTTTAGAAGAAAGAGAAAAAAGAGCCATCAAATATTTACAATTAGTTGGATTAAGCGATCATCTCAAACACACCAGTAATCAACTTTCCGGTGGTCAACAACAACGGGTGGCAATAGCTAGGGCCCTAAGTATGCACCCTTCAATTTTATTAGCCGACGAACCAACTGGTAATATTGCCTCCACTCAAGCCGAAGAAATTATGACTATTTTCAAAAAATTAAATGATCAAGGCAATACTATTATAATGATTACTCACGAACTAGATATTGCCCAAAAATCAAAAAGAATTATTCATATCAAAGATGGAAAAATTATTTCTGATAATCTAAATATTCAAAAAAATATTATTAAAAAGTCTCCCGATGTCTTAGGGAATTTAGAGGGATTGATATGAAATTAATTGAATTATTTTTTGAAAGTCTAAACACTCTCACGCTCAACAAAACTCGCACCGCCTTGGCGGTGTTGGGAATCGTTATTGGTATTGGTAGTGTCATTGCTCTTATGTCGCAAGGTCTTGCCACTCAAAAAACAATTCAAAATCGTATTGAATCACTCGGATCAAATTTATTAACTGTCCAACCAGGTGCCAGTCGAAGTAGTGGTGGAGTTCGTGGAGCTCAAGGTAGTCGAACTACCCTTACTCTCGACGATGCTAAGGCTATTATTTCATCATCTGAAATTACTACTATTAACAAAGTTTCTCCTGAATATTCCAGTCGGACTCAAATTATTACTCCTCAAGGCAATTCCAATACTCAAATTCAAGGTGTCACTCCAAATTATAGTGATGTTCACAAAATTTCAATTAGTGATGGAGTTTTTATTACTCAAAAAGATGTTGATTCTATGGCCAGAGTTGCCGTTGTCGGCCCCACTGTTATCGCCAATTTATTTCCCGATGGGAGCAATCCTCTTGGTCAAACAATAAAAATAAAAAATCAAAATTTTACAATAATCGGAGTTACTGTTGCCAAGGGTGGTTCTGGTTTTGGCAATCAAGACGATGTTGTTTATGTTCCACTATCCACCGCTCAAAAACAACTTTTTGGTGTAAATTATTTAAGCTCTATTGCTCTCGAAGCCAAAAATGCCGACAAAATGACCGCTGCTCAAGACGAAATTGGTTATTTTCTTCTCGCTCGTCACAAAATTACTGATCCCTCCAGTGCTGATTTCTCCATCATGTCTCAACAAGATATGATTGATACTATTACTTCAACTACTGCCACATTTACTTCACTTTTAGCCGGAATTGCCGCTATATCTCTTTTAGTCGGTGGTATTGGAATTATGAATATTATGTTGGTAACTGTCACCGAGCGTACCCGTGAAATCGGTCTGCGAAAAGCTCTTGGGGCCAAAAAGAAAATTATTACCACTCAATTTTTAATTGAATCGGTCATTCTCACTTTTACCGGTGGAATTTTGGGAATAATTTTAGGTATTATCATTTCTTTTGTAATTTCTAAATTAGCCAGCTCTCTTTTTGTTATTTCTCCTGTTTCTGTTTTTTTAGCCTTTTTTGTTTCAGTTGGTATTGGGATTCTTTTTGGTTGGTATCCTGCCAAAAAAGCCTCCAACTTACAACCCATCGAAGCCCTCCGATATGAATAATCTTCAGCTGTTCTTCAGTCTTTATTTCTAAACTATATTCATCTTAAATCTTATTCATAAATCTTAAATCATAAATCTAAAATCATACATATTAATATTTAATTAAAAAATACTATGAAATCAAATCAAATTATCGCAGTCTTTGTCCTCTTATTAATTGTCGCCATCGGTTCATTTTTTGTCGGCACCAAATATCAACAAAAACAATCAATCTCCAATTTTAGAGAACAAATGATTGGCAACCGTCAAGGTCAAGGTATGGGTCGAAATACCCAAAATGGTGACACTACCAAAAATCGAGGCCAAATGGTTGGATTTCGCCAAACTGTTGGTGAAATTATTAGTGTCGATGATAAATCAATCACCATCAAAATGACCGATGGTAGTTCCAAGATTGTCCTAGTTTCTGATTCAACCAAAATAAATCAATCAACTACTGCCACCAAAACTGATCTAAAAATTGGTACCAAAATTATGGTCAACGGTGACACTAATACTGATGGATCTATTTCTAGTCGTAATATTGAAATCAACCCTACCTTTGCTTCTCTCACCATCACTCCCGCCCCTAAACAATAAAATTATTTATTTCCAAAAATCCTCGCCTGCCATGGGCAGGCAACAAAAAAAATTGCTCCCCTTCATCAAGGGGAGCTGTCGAATGAAATGAGACTGAGGGGTTTTTACTCCGCCTTAATCGCAATCTTTTTAGGTTGTGATTTTGGTGATTTACTAAATTTCACCGTCATCATTCCATTTTTGCATTTTGCCTCAGGTTCAGCATTATAATCGATGTCACCTGGGACCGAGACTTGGTAGACAAACGATCTTCTTGATTGTCTAATCATTTTTTTCTTTTCTTCTTTTTCTTGTGACTCAGCTCTAATAAGCAATACCCCCTTTTCAAAGGTCAATTCAATTTCTTTAGGGTCGACTCCTGGAACTGCCGCCTCAACGTAGATATTTTTTTCGTCTTCGGCAATCGACAAACCATTATTATTGTTAGAAGTGATTATTTCGTCATCAAACCATTGGTCTATATCTCTATCAAACCAAGGTGACATTAATAATCTTTTTGGAATAAGAGTGTTCATATTCTCTCCTTTTTTGATAAATTTATAATTAGCACTATTTTACAAAGACTGCTAATATTTGTCAATATCCAACCTAAATCTAGGGTACCAGAGCACCAGAGTACCAGAGAACTAACAAGCTACCAACAATTTCGCTCGATTCCATTTTTTACACTTCTCACATTTTAAATATTTTCTGTTAAATAAGTTCAGGGTATAAAATTCCTTCAAAAAATCTATTTGTTGTTTGTGACCACACTTATCACACTCATAGCCAAAATAATGGCAATGCCAGTTAACAATCCAAGTTAACAATCCAACCATTATTAATACCCAAATCCACATTAATCCTTTTTCTAGCAAAAACATCGCCGCCATTATTTCCAAACCCACAAATATTATTAATCTCCAGACTACTGCCAGGGCATCTTTTAATTCTACTTTTCTAAATTTCATAATTTATTCTACTCCAACTTAATATTAAATAAATTTCAACTGTCCGATTTTTCCGGACACCTCATTTTCAGTCGTACGATTTTATCGTATACTTCATTTTCAACTGGTGACATTTTGTCACCGTTTCATAATTATTTACCCCAACCTCAATTGTTCCGTTTTCTTTTCTTCCTTCACTTCTTTTTTATCCACCGCTCCAAAAGCATTAGCGTAATTACAATATTCACACTCGGGATTTTGGTCGGGGATTGTGTCACTATTTAGGCATTTCCAAATTTCTCTTATTGTCCCTTCCACCCAATCGGGGTTGCCCTTGTAGGGGATAAGTTTGATATCAAATTCGAGCTTTGCATCAAACGATTCTTGAGTGGTTCGCCCATTACAATAAACAAAATATCCAGTCTCCGCTACCTCAAATCCGTTTTGTCTAAACAACCACTGATAAATTTCCATCTGTCTTTTATATCCAATTTGCCACTCCGCATCCAAATTTACTTCACCCACCTTGGCTGTCGCTTTATAATCCACGATTATCAATTGTCCTTTTGGGTTTACCCAAATATCGTCCACTCCTCCAGTAATTATCAAATCAGTGTCAGGAAAAGGATAGGTGATTCCTCGCCTAAGCGAATCTCGCCACTCATCCATTTTTGGATGTTCAAAAGGAATTGCATCTACTCCATAAGCCGTCATCAACGGATGAGGAGTATGTCCCGCCCTATGAATATCAAATTCATTTTTCAACAATCGATCAATTTCGGAATTAATCGTAAACGGAAACCCTGCTGGTCTTTTTACTCCCTTTTTCACTTCCAAATAAAAACACTTGGGGCAATTTAGGTATAAATCAATTTTTGATCGTGACAATCTCATAAATTTAATAATCAACTCCAATTTTCCAATTATTTCTTTCTAAAAAAGCCTCAATTGTTTGTCTATTAGCCTTATTTAACAAACTCGAATGAGATATTTTTTGGTCTTTTGCGTATTGGGCCAATTTAATAATTTTTTTATTTTCTAAATAAGCTAATCTTTTGTAGTAGCTATTTATTAAAGCTCTCCCTACTATTTCTTCCATAATATCGGTTTTGTCTTTTTCATCGAATTCCCTAAAAGCTTGATAATATTTTTCTCGATCGATAAATTTTATATTAATTGGTACAAACCCTTCTCTTATTAACAAATAATTATTTATTACTCTGCCAATTCGGCCATTACCGTCAACAAAAGGGTGAATATACTCAAAAGTCAAATGTAATCTAGCTATTCTTTTTACAATATTTTCATAATTTATAGCACTGTATTCATTAAACATTTTTTTTATTCTTTCTTCTATTTCTTGAGGATTTGGTGCAATATGACTACCAACTCTTACAAATTCATTCTCTTTTCTAAATCGTCCTGCTATCTCGTCACGAATATTTGAAATTAACATTTTGTGAAGTAACAAAATGGTACCAGTATTTAATTCTTGGTCTTTGGCCTTTTTATCAATATAGTCAATTACTCTAGCTAAATTTTTTGCCTCAAAAATTTCTCTTTCTGTGATAAACCGATCTAAATCTATTTGAAGAAGAATTTTTTCAGTTTCTTCCAGAGTAAGGGTGCTGTTTTCAATTGCATTTGAGTTGTAAACTTGTTCAGAAACCTCGGATTCATTGATAATATGAACCAACTCTTCTTTTCCTAAACTTACTTTGTAATATCTTTCTCGAAGAGAGCTAATTTTGGTTAGATAACTAAATTGTTTTGACATAATAAAATTATACATTTCTTCACGATTTTGTCAAGTAAAACGTGAATAAACCCCCAAAAAGACCACCTCTTCACGCTTAAACCATAATTTTTGGACAATTTAGGTACAAATCAATTTTGGAGTGCGATAGCCGTATAATTATTAATAATTTTATCTTCCCGATTTAACTCTATTATCTTGTCTACATAGCATTTGACAATTTTTATATACAGTTTTTCCACCCCTACTCCATGGAATTATATGGTCGGCTTCCATTTCGTCATACTCACAATGTGCATTGCCACAAACAGAATTTTTGGCGACACAATATCCCTTTTGTTCTTCATATTTTTTTACTTTTATTTTTTCATCAAACTGTCGCAGACTTAATACATTTTCATTTCCAGTTAGTAAATATTCATAAATACCTCTTTTATTTTCAACTTCATCATCATCAATCAATTCAGTGATTTGTTTTTCTAGTTTTTGTGCATTAAGAACATCATTTTTATGTTCGTTATAAAATTCTCCCCATTCTAAACCTTTCATTAATTTTGCTCTTGCGCTATCTTGATTAGGAAAGATTGTTTTTACCCAATCAAATACTTCTTGCCAATATTGCCATAATTCTTGTGCATCTAAATCGTCTTTATGGTGGTTCATATAATTCTCAATATTATTTTTAGAAATCCATTTAAGTGCTGTTTCTAAAATATCTTGCCTTATAGGAACACCATTTACCAACTTATCCCTTCCATCTTGAATCGCAGGGGCCGAAGACTTCGAAAACCATCTTTTTGCATCAGTTAACCAAGAACCTGTATGCATAGCATTTAATAATTCTTGATTAGTTAGAGGTTTACCAGCAATATTAATAATTCTAAACCATTCTAATTTTTCACTTGGAGTTCCATCACATATATATATTGACAACTCATAATCAAGAATCTGATTTTGTTGATCAATTGTTAAACTGGTAAACGCCAACTCATGTCCGTCATCAAATCGAACTGGAATAATCTCTGTAACATACTGACAAAAAGAAATAGTACGCTGTTGTCCATCCATTAATTCATAATTTCCGTCGGGATTAATAGACCAATACATAGTATTAAGAGGAAAACCTTGTCGTATTGTCTTTATAACAGCATCTCTTTCTTTCTCGCCATAAATAAACTCTCGTTGAAACGCAGGACGAATATTTAATTTTCCCCCATATCCGACCACACCATTTTCGCCACCATCTTTATAATCGCTAACAACATCTCGAATTTTTATATTTTCTAGTTTTATTTTCATATTATTTTTTCTTTTTAATAATAATCCTCATATATGGTATGACCGCTTTTCTATTTTTATCATAATATCCAAGCACCGGGTGATCTTCTTTAATTAATCCTGTTCCGCCCGTTTTATAATAGACATCAACAAACTCTTGACTTAAACCTTTTGGAGTTAATTCTCTATAAAGATTACCTTGTCCTTGACCAATTATTTCAAATTGATCAGGGTTATACCCACTGTTTAAAAAAGTAATAGGGACTCCCATATAACCGTCATAATCTATCGGAATATTTTTTGTTCTACTAACCTCAATAGCATCATAATTATCATACTTTGGATATTCTTCCGGTGTGTATTTTTTATACAAAGTCATTGGTTCATGGTTTGCTGGGATATCTAGTGTTGTAAACCATAATGCACCACCTATAAAAATTTTTCCGTCTTTTATTCTTGTCGCAAAATCAGTATTTACCGAATCAGGAATATCAAAAAACATACCTATACCTCTATTTCTATGGCTTGCACCCAACCAAACTTTTTCTTCTTTTATTAATTTAAAAATATCTTTATATGTAATCGCATTTATATTACCAACAATTAAAAAATCTTTTTTATTTTCTACTAACAACCCTACAAATTCACGAAAAAGGGAAAACGGCGGGTTAGTAATCACGATATCAGCCTGTTTTAGCAATTCAACACATTCTTTACTTCTAAAGTCTCCTGCATTATATTTTTCATCACCACGCAAAAGACGAGAAACGTTTCTATTATGTTTTAAAAGATATTCTACATCTTCTAGAGAAACAGCCCCGTCATTATTAAGATCAGGAACTTCATTTATCTCAACCATATATGGCTCTTTACCTTCTGGCTTAAGTCCTTCAATTTCAAGTAATGATAACTGTCCTCCAATGATTGGACTTTTTATGTAACTTGTTGCAATAAGCTTTTTAATTTTTAGTGCATTGAAATTAGCTGCAAAATATTTAAAAAAATTGCTTTCAAATGGATCATCACAATTACAAAAAATAGTTTTATTTTCAAATTGACTACGATAATGCCTCATTTCATTTGCTATGTCGTTAAGTTGAGTATAAAACTCATCTTGTTTTGCCTTACTTGCGCTGTGTAAATTTTTATTTGATGATTTTTTGTCCATTTTCCTATTTTATCTCATCTTCAAATAAATATTCAGTCTCCTCTATAATTCTCTCATGTATTTCGTTTACAGCTTACTTTGTGCTGATAATACTATTTATACCGGCATTACCACCGACCTTGATAGGCGAGTGAGCGAGCACAATTCCTCCCGCCTTGGCGCCAAATATACCCGCTCCCGCCGGCCAGTAAAACTAATTTATCAAAAACAATTTGAAAGCAGATCCGAAGCGCTAGTCGAAGAAGCCCGAATCAAAAAATTAAAAAGAAGCGACAAAGAAAAACTTATTTTTTAATTTTTTTAATAAGATTTTCGGCTATAAATTTATCAAAATCACTTTGAAAAAGTCTATCTTGGACTATTCTGTATTTCTCAAATTCACTTTCGGCAAATTCTTTAGCTAGTTGACGAGACACCTTCCCCGCATCTTTAAGAACAGATCTATCGGTCATTGTTATAAATCTATCTAATCTGTTTGACCAATCTTGCATAGTCATAGGAATTTCTCTAGTTGCCATGTCTTCAGCAATATCCAGATAGGCCGACACAATTCGCTCAAGACTAGACAATTCTTTTTCAGTTAAGTAATTTTTGGCAATAACCACATCAAATTTTTGAATCTTCCCTTTTGGGGCATCTTGCCAAGATGTTAACCCCATATTTTTATTTTTAGCATTAGCTCTCGAAACTATTACCTCTGGAGCTGTTTGTCCGTGAATTGCCCAATGAAGCTTGTTTTGCACCATAGCAAAAAAATCTTTAGTGGTCTTTGCGCTAGCATCATAGTCTATCGCGGTTGAATAAATATCAGTAATTTTTTGATAGAAATTCCGTTCTGATAAACGGATTTCTCTAATTCTAGATAATAATTCTTCAAAAAATTTCTTTGTTAAAATGCTTCCTCCGTTTTTAAGCCTTTCATCATCCATAACAAAGCCTTTAATTGTATATTCTTTTACGATTTCTCTTGCCCATTTGCGAAATTGCACCGCTTTAGTATTTTCAATTTTAAAACCAACTGAAATAATAATTTGAAGATTGTAATGATCTGTATTTCTTGATACTTTTCTACCCCCTTCATTTTGAACTATTAAGTATTTCTTAATAGTTGCCACATTAAGTTCACTATCTTTTTTAAGAGTCTCTAAATGTTGATTTATAGCCGACACGCTGACCCCATAAAGTTCAGCCATCATTTTTTGAGTCATCCAAATATTTTCATCTTCGTAGCGTATTTCTATACTTCCCTGACCAGTACCATTAGCTGAAATAAAGGTTAAATATTCAGCCGACGATGAGCGAATTATTTTTTTCTTCATGTCTATTTATAACCCGAAGATAACCCAAAAGTCAATATTAATAATTTTTTAAATTTCCTTTATAATTTAGTTATATGATCAAACAATTTCTAGTAGCGTTTGCCAGTTTTCTCGCAGTTGATGGTTTGTGGCTTGGGCTGATTGCCAAAAACTTTTATAGTAAACACCTCGGTTATCTTTTGGCCAAAAACCCCAATTTTGTTGCTGCTGGTATTTTTTACCTTATCTATATTATTTCTCTAGTCATCATCGTCATCTCACCCGGTCTTCAAAAAGGATCGATGTTGAATACTGTCCTGATGGGTGCTTTGTTTGGTTTCTGTTGTTATGCCACCTATGATTTGACCAATTTGGCAACTATCAAAGATTGGCCTCTAATTGTCACTATAGTCGATTTAATCTGGGGGACTGTTTTGTCAGCCAGTATCACCGCTATTACTTATTTAATTCTCAAAAAATGATAATTTGGTCCACTCTCACTCTTGTCTGGGCTTACATGACCGCTTGGTATTTGTTTTCTCTTTATAAAAAAAGAAATGATATTGCCGACACCGCCTGGGGGGTTGGTTTTGTGGTTTTGTCCCTTTTTTGTTTTGTCCTCAACCCCACCATCAAACAATTGGTTACCTTTGCTTTGATTTTTGTCTGGGGGAGTCGTCTGTCTTGGCATATTTATAAACGGAACCTTAATAAACCCGAAGATTATCGTTACCAAAAGTTCAAAAAGAATTCTTATTTGACCGTTTTCATGACCCAAGGTTTTTTGTTGTGGCTAATTTCTTTTTCCTACATTTTTTCTGATTTCAATTTCTTCTGGTTTAATTATTTGGGAATTTTGGTTTGGGTTGCCGGTTTTTCTTTTGAAGCTATTGCTGACTTTCAACTCAAAAAATTTCTCCAAAATCCCAAAAATAAAGGTGAAATTTTACAATCCGGTCTCTGGGCTTATAGCCGCCACCCCAATTATTTTGGTGAAAGTTTACTCTGGTGGGGGATTTGGTTACTCAATCTAAATTTGACTCAAAACTGGTGGACTGTCCTCGGTCCCCTTACTATTACTTATCTAATTACCAAAGTTTCTGGTGTCCCACTTTTGGAAAATAAAATGTCCCAAGATCCCAAGTTTAAGAATTATCAACGCCGTGTCTCTGTCTTTATTCCCTGGTTTCCCAAAAAATAGAGTAATATAAATCATGGCTTTAAAAATTAATCCCGACTATCTTCGCAGTACTGTTTTTGGTTTTCAAGATGCCCTAGTTTCTACTACTGGTATTGTTGTTGGCATTAGTGCCGGGGTCGACAATAAACAATTTATTTTATTATCTGCTCTGGTAACTATTTCAGTTGAGGCCTTGTCTATGGGAGCTGGTCAATATTTAAGCGAAAAAACAGTTCATGAATTACCCCAAAATCGTCATCGCGATGATCTACTCACTGGTGGTTTAATTATGTTTATTTCCTATTTATTGGGTGGACTCGTCCCAATTGTTCCAGTGATATTTTCCACTCCACCACTTAACTCCATTTTGTCTATTATCTTTGCTTTTATAGGCTTATTTAGTCTTGGATTTATTAAAGCTAAATTATTTCAAGGGAAAGTCTGGCGTAGTGCTCTGGAAATGTTGACTATTGGTGGTTTGGCCACTTTCATCGGTCTTTTGGTTGGAATAATCTTCAAAATCTAGAATTTTTTTATAACTTGCCAAAAATGTTAAAATATTTTTACGCGTCGTTATTTATTAAATATCAAAATGAAAAAATATTTAGTTTTGTCGTTTCTCTTTTTATTAGTTGCTTTCCCAGCTGTTGCCAAAAGTGCCAATAGCAATCAAAATGCGGCTCAAGGCCAAGGTCAAAATCAGACAGTTTCCACTGTTACCCCAGCCAAAAATCAAAATCAAATTCAAACTCAAAATAGAGGCCAAGAAAAGAAACTTCAAGTAACAAATCAAGAAGTTGAAGAAAGTGTCGAAAAAGTTTCCACTCAAGTCCAAGAATTAATTGACACTGTCGGTGCCAAGGGTGGTATTGGTCAACAAGTAAAAGAAATTGCTAAAAATCAGGAAAAAAATCAAGAAAAAATAAAATCAGCTTATTACGAGCTCAAAAATCGTGGCCAATTAGTCCGTCTTTTTGTTGGTAGCGACAAAAAAGTTACTCAAGCCCTCGAGTTGATGACTGCAGAGAATAAATTAATCATTGAAAAATTAATTACTCTCAAAGATCAAACCGTCAATGAAGTTGATAAAACTCAACTTCAAGACACTCTTGGTATTTTGCTTACTCAAAACTCTTTATTGGAAGAAAAAATTGCTAAAGAAAAGCAAGCCAATGGTCTACTTGGTTGGTTTACAAGATTGTTTACTCAAGAATAAAAAAATATCCCCCGATTTACTCTGGGGATATTTAATTTTGTAATTTTTAGATTACTGATTGGCGTGCATTCCCATGCCACGACCTTGGCCATTTCCTTGACCCATACCGTATTTAGCTCTAAAAGCATTAATTAGGGTATTGTCACCCTTTTGTGAGGCTACTTGAGCCTTAGCAAATTCACTAAAATTAGATTTATTTACAAATCTAGTAGCACCCCTGCCAGCCATATTGGCAGCCCAAGCTTCATAGTCACCTTTTTGAAAAGCAGCTACATTAGCATTGTGTCTCTCTTCAGTATAATTTGGACCTTTTACAGTTGCATCTCCTCGATAAGCGAGCACTGGAGTAAGTGATTTAACAGCTACCAAGCCTAAAGCTACAGCAGCAATTCCTAAAACAATTTTGGTATTCATATTTTTTTTTAATTTAAATTATTAATATGACTTGCGCAGTCTATTAGTAATACAAGTCAATTAATAGTTTTCTTTCATCATGTTTTGACCCCTACCTGTCCACGGTCGGACTTCTGTCGCTTCAAAGGTGTTTTCATCTTCTTGAGATCCAACTATTTTGATTTCTTCTCCAACTTGCATCTGGACTCTCCCTTTGACCAAAGGTTTGCCAACTATAGTCCATGCTTTTCCTGCAAAATCTTTTATTTCAAAATTATTTTCGTTAATCTCAACAATTTCTCCTGATAAATACCCCGCCTCAGGGTTGGTCCAGGTTGCTATTTTCATTGGCGCCATTTGTCGATAACGAGGGATATTAGTTTCCATGCTCTTATCAATCCTTCTAGCCAGTCCGCTTTTAAACAAAATTCCTCCAATTATTAACCCAAGCAAAACCATAGTCACTACTACTTGCCATTTGGCAAAAATATAAGCTCTTTTTGTTTTTTGAAATAAAACATAAGAAACTCCAAAAAAGATTACTGCTACTATTAGCCAAAAGTATGGACTAATAATGTTATCAATTACTCCAAATATCACCAATCCCAGGCCAATTATCAATACTATTAAACTTGCCAAAATCCCGGCCCACAGTGTCCAGTTTTTAGCTAAAAATTCCCATTTTGGAATCGGTTTGATTTGTTTATTAGTAATGGTTTTTAGTGTTAACTCACTAATACTTTTTTTCTTTTTCATAGATTTGTTTAAATTGTATTTTTGCCCGAGAGACAAGTGTGGCCACTGTCCCCATAGGCTTTTGTAAAATGTCACTAATTTCTTGATAATCTTTGTCCTCAAAAAATTTCAAAACCAAAACTTCTTTATAAATCGGCTTTAATTTTTCAATGACTGTTTTGACATATTCATTAAAATGTTTGATTATCGTTTCTTTTTCAATATCAGTATCGGCTACCAACCAATCGACAAATTCATCATCATTTTCCCAATCAATTTTAACTGCTTTTTTATTTTTCTTCATAAAATTTATGGCTTGATTGTGAACTATTCGATACATCCAACTACTAAATTTCAATTTACAATCACAATCATTTAGATGTTGGTAAGCCCTGATAAACGATTCTTGGACAATGTCGGCAATATCCTCGTCTGGCAAATAAGTAAATCGCTTGACATAATTTGTCAGCTTTTCTTCATATCGCTTCATTAAGCAATAAAAATATTGGCTGTCATCCAAAGACAACGCCACCAACTCATTATCATCAAATTTTTGACATTTTTCCTCAATCATTTTTGTATCTAGTATTTATACAGTTAATAAGCCATTTTTCTTTCAAATGCTTTCATCAAACACATCCCTTCGACCAGTTCGAGATTATTTTGTTGAGCCAATATTTTGGATTGTTGATCAAAAAACCCCTCTTGTAACCACAGCACTGGTTTTTGGCCAGTTTTTATCACCTCCTCAACTATTGCCAATACTTCACTTTCTTTTCTAAAAATATCCACAATATCAATTTTTAAATCTTTTGGGATATCACTAATACTTGAGTAAGACTTTAATCCAAACACACTTTCGATATTGGGGTTTACTGGAATTATTGTTAATCCTAAACCCATCAAATATTTAGCTACTTGGTTACTTGGCCGCTCACTTTTATCCGACAATCCGACTACTGATATTGTTTTTGGCGGGGTTAAAAGTTTATTTATATCAATCATAACTAATTATAACCAATCGGAAGTTTCAAAAAATATTATAATAAAGTTGTGAATCAATTTTTAAAAATATTTCAAAAAAAGCTAATTTATTTTTCATTTTTTATTGTTACTTTTTTATTTTGTTTCAGTACTAATTCTTTTGCCGTTGACTATGAAATCACCAATTTTGACGCCCAAATTACTCTAAACCAAGACTTAAGTCTGACTATTAAAGAAACCATCGATGCCAATTTTTTAGTTTCTAAACATGGCATCTACCGGGTTATTCCTTATATCTATAACCACAAGGGTAAAACCATTAAATCCAAATTTAAAATTTTAGGTATTACTAATTCTCAAGGTCTCCCAGTTCAGTTTACTATTGAAAATTTTAACCAAAGCAAAAGATTAAAAATCGGTGACCCCAACCTTTCCATCAGAGGTCCTCAAAAATACGTGATTGAATACCAAGTCGACGATGTTGTCCTTGACTATGGAGATGGTCCGGAAATTTATTGGAATGTTACTGGTAGTGAATGGGACACTACTATTAAAAAAGCCCAAGCCACTGTTTCCTCTCCTTTTGGAGAGATAACCAAAATTGACTGTTTTGGTTGTGTTAGTAGTTTCACTCCTAATCAAGCCAAATTTGATGGCTCTATGGGATTAACCGTTGTTGCTCAAATTAGTTCTATTAACAGCTTAATTCCACCAAGCAAACTAAAAAATTCCGTTGATTTAATTACTGATAATTTTATCTACTTATTTGCTCTA
>Ga0116157_10002495_pt1 | contig 17917 bp, 20 predicted proteins | sample AD_UKC048_MetaG_FD_89882 | JGI IMG/M metagenome (GOLD analysis project Ga0116157, IMG submission 89882) | Active sludge microbial communities of municipal wastewater-treating anaerobic digesters from USA - AD_UKC048_MetaG | ecosystem: Engineered > Bioreactor > Anaerobic > Digestate | place: USA...
AAGCATTGAGTGACTTGCATCGGCATTCAGATCAAATCCGTAGATTTGTTTGAGCTGTGTTATCAGTTCCAACGTTTCTTTGGAGAATGCGGGCTGTCCATCAAATGCGTGCAGCACGATACCTTCGAGCAGGTCCCCGAGAGTGATGTCTTTGTGCTCCGCCAGAGCTTTTAGAACCTTGACCAGGCGCTTCTCAAGACGCACTCCCGTTTGAACTCTCTCTACAGTAATCTGGGCCGGATCGACAGATTTGGGCATGGTGAACGACAGTGAATAAAGTTTACCAAGGTACCATGGTACCACATGAATGCTTTTTGACCTCTCCCGATTGCAGCCCGCGAGCGTGGGCAGGAGAGCGGATACCCGGGCCGCTGACCTCCCCACACACGTCAGCCCGCAATGCATTCAGCACAATAACACTACAAAAATAATAGCTACTAATGCATACCCAACAAGGGCTAGAGGCCAATTTCCATGATAAATTGGCACTACTTTCCGGTCACGCATGAAAACAAAATACTTCCTTCAACTCGTCGCCCTGTCCGCGTTATGGGGTTCGTCCTTCATGCTCACCCGCATTGCAGCACCCGTGCTGGGGCCCAATCTGCTGGCAGCCATGCGCATGAGTATTGCGGCGGTAGTGTTGGTCATCATCATGCGCGTGCTTAGGCACCGCTGGCCGTGGGAGCACTGGCGTGAACTGTTTTTGCTGGGTTTGCTGGCAGTGGCCGGGCCGCATGTGCTGTATTCGTGGTCGGCGCTGCACCTGCCCGCGGGTTATGCCGCCCTGCTGACAGTGACATCAGTACTATTTGGCGCCTTTGCGTCTGCATGGATGAAGGAAGAAACGCTCACGCCCGGCAAACTGCTGGGCTGCATGGTCGGTTTTGCCGGAGCGGCGCTGGTGGTGCGGCTGGGGCCGGTGCAGCCCACACCCACGCTGGTAACGTCGGCCATCGTGTGCATTGGTGGCTCGGCGCTATCTGGCATATCCACACCTTTTCTCAAACGCGCCATCACGCGCATGGAACCACTCACCATCACTGCGGGTATGCATGCGACAGCGGTTGTGTTGTTGCTGCCAGGCGCTGTTTACGACTGGCCGCAGGCCACGTTTACGTTGAAAGCCGTCGCTGCGGTGGCGCTGATGGGCTCCACCACCTCCGGCCTGGCTTACTGGATGTACATGCGCATCATGCGGCATGTGCCACCAGTGGCAGCGCTCAGTTCCACATTCATGATCACCGGCTTTGGCGTAATGTGGGCCATCCTTTTTCTGGACGAAGCCACCGGCCCTGCCCTCTACGCAGGTGGCGCGCTGATTCTGGTAGCCAGCATGCTGGTCACGGGTTTTAACCCGCTCCGCCGTGCCGAGGGCGTTGCAGTCGCCAAACCCTGACCGCACACAACATGCCGATGAAACCGCACACCATGGCCGCCCAGAACACGCTGGCCAGCCCCCAGGTGGAACTGAGCAGCCCGCCCAGAAAACCACCTAGCACGCCAGCGCTGCCGTAGGCCACCACCGTGAACAGGGCCTGCCCCCGGCCCCGTAGCCGGCCCGGAAAATGTTGTGACAACAGGGCCATATTGACTGAATGGTGTGCGGCAAAGGTGATGGCATGAAGCGTCTGCACAACTGCCAGCACCACCACGCTGGATGCAAAGGCCGCGGTAACCCCCATTCTGAAAACCACCGCGCCACTCACCAGAACCAGCCAACCCGGCAGGCTGAGCCGGGGCAACCATCGCCCCTGGGTGAAAAACCAGCCAATTTCCGCCAGCACCGACACCACCCACATCAGGCCGATGGTGGTTTTGTCATACCCCAGCGAGTCCAGATAAAGCGAAAAAAACACGTTGATGCTGATGTGCGCAAGCACATGGAAGAACGCCGCAGCAAACATCCACCGCACCGGCGGCTGCCGCAAAATGGGCCAGACAGGCAGCGACTTTTCACTCGCGTGCCCAGCTTCCTTGTGGTCCGGCAGAAACCAGGTGCTGGTAAGAACAGCCAGCAAAGTCAGCGACGTCCACATTGGGAAATGCCGCACGCCAAAGTGGTCAAACCAGGCACCGGCCATAAACACAGTGACCATGAAGCCCAGGGATCCCCACAAGCGCACGCGGCCATAACGGCGCACGTCCAGCACGCCGTTATGACTCACGGCCTGCGCAATAGCCACTTCACTCAATGGCGACATCGCACTGGTGCACGAAAACATCAACAACAACAAAACGGCTAGCCAGGCCGTGCCAGCGTTCAGCCACAAACCCAGCGATGCAACCAGCGCAACGCCAGCACCCCAGCGCAGCAATTTCACACGCTCACCAGTACGGTCGCTCAAAGTGCCCCAGGCGTAGGGCGCAAACAGCCGGGTGGCTGCGGGCACGGAAGTCAGCATGCCGATGACCAGCAGGCTAAGCCCCAAGTCCTTGAGCCACAGCGGCAGGTAGGGATTAAAGAAGCCGACGTGGGCGAAATAGCTGGCCGACAACGCCGCAAAGGGCGCCATTCGAACGGGTGCCTTGGTCATCCGGCTGCTAAAAACGGGCAATTGGTCAGGCCGATGCCTTGATGGGCGTCAGCGTCGCCTTCACATCGCCGCACTGCGCGCGATGTCGCAAGACGTGCTCCATCACCACCAGCGCCAGCATGGCCTCGGCAATTGGCGTGGCGCGAATGCCCACGCAGGGGTCGTGGCGGCCTTTGGTGATCACTTCGGTCGGCTGCCCATTCATGTCGATCGATTCGCGTGGCGTGATGATTGAGCTGGTTGGCTTGATGGCAATGCTCACCTCCAAGTCTTGCCCTGTGGAGATGCCGCCCAGCACGCCGCCCGCGTTGTTCGACTTGAATCCCTGTGGTGAGAGCGAATCACCGTGCGTGGTGCCGCGTTGCGCGATGCTGGAAAAACCGGCGCCAATCTCGACACCCTTCACCGCGTTAATGCCCATCATCGCGTAGGCAATATCAGCGTCCATCTTGTCAAACAGCGGCTCACCCAGGCCCACGGGCACATTGGAGGCCATCACACGGATGCGTGCACCGCACGAGTCCCCGGCCTTGCGCAGTGTCTCCATATACGTTTCCAGCGCCGACACATCAGCTAACGGCGCAAAAAACGGGTTGTTGGGCACGTGGTCCCACGACTCGAAACCAATGGGCACATCGCCCATTTGGGTCATGCAGCCGCGAAACACGGTGCCATAGTGTTCGGCCAGCCACTTCTTGGCCACAGCACCGGCGGCCACCATGGGCGCGGTCAGGCGCGCGCTGGAGCGGCCACCGCCACGCGGGTCCCGAATGCCGTATTTCTGGAAGTAGGTGTAATCAGCATGGCCGGGACGGAAGGTCTGCAGGATGTTGCCGTAGTCCTTGCTGCGCTGGTCAGTGTTCTTGATCAGCAGACAGATGGGTGTGCCGGTGGTCTTGCCCTCGTACACACCAGACAAGATCTCGACCGCATCAGGCTCGTTGCGTTGGGTGACGAATTTGGAAGTACCAGGGCGGCGCCGGTCCAGATCACCCTGAATGTCGGATTCGCTCAGGGCCATGCCCGGCGGACAACCGTCAATCACGCAGCCAATAGCCGGGCCGTGGGATTCACCGAAATTGGTGACTGCGAATAGGTTGCCAAAGGTGTTGCCGCTCATGCACGCGATTATCCCAGACGATGCCCGCGCACCGAAAAAATGCGGCCATTCCGCGTTTTCGCTGGAACGTTTCCTGCTAGTTGTTGCGTTGCACCAATTCACTTTCTTTTAGAAGGAGCACCCCATGCTGGACCGCACGACCACCAAGTTCTCTCACGTCAAACCGGGCGATACCGAATTTGTATCGGGTGGCCTGCGCGACTTTTTTCTCTACCGCGATCTGGGTGTTGCCGAGGCCACGCACGGCAAGGTGATTGCGCACCTTGTGAAGGCAAACATGGCACCAGAAACAGGCACCGGCTGGCACCGTCATGAGGCAGATTTCCAGATTGTGATCATGACCAAGGGCTGGGCACGCTTCATGTACGAAGACAAGGAGACGCTGGTGGAAGCTGGCGATGTGGTGCATCAGCGCCCCGGCATTCGCCACTACCTGTTCGACTACTCACCCGACATGGAATACCTGGAGATCGTGGGGCCGGCTGATTTCAAGTCAGTGGATGTGGAGCCGGTGTGCGCCATTCCCGCACCTACCCCCTGGAAAACCTGACGAAACGGGGACGTTAAAACTCAGCGTCCAGCTCGTCGATTTCGTCGGGCTCGGCTTTCGCGGCTGCAATCCATTCCTTCATGGCGGGTAACTCCATGATGCGTTTGCAGTAGCCCGCGCTGGCCTTGTCGATGGCCACGTCGTAAGTGAGAAAACGCGTGACCACAGGCGCATACATGGCATCGGCCACCGTGGGTTGTTTGCCGAACAGATACGGTCCGCCATAGGTGGCGAGGCACTCCTTCCAGATCTCCAGCACCCGGTCAATATCACCCTGTGCCCGGGACCATACCTTGAATGCTGGAAAACGCGCCTTGATGTTCATTGGCAGCGAAGACCGCATGGACGCAAACCCCGAATGCATCTCGCCACAAATGGCGCGGCAATGCGCCCGTGCCTTGATGTCGGTCGGCAACAACTGGGCCTTGGGCTTGATCTCGTTGAGGTACTCGGCAATGGCCAGCGTGTCCCACACCTTGATGCCGTTGTGTTGCAGCGAAGGCACCAACATGCTGCTGGAGAGCAGCAACATCTCGGCCTTCATGGCCGGGTCATCGGGCGAGATGACTTTTTCGGTGAATTCCAGCCCGGCCAGCCTGGCCAGCAGCCAGCCGCGCAGGGACCACGCGCCGTAATTTTTGCTGCTGATCGTCAGGACATTTTTGGCCACGGGCTACTCCTCAAACCGGAAAGTAATGCCGCTTACCCGCAAGGGTTGTGCCAACCCACTCATGCCTGAGCCGGGCTGGCCCGTAACTTGCCTGTTGAAGTGATATCCGTATCACGTCAGGAACACCATGCTGTATCAGGCCTATCAATCCCAGTCCGACCTGATGTCGCCCTTGCGACTCTTAGCGCAAAGCAGCAGCGCAAACCTCTGGTTCAGCAAGACCGAAGGCAATTTCCTGCGCAAACTGTCCGCCTCCATGGAGGTGTTTTCGCGCTTGCGGCTGACCCACTCGCGGCCCGCCTACGGCATCACCTCGGTCAAAGTGGGGGAACACGAGCTCGTCGTGACCGAAGATAAAGTCCTCGACCTGCCGTTTGGCACACTATTGCGGTTCAAAAAAGAATCCCCTGCCGACCTGCCTTTTCAACCGCCCGTGTTGTTGGTCGCACCGCTATCAGGCCATTTCGCCACGCTACTTCGGGAAACCGTGCGCACGTTGCTACAAGACCACGACGTGTATATCACCGACTGGCACAACGCCCGTGACGTGTCGCTCAAGCACGGGCCCTTCGCACTGGACGACTACATCGACCACATGATCCGGTTCACCGAGGCCATTGGCCCCGGCACCCACGTGGTGGCCGTGTGTCAGCCTTGTGTGGCCGCGCTGGCCGCCACGGCCATCATGGCCGAAGACGACAACCCGGCCCAGCCGCGCAGCCTCACCTTGATGGCAGGCCCAGTAGACTGTCGCGTCAACCCGACGGGCGTGAACACGCTGGCCACCAGTAAGCCGATTGAGTGGTTTGAGAAAAACCTGATCAGCCACGTGCCCATGCCGCATGCTGGTTACATGCGCCGCGTGTACCCGGGTTTTGTGCAGCTCAGTGCATTTTTGAGCATGAACCTGGACCGGCACAAACAGTCGTTCAAGGACCTGTATCAACATCTGGTGGATGGCGACCTTGAAAAAGCCAATGTCATCCGCGTCTTCTACGACGAGTACCTGGCGGTGAATGATTTACCTGCCGAGTTCTACCTGGAAACCGTGGAAAAAGTGTTTCAGACCTACGACCTGCCACTAGGCAAACTAGCGTACCGGGGCCGCGTGGTGAACCCTGCAGCCATCCGCCGCACCGCCTTGATGACAGTTGAAGGCGAGCGTGACGACATCTGCTCGGTCGGTCAGACAGTAGCAGCGCAGGACCTGTGCAGCAGCATCCGCCCCTACATGAAAACCCACCACGTCCAGACAGGTGTTGGGCACTACGGCGTGTTCAGTGGCCGCAAGTGGAACCAGCAGATTTACCCACGCGTGCGGGAAATGATTCACGCCAGCATGGGGTGAGGTGGCCCTCGTTCTTCAGAGCGTTGACCCGGTCCGCCGCATGATTTACATTTATCTGTCCGTTTTAAGCACGATCGTTCGGTTATTTGATTGAACACTCTAGAAAGGGCATTTACAGTGCAGCCTGTTTTATCAAAACTGCTCACTGGAACCCGGTTACCATCCGGAAAATAACATGGAACGACGTCGCACCACTCGCTCATTTGGAACACTGCCCGCCACCAGCAGAGACCCTGCTCATCGTGCGGAGGTTTTAGCTATTGAGGCTCTGGACTCGCTGGTGAACAAGCTGATCAGAAAAAACGACAACCGCGTTCCACCCGAGTTTCTCGATTGGGTTGGCGTGGAAGCAACACAGCTTGCCGTTCAGATTGTGCGCAAATACCTGGAATACGACACCTTCGTCGAGAAGATGAACTCTGACCGAGCTGAAGTTACGGTACTTCGGGTTGTGTACCAGGCCATCATGCCGCTGGTTCAGTCCCGATACAGTGAGCTGACTGGAAACATTACCCAATATGCGTCGCTGGGCGATTTCCCGCCCTCTGGAAGCTAGACAGTTAACACTTTCCGGCTTTAACCTACGTCAGCCCTGCTCGGTCTCTTCGCCCGCAGGCCAGTCACGGATGTAGGCCTTGAGCATTTTGTTCTCAAAGTTCTGGCTGTCCACCACAGCTTTGGCCACGTCGTAGAAACTGATCACGCCCATCAGCATTTTTCTGTCCATCACCGGCATGTAGCGGGCGTGACGCTCCAGCATCATGCGGCGTACTTCGTCGAGTTCGGTTTCCGCAGAACAGGTTAAAGGCGCGTCATCCATGGCGGTTCGCACGACGGTAGTGCCGATGGTGCCACCATTTTTCACCACCGTCTGAATCACTTCACGGAAAGTGAGCATTCCCACCAGATCGCCATGATCCATGACGACTAGCGAGCCAATATCTTTTTCGGCCATGAGGTCCAGCGCCCGGGACAAGGCCTCTTCCGGGTTGGCGGTATACAAGGTGTTGCCTTTGACACGCAGAATATCGCTGACTTTCATGATGTTCTCCTGATCGAATGGGTGACTTTACTTGCGGCTCGGCACGCTTTGAATATAGCCCACAATACCGTCATTCAACCCCTTACCGGCATCCGGGTCAAGTCAGTTATACCCGGCTACGCCAACAACCCGGAAAGTGCTTATGCCTGGTTACTCTGATCCTGGTTTTGACACCCTGGCGCTTCACGCCGGTGCAGCCCCCGACCCCACCACCGGTGCCAGAGCGGTACCCATCCACCTGACCACCTCGTTTGTATTCGAGTCCAGCGACCATGCGGCGGCCCTGTTCAACCTGGAGCGTGCTGGCCATGTGTATTCGCGCATCAGCAACCCTACCAATGCCGTGCTGGAACAACGCGTGGCTGCGCTAGAAGGTGGCATTGGCGCCATCACGACTGCCAGCGGCCAGGCCGCGCTGCACCTGTGCATTGCCACGCTGATGGGTGCGGGCTCGCACATCGTGGCGTCCACAGCGCTGTATGGCGGCTCGCAAAACCTGCTGCACTACACGATGCGTCGCTTCGGTATCGACACCACATTTGTGAAGCCCGGTGATGTGGATGGCTGGCGCGCGGCCGTGCGGCCAAATACCAAGCTTTTCTTTGGGGAGACCGTGGGCAACCCGGGGCTGGATGTGCTGGACATTCCCACCATCAGCGCGATTGCCCATGAAGCCGGCGTGCCGTTACTTGTCGACTCGACACTCACCTCACCGTGGCTGATGAAGCCGTTTGAACACGGCGCCGATCTGGTTTATCACTCAGCCACCAAATTTTTGAGCGGCCATGGCACGGTGATTGGCGGCGTCGTGGTAGACGCAGGCAGTTTCGACTGGGCCCGCGCGCATGCGACTTCCGGCAAATTTGCCGAACTGGCAACGCCGTATGAAGGTTTTCACAACATGGTGTTCACTGAGGAATCCACGGTGGGCGCATTCCTGCTGCGGGCACGGCGCGAAGGCCTGCGCGACTTTGGCGCCTGCTTGAGCCCGCATTCAAGCTGGCTGATTTTGCAGGGGATCGAAACGCTCTCGCTGCGCATGGAGCGGCACATGCACAACACGCAAAAGGTGGTGGAGTTCCTCGCCACCCAGCCATTTGTATCGCGCGTGGGGCACCCGTTGCTGGAGTCACACCCCAGCCATGCACTGGCGCAAAAACTGTTGCCACGCGGGGCAGGTTCGGTCTTCAGCTTTGATATGAAGGGCAATCGAGAGCAGGGGAAAAAGTTCATTGAGACGCTCAAGGTGTTCAGTCATCTGGCCAATGTGGGCGACTGCCGCAGCCTGGTGATTCATCCTGCGACGACCACCCACTTTCGTATGACGGATGAGGCACTGGCTGCCGGTGGCATCACGCAGGGCACGATCCGCCTGAGCATCGGGCTGGAAGACGCGGATGACCTGATCGACGACCTGAAGCGCGCGCTAAAGGCCGCTGAAAAGGCTGGCGAGAAAGCGGGGGCATGATGGAACTGCAGGTTAAGGGCCACACCACCTATTGCTACACCGGTGGCAAGACTTTTGACGCCGCCAAACCCACCGTCGTGTTCATCCACGGCGTGCTGCATGACCACAGCGTGTGGATATTGCAGACCCGCTACCTGGCTAACCACGGCTGGAATGTGCTGGCTGTGGATTTGCCCGGCCACTGCCGCAGCGCGGGCGAAGCCCCTTCATCGGTGGAGGAAGCGGCAGCCTTTGTGGGTGCGCTGCTGGATGCAGCCGGTGTGAAGCGTGCAGCCCTGGTCGGCCATAGCTGGGGCTCACTGATCGCGCTGGAGGCTGCGGCCAACCTGAATGACCGGGTCAGTCATCTGGTACTCGTGGGAACAGCTTTTCCGATGAAGGTATCACCTCAGTTGCTGGAAGCGTCGCTGAATGAGCCCGAGAAAGCCATGAAGATGATCAACGTGTTTTCCCGCTCCACGCTGGCCGCGCCACCCTCCGCTCTGGGGCCGGGCACCTGGGTGTACGGCGGCTCGCTGGCGCTGAACCGGCGTGTATTGGCCAGCAACAAGGTTGTCAACGTGTTTCACCGGGGGTTCAAGGCTTGCGACAGCTATGCAAACGGCGAAGCTGCCATCTCTCGGATCAGTTGCCCGGTGCTGTTTCTACTCGGCGGGCAGGACCAGATGACCCAGCCGACCGCGGCACGGGGTTTGATCACCAAAGCAACGGAATCAGGCAAGAAGGTCCAAACCGTAACGCTGCCGGTGGGCCATCACCAGATGGGCGAAGCTCCCGACGAGACGCTGTTTGCGATCCGCAGTTTTCTGGCGACATGATCATCACGCCACCGATGTCGCCTCAGCGAGCGCAGGACATAGCCCGTTCCATCGACCTGCGTGACCTGCCTGACGACTTCTACGCCAACCCCTACCCGGTGTACGACGAACTGCGGGCGTCGGAGCCCATCCGCCAGATGCCGGACGGCTCGTACCTGTTGACCCGTTATGCAGATCTGGTCACCGTGTACCGCGACGTGCAGACCTTCAGCTCGGACAAGCGCGTGGAGTTCTCGCCCAAATACAACGTGCCGCCTTATGACCCGGGTCATCCTTCGCCGCTGTTCCAGCACCACACCACCAGTTTGGTGTTTAACGACCCGCCGCTGCACACCCGGGTGCGCAAGCTCATCATGGGTGCCCTCACCCGCCGCGCCATTGCCGACCTGGAGCCAGGCCTGATCACGCTGGTGGACAACCTGCTGGACGCCATCGGGGCACGCGGCGACGGTGACCTGATTGAAGACTTTGCCTCTGCGATTCCGGTAGAAGTCATCGGCAACCTGCTGGGCGTGCCACATGAGGACCGCGGGCCGCTGCGGGGTTGGTCGCTGGCCATTCTGGGCGCCCTCGAGCCACGGCTTAGTGCAGAGCAACTGGCGCTGGGAAACCGGAGCGTCAGCGACTTCACCTCCTACCTTACCGGGCTGGTAGCCGAGCGCCGCAAGCATCCCAGCGACCCGGAACATGATGTGCTGACGCGGCTGATTCAGGGCGAGGCGCCGGGCGAGCGGCTCAGTGAAGCCGAGTTGCTACAAAACTGCGTCTTCATCCTCAACGCAGGGCATGAGACCACCACCAACCTGATTGGCAATGCACTGGTGTGCCTGCAGGAGTGGCCACTCCAGAAAGCAGATTTGCTATCAAAAGCAGAGCTTCTCGCGAATAATCCGCGAGGTCTAGAGGCCGATTTGACCACTGTAATTGACGAATTTCTGCGTTTTGAATCGTCCAACCAGTTGGGCAATCGCCGGGCCGTCAAAGCCTGCACCGTGGGTGGTTTTGCGTTGCCGGCGGGTGCGCTGGTAACGCTGTGTATTGGCGCGGCCAACCGCGACCCCGCTCAGTTTGCTTTGCCCCACGAACTGCAACTCGATCGTCAGGACAACCGGCATCTGGCATTCGGTTTCGGCGTGCACCAATGTGCGGGCCTGAGCCTGGCCCGCCTGGAAGGCCGCGTTGCAATCGGGCGATTTTTGCAGCGTTTCCCGGGCTATCGGTTAACAGCGCCACCCACCCGCGGGGGTCGTGCACGTTTCAGGGGGTTCTTGCGCGCACCCTTCGCTGTGGCCTAAACTGCGCTGACTGCAACCGGCCCCCACGAACGGTTAGCGAAGCATGCAGACACAGGAGACAAGCCATGAACACCACCGCTGCCGGCAGCGCTGCGCCGGTTGATCCCAAAGCCTTTCAGAGTTTTGCCAGTTTCTATCCGTTTTATCTGACAGAGCACAGCAACCGCACCTGCCGCCGCTTGCACTTTCTGGGCAGCTCGCTGTCGCTGGTGTGTCTGGCGATGCTGTTCATCACCGGCCGGCCGCAGTATTTTCTGTATGGGCTGCTGTGCGGTTATGGCTGCGCCTGGATCGGCCATTTCGTGTTCGAGAAGAACAAACCAGCAAGCTTCAAGCGCCCGCTTTACAGCTTTATGGGCGATTGGGTGATGTACAAAGACATCTGGGTCGGCAAGGTAAAGATATAAATTTCATAGCACATCACGTAAACGGATAGAGGCCCAACGGGCACTTTCCCATAGATTTCTGGTGGAAGAGACACGGTTCAGCAGCAACTTGTCCATCAGCGGCTCCAGCATCGTTGCATCGGGGTCAGCAAGCAAGACGTATCGGGCATCACGCCCGGCCTGCTCCTCCTCCAGTCGACCTGTCCAGTCCAGTAATCCCAAGGTTTCCAGTATCGGCTCCAGTCGCAAGGGATCCACCCGCAGCGCAGCGGCAAGCTGCTCGATGGTTTGTCCCCTTTGCTCTGTCGGCCGGACTTGATTCAGTTGCTGAATTGTTTCAAGTGCCAGCTGAAACTGCCAGCCCGGGCTTGACGATCGCCGCGCAACCCCGGCCAGCAAGCTGGGAAGGTAGGCGGCAATCACCGCGCCCAGCAACATGATGACCCACGCCACGTAGATCCACACCAGCAAAATCGGGACGGTTGCCAGCGCGCCGTAGACCACGGAATAGGTTGGCACCTTGCCCAGATACAGCGCGAGCAGCTTTTTTGCCAATTCCATTGTGGTAGATACAAACAAGCCCCCCACCCACGCATGCGACCACTTCACCTGGGTATTGGGCACGTAGTGGTACAGCGCCGCAGCGCCCCCTGCCAGCAGGCCAAACTGGATTACATCCAGCAATACACCTACGCCACCGGGCATCACCCCCACTACGCCGCGCGAAGCAGAAACGGCATAAGACGTCATGGTCAGACTGGCGCCCAGCAACAGCGGGCCCAACGTCATGCCGGCCCAATACACCAGCACCCGCTGCGCCAACGCGCGTGGCCGCCGCACGCGCCAGATGTTGTTAAGGGTGCGGTCGATCGTCAAAATCAGCGCCAGCGCCGTGGTGAACAGCACCGCCACACCCACCACGCCTAGGCGACTCGCTTTACCAGCAAACTGGGTCAGGTAGCCTAGCACCTGGCGGGCAATGTTGTCCGGGATCAGGCTGTCGACCAGCCATTTCTGCAGCACGTCCTGAAACTTGGCAAACATGGGAAAAGCTGAAAACACCGCCAGCGCCACCGTAATCAGAGGGACCAGGGCGATCGTGGTGGTGAAAGTGAGGCTGCTGGCCGTGAGCCCCAGTCGGTCTTCACGGAAACGCTCGCGCAGGGTTAGCGCGGTGTTTTTCCAGGGGAAAACCAGCAAATCGTTGTAGAACTCCGTGGCTCGGGATGGCAATGACTGGAATAGACGCATGGCCGCTATGATGCCACTGCAATGACGAATCCAAACAACACCGAAATTGACCCATCTGTGCGTCTGACCCGCTGGCTTGCCGTGGGCAGCCTGTTGGGACTGATTTTTCTGGGTCTCGCTTGGGAATTGTTTCTAGCGCCAGTGCGCCCGGGCGGATCGTGGCTGGCCCTCAAGGTGCTCCCACTGTGCATTCCCTTAGCGGGTTTGCTGAAAAACCGCATGTACACCTATCGATGGCTTAGCCTGCTGGTCTGGCTGTACGTCGCTGAGGGCGCCGTGCGGGCCTATGGCGACCGGTCGCCAGGTAACTGGCTGGCCATGGGAGAAGTTGTGTTGTGTGCCGTGTTGTTCGTGGCGTGCGTGTTGCACATCCGCCTGCGCCAGAAACATGCGCGTCTGAACGCAGGTCCTGTTGCGGTCGCACCTTCAACATCTGCAATATGACGGCCCCAACAGAATTAACTGCACTATTGGAGGCGCTACGACGTGTCGTGGGGCCTGCCAACGTCCACACCGCGGGGGACCTGAGCGCATGGGAACTCGACTGGCGCAAGCGAAGTCATGGTAAAGCCCTCGCTGTTGTCAGGCCTGGCGCTACAGAAGAAGTAGCAGAGGTCGTTCGCTTGTGCGCGAAACATCAGTCAGCCGCCGGCGTGACCATCGTGCCCCAGGGTGGCAATACGGGTCTGGTCGTGGGCTCAACTCCGGATGACTCGGGCCTGCAGATCGTGCTGAGCCTGCAGCGCATGAATACCGTGCGTGCCATCGACGCCGCAAACCTCACCGTGACGGTCGAAGCCGGGTGTGTGCTGCAAATGCTGCAGGAGAAGACTCAGGCAGCTGGTTTTCTGTTCCCCTTGAGTCTGGCGGCCGAAGGTAGTTGCACGATTGGTGGCAACCTGGGTACCAATGCGGGTGGCACGCAGGTCGTACGTTTTGGCAACACGCGCGACCTGTGTCTGGGGTTGGAAGTGGTCACCGCACAGGGTGACATCTGGCATGGCCTGAGTGGCCTGCGCAAGGACAACACGGGCTATGACCTACGCAACCTGTTCATCGGGTCCGAAGGCACGCTGGGCATCATTACGGCGGCAACGATGAAGCTCTATCCGCTGCCCGCCGCGCAGCTGACCGCGTGGGCTTTGGTGCCATCACTGGACCACGCGCTGACACTGCTGGGGCTGGCTCATCAACATCTGGGCGCGGGTTTGACCGGTTTTGAGGTGATGGGCCAATTCGCACTGAGTCTGGCGGCCAAACAGTTTCCACAACAGCGCGTTCCCTTTCTGGATGCCGCTGCCAGCCTGCCGGCAGAACCCGGATGGTGCGTGCTACTGGAAAACTCGGATCATGAATCAGAGGCCCACGCACGCGAACAGTTTGAACGACTGCTGGAAGCAGCCATGACCGGCAGTTGCGTGCTGGACGCCGTGGTGGCAGAGAACCTCACGCAAGCCGCAGCGCTGTGGCAAATCCGCGAGAGCATTCCATTGGCGCAGGCCCAGGAGGGGCTGAATATTAAGCATGACATTTCCATCCCGGTTTCCAGCATCCCTGAGTTTGTGCGGGTAACGGACCATTTGCTGCAAAAGGCTTTGCCCGGAGTGCGGCTGGTGAACTTCGGCCACCTAGGCGACGGCAACCTGCATTACAACGTGCAGGCGCCACAAGGTATGGAGGGCCAGGCTTTTCTGCGTGACCATGAAGATCAGGTCAATACACTGGTTTTTGACTCGGTCACCCGGTTTAACGGCTCCATCTCCGCCGAGCACGGTGTCGGCAGCCTCAAGGTGGACAAACTGGCTCTCCACAAATCGCCTGTTGCGCTGGGCATGATGGAGTCCATCAAGAAAGCGCTGGACCCAAACAACCTGATGAACCCGGGACGGGTGATCAGAAGCTAAACTTGGCGGCGATTACCGACAATTTCAGAACATGCTGCAGTCAAAATTACCCCACCCCGTTCGTTCGCAATACGAAGACTTCATGCGCCGTGTGGACACCACGGGTGCCGTCAAGACGGACCGTACCGGAACCGGAACCAAAAGTGTGTTTGGTTACCAGATGCGCTTTGATCTTAACGAAGGCTTTCCGCTCGTGACCACCAAGAAGGTTCACCTGAAATCCATCATTCAGGAACTGCTGTGGTTTCTGACGGGCAGCAGCAACAACAATTGGCTAAAAGAGCGCGGTGTGAGCATCTGGGACGAATGGGCCAAGCCGGATGGTGATCTGGGCCCAGTCTACGGTGTGCAGTGGCGTAGTTGGCCTACCCCGGATGGTGGCCATATCGACCAGATTGCAGAGGTCATCAAAACTCTCAAAACCAACCCCGATTCTCGGCGCATCATCGTCAGCGCATGGAACGTGGCTGACCTGAACAAGATGGCACTGATGCCCTGCCACGCGTTCTTCCAGTTCTATGTGGCACCATCCAACGTGCCGGGTGAAAAGGCGAGGCTGAGCTGCCAGCTATATCAGCGCAGCGCCGATATTTTTCTGGGTGTGCCGTTCAATATCGCCAGCTACGCGCTGCTGACCCACATGGTGGCGCAGCAGTGTGATCTGGACGTGGGCGATTTCATCTGGACGGGTGGCGACTGCCACATTTACAGCAACCACCATGAACAGGTCGCGCTGCAACTGAGCCGGGCACCCTACCCTTACCCGACACTCAACATCAAACGCAAGCCGGCTTCGATCTTTGAGTACGAATATGATGACTTCGAAGTTCTGGGCTACGAATGCCACCCCTCGATCAAGGGCGCCGTAGCGGTTTGACGGATTCGATCATGCGCGTGAACCTGATATTTGCCCGAGCCGCAAACGGCGTGATTGGCCGCGACGGCACATTGCCCTGGCATCTGCCAGAAGACATGGCGCACTTCAAACACATGACGGCGGGTTGCCCAGTCATCATGGGGCGCAAGACCTGGGACTCACTGCCACCAAAGTTTCGGCCGCTTCCAGGACGAACCAATCTAGTCATCACGAGGCAGGTTTTTTGGAAAGAGAATGGCGCCCAGCCTACGTCCAGCATGCGTGAATCGCTGTTATTTTGTGAGCAAATGGAGCCTGTACCTGCAGAGGTCTGGATCATCGGGGGGGCGCAAATCTATGCGCAAGCACTGCCGCTGGCCCAGCGTGCAGTGGTCACTGAGATCGACCAGAACTTTGACGGCGATGCGTTCGCACCGCACTTTGGTCCAGAATGGCGAGAGACATCACACGAATCCAGCGTTTCGGCCAACGGCCTGCACTACAGCTTCGTCACGATGGAACGTAGCTAGTCGCACGCAGGTTTACTTTTTGAGACTCATCTCGTTGCTCACACTGCTCACATTTTCGATGCCACGGGCAACATGAACGGCACGGTCCATTTGAATCTGGTTGTCAACGAAACCACTTAGCTGGACTTCCCCTTTTCGCGTAACAACCGAGATGTCCAGGCTTTTGACGATCGTGTCGGCCAGCAATGCAGCCTTCACCCTAGCAGTGACGATTCCATCGTCAACCTTGTTGCCGACAGTCGTTGTTGCGCCTTTCAGGTTCAATTTGTTGTCGATGCTTTTGACACCAGTAACACCCTGAACCACCGCGGTGGCGCGGTCAACTTGAGCCTGACTGTCCACAAAGCCGCTCAACTGGACTTCCCCTTTTCGGGTTTCGACCTGAACATCGAAACTCTTGACATCGGGATCGGCTAGCAACGCTGACTTGACGTTTGTTGTCACCACCGTATCGTCAATCTCGGTGCCTACTGTGATATTGGGTGGCGGTGTGCTCATGTTCTCAGACGGCTTGTCACAGCCCGCAGCAAACATTGTCACGGCACCCACAAATGCAGCACTCAATATGAGTGGCTTGAGGTTGGTTTTCATAGGGAAAGTTCTCCAGAAAGGGCTGTGCAGCAGCCAATTACTTCGGCTTGGCGACTTCGTGCCCAATGACGCCGCCTACTGCTGCGCCGGCTCCTGTGCACAAAATACCGCCGCACATGACATTACCGACAACTCCGCCGATGACAGCACCCGTAGCGGTACCCTTTTCCTGGGTAGTCATGCCGGCACAACCGCCCAGAACAACCAGGGCCATAGCCGAAACGGCATTGAGTGTGAATTGATGTATCGTTTTCATTGTGTTACCTCTGTATTGAATCGTTGATGAAATAAATTCAGGATTTATTGAACCTGGCTTTGGCAGCTGCCACACAGCTTGACTTGGCGTCTCCTGACATCGCGTCGCACTTTTCAGTCGCAACCGTGTAGTCGGCATCAAGCTTTTCTTGTGCGCCGTCCACCCTGGTTTCGCTGATCTGCTTGCCCATTCGGGCATCAACCAGCGCCTTGATTTCGATTGACTTGGCTTCCTTGACACAGACGTCTTTGACGTTGCCAGCTTTGTCATCACATTTTTCCTTGGCGATGGCGTAGTACGACTGCGCCCTGACTTCCAGTACCTTGTTTTGATCTGCAGGCTTGCCTGTATAGCCGTACTTCAATTCCGCCAGACCAATTTTCTCCTTGCCTTTGGCTTCCTCGATACAGATGTCCCGGGTGTTATCGGCCATTGAGGCGCAGGCTACCTTGCCTGCCTTGTAATCCGCGGTGATGAGGGCCTTTCCCGCGTTGTAGTCTGCCTTGGTCATGGTCGCTGATTGAGCCACGGACCCCACCAGCATGGCACTCACCATGACTGCAGTCTTAAGGTTGAAGTATTTTTTCATGAAGTCCTTGTATAAGAATTGAAGCGATGCATTCAGTATCTATAACGTAACTCGATCTGGATAGCGGACTGCATCGCCTGTTGCTGTAGTTGATGTCCTACGCCCGGGGCTCACCCTGCCGGTTCACCGTGACCGTGGGGCCTGGAGGCGTCGTCATCTGAATGTGATGCTCCTGCCCACGGAAGGTATAGGTCACATCCCAGTACTCGCGGCGGGCCTGGCTGGGGACGCTGGTGCAGCGCTGCACGTCCTGAGTGCGCGCAGGTCCATTGCTATCCCGACCGACAGTTGCACCCACAGCACCACCCGCGATCACTCCGCCCACCGTAGCCAGATCCTTGCCTCGTCCACCACCGACCTGATGCCCCAGAATGCCCCCTATCACGGCACCAACAATCGCACCTGGCACATTCGAACCGCTTCGCTCAGGCGCGACCTGTTCCCGCTCGATCCAGCAGCGTTGCTCGTTAGGGGCGACCACGGCGCGTACTGAAGTCACGTTGGCCATGTAAAGCCGTTCGTTACGACGACGATGGTTGTCATAAACCGGCATGGGCGGCGGCGGTGCATAGCGGTTGTCGTTGACGCGGGAGTTCACATTGACGGCACGCACCGACGAAACGCGGTCGTTAATGCCCATGGCGGCTAGCGAAGGGTAGCGGCCGGGGCGCAGCACAACACACTGCCCACGGTATCCCGAATCCTG
>Ga0116157_10002498_pt1 | contig 17909 bp, 10 predicted proteins | sample AD_UKC048_MetaG_FD_89882 | JGI IMG/M metagenome (GOLD analysis project Ga0116157, IMG submission 89882) | Active sludge microbial communities of municipal wastewater-treating anaerobic digesters from USA - AD_UKC048_MetaG | ecosystem: Engineered > Bioreactor > Anaerobic > Digestate | place: USA...
CGAACCAGGAAGCCAAAAGCAACAATGCAAAGAACATGTACCAGAGCGGTGTTGCCCAGCAGGCTGCGATCTCAAAAATCAATGAGATAACCACCCGGATCGCAGCCCTCTACAGCCCCATTGAAAAAGACCCTGAAAGGCAGAAGATGCTTGACCGGATGAAAGCCTGGAACAACCAGCTGACTTCCATGATGGGAATAGTCAGTGACGGTGAGGCTCGCATAATGGACTCACTCAGCCTGAGAATACAGAATGAGCAGATAGCTTACTGTAACAAATACACTCCCCAATACAGGGCTGCTCTGCGAAAACATCTTCAGACAGTGAAGGCATCGATGCCTGACTACAAGAAATTCGGAGACATAAACGCGGAGACAACCAAAATCCAGACCGGAATTGACATGCCGGAAGAGGGGAAAGAACTTGCCTCCCTGGAAGCAATAGCCGATTACCTCAGGGCATTGGAGGAGGTTTACAGGTACAAGCTGTACTATTCTGATGAATACTGATTATCCTTCTGACAGAGGTTCCGTACTGTACATATTAATTAATATTTGATTGCATGAGACACATACTTGTGTTACTGATGCTGTCTGTATCCCTTCTGATGAGCGGACAGACAGGCCAGTCTACGGATCAGATCAGGCAGCGGATGGCTGAGATCAGGAGAACCACCAACTGGGATGACCCTGCCGCAGCGGCGAAAGCCAATGCCGAGATAAAAAAACTGGCAGCACAGATGGGCGGTGGACAACCCCCTGTGAGTTTCGGCAGCGGACAGGCCGGAAAGGCGGAACCAGCCACGCCGGAAACAATCGCCGTAAAGTCGTCCGATGTCACAACCGGAAATATAGCAGCAATCGCACAGCGGTTTTACTCCAGGTCATACAAAACACTGGATGCGGCCGGTAAAACACAGTTCGACCAGCATTTCAGGGAAGCGGCTGCTGATGACTTCACATTCCGGTCAGTAAGGAAGCTCTCCGGCATCGGCGGAGTGCTCATCAGCATGGGTGATGACCATAACCTCGCATGCGTGTATCTTGCAGCAGCCGTCAAAGCCATGCCTGATGACACACTGAGTGTGAATAACTTCGGGGCATATCTCAGAATCATTGACTCAGTAAAAGCTTCCATTCCGGTACTTCTGTATGCAGACAAACTGTACGGAGAAAGTCCGATTGTGCTGACACAGCTTGGCTGCAGCTACCTGGAACTCGGTCATGAGAAGGAAGCCGAGAGCTATCTTAAGGAAGCCCTGGAGTATAATCCCGGTTTTGGTCAGGCCCATACGGCTCTCTGTGAGCTGTATATCAGGCAGGGCAGGCTGGAGGATGCGCTTGTTGAGTTGTTTGCAGGAGTAAAAGGGATGGGGGCCTCCTATGCAAGAGCATCAGGCAACTACGCCTACCTGCAGCAGCAGGCTGAAAAAGCAGGTGAAAACGGCAACCAGAGCGCCAAGGAAGCATTCTGGGACGAGACCAGGAACCAGATCAGTCCCGATGATGCCCTCGCACCCCTGGTGCCATCTGTTGATCGCCTTAAAATGCCATCCTTTCCAACTTGCCAGAAGATAACCGACTGGATGGAGGGAGGAGGATACGGGACTTCCGTACAGACTTACAACAGGATGCACAGTTTGCTCATGAAGTTTTCCGAAGAGTTACTTCAGGTCCATAAGGAATTGCCGGAGTTGCCTCCCAATGCCGTACTTCGTGATTATCCCAATGAAAGATTCGCCCTTGACTGCATAACAGAGTATTTCTTCAGGGAGTCGGAGGAAGAGGCACATGACTTCAACGATGCATATGATGCAATAATGGACGAAGTCAATGCTGAGGCAGAAGCCTATCTTCAGAACAAGGAGACGTACACAAAGGAGTACGTGCGTTGCGCTGAGGGGTGCGGCGGCGACGGCTACTGTATTGAGGAGTGTCACCGGGTATATTGCACGAAGGAATGTCCTGCAGCCAATATCTATAATAAAAGTCTGCAGGGGCACTGGGAAGATTACCTGTACCAGTTCAATGAAACTGTCGACAGGCAGAAGGAGATACTGAATGACCTGTATGAATTTTCAGCCCGGTGGTTCTCGAAGATTGAAAGTCCTTACTGGAGTAAGATTTATGCCTATGAAATACAACGGGTTGCCCTTTCGGCGATCATGAATGTCTACTCGGCACACGCCAGACCCTTCCAGTGGCCTGCGCATAATGACTGCGGCACCGACTGCTCCGCGTATGCCAATCCTGCACCGCCCCCTCCGGAAGATGCGGAGGAAAAGGAACCCAAAGGGAATGAATGCCCTGAAGATAAAAAGCTCAATATCGGCCTGGGGATATGCAGTATCGCACTTGATTGTGAGAGTGCGGAATTCGGTTGTTCGGCAGGTGCCGCTGTTTCAATAAAAAGAAATTTCAAAAATAAGAGCACCTCCACTTTTCTTGGTGTCGGCGCAGAGGCAGGGCTGGGATTTGCACACGCTGAGGCAAATGCCGGGGTTACTATGACCAGGCATGACAACGGAGACCTGGATGTGGGCGTAAAGGCGGAGCTAACCGGAACTGTCGGCGTGGGCCCCGGATCAACAGGCAAAAACTATGAAATGAATGTAACCGTGATGGAAGGTCTGAAAACTGAAACCAAGGACGTGATAGGCATTGGTTTTTAATCATTAAATATTCCCGGACTCAGGGATTTACACAAACGACAAGCGCTATAATGAAAAAGACACTTTTCTGCATGCTCATGCTTGCAGCGGCTTTGAGTTCCCCCGCACAGGATAATGCCTCGCTTGCTGACAGGCCGGGCACCTTCGAGATACTCAGCCGCACTGACTACGCCTGGCACGAATGCGGATTCACACAGGCTGACATGACCGCCAACCTCGAAAGAATCAAGGATGTAATTGAGGTGGTCAGGCAGAATCCTGTTCTCAGTGATATCAAAGGCTTTGCCGCCCGGGCAAGGCTCCATACCATGTCAATGACCTGTAAACGGGAGGTGTGGTATGGTGTGCCGGTAAGAGTCGCCTTTGAAATATGTACTTTCTTTTACAATAAGGAAGGCAAGGTGGTCTACAATACAATGGAGCCTCCGTCGTGGTCACTCTGCACCAACGACTTTATTCCGGGCTGGTCTGATATTTTCGACATCAAATATTCCTACTTCACTGTTCCGTTGAGGAAGAAAACCGTGGAGCCCGGCATAGATGTCTATGACGGAGAATGCTGGGTCCTCTTTAACCCTGACCGTCCTCCCTACTGGATCCCGGTAACTGTGGAAGAGGCTTTCAGGGCAGCAAGAGAGTTCTCCGCGAAAGAGACAAATGAGGTCGCTGCAGCATACAACAGGCAGTTTCTTGACCAGGAATGGGCAGCAATACCGGAGGAGGACCGGCAGAAACCGGCATATTTCGGCGGCGGGCTGGCACGGGTATCAGCTTCGCCCGGCTATGGCGGGCAGGACAGCATATTCCCGCAGATCATGAAGGTGAATCCTGCTTACCCTGACCGGACCCTTCCCCATTCGGCAATACAGTTCATGTGGTTCAGGTCGGTTCAGAACAAGCAGTACATGAAGAAACAACTCGATGAATGCAGGGAATATCTCAAAAAGGAACGGACAAGCGGATGTGACCTGACACGCTTTGAACTGTCATTCGGGATGACTGACATCCGGAACCTTGCGGAGGAAATAGGCAGATGAGGTAATTGTCGGTTCTGCAGGTACGAAATCTTGATCTCAGCAAATCAGGATCAGAAATTTCTCAAGTCAGAAATATTGATCAACTTTGCATCCCGGACCATTGTTTTATTAGTCACAATTATTCACGGGGGTCAATATGTCGTCTGACTGGAAGAAAGTTTTCGCAATAATTTTTTCCGGGCAACTGGTCTCAACGCTGAGCAGCTATGTGGTGGGTTATGCCGTTATCTTCTGGCTCAGTGTTGAAACCCGTTCTGCCGAGGTGCTGGCCTATGCCACCATCGCTTCCCTCCTGCCTCAGATGGTTCTCGGCCTGTTCACCGGCGTGTTTATCGACCGGTGGAACCGCAAGCGGACAATGATCTTTGCCGACCTGTTCATTGCACTCTGCACGCTGGTATTGGCATCACTCTTCTGGATTGCTGAGCCGAAAGTTTTCTACGTTTATCTCCTTCTGATGATTCGTTCGGCAGGGATGGCTTTCCATGTCCCGGCAATGCAGGCTTCTGTACCACTGCTGGCGCCGCAGGACAAGCTGATGAAGATAGCCGGGATAAATAATATGATTCACTCCGTAAGCACCATAGCCAGTCCTGCCCTGGCGGCGCTGCTCATCAGCCTGTTCAAGCTGCAGTGGATACTGCTGATCGATGTGGCAGGAGCCGTCATTGCCGTGGCAACCCTGCTGATGGTCCATATTCCCGATCCTGAAAAGCTTGAGGAGGTTAAACCGCATCTCTGGAGGGAACTGCTTGAGGGATTTAAGGAGATTTACAGCAAGCCGGGGTTACTGTGGCTGTTCATCCTGGCGCTTACTGCCATGTTCTTCATCATGCCGGTGGCAGCCCTCTTTCCCCTTATGACCCTGGAACACTTCAGCGGAACGACGTACATGATGAGCATAGTTGAGATAGCATGGGGAATAGGAATGCTTATCGGCGGAGCCATTATCGGATACAAGCGGCTGAACAACTACAAGGTGGTGCTTATAAACCTGACCTACCTTGCCCTTGGGCTCACCTTTGTGTTTTCGGGAATCCTGCCGCCGACAGGTTTCGCATGGTTCGCCGGAGTGACTGCAATAGGTGGCATTTCCATGACTCTGTATTCAGGTTCATTCACAGTAATAGTGCAGACTATGGTTGAACCGGCAGCGCTGGGGAGGGTATTTTCGCTTTACGGGAGCATAACCCTTCTTCCTTCAATGATAGGTCTTCTGGCCACCGGATTCATAGCTGATTCAATCGGTATCGCAAACGCGTTCATTATCTCGGGCACCGGCATTGCCCTGATGGGGATCTCTGCATTCATGATTCCGCCGATACGGCAGATGGTAAGGTCAGAGATGAAGCCATAAGGAGTTGCGAATTGCGAATTGCGAATTGCGATGTGCGAATTGGAAACGGCGATGTGCGATGTGCGAATTGCGATTCTGCGATTAATACAGCACATCGCAAATCTCAAATCTCAAATCTCAAATCTCAAATCTTAAATCTCCCGGCGAGGCAGCGGGCCATCTCCTCCTGCATCTCGCGGGCCTTTTCTCCGGCAACGGCGTCAAAGTTCTCGGATGAATCTGCGTAGATGATACCCCGCGATGAGTTTACCAGCAGGCCGCATTGATTGTTTATGCCATACCGGGCTACCTCCTCAAGGCTGCCTCCCTGTGCGCCCACACCGGGCACAAGAAGGAAATGATCCGGCACAATCTTACGAATGTCAGCAAGCATCTCGGCACGGGTAGCACCCACCACATACATCAGGTTGTCAGTGGTGCCCCATCTCTGTGACACATTCAGTACCTTTTCAAAGAGCCTCTGTCCGGTGCCGGGATGATACTGGAAATCATCTGCACCCCTGTTTGAGGTAAGCGCAAGAATGATTGCCCATTTTCCTCCGTAGGAAAGAAACGGCGTAACAGAATCTTCTCCCATGTATGGTGCAACGGTCACCGCGTCAAACGGCATCTCTCCAAAAACCGCCCTTGCGTACATCTTCGAGGTGTTGCCTATGTCACCCCGCTTGGCGTCAGCTATGATGAAGATATTTGTGTCGAGCTTGTTGATATACCTCACTGTTTTTTCCAGTGCTGCCATGCCCCTTGCGCCATATGACTCATAGAAGGCGAAGTTTGGCTTATAGGCCACGGTATACCTGTGAGTGGCATCTATTATCCTCCTGTTAAACTCGAAAATCGGTTCTTCCAGGCCTCCCAGGCTTGCCGGCAGTTTGGATATCTCGGGATCGAGCCCTACACAAAGGAAGGACTTCTTATTAAGAATATGATGGAATAATTCCCTCGAGGTCATGATAACACATATTAATAGTTACTCTCTTTCAGACGCTCAGCGTTCTCAGCCATCTGCAGCTTGTCGAGCAGCTCCTGAATGTTCCCGTCAAGAACTGACGGCAGGTTGTAAAGGGTTGTGTTGATGCGGTGGTCAGTAACCCGGCCCTGCGGATAGTTATATGTGCGTATCTTGGCTGACCTGTCGCCTGTTGATACCATCGTCTTGCGCTTGTGCGAAATCTCGTCGAGGTACTTCTGGTATTCAAGGTTATATAGACGCGTGCGAAGCTCCCTCATCGCCTTCTCGAGGTTCTTGATCTGAGACTTTTCGTCCTGGCACGTTACCACGACCCCGGTGGGGATATGTGTCAGCCTGATTGCTGAATAGGTAGTGTTGACGCTCTGTCCGCCGGGGCCCGATGAGCAGTAAGTATCCTTGCGGATATCCTCGTTGCGGATCTCTATGTCGAACTCGCCTGCTTCAGGAAGCACCGCCACCGTTGCAGCCGATGTGTGGATGCGGCCCTGTGTTTCGGTCTGCGGCACCCGCTGAACGCGGTGGACTCCCGACTCATATTTCAGGATGCCATAAACACCGTCACCTATTACGTTGAAGACTATTTCCTTGTACCCTCCGGCAGTGCCTTCGGTGTAATAGTTCATATCAACCTTCCAGCCCTGAGCCTCTATATATTTCGAATACATTCGGAACAGGTCTCCCGCGAAGATACTTGCCTCGTCACCCCCCATGCCGGCACGGATCTCCATGACAGCATTCTTTTCGTCCTCCGGGTCAGCAGGCAGGAGAAGATACCTGATGTCCTCCTCCATATCCGGCAGAGACTGCAAAAGGGTGTCTATCTCGGCCTTGGCCATCTCACGCATCTCCTCATCCTTTTCGGCAGCGAGGAGTTCCCTTGCACTCTCCAGATTGTCAATAGCGGATTTGTATTTCTCATACGCCTCAACCACAGGTTTGAGCTCCTTGTATTCCTTGTTAAGCTTTATATAGCGCTTCATGTCAGACATTACGTCGGGGGAGGTCAGGAGCTCACCCACCTCCACAAAACGCTTCTTTACGCCAATCAGCCTGTCAAGAATAAGATTGTTTGCCATCCGATGCAAAATTTCAGGGTGCAAAGGTAATAATATTAATTGCGATTTGCGATTTGCGATTTGCGATCTGAGAATTGAGAATTGCAAGGTGCGAGGTGCGATTGCAGATGACCAGGCACTGAAGAAGGTCAGTAAATAAATTTCCCCCGATCAGTACTGATTGTCAGCCCCCGGGATTCGGCTGCCTCGCAGCGGCCAACAACACGGGCATCAAGGTTGAATGAGGAAGCAATATCAATGATTGCGGCAGCGTCAGCCTCATTAACATACAGCTCCATGCGGTGACCCATATTGAACACATGGTACATCTCCTCCCACGGTGTGCCGGAACTTTTCTGAATCAGTTCAAACAGCGGGGGAACCGGAAAAAGATTATCCTTGACCACATGCAGGTTATCAATGAAATGCATGATCTTGGTCTGCCCACCGCCTGAGCAGTGTACCATCCCGTGAATGGCAGGCCTCATAACGTCCAGCACCTTCCTGATCACCGGCGCATAGGTGCGTGTGGGTGACAGGACCAGCCTGCCTGCATTGATGCCCGGCACCGCTGTAGGATCAGTAAGGCGCATCGGCCCGCTGTAAACGAGCTCTCCGGGAATACCTCGGTCATAGCTCTCCGGATAGAGGCCGGCAAGGTACTTGCCGAATACATCGTGCCGTGCCGAGGTCAGCCCGTTGCTTCCCATACCACCGTTATACTCACTCTCATAGGTTGTCTGTCCGTACGATGCAAGCCCCACGATAACATCTCCAGCCCTGATGTTCGCATTGTCAATGACATCAGCCCGGGCCATCCGGGCCGTCACCGTGGAGTCAACAATTACCGTCCGTACCAGGTCACCCACATCAGCCGTCTCTCCTCCCGTTGACCATATTCCGATGCCGGCGTCCCTCATCCGGGCAAGGAATTTCTCCGTGCCTTCGATCAGGGCCTTAATCACCTCACCGGGAACAAGGTTCTTGTTCCTGCCGATAGTTGATGACAGAAGAATGTTTTCAGTTACTCCTACGCATAGCAGGTCATCGAGATTCATCACCACGGCGTCCTGGGCTATCCCCTTCCAGACTGACAGGTCGCCCGTCTCCTTCCAGTAAATATATGCCAGGGACGACTTGGTCCCTGCGCCGTCGGCATGCATGATATTGCACCAGGCAGGATCACCTCCCAGCATGTCAGGTATTATCTTGCAGAACGCCCGGGGAAAGAGACCCTTGTCAACACGGCTGATTGCAGCATGAACTTCAGCCTTACCGGAAGAAACTCCTCTCAATGCATAGCGTGATCTGTCAGTCATAATCCCGGCCCCGGATCTTAATTATTTTGCAGGCTCATAGTCGGTCCGCAGCACCCTGAACTCGGTACGGCGGTTGACCTGATGGGCAATCTCCTTCTGCTCATCGCTGGCGAGGCCGTTGATGTACTGCTCGGTGAGCGAGGCACCCAGGCGCAGGAAGGGAGCATCCTTCATGATCTCATCATCGACCACCTTCGGACTGGTTTCGCCATAACCCCTTGCAGTAAGCCTGTCAGCAGCTATTCCCTTGCCTATCAGGTAATCAACAACCGACTGTGCCCTCTTCTGTGAGAGATCGAGGTTAAACTCCTCGGTGTCACGGGAGTCAGTGTGCGACATAAGCTCGATGGTCACTGTGGGGTTGTCAACGAGGGTCTCCACCAGCTTGTCAAGTGACACCATTGATTCAGGCCTGAGGTCCCACTTGCCGAAGTCATAGAATATATTCGGAAGCTCAATAGGTCTGTCGATGGGGGTCATCTGTATGGTGGCCATGAAGTCACGGCTCTTGTCCTGTCCCCTCGTAGTCTCTTTTTCCTTCCCGTTGAGGTAGCCCTTCTTCGAGGCAAGGAAGATATAGTCAACCTCCGGTCTCAGGCTGAACCTGAAGTCGCCTGCATTGCCTGTCTCGGTCTGCATGTTGGCGCCGTCGCTGGCAATGAGCTGCACGGTGGCTCCCTGTACGGGCTGGCCCGTTTTTTCATCCTTGACGAGGCCGGTGATGCTGAAAAGCAGGGGAGGCATCTCGAAGGTGAAGAGGTCATCATCGCCCCTGCCCTTGCGTGCTGAGCTGAAGATACCTTTCTCGGCATCGCCTTCGAAGGTGATGCCGAAGTCGTCTGCCGGGCTGTTGATGGGTGGCCTCATGTTCTCAACGCTCCAGCTTTCGCCGCCCTGCGGGGTAGCCTTGAAGATATCGAGTCCGCCCATTCCGATATGTCCGTCGGAGGCAAAATAAAGTGTTCCGTTTTCGCGTGAGAAGGGGAAGAGCTCATTGCCGCGGGTGTTTATGTCAGTGCCAAGGTTTTCCGGGCGTGACCATGCGCTTCCCGGCGAGGTGCGTGTAGTGCGGTATATATCCTTGCCGCCAAGTCCTCCCGGCATATCGGAGACAAAATAGAGAGTCTGCCCGTCCGGGGAGATTGAGGGGTGGGCTGCAACAAGGGAGTCTGCCAGGAGTTCGACCTTTACCGGGTCACTCCAGCGGGTACCTTCGCGGGTTGAATACATAATGACACATCCCTTGCTCTCGCGCTTTCCGGCCTCGCAGCGGGTGAACCACACTTCTGAGTAATCAGCAGAGAATGAAGGTGTTCCGTCTTCGAACTCACTGTTCAGAAAATCAACAGGCACCGGGGTGCTCCACTTGCCTTTCTTGTCAAGCCTGGTCTCAAAGATATCTGTGAAACTCTGTCCGGTGGCGCCGTGTTCCTTGTTACCCCTGGCATCATCGCGTGAGGAGGTGAACCATACCAGGCCGTAATCATCGCGGCCATAGGCGGGACTGAAATCAGAGTCTCCGGTATTTGCTTCCTTCAGTTCTTCGACGTTATAGGATTCAGGCGCCGACTGCCACTGTATGGCAAGCTCGCAGGAGCGTATCTGCTGCTCGGTACGCGGATCTCCCGGCACAAGCCTGCGGTATTCGCGAAACTCCTCTATGGCCTGGGGATACCGGCCCAGCTTCTTGTTGCTTTCTGCCAGCCAGTACTGTGCTTCAGGTTTCGGGAAAGGTGACCTGACAGCTCTTTTGTACCACAACTCGGCATTCTTCGGGTCATTGATGAGCCGGTAGCACTCTGACACCATGAACACCATGTCAGCTTTCAGCTGTTTATCACGTGTCTTCGAATAGACATCCTTGAAATAGTCTATTGCCTCAAAATAGCTGCCGGCATTGTATGCGGCGTATGCCCGCTCCGTCTTCTGCTTCTGTGCCTGAAGCACGGATGGGCAGAGAAGGGTAACAGCAATTATCAGTATTATTATTCTGTTCATTCCGGACACGATAGTGTTTTGTACAAAAGTAATGATTGTTATTAATGTTAACGTTCAGCCGTTTCATTAATTACCGGCACCCGGAATCTGCAGCAAAAATAATGCCCTCTTCACAGAGGGCATTGGAAACAAAATTTATATAACTAAACAACCTGTTACCGGGTAAACAGAAGCTCACGGTATTTGGGAAGGGGCCACAGTTCGTTGTCTACAACAAGCTCTAACTTATCAATATGGGTTCTGATTTCCTCGAGATAGGGTTTGACCTTTGACTCATAGGCAAGCGCTTTCTTGTACAGGTCAGGGATAACATTTGCCTTCCTGCGCTGATCGATCATCTCGGTGACCAGTTTTTTGATCATGGAAATATGGTCAGAAATTGTTACTATCAGTTCCTTTCGCGCACCTGCCAGCCGTATGAACTCATTCTCGTCAAATATTTCACGGAGACCCTTGACGTTATCAACCAGCGAGGTCATGTAGTTCACTGCCGTAGGCACTATGTGATTTATAGCCAGGTCACCCAGCACGCGGGCTTCAATCTGGAGCTTCTTGGTGAATTTTTCCAGTTCAACCTCCACCCTGCTTTCCAGTTCCCTTGCAGTTAACACCCCGGTTCCCACCAGCGTTTCACGCGAAGATGAGTTCTCGTAAGTCTTGAGGGTCTTCGGGACGCTTGGTTCATCCGAGAGGCCCCTGCGTATTGCCTCTTTGTGCCACTCAGCGCTGTAACCGTCACCATCGAAACGAATCCTCTTCGAGTCGATGATGCAATTTTTCAGCACCTGGAAGATTGCTTCGTCTCTCTTTCCTCCGCGGTCAATTATTGCATTGACCTCAACGGCAAACGCCTTCAGCTGGCGTGCCACGGCCGCATTAAGCACTATCATTGCAGAGCTGCAGTTGGCCGAGGAGCCCACCGCCCTGAATTCAAACCTGTTGCCTGTGAAGGCAAACGGAGATGTACGGTTGCGGTCAGTATTGTCAAGAAATATTCCCGGGATCTTGCCAATGCCCAGCTTGATCTCCGTCTTCTCCTGCGGGGTCATTTTCTTGTCCTTGACTTTGCTTGCAATGCCATCAAGTATTTCGGTAAGGTAGCTGCCAAGGAAGACAGAGATGATCGACGGGGGTGCCTCATGACCTCCCAGCCGGTATGAGTTGTTCTCATTTGTAACACTGGCGCGAATCAGTTCCTGGTTGTCATTTACCGCCTTGATCACGTTGACCAGGAATGTGAGGAACTGCATGTTCGTCTTGGGATTCTTGCCCGGAGAGAGGAGATTTACACCGGCATCAGTCATCATCGACCAGTTATTGTGCTTGCCGGAACCATTTACCTCGGCAAAGGGTTTCTCATGGAACAGCACCCTGAACTTGTGCTTCCTTGCAACCCTTCTCATAACGTCCATTATCAGCTGGTTATGATCGACGGCCAGGTTGGCTTCCTCAAACACGGGTGCACACTCGAACTGGTTGGGGGCCACCTCGTTGTGACGGGTCTTAACCGGTATGCCAAGCTTGTAGGCCTCGTACTCGAACTCCTTCATGAAGGCCTTCACCCTGTCAGGGATCGACCCGAAATAATGGTCAGAGAGCTGCTGATCCTTTGACGAGGGGTGACCCATCAGTGTGCGGTCAGCCAGCATCAGGTCGGGACGGGCATAATACAGAGCCTCATCAATAAGAAAATATTCCTGTTCCCATCCAAGTGTGGCTATCACCTTTTTGACATCCTTGTCGAACAGGTGGCAGACCTCCACGGCGGCCTTGTCGAGTGCTGCCAGTGACCTGAGAAGTGGAGTTTTGTAATCGAGCGCATCACCTCTGTATGACACGAAGACTGTCGGGATACAGAGGGTATTTCCGACGATGAATGCCGGCGATGATACATCCCATGCAGTATATCCCCTTGCCTCGAAGGTGTTCCGGATGCCCCCGCTGGGGAAGCTTGAGGCATCAGGCTCCTGCTGCACAAGCACCTCGCCTGAAAAGACCTCTATTACGGAGCCCAACTCTCCCCTTCCGACGAAAGCGTCATGTTTCTCCGCCGTGGCGTCTGTCAGGGGATGAAACCAGTGTGTGAAATGAGTCACTCCGTGCTCCATTGCCCACGCCTGCATGCCTGTGGCAACCTGGTCGGCAATCTGCCGGTTGATCTGTGTGCCCTCATCAATGGCGGTTATGACCGCCCTGTAAGCCTCGCGGCTTAAAAAGCGCTCCATCTTGCGCTTGTCAAAGACATTCTCTGAAAAATAGGTGGATACCGGCGCTGCCGGGATGCTGACCTCAACAGGATCCCTGTTGAACAGTTCCTTCAATGCACTGAAACGTAATTCTGCCATGATCTGATTTTTTGTCAAAAATAGATCATTTCAGAATATACCCCCTATTTTTGAGGGTATTTTTTGATAATATGCGCGTTTTTTATCGTTAACCCCCCTTTTTTGAGGGGTTGTTTTGATTTTTTAATCTGTTTTTATGATTGTGCGGCATTCTGCACGGGTAAAGATCCCGTACTGTGATTTTTCAAAATCCACGGCCACCACCTTGTACTCAGGGGTAAGGGTGAACTCGTCACCGATACCGCTGGTGAGGAAATTGATGGCAGCCTCGGGGAAATGGAATGTGGTATAGATGACGCCGGGTTTCACCACATCGGTCACTTTCACCTTCATGGTGGTGATGCCGCGCGCAGAGAAGATCCTTGCATAATCACCGCTCACCAGCCCTTTGGCTCCGGCATCGTACGGGTGGACGAACAGAATATCCTCCGTCACCAGCTCGCTGTTGGGTGTGCGCCTCGTCATGGTGCCGCTGTTGTAGTGTTCAAGGAGGCGTCCGGTGGTAAGGATATATGGGAATCGGGAGGCATTCTCATTCAGCTCGGGTGAGACGTCATAGTCCCATGAATGGAACCGCCCCTTCCCCCTTTTGAATGTTTCGGTATGGAGTATCTGCGTGTCAGTGCCGTCTTCCCTGACAGGCCACTGCTTTCCGCTGTTGCCAAGCTCATCCCACCTTACACCTTTAAAAAATGGCACTATGCCTGCTATCTCCTTAAGTATTACGTCAGCCGAGTAACCCTTCTGCGGGTAACCCATGCGGTTCATCATGTCAACCACAATCTGCCCGTCGGGTTTGGTCCCCTCCAGAGGCTCCACCGCCCTCTGCACCTTCTGTATCCTTCTCTCACCGTTGGTGAAGGTGCCTTCCTTCTCCAGAAAGGATGATGCCGGGAAGATAACGTCAGCGATACGGGCAGTCTCGGTCATGAAGAGTTCCTGCACCACAAGCAGGTCGAGTCCCTGAAGCGAACTCTTGACATGACAGGTGTTTGGATCAGTCTGGAGAATGTCCTCGCCCATAATCCACAATGCCTTCAGGTCTCCCCGTGCAGCTGCCGTAAACATCTCCGGGATACGGTAGCCAGGCACTGCCGGGTGCTCTGCACCGTAGTAAGCGTTGTAAAGGGCAATGTTTTCCGGCCTGGTTACATCAAGATATCCGGCACCCTGGTGAGGCTGTATTCCCATGTCAGCCGCACCCTGCACGTTGTTCTGGCCCCGGAGTGGATTAACCCCGGTCCCTTCCCTTCCAATATTGCCGGTCATCATGGCAATGTTCGAGATCAGCGTGATTGCCTTGGTAGCCTGCCAGTGTTCGGTCACACCCAGCCCATGGAACTCCATCGCTGACTTCGCCGAGCCGTACTCTATGGCTGCCGCCCTGACCTTCTCACGGTCAACACCGCAGATCCTCTCAAGCTCATCCACGTCAAGCCTCTCCAGATATTGTCTGAACTCGTCCCATCCTTCGGTTCTCTTCGCTATGAACTCGCTGTCAATGAATCCCTCAGTCAGCAGGTAACGGGCGAAGAGGTTGAGCACCGCCACGTTTGTCCCGGGATTTATCTGTAGATGGTGCTTCGCCAGCCGCGCAATCTCAATCTTCAGCGGATCAATGACGATGAGGGGAGTACCGGTCTCGACCACCGATCTGAGGCGGGCGCCCGTAACAGGGTGGGCAGATGAAGGATTGGCTCCAATAATAAGGATGCACCCTGTTTTGTATATCTCATTAACCGAATTGGTTGCCGCGCCCGTACCGTAAGCCCACTGCATTCCCATTGCCGTCGGGGCATGACAGACTCTGGCACAGCCGTCAATGTTATTGGTGCCGATGACTATCCTGAAAAATTTCTGCATCAGGTAGTTTTCCTCGTTGGTGCACCTGGCCGAGGAGATGCCTGCCAGAGCATCAGGACCGTATTTGTCTTTTATCTCCCTGAATCTTTTTGCTGTGTACTCATAGGCTTCATCCCATGAAACCTCCTTCAGTTCACCGTTTTTCCTCACCATGGGTGAACGAAGCCTTTCAGGATGGTTATAGAACTCAAAGGCATATCTTCCCTTGACACATGTATGCCCCCGGTTGGTGGCCGAGTCGAGCGGTGCCTGTATGCCCCTGACCTGTCCGTCGGCGACCTTGACGTCAAGGTTGCATCCCACTCCGCAGTAGGTGCATGTTGTACGCACAATCCTGTCTGCCTTCAGCGTCTTGACGGAATAACGGTCATGAAGGGCGTTGGTGGGGCATGTCTGCACGCATGCGCCGCATGACACGCAGGGGGAGTCACGGAAGCTCTGGTCAAATCCCTTTATGATCCGGCTGTCGTCACCTCTTCCGTATATGCCCAGCACATGTTCAGCCTGCAGCTCATCACACGCTCTGACACAACGGTAGCATTTGATGCATTCTGTCAGGTCAGACCAGACATACGGGCGGCTCCTGTCCTTCTCATGATGTGTGACATTGAGGTGATAACGCACTTCCGGCGAACCGGCAGCGGCCACAACGGTCTGGAACTCGGTAGGCAGCATGCCGGGCTCAGGGATGAGCCTCTCCGGAGGGTATTCCGACAGCACCAGTTCGAGGATATTCTTCCGCAGCCGCCTGATCCGGTCAGTTGACGGATAGACATAATAACCCGGAGCCACGGGAGTATGACATGATGCCATCACTTTTCCCGGGCCTCCCTCCTTCAGCGCCACCTCCACGGAACAGATGCGGCATGAACCATAGTTATCAAGGTTTTCAGCCTGGCATAGTGTCGGAATCACATCATGCCCGCTGTTTCTGCGGACAAACTGCAGAATGGTCTCACCCGGTTCAATGGCGAAAGGCCTGTTGTCAATGTATGCTATCTTTTCCATGGTCATGCCTCCCTTACTGTGAAGTAATCCTTAAGTTCTTCAGCAAAATACTGCAGGGCGTTCCTCACCGGAAGCGGCAGACCACCTCCCAGGGCGCAGAGTGACCCGAGCTGCATCGTTTCGAGAAGATCATCAAAGAGCTGCCGGTCAATCTTTTCTCCTTTTTCAATTGCGCCGGCAAGCAGCTCATAACCCCGTGCCGAGCCCAGTCTGCAGGGGAAGCACTTGCCACATGACTCCTTCCTCGTGAACTCAAAAAGGTGTTCCAGCAATTTTATTACCGGGAAGTCTGCAGGCACCGATACTATTCCGGCATGGCCGAGAAGGAAGCCCTCGCGGGCGAACGACTCGAAGTCGAGTGTCAGATCATCAATCCGCGACGCAGGTACAAGTCCGCCCAGCGGTCCGCCTACCTGGAAGGCCTTCACCGGGTATCTCGTTCCGCCTCCAAGCTCATCGATCACTGTTCTCATGGGGGTTCCCATCTTCACCTCCAGCAGTCCGGGCTTTTTGAAAGCCCCGTCGAGTGATACGAGTTTTGGCCCGGGTGATTTCTCTGTTCCCATTGCTGCCCAGGCGGCACCACCCTCCTCCAGGATGTAGTGGATATTGGCGAAGGTCTCAACATTGCTCAGCACCGTCGGTCTGCCGAAGAGGCCATAGACGGCCGGGAACGGCGGGCGTGTTCGCACTTCCGGCCTCAGTCCCTCGAGGGAGTTCAGCAAAGATGTCTCCTCTCCGCATATGTACGCCCCCGATCCTTCCACCACGTGGAAACGGAAACGGGTGATCTGATTGCCTTCCGTACCTGTCGCAATTCCTGCCTTTTCAATCTCTGTGACAGCCTCCCGCATCCTCCGGACCGCCAGCGGGTATTCTCCCCTGATATAGACTACTCCCGTATCAGCGCCTGTGATGATACCAGTCATCATCATGCCAAAAAGTACGGCGTGCGGCCGTTCCTCGAGCAGCCATTTGTCTGAAAAGGCTCCGGGGTCACCCTCATCGCCGTTGCAGACTACATATTTCCTGTCAGCTGCGGCATCGCGCGATGAGCGCACCTTTACATGAAACGGGAATCCTGCGCCTCCCCGGCCCCGGAGGCCCGAAGCCTCAAGCTCCCTGAGAGCATCATCAGTCCTCCCGGTCCATTTCTCTGCAAGCGACCAGTAATTTCCCGTATCGCCTGAAGGCGTCAGAAGTGCAGGCATGTCTGCATTCGAGCCAATGCTCATTGATGACGGATCGGCATCACTTCCGCAAAGCCTGATATTTCCATTGACAAGAAATGCGGTGTTTGAGTGACAGTGACCCAGGCATGTCATGGTGCCTATCTCATCCTCCCTGTAACTTTCAAGCAGGCTCCGCCGGACATCCTCGCTCCGGCCTGATGTAAGGCAGGCAGTGCCGTCACACATGAATACCTTTTTCCCGGAGTGGGCAGGCCTGAGAAAATCATAGAAGGTACTTGAACTCAGGATGGCTGCATCACCGGTCATGAATTCCCCGGCAATGGCCTTAAGATTCTCATTACGAGCATTATCATCATCGCCGGAGACTCCGGCAATACTCTCGTATAAGCTGTCGGTAAGGTCTCGCCTGGCAGAGAGACCCCTCAGGTTCCTTGACATGGTTATACTGTTTTTACTTTTCCAAGATATTTACTAACTGTGCGATATGACCGAAATATGAGAAATATCATATTTCCCGGAAGTTAAATAAAATGAGAAGAAGGCCCGTCCTTTTGTTTAACTGAATTTTGTTATATTTGTCGCCTGTATTTTTCAAGAGGTAAAATTCATTATTTAATTAGTATTCAGATGGCAATACTTCAGAGTTTAAGAGAGAAGGCAGGACCGCTGCTGGCGATTGTGATTGGGTTTTCCCTGCTTCTCTTTGTGGTGAGTGATTTTTTCGGAAGTAACACTTCCCAGCGCCGAAAGGCAAACAAATATTATCAGCTTGCCACTATTGACGGGGAGACCGTGTCATACCAGGACTTCGAAGCCCGTGTTCAGGAACTTGTAGATATTTACAAAATGTCAGGATCATCAGAAGTCAATGATGAAATGATGCAGAGCCTGAGGGAACAGGTATGGCAGCAGATGCTCTCAGAGAAGCTGATGGGCAAGACCTACCGGCAGGTTGGCCTTGGCGTCAGTCCTGACGAAGTGGAGATGCTCGTCTTTGGTGACGACCCCCATCCTATTGTCAGGCAGCTTTTTACTGACCCCGGCACCGGCACCTTCAATGAATCATTCCTTGTTAATTTCCTGAAGGCCA
>Ga0116157_10002505_pt1 | contig 17859 bp, 12 predicted proteins | sample AD_UKC048_MetaG_FD_89882 | JGI IMG/M metagenome (GOLD analysis project Ga0116157, IMG submission 89882) | Active sludge microbial communities of municipal wastewater-treating anaerobic digesters from USA - AD_UKC048_MetaG | ecosystem: Engineered > Bioreactor > Anaerobic > Digestate | place: USA...
AGGCCCAGTCCGAAGACGAGGCTCTCCCAGGCCGCGACGCGGAGGGCTTCCGCGGACGATACGCGACCGGCCGAGGCGCCGGCCCGTTCGAGGGCTCTCTCGAGCGCCGGCCAGTCCCTGGCCCTGACCGCGCCGGCCACGGCCCGCTGGTCCTCGACGAACGCGTCGAGGGCCTCTATCTGCTCCCCGACTCTGGCTATGAATGTCATCAACGCTTCGATGTTCATATCTACCCTCGCTTCATTATCGGTACTGGAAACGAGGAGTTTACGCCGATATAGTAGGTAGGCCCGCGTACGGGGGCGAATTTCTGATGGGGGACGGGGGCGCTAGCCGCTTCCGGGCTCGAGGGATCGATGTTCAAAGCGCTGACCAACCTGTATTGGCTCGCCCGCGGCGTGCGCGTCTTCGCGCTCGTCGGCGGTAGCGGCACCGGCAAGAGCTTCCGCGCCAAGCTCGTCGCCCAGAAGTTCGGCATCGATATGATCATCGACGACGGACTGCTGATCAGCGGCGACGCCATCGTGGCCGGCAAGTCGGCCAAGCGCGAGAAACTGTACATGGCGGCGGTCAAGACCGCCCTGTTCCACGAGAAGGCCCATCGCGACGAGGTGGCCCGCGTGCTCCAGAAGACGCGCTGGAAGAAGATCCTCATCATCGGCACGTCAGAGAAGATGACGATGAAGATCGCCGAGCGCCTCCAGATACCGTACCCGGCCAAGACCATCAAGATCGAGGACATAGCCAGCCGCGAGGAGATCGACACCGCGATCCGCGCCCGCAAGGTCGAGGGCAAGCACGTCATCCCCGTGCCGGCCATCGAGATCAAGCGCAGCTACCCCCGTATCTTCTACGACAGCATACGGGTGTTCCTGCAGCGCAACCTGTCGCCCGGGGGCCTCACGACGCCGAAGCTGTACGAGAAGTCGGTGGTGCGCCCCGAATTCTCGAAGCGCGGCCGCGTCGCCATTTCCGAGTCGGCGCTGTCGCAGATGGTCATCCACTGCATCGACGAATTCGACGATGCGATCCGTATCCAGAAGATCACCGTCCGGTCGGACTCGCAAGGCTACAGGCTGACCGTCGTGATAGAGGTACCGTTCGGCTCTCAGCTGTCCGGCAAGATCCACAATCTGCAGCAGTACATCATCGACAACATCGAGCGCTTCACCGGTATCCTGATCGAGGAGGTGAACCTGGTCATCGACCGGTTCTCCAAGTAGGATGTTCGGTCCCGTTTGACAACGGACTGGACGGGGTTTAGGATAAACGTACCATGGAGGGTACCATAGTGAAGAAAATACTGAGCTTCGCGGTCATCGCCCTGGCGCTGGCCGTGTGCGCCGGCGCGCAGGATGCCGCGGGCGTGACCAATCCCGCCCCGGCGGCGGCGCCGGTAGCCGCTCCCGCGGCTACTACCGAGGTCGTGGCCGTTCCGGCCGCGCAGCCGACCGCTTTCAGCAGCGCCAGCTCCAAGCGCTACGCCGTCTGGTCCGACGCCGGCAAGGATGACGCCGTCAGGCTCGCGACGACCCTCGACGGGCTCTTCGCCGTGTACAACGAGTACTTCCGCTTCGACGAATCGGCCCTCAAGGCCCCGTTGACGGTCAGGAAGTTCGCCGAGAAGGCCTCGTTCGACGCCTACCTGGCCAAGGTGATAGGCGAGACCAAGGACGACTTCGTCTACCTGCACTACCCGACGATCGAGCGCTCCGAGCTGGTCATCTTCGGCAAGGCCAGCGCCGACGACTTCGACGCCTCGCTCGCCCACCAGGCCTTCGTGCAGTTCCTCAAGGCCTTCGTCCCGGAGCCTCCGCTCTGGATCCGGGAAGGCTTCGCCGTATTCTTCGAGCGCACCCGGGCCAATCCGTCCACCGGCGTCGTAGCCTACGCCGAGAACCAGTCCTGGCTCGAGACCATCAAGCTGCTCAAGTCGCAGGATCGGCTCTACACCGTCTCCGAGCTGATGCTCCTGTCCTCCGACGAGGCCAAGAGCGGGCTCGACGTGTTCTACCCGCAGTCCTGGGCCCTCGTCTCGTTCTTCATCAACAGCCCCGACCGGCGCTATAACCGTTTCGTCTGGGACGCCATCGGCCTCCTGGCCCGCGACGCGACGCTCGAGCAGAACCAGAACGCCGTCCGGGACTTCTTCCTGCGCTGGCACGGGCAGGAAGCGGCGGAGTCGGACTTCCTGACCTACCTGGACGGCCAGAAGACCTTCGCCGAGCTGGTGACCTCCGGGGTTCGCTCCTACGGCGACAAGGACCTCGAGACCGCCTACAAGGCCTTCTCCCAAGCCCTGACCAAGAACGCCGCCAGCTACATCCCGCACTACTACCTGGGCCTGATCGCCTACGCCCGCGGCGACTACGCGCTGGCGCAGGACTACTATCTCAAGGCCCTCGAGCTCGGTAGCGACGCGCCCATCACCAACTACGCGCTCGGCATCAACGCCTACGCCTCCAGGCGCTTCGACGAGGCCCGGGCCTACCTGCAGAAGGCCTCGGACGGCGATCCGACCAAGTACCAGGAGAAGGCCGGCGAGATCATCACCCGCATCTCCAGCGGCATGTGATACGAACGAGCCGAGCGTATCGAGCTACAAAAGCCGCCCCGAGAGGGGCGGCTTTTTTGTGGCGAACGCTTGCATATGGGGCTTTTCCGGCCGGCGCTTAGACCTCGAGCTCGAGCCCGTCGTAGGCCGGGCCGGCCGGGAAGGGCAGGCCGGCGTCGTCGCAGTAGCTCTGGAGCCGCTCATGGGACAGGTCGTGGCAGATATGGGTCAGGAGCAGCCTGGCCGGCCGCAGCTCGAGGGCCAGCGCCAGCGCCTCGTCCACCGACAGGTGCGTCGGGTGCGGCCTGAGCCTCAGCGCGCCGAGCACGAGCAGGTCGAGGCCGCGTAGCATAGCCTTCGACGAGTCCGGGACGGACGAGCAGTCGGTCGCGTAGGCCAGGCCGTCGAGCCTATAGCCGAGGACGCGCCGCCCGCCGTGCGAGAGCGGAACGGGGCGGACGACGAGCGAGCCGACGCTGACCTGCCGCGGCGCGGAGCCCGTTCCGTCCGGCCCGTCGAGGTCGAGGAGCTCGAGCCGCGGCTTGCCGCCTCCGGCCTGGCCGGCCGAGAACACGTACGAAAAGCGGTGCCGCAGCTCGGACGCGTCCAGTCCGGAGGCGTAGACCGGTAGCGGCCGGCCCCGCGTCAGCGGGCGCACGTCGTCTATACCATGCACATGGTCGGCGTGGGCGTGGGTGACGAGGAGCGCGTCGAGGGCGTCGAGGCGGGCGGCGAGCGCCTGTAACCGGAATTCTGGGCCCGCGTCGAGCAGGATGCGCTCGCCGCCGTCGCCGGTCACCAGGGCGGAGGAGCGGTAGCGCGTGTCGCGCGGGTCGGTGGACGAGCATACGGGGCAGGAGCAGCCGAGCACCGGCACGCCGTGGCTCGTGCCGGTGCCGAGGAAGCGTATCCTCACGGTCGGTCCAGGGCCTGGGGTTCGAAGCGGCTAGCCGCCGGCATGCGCACGAGCTTGACGAACTCGTAGCCGCGCCGCGTCACCGCGTCGAGGGACGTCTCCGCCGCGCTCTCGAAGACCGCCACCCTGAAGGCGCCGTCCTCGTCGAAGTACGGGAAGAGGGCGGCGATATGGAAATAGCGCCGCAGGTTGGGCGGGGCGCTCTCGCGGGCGTTGAACTGGGCGAGGTAGAAGCGGCCGGGCTCGGAGGAGGCCAGCATGAACAGCACGGCCTTGAGGCCGCGCACGTCGAGGCCGGCGTCGTCGAAGTTGTCCGAATACGGCTCGTAGGCCGAGCCGCCGTTGACCGGATCGGCGTCGGAGACGCGCAGCGCGAACGGCGCCTCGGCGACGTCGTTGGCGAGCGGCGACTCGTCGCGCAGCGACGGGTAGAAGGCGGACCAGGCCGCCCGGGCCAACGCGCGCGACCAGTCGAGCCCGAAGAACGGGTCGTATCGCTCCTCGAAGCCGATGGTGAACGAGGAGCCGCGGCGGTCGAGCATGCGTTCCTTGAGCCTGCCCACCGCCAGGTAGTTCCCCGTAATAGGATGCAACATCCCGTCGACCAGCCATTTCACGAAGCCCGAGCAGTTGAGGCCGGCGGGTTTCGCCTGGTCGGCGAGCGTCGAGATGAGGACGGCCCGCCCGTCGGCGTCTATCGCTCCGTCGTCGGCGTAGCGCAGCGACGGCAGCCCGGCGCGAACCGAGGCCATGAGGCCGCGCAGGTCCCGATACAGCGCCGGGTCGGGCGAGAATCTGCTCCAGTCGATCACGTCGGAGGTCAGGCCGACGATCCGCGAGAACGGCGAGCGCAGCAGCTCCTCGAAGGGGAGCGGTATGATCGCCTTGTGGTAGAGGACGCCGCCATAGGCCACGACGTCGATCCTGGAGCGCGAGCCGTAGGGGTACAGCCTGACGAAGGTGCCGGGGTCGCTCCGGACGAAGACCTTGGCCTGCAGGACCGAGCCGTCGGCGGCGGATCGCTTGATGATCCAGCTACCCTGGGCGTAGAGCGGCCCGCCGCCCGGCTTGGCCCCGCCCGAGCCAGGCGCGAAGACGACGTAGAAGGCGTCGCCGCCGTCGATCACCGAGATCGACCAGGGGCCCCAGCCGTTCCTGGCCGCGGCGCCAGGGTAGGCGAGCGCCTGGGCCTTGGGGCCTTCGATGAGCCTGGCCCAAGCGCCGATCCGTATGTCGTCGTTCTCGGGCATGGACGAGATGGGCCTGTCGCCGCCGAGCGAGCCGGCCGCGCCATCGGCCCGGGCCGGCGCGACGGACGACAAGGCCGCGAGCATCGTGAGCGCCGCTACGAGGGCGCGGCAGCAAGGTCGACTATCGTGCTTCAATGGTGCCATCGCTCATAGTATCGGCCCGATCGGCCGAATAGGCGAGTGCCGCCTGGGCCGTAGCGTCAGCGGTTCAGGTTCTACCGACCCGAGCCGATAGTCTAAGGGAATAACGCCGATCAAGGATGGTCCATGCCCGCGTCCCCCATGCATAGGTCAACGCTCGTATCTATCGCGGTGTTCGTATCCGCCGCCCTCGTCAGCCTCGGTTCGTCGTCTCAGTTCTCCGAGAGCATCGGCGCCGGCCCCGAAGCCGCTTCGGCCTCGGGACCGGAAGCGGCGCAGGCGGCGGCCGGCTCGGCCTCGACCTCGGCCTCGACCTCGTCGACGGCGATGGCGACCCGGCCCGCTACGGCGGACGCCTCGTCAGCGAGGACGGCGGAGCCGTACCGGCTGTTCCCGGCCCTACTCGGAGCCGTACCCGAGCCGAGCTCGGAGGGCCGCGTCGTCTACGGTCCGCGTCCGCCCATGAGCGCCGAGGACGCCGAGGCTCTCAGACGGTCCACCGAGCTCGCGGCCGCCGAGGCGGCCGAGCGTACGCCCGTGCTCGCCGGCAACCAGGTGCTCGCCTTCTACGGCAAGCCCGGAGCCCCCTCGATGGGCATACTCGGGGAGTATACCAAGGAACAGCTGGCGCCGCTGCTCGACGGCTACGCTAGGCTGTACGACGGCGTCAACGGCGATCTCGGGGTGGTGCCGGCCTTCTATATCATCTACGGCACCTGCTGGCCGGCCGGGGAGATAGGCATCCTCAAGGACTCGGTCGTCCGCTCGTATATCGAGTTCGCCGCGGAGCGCGGCTGGCTCGTCTTCCTCGACCACCAGCTCGGTAAGTACGGGGTGGAGGAGTCGGTCCGCTCGATGCTGCCGTACCTGTCCTACCCGAACGTGCACCTGGCGATCGACCCGGAATGGCGAACCCTCAAGCCGATGGAGGAGATAGGCTCGATCACCGGCGCTGAGCTCAATGAGGCCCAGCGCCTCATCGACGCCTACCTGCGCGACCACGGGCTGCCGGGGATACGCATGCTCGTCGTCCATCAGTTCAAGCCGACGATGATACGCGACTCGGGGAGCGTGAAGGCCGGTTTCGACCGGGTCGTGCTCGTCCATACCGCCGACGGCTTCGGCTCCCCGGCCCTGAAGCGCCTGACCTACGCGAGCAACGCGCGCCTGTCCAACATGCCGGTCAAGGGCTTCAAGCTGTTCTTCGAGTCGAAGGTCGTGGGCGCCGGCTGGGACAAGCCCCTGATGAAGCCGGAAGAGGTGCTGGCCCTCGACCCGATGCCCCTCGTCATCATGTACCAGTGATGAGTGTAACCGTTCCGCGCGGCATTGCATTATACTGTTAACCGTACCCCGTCTTGAGAAGGAGCGCCCGTATGATCCTCCGAGCAAAGCCCCTGGCCTTGATCGCCATAGCGTCGTTGGCCCTGTCGCTGGCGGCGGCCTACGACCCGCCTAGCGGCGCCGAGACGGCCGCCTCGCTCGCCTCACCCGCGCTCCTCGCAGGAGGCTACTCGGCCGCCTCGACCGAATCGCCGATGGCGGATCTGGCCAATCCGGCCGCTTCGGCCGCGCAACAGCGCCTGACCCTCGATCTGAGCTACGGCGCCCTCGTCGGCCTGGCCGACGATACCGGTTGGGGCAGCGCCCTGAACCTCGGCATAGCCGTACCTCGGGCCTACGGCGTCTGGACCGGCTATCTCGGTCTCCTGTCGTCGCCCTTCGGCTCGATGCCCCTCGGCACCGTGGTCACGGGCCGCGTCGGGCTGGCCAAGGATCTGTACCCGGACCTGCTGCTCGGACTGGCCGTCGATACGCGGCTCGGCTCGAACGGAGGTTTCGGCTGGGGCCTCGCCGCCGACCTCGGAGTGATAGGCCTGGCCGGCGACGTCGGCGCGCTCAAGAACCTCGTCTGGGGCGCCTCGCTGCGCAACATGGGCAAGGCGTTCGAGGCTCCCGGCGCGGTGGGGCTGTCGGGCGGGCTCGCCTCGGCCTATGACGCTCCGTTCACCCCGCAGGTCGGCGCCTCCGCCGACCTCATACGGGCCGACAAGGCCGGCCTCAAGCTGTCGGCCAACGCCGACCTATGGTTGCCCACCTTCCAGAACGCCGTCTTCGCGACGGGCCTGAGGCTCGGCTGGCGCGACCGCGCCTTCCTCAGGCTCGGCTGGGACTTCAACCTGCGCGAGGCGATCGCCGGCGTCGACCAGGGCCTGCTACCCAGCTTCGGCCTCGGCGCGAGCTTCGCCATCGACCGCGAGAGCGACGATTCGCTCCTCTCGAAGGCCGGCCTGGACCGTTCGGAGATCCGCCCATCCTTCTCGGCCGCCGAGCTGTACGGCGGCGTATGGGCCTTCTCGGGCGGAGCGAACGTGCCGGTCGGCGTACTCGATCGGGTCCCGCCCAGGATCACCGTGAGCTATCCCGCGGTCGAGCATGACGCCTACTACATCAGCCCCAACAGCGACGGCGCTCGCGACCTTCTGACGCTGCCGCTCTCGATCACCGACCAGCGCTACGTCCAGAGCTTCTCGCTCAAGGTACTCGACGAGTCGGGCGCCGTGGTCAAGACCATGGCCAATAAGGAGTCCAGGCCCGAGAACCAGGACCTGAAGGGCCTCCTGGGACGCCTGCTCTACGTGAAGAAGGGAGTCGACGTCCCGGCCGAGCTCGAGTGGAACGGCCTAACCGACTCCGGCGCCGCGGCCCCGGATGGGCGCTACTTCGTCGTCATCGAGGCGGTCGACGATAACGGCAACGTGGCCTCCACCGAGCGCTGGCCGGTCGTCATCGATACTGTCCCGCCGAGCGTCAAGGCCTCGGGTCCCGCCGGGGACGCCTTGATTTTCAGCCCGGACGGCGATGGCAGCAAGGACGAGTTCGCCATAGCGCAGGAAGGGTCCGTCGAGGACTCCTGGGTTGCCGTCGTCACCGACGCCGCCGGAGCGACGGTACGCTCCTGGACGACCGCGTCGGCCGCCCCGTCGGCCCTGCGCTGGGACGGCAAGAACGACTCCGGCAAGGTGGTGCCTGATGGCGTGTACTCCTACCGTGTCGCCGCCGTCGACCGGGCCGGTAACCAGGGCTCCGCCAGGATAGACAACATCATCGTCAATACCCAGCAGCCGCCGGTCGGCGTGTCCATCGACCTGGCCGCCTTCAGCCCCGACGGCGACGGCGTCAAGGACTCTCTGACGCTGACGCCGAACGTGCCGGTCAAGGCCGGCCTCGCGTCGTGGCGCCTCGCCGTCCTCGACGACAAGGGCGTCGAGCGCTGGGCCGCCTCTGGCGTCGGCGCCGATTCGATCGAGCCGGCCTACCGTTTCTCGGGTAAGGACGCCTCCGGGGCGGCCCTGCCCGAGGGGACCTACCGGACCCGGTTGTCGGTCTCCTACGTGAACGGCCACGGCCCCGTGGCGCATTCTCCGAATTTCGTCATAGACGTCACGCCGCCGGCGGCCTCCGTCTCGGTGGGCCGCGCCGCGTTCAACCCGCTCGGCGACGCCGACGCGACGCTGACCCTGAGCCAGGCCGGCTCGACCGAGGAACGCTGGGCCGGCGAGCTACTCGACGCGTCCGGCGCCCCGGTCAAGACGTGGATCTTCATAGGCAAGCCCGATCCGACCGTCATCTGGGACGGCTCCGACGACGCCGGCAAGGTGGTGCCCGACGGCTCGTACGCGTACCGTCTGTCGGCCACCGACAAGGCCGGCAACTCGGGTTCCGCGACCGGTCCGGCTATCGTCGTCGACACGCAGAACAAGGCCGTACGGCTATCGCTCGACCGTCGCGCGTTCAGTCCGAATGGCGACGGCGTCGCCGATACGGTGGCGATGGTCCCGGAGAGCCAATCCGCCACGGCCGTGCAGTCGTGGTCCCTGACCGTGGTCGACGCGGCCGACGCCAAGGTCCGCGGCTACTCGGGCTCCGGCTCGCTGCCGGCGCGCCTGAGCTGGGATGGCCGTAGGGACGACGGCTCGAAGGCCCCCGACGGTATCTACCGGGCCGCCCTCGAGGTGCGCTTCGTCACCGCCGAGGTCGAGAGCGCCCGCTCGGTCGACCTGGCGCTCGACGTCACGCCGCCCGCCATAGAGCTGTCCGCCGCCGAGACCCTGTTCAGCCCGAATGGCGACGGCCGCAAGGATGTCCTCTCCATACGCCAGACGTCGACGCCCGGTGACACCTGGGAAGGGGCCATCCTCGACTCGGCCGGCCGCGTCATGCGCGCCTGGACCTGGAAGGACGCCGCCGTCGACTTCGACTGGGACGGCGCCGATTCCGAGGGGAATAAGGTCGCCGACGGCGCCTACCGCTACGTCGTGCGATCCGAGGACCCGGCCGGCAACAAGACCGAGAAAGCCATCCAGAGGATGGTCGTCGATACCAGGCAGACTCAGGCCTTCGTCACCGCCAGCGCAGCCGGCTTCAGCCCGAACGGCGACGGCATGTTCGACGAGATGTCCTTCGGCCTGGTCGTGAAGTTGACCGACGGCATCGATTCCTGGAAGCTGGCCATGGTCGGCGATGACGGCGTCACGCGCCGCTCGTTCACGGGCAAGGGCGCGACCATTCCCGCCAAGCTGGCCTGGGACGGCAAGTCCGACGACGGTCAGCTCAGGCAGGGCGCCTATACCGCCGTCTTCACGGTCGATTACCTCAAGGGCGACCGCGCGCAGGCCTCCAGCGCGACATTCTCCCTCGATACCGAGGGGCCGAAGGTCGCCATGACGACCTCGCCCCGTTATTTCAGCCCCGATAACGATGGCGTCGACGACGAGCTCAGGATATCGCTCGCCGTCTCCGACGCCAGCGTGATCGACTCCTGGCGCTTCGACATCGTCGAGGTGGCCGTGAGCGAGAGCGCCGGCGCCAAGCGGGCGGAGCGCGTCTTCTTCTCGTGGAGCGGCCGCGGCAAGCCGGCCGAGCGCCTGGCCTGGGACGGCCGCTCGCAGAAGGGCGAGCTGGTCGAGGCCGCGACCGATTACCCGTACCGCCTGACCATCGTCGACGAGCTGGGCAATCAGACGGTCTCCGAGGGGCTCATCTCCGTGGACGTCCTGGTCATCCGCGACGGCGACCGGCTCAAGATCAAGGTCCCGTCGATCGTGTTCAGGCCGGACTTCGCCGACTTCAAGGACCTGCCGCAGGAGACCCTCGACCGCAACGCCGAGGTGCTCAAGCGCATCGCCCAGATCCTCAACCGCTTCAAGGACTACAAGATCCGGGTGGAGGGCCACGCCAACTCGATCGCCAAGATGACCGGGGCAGGCCAGCCGGCGATCGACCGGGAGGAGACCAGGGAGCTCCTGCCGCTGTCGGAGAATCGGGCCGCGCTCGTGATGCAGAAGCTCATCGAGTACGGCGTCGACCCGAAACGCCTGTCGGTACGGGGGCTGGGCTCCTCCGAGCCGGTCGTGCCGTTCACCGACGCCGAGAACCGGTGGAAGAACCGCCGCGTCGAATTCATCCTGATCAAGGAATAGAGCATGCCGTACGAGGGAGTCCTGGCCATCGTGTCCATCTTCATAGTGGCGCCGTGCATCGTGTTCGGCTTCATCCTGCTCGCCAAGCGCGGCCGCAATCGGGTGGACCTGGCCCGTTGCGCTGTCCGCGAGAAGGAGCTCGAGCTGGAGCGCGAGCGCCTGCGCCTCGAGGCCCTGCAGCTCGAGAACCGCAAGCTCGACCTGATGATCGAGCATCGGATCGACTCCCTCAAACCCTAGCCGGGGCGATCGCCTCATCAAGGCCCGGGACGCGCGTTCATCGCGGCCCGGGCCTTTCCTTGATTCTATCGGGAATTTTGCATATAGTCGTAGGCATGCCAATACCAGAATACCCTGAATTCGCCCCGGTGACCGTCGACATGCGCGACGACCTCTACCCGGCCCTCAACCTGCTAGCGGACGGCGTGTCGGAGTTCACCTTCTCCGGCCTCTACCTGTTCCGGGACACCTACAAGTACACCGCGTCGCATATCAGCGGCTCCACCTACGTAATCTCCGGCGAGAAGCGCGGGGAGCGCTTCTTCTTCACGCCGTGCTGCATCCCGCCGAACGCCACGCTCGAGCGCCTGTTCGAGGATCACTGCTACCTCAAGAACATGTCCGAGAGCCAGTGCAAGGCCGAGCGCATCCGCCTCGAGGCCGCCGGCTACGAGGTCCACGAGGACCGCGACAACTTCGACTACCTGTACGACCGTAAGGATCTCGCCGAGCTGTCGGGCAAGGCGTACCATAAGAAGCGCAACCTGGTGAACGCCTTCCTGAACTCGTACTCGTACGAGCAGAAGGAGCTCGACGCCTCGAACGTCGCCGACGCTATCCGCGTCCTGGACGCGTGGCGGGTCGAGAAAGGCATAGACGGCGACTACGCGGCCGCCAGGGAAGCGCTCGAGCTGTACGAACGCCTGGGCATGCGCGGCGCGGTCTACTACGTCGACGGCAAGCCGGCCGGCTACGCGCTCGGCGAGCCTATCGCCAAGGCCCGCATGTTCGCCGTGCACTTCGAGAAGGCGACCGGCGACTATAAGGGCATCTACCAGTTCATCAACCAGGCCTTCGCCCAGGCCCTGCCGCCCTACTTCAGGCAGGTCAACCGCGAACAGGACCTCGGCGACGAGGGGCTCAGGCAGGCCAAGATGACCTACCGCCCCAGCGGCTTCGTGCGCAAGTACCGCGTCATGCCGACGAAGCCGTCCTTCCTGCCCGAGGCTTAGGCGATGGGCGGGCGGATGAGCTTCGACGAGTTGACGACGACCGGCCTGTCGCGGGCCTTCTCGGCCCGTCGTGGCCTGCCTGAGGCGGCCGCGTCGACGCTAGGAGTCCGGGACTCGGACGGGCTGGCGCTCGAGCTCGCTGGGCGGACCTGTTGCCTGACCATGCTCGCCGGCTCGGGCTCGCGCTGGGTAGCCTCGCTGGAGGCGGCCAGGGCGGCCGGCCGGGATATGGGCGCCGATCCCAGAGCGCCGCGCGGCCTCTATCCCGTCCGTAACGCCATGCCCTTCGGGCCGGACCCGGCGCCGATCGCCTCGTACGCGCTCGCGGCCGTACGCGACCTCGGCCACCACGTCATCGTCGTGCGGGGCTGGGAGCGCGAGATCGAGGAGCGCATCCTCGGGCCGTTCGGCTTCGCGCCAGGCTCGTATCGCTTCGCGACCCAGGGCGCCCCCGGCGGTAAGCCGCGCGGCCATGGCGACGCCGCGTTCCAGACGCTCGGCCTATGGTCCGGCTACGACTACGTGACGGTGAACTTCGGCGGCGACGCCTCGAGCCCGTTGACCGCCTTGGCCTCGCTCGCCGCGATGGCCGCGCTGGAGCGCGAACTCGGCGACCGGGCCCCGGGGCTCCTCCTGCCGGCGGCCCTCGTCGACTCGCCGGCCTACCCGATAGGCCTAGGGCCCGGCGGCCTACCGGCGAGCTTCGGGCACGCCAAGCTGCGGGGGGGCGCCGCGAAAGCGGGCGGGGCGGTCGAAAGCGGCGCCGCCGGCTACACCAACGTCGGCCTCCGCGTCTACCGCGCCGAGGCGCTACGCGAGGCCATCGAGTCGATACGGGAACGCTACTGGAGCCCGGACGGGGGCTACGCGATACCGGGCAACGCTCCTGCCTCGGACGACCTGGGCGGCGAGTTCGCCCTGGACAACGTCGACGCGCTACTCGCGGCCGAGGGGCGCGCGCGCCTCCTTCCCATTGCCAAACCCGAGGAGCTGTCGCCGGTCAAGAGCCTCGACGATCTGCCGCGCTTCGAGCGGGACGTCGGCTCGGTGTGTCGAGACTGGTCCGGGCCCGGCCGCTGACCTAGTCGAACAGCGGCAGCGGCTTGGAGAAGTGGTAACCCTGGCCGTAGTCGACGCCCAGCTCCACCAGCTTGTCCTTGATCGCCGGGCCCTTGACGAATTCGGCTATCGTCTTGAGGCCCATCACGTGGCCGATCGAGTTGATCGATTCGACCATCGTGTAACTGACCGGGCTCTCGTCGATGTTCTGCACGAACGAGCCGTCGATCTTGATGTAGTCGACGGGTAGCGTACGTAGGTAGCCGAAGGACGAGAAACCGGCGCCGAAGTCGTCGAGGGCGAAGGTGAAGCCCTCGACCTTGAGGCGGTTCATGAAGCGCGTCGCGTAGGACAGGTTCTGGATCGCCGCGGTCTCGGTAATCTCGAAGCAGAAATCGCTGGCCTTGAGCGAGTACTTGTTCAGATAGTACAGGATGGTGTCGATCAGCGCGTCGTCGAGCAGCGCCGGGCCCGAGAGGTTGATCGAGAAGATCCGGTCGGCCAGCGGCGACCCCTGGTCGGACAATAGCCTGAACGCCCGCATCGAGTTCTCGAGCACCCAGCGGTCGACCTGAGGCATCAGGTTGTAGCGCTCGGCCGCCGGGATGAAGTCGGTAGGCCCGGAGATGCTGCCGTCCTCGTTGACCAGGCGCAGTAGTATCTCGATCTTCGGCTCGGCGCCCGCGCCGAGCGGCTCGATGGGCTGGTAGTAGAGCAGGAAGCGGTTCTCCTCGACGGCCCGGTTGATCTTGCCGATCCACTCCATGTCGCCGCGCCGCCGCTTGAACTTGCTGTCCTGGGCGCTGAAGATCGTTATCTTGTTGCCGCCTTCCTCCTTGGAGATGTGGCAGGAATCGTCCGCGGCCGCGAGCACCGCGTGGATGTCGCCGGCGTCGCGGTCGATCGGCACGATGCCGATGCTCAGGGTGATGGGAAACGTGGTCGCCTGCCATTGGAAGCGCTGGCGCTGTACCGCGCCCTGGAGGCGGTTGCCCACGTTGATCGTGTCCTCGAGCTCGCAGTTCATCAGGATGATGGCGAACTCGTCGGCGCCTATGCGCGCCGAGAGGTCGTTGCGCTGGATATTGGTCTGGACGTGGCTGGCTATCTGCCTGAGGAGCTCGTCGCCGGCGAGGGTGCCGCAGGTGTCGTTGACCGCCTTGAAGCGGTCGATGTCCAGCACGAGCAGGGCGTGCGAGCCGCCGACCATCTTGACGTTCTTGAGTATCTCGCTGAGCTTGTAGCTGAATTCCTCGCGGTTCGAGAGGCCGGTCAGGCTGTCGTGGCTCGACTGGTAGTTGAGCGAGTCCGATAGGCGCCTGAGCTCGGTGATGTCGCGCATCGTGATGAGGTAGCCGTCGGTCGAGTTGGCCTGCTCGTGGATCTTCGTGATCGCCCCGTCGAGCACCACGGTCTGGCCCGCCAGGTTCCTCAGCGACACGTCGGTGAAGAAGGTGGAGCGTTTGCCGACGTTGATCATGCCGGTGAGCATGTCGCTCTTCGTCGCCGGGTCGAGGATCGATAGGATGGTGCCGACGTGCTTGCCCTTGGCCTCGCGCTCGCTCGTCCCGACGATGTCCTCGGCCACCTGGTTCATGAAGCTGACGTTCAGGTCGGTGTCCAGGGCGACGATGCCGTCGTTGATGGACTGCAGGATGGCGCTGAACAAGCGCTCTTGGCGGGTCAGCTTGCTGGCCATCTCGTGCTTATAGAGGGCTATGTCTATCGTCGTATAGAGCTCGCGCTCCTTGAACGGCTTCAGGATATAGCCGTACGGCTCCACTTCCTTGGCGCGCTCGAGCGTCCTCTCGTCGGTGTAGGCGGTCAGGAAGATGATCGGGATATCCTTGGACGCCTTGACGGCCTTGGCGGCCTCGACGCCGTCCATGTCGCCGGCCAGCATTATGTCCATCAGAATGATGTCGGGGGTGAGCTCGAGCGCCATCGCGACGGCTTCGGTCCCTTCGCCGGCCATTCCGACGACGTCGTATCCGAAGCGCTCCAGCCTGCGCTGGAGGTCTATCGCGATGATCTTCTCGTCCTCGACTATCATGATGCGTTCGTTATTCATCGACTCGTCTCCACGAAGCGTCGAAGCGCGCGTAATGAGTCAAGTATACGCTATCTATCGTATAAAGCGAGCGCATATTATCCTAAAAACGCCCGCGTCGCGGCGCCGATGACGCCCGAGCCGAGGATGATCCACAGCGGGTTGATCCTGGTGAAGGCCGAGACGGCGAAGGCCGTCAGCGCTATGGCGACGTTCAGCCCTGACGAGACGGCCGCCGGCGCGAAGGCCCAGACCGTCATCGCGATCAGGCCTATGGTACCCGTCTTGAGCGCCTCGGTCAGCCTGGCGCCGCTCTTGGTCGCCTTGGCGAAGAAGCCGCCGATGAGCAGGGACAGGGCGACCGGGGCCGCGACGACCGCCAGCGTGGAGACCGCGGCGCCCAGTAGCCCGTGCAGCCTGTAGCCGACGAGGGTCGCCGCGTTGAGGGCCACCGGCCCCGGGGTGATCTGCGCCATCGCGACGAGCTTCACGAATTCCTCGGCGCTCATCCAGGCCCGCCCGACGATCTCGGTCCGGATTATGCCGACGATGGTCCAGCCGCCGCCGTAGGCCGCGACGCCTATCTTGAGGAATACGAGCGCCAGCCTCAGCATGCGCCCTTCCTTTCGGCGAAGGCGGACACGGCGACGACGGCGAAGAAGGTCGGTACCGCCCAGGTGCCCGCGAGCGTTATCGCGACGGCCGACGCCACGGTCATGACAGCCCTGAGCGGCGTCCAGCGGCGCTTCCGTATCATGTTGAACGCGAGCGCGGCGGTCAGGCCGGGAACGACCGCGAAGGCCCCGTCCAGGAAGCCCTGGACGACGGGCCAGTCCCCGATAGCGCCGAGCAGGGCCGCGAGCAGCAGTATGGCCGCGAACGGCGGCAGCAGTATGCCGAGGAAGGCGGCCAGGAAGCCGGGCAGCCCGGCGACCCTGCGCCCCGCGAACATCGCGGTGTTCAGCGCCAGGGGACCGGGTACGCTCTGGGCGGTCGCGAACAGGTCGTAGAACTCGTCCTCCGGTAGCCAGCCGCGCTTCTCGAGGGCTCGCTGGATGACCGGCACCATGACGTAGCCGCCGCCTATGGTAATGGCCGAGATACCGAAGAAGAAGCCGAAGATGGAGAAGAAGCCCGGTCGCTTGACCGGCGGTGAGGTGTCGTTCACGGGCGTACCTTTCGCGCGGCGGCTGGCGCCGTGCCTAGGCTCAATTTATTGCTATGTTTTAGTGCACGAAGAACGGCACGCTGGATGCGGGGCCGTGTTGGGTACAGACATCGGGCTGGATGCGCGGCGTAACGAAGGTGTAGTGCCGCGTGCCATTCTTCGTTCCAGCAGTATGGCAGACAATCCATTCTTAGTCTAGTATTTTTTTGATTATTTGGAGCAACTAGATAAAAAAACATTACTCGCCCTCGAGGAGCGATAGATCCGGCGATTCGACGATTTCGCGTTCCTCGCCATGGCGTAGGTAGTGGACGACCGCTCTCGCCGGGCGGCCGAACATGGCCTCGGCCGCGTCGCGGTACACGGCTAGCTGGAAGGCGTGGCGCGACGGGGCGACGACCCTGTCGGTCTTGAAGTCGACGACCCAAAGACCTGTCCGGTCTCCGTAGACGAGGTCGATGCTACCGGTCAGCGCGATGGGGAAGGCCCCGGCCTGACCTGCGGCGGCCCGCCAGACGAAGGGGTACTCCATCTCGAAGACGGTTCCTTCCGAGGCTTTGGCCGACCGCGCGGCGATCGCGGCCCGCCCCCGCTCCGATCGCACGAAGCCTTCGGCCAGCGCGAGCGCCTCTGCGCGGACGAGGTCGGCGCGACCCTTGGGCAGGCGGGCGAGCGAGACGGCCACCGGGCCGGAAGGCTCGGGCGGTTCTCCCGGCCGAGCTAGGAGCGCCTCGACGAACTGGTGGCAGAGCGTGCCGAACTCCGTCTCCCGTAGCGAGCCCTCGGCGGACTCGGCGGCCTCGGCGGCGGCGTCGACAGGCGGTGCCGCGCTCTGGACCCTCGGCGACTTTTCCGCTATCCGCTCGGCCGCCTGGGTGACCGCCCAGCGGCCCTTTCGCCTCGGCACGGCCCGGACGGCGGCGGCGGCCGAAGCCGCCATGCGCGACGCCCCGGACCCGCCGCCTCGCGCTTGGTCCGCGGCCTCGCTACCGACGAGCCCGACGTAGTCGAGCTTGGTCCGCGGCGGTACGTACTCGACCCCGAGATAGGGCGGAGCATCGCCCGGGCGATCCGATAGGAACTCCTCGTCGCCCAGGCTAGCCGGGCCGGCCCAGGGCCAGGCGCGTATGAACAGCCCGCGGAAGCTCCGGCCCGCGGCGTCGGCGCTCCGCGGTACCTTCCCGACCAGATAGAGCCTTGAAACGGCCCTGGTACAGGCGACGTAGAACAGCCTCGTCGTCTCGGCCAGGTCCTCGTCCATAGCCTCGCCGCCTTCGCCGCGCTCGTGCTTGCGCAGAGCCGAGCATAGCTCGGCTATCGGATCCGCCGGATCGTCGTCCCGCCCGAGGAGGCGCATCGACGACCCGAAGCGGCCCGAGGGCTCCACCGGCGAGCGGAGGCCGTTCCGACCGGTCGCGTCGAGGTCAGGCAGTATAACGACGGGGAATTCGAGCCCCTTGCTCAGGTGGACGGTCATCAGCGATACGCCTCGAGCGCTTTCCTTCGAAACGTTCTCGTCGAAGCGGTCAAGCCGGCCTATCGTCGCTTCGAGCGACGATACGAGGTCGACCAGCCGATCGCCGCGCGCGTCGGCCGCGGCGGCCAGGCTCCAGGCGTAGTCGAAATGCTCGAGGAAGGCCGTCGTCTGGAGATCCTTGAGCGCATTCCAGCGCAAGCCCCGTCCGTACCATAGGTACTCGACGAGGGCGCGCAGCGGCTCGCGGTCGGCCATGGAGCGCAGGCCCCGCCAGGTCTCTCGGGCGGCGGCCAGCCTGGCGCGATCGTCCGGCGGTAAGCCGTCGCCGTCGCGGTCCAGCGCGCAGCCTTCGCCGTCGGACAACAGCGAGAAGACCGAATCGTCCGAGAGCCTCGCGAAGGGGCCGCGGAGCACGGCGGCGCAGGCCAGGCGGTCGTCCGGGTAGACCGCCAGCCTGAGCATCGCGTACAGGTCGCCAAGAATCGACTCGGCGTAGAGGCCCGCGGTCGACGCGGCCGTATAGGGGACG